>ERZ1106932.41-NODE-41-length-52119-cov-31.717079_pt1 | contig 52119 bp, 60 predicted proteins | sample MGYA00403665_ERZ1106932 | MGnify/ENA primary metagenome ERZ1106932 (study PRJEB35170, sample SAMEA104062448) | human gut metagenome | biome: human gut; feature: human-associated habitat; material: faeces | place: Denmark | collected 2012-08-24 ... | reverse complement strand
CAGACTTCGCTACACTCCCATGTCTCAAACAACTATATTATAATAACAAATATTTAAAACCTTGACAACCCCTTTTCGCGAATTTTTTTAATTTTTTTGGCTGATGCTGATTCTGCTAATGCTGACTGGATTTCAAGTAAATTATCTTGTTTATATCGCAGGCATTCATTATACTAGAATAAGGTAAAAAACTGCATTTGGAGTTGTAACTCATGATTGTATCCGCCACCAATAAACAGCGCCGGCACGCTCTGATTTGCTTTCTGATCGCCTGTCTGCTCGGCCTACTCACTAAATTTAATATTCTAGTGCCTGTCGCACTCGACCAACTGTTACACAGTCTGTTCAACACGGTACAGTCTAACTTTGGTGATACTGTTATGGCCATTGCGACCTTTTTAGGTAATCCTGTCGTCGACGTCATTTATGCCTTTATTTTGGCTGGCGTGCTCGTCATTGCGCAATTGCGTGTCCCAGCGATTTGGACCGTTGTCAGCGTCTTACTTGGTGACGTGGTGTTGAGTATCATCCGCTTCATTGTCAATCGGCCACGGCCAGTTGGTCATTTATTATCGGATACAGCCTCTTCATTTCCCAGCTCGCACGTCTTTGGCCTGTTCGTCGTCATTTTCATTATTGGTATCCTAGTGACGCCCAATATCAACAGCCACCGTGCGCAAATCATTATCACTTGGTTGACCCAACTCATCGGTGCCCTAACCATTATGAGTCGTTTGTATTTCAACGCTAATTTCTTAAGTGATACGGTTGCGGCGATTCTATTCGCCTATGCTTGGGTGATTCTTTCAGCCACCCTTTATCCAAAGTTTGCCACTTTTCTCCAACGACGCGTCCCATTATTTGAACATGAAGAAATTTAAAAAGCGTGATTGCTGTTTGCAATCACGCTTTTTATTATTGTCCGATTGTGTAATCGTCTTCTTCCATCGCCTCAACAGCACCCAAGAGATACCCGTTCCCAACACCTGAGAAAAAGTCATGGTTCGCCGTTGACGTTGACAAACCGTTCATGACCACCGGATTCACATCCTCGGCACCATCAGGGAACATTGGTTCCTGACCAAGATTCATCAATGCTTTATTGGCATTATAACGGAGGAAGGTCATGACTTGATCATACCAGCCCAAGTCATCGTACAATTCATGTGTGTAATTCTCTTCATTTTCATAAAGATCATAGAGCAAATCATACATCCAAGCTTGCAATTCTGCTTGTTCCGCTTCAGATAATTGGTTAAAGCCAATTTGGAACTTATACCCAATATACGTACCGTGAACAGATTCATCACGAATAATCAACTTGATGATTTCCGCCACGTTCAGCATTTTGTTGTGTCCCAAGAAATAAAGCGGCGTATAAAAACCAGAATAGAACAAGAATGTTTCCAAAAAGACAGAGGCCACTTTCTTTTGCAATGGTGTGCCTGTTTGGTATACATCATTGATACGGTTGGCCTTATATTGCAAAAATTCGTTGTTATCAGCCCATTCAAAAATCGCTTCAATTTCTGACTTTTCATTTAACGTCTCAAAAATTGATGAATAAGACTTCGCATGAATTGATTCCATAAATTGGATGTTATTCAAAACGGCTTCTTCTTTTTGGTTAAGGGCATCAAACTTCAGTTGGGCCAACCCATCTTGTGATTGCAAAGTATCCAACGTCGTGAGCCCACCAAAGACAAGGTTCATCGTTTTTTGTTCTTGCGGTGTCATATTACCACGCCAATGCCGCAAATCATTTGAAATCGGGATACGCGTGTCGAGCCAAAATTGTTGGGTGAGCTTTTCCCACGTTGCCTTGTCCAACTCGTCTTCAATGTTGTTCCAGTTAATTGCTGTATATGAATTGTCTTTTAAATGTTGTACCACAGTTATTCTCCAAATATTGGTTTGATTAAGTGATAAGCTTTGTCTGCATCGAATGTGCTTCCGCGTAATTCGTAGGCATATAACATCGGTACGTTAAACCGTTCAGCATAACGTATCGCTGTCAAATTGAATTGGACGTTAAAATTACGGTTCCCTGAGCCGATGACACCTTTGAGATACTGTTGATTCCGTCCAAAGGCGATGTAGTCGCCCAAAGCGTTCGTAAAAATCTCGGTGACTTCTGGCCCAGTCCCTGTACCCCCTGTTAAATAGGTTGGTACAATAGCCACAAACGGCTCTGTCTCGTTAGCGTAATCCGTTTCATCCCCAATACAACGCGCGACGACCGTGTCGCCATGCGCTGCTGCCACTTCGCTTAACTTTGAGACAAATGATACTGTGTTACCTTCTGTTGACGCATATAAAATATTAATTTTGACCATGACCCTCTTATCCCTTGTAACGTGATGTGCTTAAATCGAGCAACTTTCACACTCGTTCACACCAGATTCTTGGTGATCATCCGTAAATGTGCGGACATAATACAATGACTTAATCCCCTTATTAAAGGCATAGTGACGCAAAATCGTCAAATCACGTGTGGTCATCTTTTCTGTCCGACCCTTTTTCCATTCATACAACGCCGTTGACAACGTTGAACGCATGAATAACGTTAAGGCCATCCCTTGGTCAATGTGTTCTTGTGCCGCGGCATAAACATCGATGACTTTGCGCATATCCGTATCATAGGCTGACACGTAATATGGCATTGTCTCGTTGTTTAAACCAGGCGCAGGATAGTACACTTTTCCGATCATCCCCTCTTGACGTTCTTCAATTTTATTGACAATTGGTAACAATGTTGCGGTGGTGTCATTCACATAAGAAATTGAACCGGTTGGCGCAATCGCATGACGATAGGCATGATACATCCCATACGTCATGACATTTTCCTTTAATTCTAACCAGTCACGTTGTGTTGGCACGTGGTGATTAGCAAAGGCAGCGGCAACTTGTGGTGTTTTTGGTGCCCAATCTTGCGTGAGATACTTATCAAAGTAAGTGCCATCGGCGTACGCTGACTTGTCAAACTCAAAGAACTTTTCTTGGCGTTCCTTGGCCAACTTCATTGACGCTTTAATTGAATAATAGTTCAACGTCATGAAGAATGTTGACGTAAAGTCAAGGGACGCTTCGTCACCATAATACATTTGGTTTTGTGCAAAATAAGCTGCCAAGCCCATTGCCCCAAGGCCAATGGCATGCTTTTCTTGGTTACCCTTGGCAATTGATGGGACCACATCCAAGTTTGACGTATCAGAAACAAACGTCAAGGCACGTACCATCGTATCAACAGAGGTTTCAAAATCAGGCGTTGCCATCATGTTCACAATGTTGATTGATCCCAAGTTACAGCTGACATCTGATCCCAAACGTGTGTATTGTTGCCCATTATCAAGTTCCGACGGTGTCTGAACTTGCAAAATTTCTGAACACAAGTTTGATGACACAATCTTACCTGCAATGGGGTTAGCACGGTTGGTCACATCAATGTTAATAATGTAAGGGTAGCCAGATTCTTGCTGTAACTTTGAAATTTCTTCTTCAAGTGTCCGCGCATTGAGCCGATATTTTGTAATTTGATCATTGGCCACCATGTTGTCGTACTCAGCCGTGATGTCGACATAGTTAAATGGGACACCATACACCTTTTCCACATCTGCGGGACTAAACAAGTACATGTCCTCGTTCTTGCGCACTAATTCATAGAACTTGTCTGGCACAGTCAAGCCAAGTGACAATGTTTTCACACGGATCTTTTCATCCGCATTTTCCTTCTTCGTTGACAAGAAAGCCATAATGTCAGGATGGAACACTGACAAATAGACAACACCGGCCCCTTGACGTGCCCCAACTTGTGATGAAAATGTGAAAGAGTCTTCCAACAACTTCATGATTGGCACAACGCCACCTGCTGAATTGGCGATCCCCATGACTGGGGCCCCTGCTTCACGCAAGTTCGACACGTTAATGCCGACACCACCACCCATTTTTGAAAGTTGCAACGCCGAATTAATCGTTCGTCCAATTGAATTCATGTCGTCCGACGTTTGAATAATGAAACATGACACCAATTCACCACGACGCGCCCGCCCAGCATTCAAAAAACTTGGTGTGGCTGGTTGGTAACGTTGGTGAATCATTTCATCGGCCAAACGCAAGGCCAACGCTTCATTACCCGCAGCATAATACAATGCATTCATCGCAACACGATCGATGTAAGTTTCAACGTAATATTGGCCATCATTTGTTTTCAGCGCATATTGGTTATAGAACTTGAACGCCGCCATAAATGACTTGAAGTTAAAGTTTTCGCCTTCAAGGTAAGCATACAATTCTTCAATAAACGCTAAGCGATACTGTTCGATAAAGGCACGTTCCAAAAAGTTGTTCTCAAAAAGCCACTCCAAACGTTCTGACAAAGAGTCGAACTTTAAAACATTCGGCCAAACGTTTTCCGTCAGAAAAGCATCGAGCGCCTCTTGGTCTTTTTCAAGTTGAATTTGATTGTTTTTTGGAATGTTGACTTGGTTATTTAAGTCAAAATAAGTCACCTTATCTAAGTTAATCTCTTTTAATGGCATAATTACAATCCTTACTCTATTATTGTATTTGTTATAAAAGCGGAAATCAACAACTCATCGCCGTTGACTTCCGCCTTTGGTCTTCATTCATTAATGGCTTAAATTAAGCTGAAATCTTTTTGAGTACGTCTGGGCGGAAACCAGAAAACTTTGGCATGCCCTCAATGGCGACAACTGGTGTTTGTCGGAACCCGTCAGCCTTTAACGTTTCCACATACGCCACTTCTTCTTCAATATTGATTTCCTTAAAGGGGATACCTTGCGCTGACAAGAACTTCTTCGTCATTTTGCATTGTACGCAGTTATATTTTGTATAGACAGTTACTTTTTCCATAATCGTTGCCTCAATCTTTTGTCTTAATTGTTATTGCTAGTTTACCCTCTTTTGGAAATTAAACAAGGACAATATACGTCTTCACAAACAGTTGTTCGACACGAGACAATGTTAGCAATTGTTTGCCGAGAAAAATGATTTTAAATTTCACAAACTTATTTTTTGTGCGTGAAAAACCCCGACATATCAACGATTATGCCAATTTCACCACAAATGAAACTATCACAAAAAACTTAGAAAACACGTCAAAAGTGCCAGTTTTCGCGCATCATGGTCTTTTGTGCGCATCGACCTACTTGACAACAAGCGAAAATGTGTTCGTTTCTGATAACACGAACCAGACGATTATCGCCCGCTCCGCCCCAGTCTCATTTTTATTTCATGGTGTTTTCTGGTATAATACCGTGTAGTATACATAAGAAAAGAGGTTTACGACTTTGGATTCTGGTCCGTCTATGCTCCTTAACTTTGTCATTATTGTTTTGGTGCTGTTACTTGCTATTTTGTTCACGTTAACAGAATACTCTTTGGTTAAAGTACGTTTGAGTGCGCTCCGCGATTTGCAAGAAAATCGTGAAAAGCCTTCACGTAATATTGAGCACGCCATTTATATGGCATCGCATTTAACTGAATATCTATCGACTGCACAAGTCGGTATTACACTTACGAGTTTGATTTTAGGTTGGATTGGTGAAGAGACAGTCGCCGAAATCATTCTAAAGACCGGTTTGATTCCAGCAGAATATTCTGGCGTCGTGTCGTCAGTCTCTGCCATGATTATTTTCACGGTCGTGCATGCGGTGTTTACCGATTTGGTACCGAAAAACATCGCGATTGAAGAACCCATTAAGGTCTTAATGCTAATCGTTCGTCCTGTGCGTTTCTTCCACATTCTGCTGTTCCCGTTGATTTGGACATTAGATCATCTATCAAATATGATCACCCACATGTTGGGCTTCCGTACGGATGGCGAAGAAGACATTTATTCACAAACTGAAATTCTCTCACTGTCACGTAATGCCGCCGCTGCTGGTGAGCTGGACGAAGAAGATTTGACGTTTATGAAGCGCGCCTTTGAGATGAACGATAAGGTTGCCGTGGATATCATGATTGATCGCACATCAATGACTGCTATTGATGTGACGACAACAATCGCTGATGCCATCAATCTTTACCTACAAGATCGTTACTCACGTTTCCCAGTCATTGCTGACAATGACAAGGATAAAGTGTTAGGTTATGTCTTTATCTATGACCTCTTGCGTCAATCTCGCATTAACGATCAAGATACAGTCGCTAAAATCATGCGTGATATTCCAGCCGTCCCTGAAAACATGGACTTGCATGATGTCATGGATGAAATGATTATCAAGCGTTCGCCGATCGCCATTGTCGTGGACGAATACGGTGGTACCAGTGGTATGATCACAGATAAGGATATCTACGAAGAACTTTTCGGTACGGTCCGTGATGAAATCGATGACGTCTCAGATGATTACATCGAAAAACTTGGTGATCACCGTTATAAAGTCTCTGGTAAAATGACCCTTTATGACTTTGAACGTTACTTCAACAAGAAGATTAAAGAACTTGAAGAAGACGAAGCGGTGACTTTGACCGGTTATGTCTTAAATCATGACCCTGAATTTAGAGCTGGCGACACGATGCAAGTGGCCAACTTCAAATTAACGGCCTTAGATTATGACAATGCCTACATTTCAGAATTTATTGTCCAAGAGTTACCAACACCAAAACAAGACTTAAATCATAATGGCATCTTCGACGAAGATGAAAAAGATGACAAGTCAAATACAGCGGATTCACCCGCTTAATGACAAGACCGCGTTTGCGGTCTTTTTTGGTGTCTAGTATTTTATGTTAGAATGGAGATAATAACCATTTAGGAGGCAATTGTAGCGTATTGCAGAACGACCATTCAAGATAATGCCCTACAACTATTACTATGTCAATTAACGTCTATATTGTCCGTCACGGCGAAACTTACTTCAACTTCTTACACCGTTTTCAAGGTTGGTCTGATGCCCCCCTCACCCCAAAAGGGATCGAACATGGCTTGAATGCCGGTAAGCGACTGGCTAACATTCATTTTGATGGCGCTTACTCATCTGATTTGACTCGTGCCATTCATACCGCACGTTACATTTTGAAAAATAATACGGCGGATTCACCAGAGGAACCGACGCAACTCTTTGATTTCCGTGAACAGTTCTTTGGGTCGTTTGAAGGCATTAACGGTGAAACAGTGACCACTACGCTCACTGCTTTCAAAGACACACCCTTTGAGACTTACACAAATTTGATTACCATCTACGGCATGGCTGATGCGATGGACACTATCCGTCAAGCAGATCCTTATCACTTCGCCGAAGACGACGAACAATGGTGGGCGCGCGTTTCAAGTGGCTTTAATGATATTCGCTTCCGTCATAAAGACGGCGATAACGTCCTCATCGTCTCACACGGCACAACAATTCGTGGGATTGCCGAGAAGTTTGGCCGCCATGATTTCGCCAGTGAACCCGTTAAAAACGGGGCGGTCATGCAGCTCGAACTGGACCCCCATGACGCCAAGATCGTCCGTTTTAACGATGATACGACGGTCTTTTAATAGACAGTTTCGCAAAAAACTGTTACACTATCAGTAGTCTAAATAAAGGAAGTGCAATCAATTGTCAAACGAATTTTAAGATCCCGTAGATAAGAGTAGAGTCTCTATTTTTATGTGCACATCTTGAGATTGGTCAGCAATTTTGCCCTCGACACGTAAAATGCCCCCAGTCTCACTATTCTCTGGAGGTATTTTTTTATGACTGAACAACACATTAACGCCCAAGACCCACGTAAGGTCTTTCTGGTTGGCCTCACAACGAGCCAAGCGAATTTGACCTATGAACTCGAAGAGCTTGCCAATCTGGCAAAAGCCAATAATTTGGTACCAGTGGAAACTTTTACCCAAAAGCTCGAACGGCCCAACCCTGCTACTTACTTTGGTAAGGGAAAAGTGGAAGAATTGGCGGAAGCCGCCAAGACTTACGAAGTGGATATGATCGTCGCCAACGATGAGTTATCCCCATCACAGATTCGCAACTTGGAAAAGTTAACCAACACAACGGTGCTGGATCGCACGGGGTTGATCTTAGATATTTTCGCCCAACGCGCCCAAACTAAGGAAGCCAAGCTACAAGTCCAGTTGGCCCGCTTGCAATACCAACTCCCCCGCTTGCGCACAAGTATGTCTGTCAGCCTTGATCAGCAAACTGGTGCTGGTGGCGATGGCTTTACATCACGTGGTTCGGGTGAAACGAAGCTCGAAGAATCACGCCGTCGTATCACATCTCAAATGGTGCGGATTCGCCAAGAACTCGCCGAGTTATCTAAAGGCACGTCAACACGTTCAGCTAAGCGGACAACCAACGAATTGGCCAACGTCGCCTTGGTGGGTTATACCAACGCTGGTAAATCCACATTGATGAACCGCCTGCTCGCGCGCTTTGGCGTCGGTGCGGACACGGACGATACCAAGCAAGTCTTTGAAAAAGATATGTTGTTTGCCACGTTAACCACGACCGTTCGCCAATTGACGCTGCCAGATAAGAAGCAATTCTTACTGAGTGATACGGTTGGGTTCGTCTCAAAGTTACCACACAATCTGGTATCCGCCTTTAAATCAACCTTGCAAGAAGCCGCGAATGCTGATTTGCTGTTGCAAATTGTGGACGTGTCAGACGAACACTACAAAGACATGATGGCCACCACAGAAAAGACCTTGGCCGAAGTCGGCGTGACTGACGTGCCAATGATCACTGTTTATAACAAGGCTGATCGCACCGAACTCGTCTACCCTGACGTGTCTGGGGAAAACACGGTCACCATCTCCGCCCTAGACCCTGACTCACAAGATGCATTAATTGACTTAATCAAGAAGCAAATCTTCAACGATGTCCAAGAAGTCACGCTCCACATCCCCTTTGACCAAGGCGCTGTGCAAGCTAAACTCGCCGCTAAGCATACCTTTAGCAAAGAGGACTATGATGAGACGGGTACGTTGATTACCGTTGAACTGTCCGAGTTGGAACGCAAGTTGTACGCGGATTATATTGTCTAGCAAAAAGCCCCTCACACGGATTAGCGTGTGAGGGGATTTTTGGTTGGAGAAAAAATATATCTAATGATTCGATACACTTACTTGCTTGCTCGTGCCAAGTTTAACATTTATTTTAAAACAAATTTGATCAAACACAATAAAGCTAACAGCCTACATTTTAGTTGCCAATACTAGTTCAATGTATCAATTTCAATAATTTATTATTGGCAAATTAACAACCATCTCTCTTCTAACAATCGTTTGAAACTACACTTCATCATTTAGATTACCAACTCACTTAATTAATCATTTTGATATTTCACTTCCTCAAACGAAGTATTGTTCTAATTCGAACTTTAAGATCCCTCTTTGCTTATTTATATAATTCAATAACTCTTTATTTGCTTTAGTATTGCCAAAATCATCAAACCTTATGTTTTTAATTTGATCATCCTCTTTTAATTTATTATAAACTGATCTCGATATCCCTAGTTGTAGAATTTCAAGTTCTTTCTTGTCTGTGGTACCATAAAAAAACTCATCAGACAAATTTTGATCAATCACTTCAAATTTAAGAAGCGTATTTACCAATAAACTTATCTCATGCCCCAAAAAATCTTCATCGATCTGTAGTTTTAAAATAGCTAAATTATTTAGAAATGTCGTATCAAATTTATGGTCATCTATTTGAACATAAACTTTATCTCCCTCCGGATAGTTTACAGTATCAAGTACAATTTCGCCAAATGAACTACCTACATATATTTTATAATTATCATCTTGTCTCTTCCAAAAGTCCACCGTCTTGTCAATTCGTTCACGCAAACTTAATCTCTTCAAGTCCGCAAGAAACATTTTGTAATAATTTATTGTTTCCTGATTTTCTAAACGTTTGGAATTATATGCTGGTGCAAATTCCCCATCACTAAACTCATCAAAAAAAATGACTTTAATCCGATCCAAAATTTCTTCTGAATTTTGGATCTTTTTTGTATTTTTCAAATTTTTTTCTACTTTTTTCAATCCACTATCTGTAAAATTCAATAATTGTTGGGCACCTGCAACAATTAATTTTTGTTTGAAATCAGGATCTTCAAAATCATTAACTATTTTGTTCTCATCATGTTGTATCTCTTCAGCTGATTTTTTGTTTCCATTATCGATTCTTGCATTTTCTAATAACGGATTTTTTACTTCGTCATTAAATTTTGATCGTAATTTTTCAATTTTTTGTTGAAGTGATCCATTTCTATTTTGAGGATATTCAACAAATTCTACAAAATGTATCGGAATAAATATTTTGGACAAATTTTCATTTTTAGGGTTAAAAATTTCGTTCAACCGGTTAACTCTACCAAATAGATTATATAAATCTCTTAACTTAGAAAAACCGGAAATATAAAACAAATTATCAATAGGCAAGTTTATTCCTGCTAGAATAACTGAATTTGCCACAACATGTTTGATAAAATATGATTCACGAACAAACTTTAAAATGTAATTTTTGATTATCGATGGTATTTTACCATGTAGATATACGACTCCTTTTGATAAATAATCGGCAAGCAAAAAGTCTTCATGGACAATTTCACGTAACTCATTAATTAAGTCTTCAATCGATTCAGGAGTATCCATATTTGGTAAAATCCGATAAAGATCCTGAGCATATTGCTCAATAAACTTTGGACGATACAAGAAATGCAAATTTTTTTCTTTTGAATAGTTTAAAATATACTCAAAATTATTTTGCTGCTCTCTAATTTTTACAAAGTCTCCCAAATATCTATCATATTGAAATATCGCACGCCCCTGTTTTTCGACTGTTCCTAAAAATTTGATGTCAAGTATTTTTAAGTCCTTAAAAATTTTGTGTTCAGAAATTCTTTTTTGTGTTTTTAAGCGTAAATTATCGGAATCATTAACTACTGGAGACAGATAAATAAACTTACAATTTTTATTTATTACTCTGGCAAGTCTTATCACTCGAGTTAAAAACAAGCTTCTGTTATTATGTTTTTTTCCAAAATCAAAATCAAGCATCTCATGAGCTTCATCAATGTATAACTTGTCGAATATAATTCCCGACTCAATCAATCTCAGTGCTCGTTCTTGTGTCACAATAGCTAGTATTTTTTCATCAGATTCTGAATAGTTTTGATCATGAACTATTATTTTTTTATCGTTGATTCTTTTTTTTGCTTCACGATGAAACTGATCAATTAATGCTTTTGTGGGAACAATTATTCCAACAATATTCGCTGGATGATTCTTTATGTGAGAAAAAATAAGTTCACTTTTGCCATAACTAGTTGGTGCTAAGAAACTAACATCGTTTCCCTCATCCAAGAGAACACTTCTAAAGATTTTATCTTGTTCAAACGTGAGAGTTCGTCCTTCATTGGAAAATTCTTCAATGCTAATTTCAGAAAAAATTTGATTTATTGTAATCTTAGGTATTAAACCAAGCTGACTAATGTGTCTAGAAATTGGGTAATATCCATAATTCACCGTAAAATCATACAATGCTCGAAAATCGTTTATTTTAAAACTAGTCCTAGCAATAAGCAAATATGCATAATCTAGTAAAAATTGCTTCTGTCTTTTTTTTCAAACTCATTAATAAGAGTCAAAGCCACCGTATATAAAAACTCAGCATCCCTAATTTCAATGCTATCTTCTTTATAAAGAAGATTCGTGATTTTATTGTATATAACTGAATTATTCTTAATTCTAGTTAATATACTTTTACCTAAATCGTTACTCATCGGCAAGCTCTCCCAGAAAATCTAAAAATATGGAGGGTGATGTGAAATTCAACAGAACCACCAATTCCTTTTTTGCACAGTGTTTACTTAAATATAATTTAACCTGAGAAAGGTTAGTTTCAATTTGCGAGATATCTGTGTGAATGACATTTGATCCTATAATTAAATTTGAGTCTTCCACACGTTGATATTGACCATTCGTGTAATCTTCAGAAAGATTTATCAATCTTTCCATCAATGATTCATTTGAACTACTATTATTGAGATGGTTTACAGCATTTTCCCATGGATCATTTGACGTTTTTCCAGAAATCAGTTCTGTAACCCCTTTATAAGCTCTGTCAATTGTTACTTTATGTTTATTGTTATGAGAACTTTGCTTATATGAAGATTTGCTCTCTAACAACCAAATTTCCCCAGATAGTGTGAAAACTCCATCAAATCCTTTTTTAGCTGAGTTTTCTTCAAGATTATTATACGAATATTTCTGTTCAAAATTTTGATTTCGGAGAATTACCGCTTGAAAAAATTCTGCAGTTAATCCATGCTTATTGTCTAATGTTTGTTTATCCAACATTGCTTTCAATTTTTTTGCAATAACTTTTGATGAATACTTAGATTTTTCACCTTTAGCAATCTGCACTAAGTTTTCCTTAATATATTGTTTGTCCTTCTCCGTAAGAACATCCAGATTGACTACAATAGCTTTTAGATTTTCTCTTAAAGTATCTTGCTTATGACTCTGTATAAGTGTCATTCACTTCTCCTATACCCTTTGCAAGACTATTCAAAATATAAAATTGAATAATCACTCTCTAAACATTATTCAAAAAAATTTTTGGTTATTAGAATTTACTGCCCACCGATACTCTCAGATAAATACAATATATTAAATAAATGATTAATAACCATAAAATATGTATTTTTTATCAATACTAAGCATGTTAAGCTAATAGCATCAAATAAACATTCTACTATTATCAACCCAAACATTACACTAAAGGTACAATAATATATTATCCGCGTGTATTCTCACAACATTTTATTGTTGTAATTTTTTGTTATGTACTCAAAAAAGAGTGTGGCGGAGATTACCCTACACCAAAAAATCTAATTACTTGAATTTTTAAATATTTATCAACTATTATACCAATCATTTATATTTTGTCATTGTTTTATACGCTATGTTTAGCTTACAACACTTCTTTTATAAAGACGTTATAAAATAAAAATTAAAAAAAGTTTAACTACAATTATCTCAACACCACAAAAAAAGCATCAGCAAAATGCTGATGCTTTTAAAATTGCTAGATTTGCTCTAACATTAATGATCGATACCACCAATTGCCACCATATAATAGCAACAACCGTTGTGGGAAAAAGAAGATTAACGCTTTGAGAATTGTGAAGCCTTACGAGCCTTCTTCAAACCTGGCTTCTTACGTTCCTTCATACGTGAGTCACGAGTCAACAAACCTGCTGCCTTCAATGCTTCACGGAAATCAGGATCTACTGTCAACAACGCACGGGCGATACCGTGACGAGTTGCGCCAGCTTGACCAGAATATCCACCACCAACGACGTTAACCAAAACATCGTAGTTTCCCAATGTTTCAGTAACGTTAAATGGTTGCAAAACAACTTCACGCAAGTTAGCGAAAGGAATATATTCTTCGATTGACTTGCCGTTCATTGTGATTTGGCCATTACCTGGAACCAAACGCACACGAGCAACTGAGTTCTTACGACGGCCTGTGCCGGCATATTGTACTGCTGTAGCCATAATTTAGATTCTCCTTTCTTAAACTAACTTGTTGATGTCAAGTACTTCAGGCTTTTGTGCGGCGTGGGCATGTTCTGCACCAGCATACACGTGCAAGTTCAAGCCTTGCTTACGACCCAAAGTGTTCTTTGGCAACATACCGTGGATTGACAATTCAAGCAACTTTTCAGGGTTGAATTCACGATAGTTTCCAGCTGTGCGAGCCTTCAAACCACCTGGGTGATTTGAGTGGTGGTAATAAACCTTATCAGTGGCCTTCTTACCAGTCAACTTAACTTCGCCTGCATTGATGATGATTACATGGTCACCCATGTCAACGTTTGGTGTAAACGTTGGCTTGTTCTTACCACGCAAAATTGAAGCAACTACTGTTGACAAACGTCCCAAAACGACGTCCTTGGCATCAATAATATACCACTTCTTTTCGATTTCACCTGGTTTTGCTAAAAATGTTGTACGCATGTGTGCGCTCCTTTGATTAGTTGTTTACAAACGCGGCCGTTCCTTGCCACGCAATTACAATAAGTTTCCGGGGCTTATCGTGAGGTAAACAATACCGTGTATTATCTTACCTAAAATAATCCGTATTGTCAATGCTTGTCGCCAAATTCCTTCCGCGACAACCACTTCTTAAACACGCCATCCCCAACTGTTTATCATTTATCCATCACTGGTTCATCATAATAAATTTCATCCAGATACAACCCACTGGCTGGGGCGGTAAAGCGGGCCTGTTCTCGATCTTTCACGGCAATTAAGCGGACGATATCATGCACGTCACGCCGACCGTTCCCAATTTCCAGCAACACCCCAACCATAATCCGAATCTGATTATATAAGAAGGCATTCCCCTCAAATGTGAAGACTAACTCTTTTTCATCTGGTTTCACTTCGACATCCGCACGCGTAATCGTCCGCACGGTTGTGGCCGTTTGATTCCCTGAAGCCGCAAAGCTGGCAAAGTCATGTTCCCCGAGCAAATCAGGTAACGCTGCTTGAATTCGTGCAACATCTAAACGCCAGTGGAAATGGCCTGTATAACGGCGCTTAAAGGGATCAGTAAAGTCTTGGGTCGAGACACGGTAGATATAGCGCTTCGCATGTGTGTTAAAGCGGGCATGGAAGTCATCCGCCACTTTTTCCACCTGTTTGATCATAATATCGCGGGGTAACAAGGTATTGAGTCCCTTACGTACCCCTTCCGGTTGGATGTCAAATGGTAAATCAAAATGGACCACTTGGCCAAAAGCATGCACCCCTGTATCCGTCCGTGAAGCACCCACGACCTTAATAGCGGGCGTTGGCAACTTGGCCATTTGATTCACAGCGCGGTTGAGTTCACCCTGCACTGTCCGTTGGCGTTCTACACCGTTTTTCGTTTGGACTTGAAATCCGAAAAATTCTGAGCCATCATAAGCGACGACTGCTTTATATCGTGGCATAATTCCCCACTCTCTCATAACGTTTGACGCGTTAGCTTACAAATATAAGTTCACAATCACAAAAATCACCACAAAAACACCTAAGCCCACAAAAGCCAACATGTCATTGTGTCCATAATGCAACACACGGTATTTTGTCCGTTGCACAGCGTCTTTAAACCCACGCACTTCCATCGCATTGGCTAAGTCCAAGGCGCGTTGTAACGCCCCGACAAACAACGGAATCAGCAAGGGAATAATCGCCTTGGCCCGTTTAATCGGCCCACCCATAGAAAAGCTCATCCCACGTGACTTTTGGGCGTTCATGATTTTCTGGGTTTCATCCATTAATAGCGGCACAAATCGTAGCGCAATGGACAACATCAACGCTAACTCCGCCACTGGCACCCGCAACTTTTTTAACGGCCCTAACAGCATTTCCAAGGCGTTGGCAATACTGGTTGGTGGGGTCGTCAATGTTAGAATTGTTGACATCAAGATGATGAGGATAAACCGCAGCATCACATAAACTGCATTAATTAACCCTGGGGTCGTAATTTTAATCGGCCCCAGCTGGTAAAGGACGGGCGTTCCTGGCGTAAATATTAACTGCAAGATGACCGTAAATAAAATCAGCCAAAAAATAGGTTTTAACCCATCCCAATACAGCTTAAACGGCTGACCCGTTAAGCGAATCAAGCCCAAGACAAAGATCGCCGCCCAAGCATACGCCGCCCAACTATTGGCCCATAGTAACACCAAAATATAGACAAACGTCCCAATCATTTTAGTCCGTGGGTCAAGGCGATGAATAAAGGAATCTCCTGGCACAAAACGGCCAATCATAATGTTATTCATGGCCGACCTCCGCATTAATCGCTGTGGCTAAGCTCGGCAATGTTAGTGGTCGCTCTGGCAACACGACCCCAGCCGCCTTTAACTTTTCCGTAAATTGCCCTGCTTTTGGTAGATCTAACTTCATGGTTTTAAACCATGCCATATCGCGATTAAATAGTTGCGCCGGCGTTTCATTGGCCACGACCTGACCATCGTGCATGACAACGACCTGATCAGCCACCGCCACCACATGATCCATATGGTGCGAAATAAAGATCACCGTTTTGCCCAGGTTCTTCAACTCTAATACCAACTGCAACAGTTCTGCTTGCCCTTTAGGATCTAAGCCCGCAGCAGGTTCATCTAACACAACCACACTCGGATCACTTGCCAACGTCCCGGCCATAGCAACACGACGCATTTGCCCACCCGAAAGCTCAAAGGGTGACTTTTCCCAAAGTGATTCATTAACACCAACACGACGCAAAGCCGCTTCAGCAGCGACCTTGGCTGTCGCCTGATCGGCCCCAAAGTTTAACGGGGCATACATCACATCCGCCAACACGGTATTGGCAAACAACTGATTCTCTGGAAATTGGAAGACAATACCCACTTTTTTCCGCAGTTGCATCAGTTGCTTTTCTTTTGTCCGTGGGGTGAGTTCAAACCCATCAACCAATACCCGCCCCTCAGTTGGCTTCAACAAGCCGTTAATATGCTGCACGAGGGTTGATTTGCCTGAGCCGGTTTGGCCAACAATTGCGGTCACTTGGCCGGTTGGCATGGTCACGGTGACATCATGCAAAATAGATTGGGCCAGGGTTGTGCCGGCACCATAACTAAAATTTACTTTTTCGAACGTGATAGCCACTGAATCAATTCTCTTTCATCTAAATACTGTTCAGGTGTTGGCGTCAATTGTGCCGCTAACTCACCTGCAAAAGGTAATGCCAACCCATTATCATGCATCACCTGTCGTTGACTAAAGACCGCTTCTGGGGTGCCATCAAGGATGAGCTGCCCGTCATTAATCACCACAACACGATCAGCTAGTGCTGCTTCATCCATATCATGCGTAATCGTAATCAACGTTAACGCATCACCAAAACGGGCCTTGAGGTCCTGTAAGGTTGTCATCACGGTCTCACGACCATCTGGATCAAGCATAGCCGTCGCTTCATCTAAAATAATAATTTTAGGCGTTAAGGCCAACACACTGGCTAAGGCGACCCGTTGCTTTTGGCCACCAGAAAGCGTGTGGGGTTCGCGATCTTTAAATCCTTGCATCCCAACGGCCGTCAATGCGTCATCAATTCGCTTTGGCATATCGGCACTGGGTAACTGTTGATTTTCCAAGCCAAAAGCAACATCATCGGCGACCGTTGCGCCAACAAATTGGTTATCAGGGTTCTGAAAGACCATGCCAATTTGGTCACGAATGTCATGCACCGTCTCTGCCGATAATGGCACACCAAAAACAGTGATGTCACCGGCGTTAGCCTCAATTAAGCCCAAAATCAACTTCGCTAACGTTGATTTACCTGAGCCATTATGGCCCACTAGCGCGACCCATTGTCCAGCTTCAATCGTTAAATCGAACCCATCAAATAATGTTTGGTCGTCATCATATTGATAGTTTAAATTGTGAATTTCTATTGCTTGCGTCATTAGACCTTATTCTATCATAGGTTAGGGCCTGAATACTATATTGAGTTTCCCCCTGCTTTATTATAATCACTATTTTTTTCACAAAGATTTTTTGGCCGAAATGCTTTTAAAGTAACGAAAATAGGTCTATAATAAAAAAGGTATTTCACAAGAATATTATATAATTCACAAAAGGAAGAAAAGAGTCATGGCAGAAAAAAACATTGTCATTGTTGGCGCTGGTTTCGGTGGTGTATTCGCAGCAAAAACTTTGTCAAAGAAATTAAAATCACACAAAGAATACAATATCATTTTGATTGATAAGCATTCTTACTTCACGTACATGACTGAGTTGCATGAAGTGGCTTCAAAGCGTGTGGCTCCAAAGCACGTGCAAGAAGACTTGGAACATCTCTTCTACCAAAATAAAAATGTCAAGTTGTTGACGGCCGAAGTTAATGGCATCGATAAGGCCGCTAAAATCGTTAAAACAACGCACGGTGACGTGAGCTATGAAAAGTTGATTTTGGCCGTTGGTGGTCAATCAAACGATTTCGGCACACCAGGTGTGAAGGAACACGGCTTTGAATTGTGGTCAATGGAAGAATCATTGGCTATCCGTCATCATGTTGAAAGCATCATCGGTCAAGGTGCCGGTGAACTTGATCCAGCTAAGCGTGAACAAATGTTGACCATTGCGGTGGTTGGTTCTGGCTTTACTGGTGCAGAATTGATGGGTGAATTCATTGAACAACGTAAGGTCTTGGCTGACACATACAAGTTAGATGAATCTGAAATCAAGTTGGTATTGCTTGAAGCTGCCCCAACAATTCTGAACATGCTACAAGACCGTCGTTTGGCTGACAAGGCCTTGAAGTACATGACTGACAACGGTGTTGATCTTCGCCTAGGTGCCATGGTCACTGGTGTTGATGAAAACGGTGTGATTTTCAAGGACGGCTCAACTTTGCCAACTAAGTCCCTCATTTGGACAGCTGGTGTGAAGGCTAAGTCATTTATCTCTGACTGGGGCTTCAAGTATGGTCGTGGTGGCCGTATCGAAGCCGACGATTACATGCACGCAACGCTTGAAGATGATAAGCCAGCCGAAGACATTTATGTTGTGGGTGACACATTGTCTTACGTTGATGAAAAGACTGGTCCGGTCCCACAAACTGTTGAAGGTGCTGAAAGTGCTGCCCGCGCTGCCTCAAACAACATTTTGGCCGATCTTGGTTTTGCCAAGCCAAAGACATTTGGTGAAGTGGTGAGCTACCACGGTTACGCCGTTTCAATTGGTTCACACTACACGGTTGCCAGCTTGATGGGCTTGAACTTCTCTGGCTTCTTCGCTAGTTTAGCTAAGCACGGCATCAACCTTTTCTTCTATTCGCAAATCCGTTCAATGTATTCAATTTTCCACTACATGTTGGACGAATTCTTCCGTACTGCCAACGGTCGTAACCCATTCCGTGGTGCCGTTTCTCGACTTGGTAACGTTTTGTGGTCAACACCTTTGCGTATCTTCTTGGGTCTCTTCTGGATCCTGGCCGCGCTAGGTAAAGTTGGGCCGCTCAACGACCTCTTCTGGCAACATGGGCTTGCCAGCTTTATTGAAATTGTGACAGGTGCCGGCTTGCTTGTTGGTTTGATGACTTGGCCATTAGCGCTAGTGTCAATTATTTTGACCATTGCTGCTTGGGCATCTAATGGCTTTGATCTCACCCACTGGTTCTTGATCTTCTCAAGTATCGCGGTGATGAACGGCGCTGGTCGTGGCTTCGGTCTTGACTTCTACGTCGTGCCATTGCTACAAAAGGGTCTTGGTGGCCTTTGGTATGGTAAAGCAAAGTCACTCTACGATGATTTAGATAAATAAGTTATAATTAAAAAGTGCGAGAATGTGTATTCTCGCACTTTGTACATAAAATAAGCCATACTGCGCGTTCAGTTGGCCGAGAGAAATAGAGAAATTTAACATGGTAACCCCTACTCTTCCAAAAATGTGGGAACAATTTCCCGAATTATCCGAACCATTAGTCGCTGTTTTAAATCGCATGGCAACCAGCTGGCATATCGGCTTCGAAGACATTGATACAGCAATCCGCTCACAACTGAATGCCGGTAAACTCGTTCGCCCAGCATTAACCCTTATTTTCTCAAAACTCACGACAACACCTTATAACCAACAAGCGATTCAGCTCGGTGCCAGTGTCGAACTTTTACACTTGGCAACCTTAATTCATGATGACATTATTGATGAATCCAAATTACGTCGTGGTTACGAAAGTATTCAAAGTCGTTTTGGCAAAGATACTGCCGTCTATGCTGGTGATTACTTGCTGACTGGTATGTTTTCGTTACTTGAACAAACAAACCTACCACAAGCCAACCAACTCGCCCTAACAGCCCTACAAGACATTTTATTCGGTGAATTAGTCCAAAAGCATCATCGCTTTAATGTGGATGCGACCTTTGACACTTACCTATCGCAAATCAAAGGCAAAACAGCAGCCTTGTTCAAACTCAGTGTGACCTTTGGACTGATTAGTGGTCAAGCCATCGCAGACGACCTACAAGACACTGTGAGTCAGTTAGGTGAAAATTTGGGGATTACCTTCCAGTTATTGGATGACTACTTAGACTTCGAATCCATTACCCAACAATTATCTCTTGGTAAACCTATTGGTCAAGATATTCGCAATGGAATCTACACTGCCCCAGTCTTATTTGCCCTCACCGATCCCACTGTGCGTGATGATATTCGTGCCTTACTCATGCAACGCGATTTGATTAGCGATGCTGACATGATTCGCTTACACGAACTCATTACACAAAGTCACGCGATGGCAAAACTGAATGCGTTACTCACAGACTACACTGAACAACTACAAGCCTTAATTGGCAACTTACCTGAACCAACCATTCAAACGCAACTTGAACAATTAAGTCAATTATTACTTAATCGTGATCATTAAAAAATACCCCTTGGAATTAAATTCCAAGGGGTATTTTTTAGATGTAACGTAATTAATCAACAAGTTCCAAGATGACCAATTGAGCGGCATCGCCACGACGTTGGACAGTCTTGAGAATTCGTGTGTAACCACCATTACGTTCAGCAAAGCGAGGTGCAACGTCATCAAACAACTTTTGCAAAGCTGATTGTACTTTCACGTTGTCGCCGTCTTCGATCACGTCAGCAACTTCGTTGCGGACAAAGGCAGCAGCTTGACGACGAGCCGCCAAGTCACCACGCTTACCTAATGTAATCATCTTATCAGTTGTCTTACGAACTTCCTTCGCACGGGCTTCAGTTGTCGTGATACGACCGTTGATCAAAAGATCAGTAGTCAAGTCACGCAACAAAGCTTTACGTTGTGAAGATGTACGACCCAATTTACGATATGGCATTGGTGAATCCTCCTTTTTAGTAGTTTAAAGACATGTGTTAATCTTCCTTACGGAATCCTAAGCCCATTTCAGTCAGCTTTTCTTGGATTTCGTCAAGTGATTTCCGACCGAGATTACGCACCTTCATCATGTCGGCTTCAGTGCGATCTGTCAACTCCACAATAGTGTTGATACCGGCCCGTTTGAGACAATTATAAGAACGAACTGATAAGTCCAAGTCTTCAATTGGCGCAGAATCTGACGCACTAACGGCAACAGGTTCCGCTTCCACCATAACATTGGCTTCAGCTGCCACTGGAGAAATATCCATAAACAAGTTCAAATGTTCCGCCAAGATTTTTGCACCTAGGCTCAAAGCATCACTAGGCTTGATTGAACCATTAGTCCAAATATCAAAAGTGAGCTTATCATAATCATCACGTGCACCGACACGTGTGTTTTCTACATGGTAGTTCACACGTTCGATAGGCGTATAAATTGAATCAACTGCCAAAACACCGATCGGCATTTCTTCACGCAATTGCTTATTCTCGTCAGCTGATGAGTAACCACGACCTTTAACTGCCGTGACTGTCATATGCAATGACTTACCTGCTGCCACAGTAGCGATATGCAAATCAGGGTTCAAAACTTCAACGTCTGCACCTGCTTGCAAATCTGCAGCAGTCACTTCAGCCGGACCTTGAACATCGATTTCAAGGCTGCGTTCATCATCCGAATCAATCGCCAACACAACCTTCTTGAGGTTCAAGATGATTTGTGTGACATCTTCAACGACACCATCCACGGTTGAAAACTCGTGAACAACGCCGTCAATTTGCACCGTGTTAACGGCTGCGCCCGGAAGCGATGACAATAAGATACGACGCAAAGAGTTCCCAAGCGTTGTACCATATCCGCGTTCAAGAGGCTCTACAACAAATTTGCCATAGCGGGCATCCTCTTCGATGTTATGAATATTTGGCTTTTCAAATTCAATCATCTGTAATTCTTACCCCTTCTTTCACAGCAAGAGCAATGAAAATCAATTAAACACGACGACGCTTTGGTGGGCGTGATCCGTTGTGGGGAACTGGTGTAACATCTTTGATTGATGTTACTTCCAGGCCAGCTGCAGCCAAAGCACGAATTGCTGATTCACGACCAGAACCTGGTCCCTTAACAGTAACTGCAACAGTGCGCATGTTCATTTCCATGGCACTCTTTGCGGCTGCTTCTGCTGCCATTTGAGCAGCGAATGGTGTTGACTTACGGCTTCCCTTGAAGCCAAGTGCACCGGCTGATGACCAAGCAACTGCGTTACCTTGAACATCTGTAATCATGACGATTGTGTTGTTGAATGTTGAGTGGATGTGAGCAACACCAGTTTCAATATTCTTCTTCACACGACGCTTACGCGTTGTACGACCTGCCATAATGTTTGCCTCCTTTTCAATACTTTTTATATAATTTCTCGGGTTAATTACTTAACCAACATTACGTAACTATGGTTACGATAATCATGTGCCGTATCGATTAGGATACAACAGAAAAAATAATCAGAGATTACTTCTTCTTACCAGCAATTGCCTTAGCTGGGCCTTTACGTGTACGAGCGTTGTTCTTCGTGTTTTGTCCACGAACGGGCAAGCCCTTACGATGACGAATGCCACGGTATGAAGCGATTTCTTGCAACGCTTTGATATCAAGTGATACCTTACGACGCAAATCACCTTCAAGTTGCAAGTTCAACTTGTCAACTGTTGCACGGATGGCGTCTTCTTGATCTGCTGTGAGATCGCGAACACGGACGTCTTCTGAAACGCCTGCTTCAGCCAAAATCTTTTGTGCAGTAGTATTACCGATTCCGTAGATGTATGTTAAGCCAATGACAATACGCTTGTCACGTGGCAAATCAATACCTGCAATACGAGCCATAACAATTTACCTCCTGTTAGTATTTTGAAAATGACAGTTATGTCTATTTACAATAATTTTTTAAAATTGCCTAGTTCTGGAAAATTACTTTCCAGCACGTTGCTTGTGCTTAGGGTTAGCTGGGCAAATGATCATTGTGCGACCATTCCGCTTGATAACGCGGCAAGCATCACACATCTTTTTAACTGATGGGCGTACTTTCATAATCTATTCCTCCTATTCGGTTAACTGATTATTCCAAATCACTTCTTAACGGAAACGATAAGTAATACGACCTTTCGTTAAGTCGTATGGTGACATTTCGACTGTGACACGGTCACCTGGCAAGATTCGGATAAAGTTCTTACGAATTTTACCTGAAACGTGTGCCAAAATAACTGCGCCATTTTCGAGTTCTACTTGGAACATCGCATTTGGTAAAGTTTCTTTCACTTTACCTTCGATTTCAATGACATCGTTGGCCATGCACTTAACCTCCTGTGCTAATAATGTTCAACATTGTTGAGAAGTGCTTAACCTATCAAATTATACCAGATTTGCTAGTACTTCTCAATGTGATTTCAGAAACTTTGCTTACAAGTTGTCCAAAACCGCTTTCACATCATGATACACCTCGGCAAGTTCTTGTCCGCCATCGATTGTGTGCAAGACACCTGCCTTTTGATAGTAATCTACCAATGGCAAGTTCGCTGCTTTATTGACCGCCAAACGGTTGTCAATAACTTCAGGTGTATCATCTGCGCGGCCACGTCCCAAAAGACGTTCGCGCAACAATGAATCAGAAACTTCAAAATAAAGTGTTGCAGAGACTGATGTCCCATTTTCCGCTAAATACTTATCCAAGAATGCCGCTTGCGCTTCATTACGAGGGTAACCATCTAACATGAAACCATCAGCTTGAACATCTGCTTGACTCAAACGATCAGCAACCATTGCGTTTGTGATTTCGTCAGGGACCAAGTTACCAGCGTCCATATATTCACGTGCTTGCTTTCCCAATTCTGTATCATTGGCCAAATTGGCACGGAAAATATCTCCAGTAGAGATGTGAACCGTTGGATAATCCTTAACAATAAGGTCTGCTTGTGTGCCTTTTCCAGCACCTGGCAAACCTAACAAAATCAAATTCTTAGCCATTAGCTGCCTCCCGATTTGCTAACTGATCTTTTGTGATAAACCCAATATAATTTCTCTTTTGCATCAAGCCATCAATTTGACGAATCAAATCAAGCGCCACGCCAATTGTAATCAAAAGGCTTGTGCCACCTAGTCCAATTTTCTCGTTCAAACCCCAGACATCTGAGGCAATGAGTGGTACCAAGGCCACAAAACCTAAGAAGATTGAACCAACAAAGCTCAAATTCAAAAGTAATTGTGACACATAAGCCTTTGTCTCATTACCAGGACGTACACCGACGATGTAAGCCCCTTGCTTTTGCAAGTTTTCTGATAACTTCTCAGGGTTAACTTGGACAAAGGCATAGAAGTAGGTAAAGATGATAATCAAAACAGTGTAGAGAATTGCACCCGGTAGTGTTGTCAAGCTAAATAGATCTTGCATAACTTGATACCATTGCGCTGACGCATATTTACCTTGGAATGCCAACAAAATCGTTTGTGGTGTACTAATAAATGATGAGGCAAAAATGACCGGAATAACGCCAGAGACGTTAACCTTCAATGGTAAATAAGCTTCACTACCATATGATGTTGCAGAACGTGTGTACTGCATTTGTAAACGACGTGTGGCTTCATAAAACCATGTTGTGATGCCGATGACCAAGATCATGGCAGCTGTCAACACAGCCATAAAGACAATGCCGTTGACTAAATCACTTGAGTTGGCTTGTAAGATATTTTCTTTGAAAATGTCATACATGCCTGAAGGTGCTTGTGCAATGATTCCAGCAAAGATAATCATGGAAACACCGTTTCCTAATCCTTTTTCAGTAATCATTTCACCTAGCCACATGGCAAAAAATGTTCCGATGGTCATAACCGTGCCAATGACAAGGTATGACATCACATCATTTGTGTGGCTAACAAGTCCGTAGGCTGTCAGTGAATTAAATCCAGCTGTAATACCTACGGACTGAACAAATGCAAGCACGAGGGTTAACCAACGTGTGGCGTTGTTCAACTTTCGCCGACCAACTTCACCCTGCTTACTCCATTCAACAAAGCGAGGCACGATATCTAATTGCAAAAGTTGCACAACAATTTGTGCCGTCACGTAAGGTGAAACACCCATTGCGAACAATGAGTAGTTCATCAAACCGCCACCAGAAAAAATGTTCAGAATGTTCATTAATCCTGAATTGGCCATATCCGCCATTGCAGCAGGGTTAACACCAGGCACAGTAATGTGCGTTCCAATTCTGTAAATAAACAGAAGTAGGAAGGTCCACCCTAACTTTTTGCGAATATCCTTTTCACGTACTGCATTAAATAACGTGCGTAGCATTAAATTACCTCAGTCGTTCCACCGGCTTGTTCGATAGCCGCCTTAGCAGCGCCTGAGAACTTATGTGCCTTAACAGTCAACTTCTTGTCAAGTTGACCGACAGCCAAGACTTTGATACCTGACTTTTGATTTTTAACAACACCGCTTTCAATCAAAAGTGCTGGCGTGATTTCTGTGCCATCTGCGAATGCGTTCAACTTTTCCAAGTTAACCACAGCAAATTCCTTACGTGAAATGTTAGTAAATCCACGCTTTGGAATACGACGGTACAAAGGCATTTGACCACCTTCGAATCCCAAACGTACTTTGCCACGAGCCTTTTGACCCTTTTGACCACGTCCAGATGTCTTACCGTTTCCTGATGACGTACCGCGACCTACACGGTTACGCAACTTGCGTGAACCTGCAGCAGGTTGTAATTCGTTCAAGTTCATCTTTCGGTACCTCCTATTTTTATCGTTATTACTTTACTTCTTCAACGCTAATCAAGTGAGCAATGTGGAAAATTGCGCCACGAGTAGCTTCGTTGTTAGGCTTCACCACTGAGCTAGATACACGACCAAGTCCAAGTGACTTAACGATCGCGCGTTGCTTTGGTAAGCGATGAGCCGCACTCTTAATCAAAGTGATTTTCAAATCAGCCATTTTATCGCTCCTTATTCAGCCAAGTGTTCCAATGAAACACCACGCAAAGCTGCTACTTCTTCTGCATCCTTCAAGCTTGTCAAAGCTTCAAAAGTTGCGCGGACAACGTTAACTGGTGTTGATGAGCCAAGTGACTTTGCAGTCACATCGGCGATACCTGCTAATTCCATAACAGAACGTGCAGCACCACCGGCAGCAACACCAGAACCTTCTTCGGCTGGCTTGATCAAGATCTTACCACCGCCCCAAACGCCAAGGACGTCGTGAGGAATAGTTGTCCCTACTGTTGGTACAGTGATCATCTTACGCTTAGCATCTTCGATTGCCTTACGGATAGCTTCAGGAACTTCTTGTGCCTTACCAGTTCCAAAACCAACGTGGCCTTGCTTATCACCAACGACAACCAACGCTGCGAAACGCAAACGACGACCACCCTTGACAACTTTTGTGACACGGTTAATAGCAACAACGTTTTCTTCTAATTCACCAAGTGACTTAGGGTTAACGAATTCAACCATTTTTTATTCCTCCTTTCCTTAGAACTTCAAGCCGTTTTCACGGGCTGATTCTGCTAATGCTTGAACACGGCCGTGGTACAAGTAACCACCACGATCGAAGATAACTTCTTCTAATCCTGCGGCCTTACCACGTGTAGCGATCAATTCACCAACTTTAATAGCTTGTTCTGTCTTTGTACCTGATACTTCTGCATCATGGCTTGAGGCACTTGCTAGCGTTACACCCGCTACGTCATCAATTAATTGCGCGTAGATGTTTGCATTAGAACGGAAAACGTTCAAACGTGGGCGAGCAGCAGTACCAGAAATCTTGCCGCGAACGCGCTTGTGGCGCTTTAAGCGGAGCTTGTTTTTATCTGGTTTTGAAATCATAGCTGTGCTTTCCTTTTCTTGATGGCTTACGCCATGTTAAATTTATTGTGATTAATAATTGAAAATAATACGAGTAAGTTAAAAAATCTGACGATTTGATTACTTACCAGTCTTACCTTCCTTACGACGAACAACTTCACCTTCGTAACGAATACCCTTACCCTTATAAGGTTCTGGGGCACGTACGGCACGAATTTCAGCAGCGAAATCGCCGACTTTTTGCTTTGAAATACCTGAAATCTTGATTGTCAAAGCATCTGGTACTTCAACTGTCAAATCTTCGCGGTCTTCAAAGTCAACTGGGTGTGAGTAACCAACAGACAAAGTCAACTTTGAACCTGACTTTGCGGCACGGTAACCAACACCGACAAGCTTCAATGTCTTAGTGAATCCAGTAGAAACACCTTCGACCATGTTAGCAACGTTTGCACGTGTTGTACCGTGCAAAGCTTTTGTCTTGTTATCATCGCTTGCGCGTGTGAATGTTACTTCAGAACCTTCAACAGTCATTGTGATTTGCGGTGCAATTTCACGTGACAATGTTCCCTTAGGTCCCTTAACAGTAACAACTGTACCTTCTTGAGATACTTCAACATCTGCGGGCAATGTAATTACTTTATTTCCAATACGGCTCATGGTAAGTCTCCTTTCTTAGATATATTACCAAACGTAAGCGAGCACTTCGCCACCGATTTGCTTTGCGCGTGCTTCTTTGTCAGTGATCACACCAACAGAAGTTGAGATAATCGCAATACCCAAACCGTTCAAAACCTTTGGCAATGAATCAGCCTTGGCATACTTACGCAAACCTGGCTTTGAGATACGCTTAAGTCCTGTAATCACACGGTTACGGTCTTCGCCGTACTTAAGAAATACACGGATAACACCTTGCTTGTTATCTTCGATGTATTCTACGTCGCGAACGAAACCTTCTGATTTCAAGATCTCAACGATGCTCATTTTAATTTTTGATGCTGGAATTTCAACAACGTCACGGTGTGCCATGTTGGCGTTACGAATACGTGTTAACAAATCAGCGATTGGATCAGTCATAGACATCTATCGATATCCTCCTTTTATTTTTGAACGGACATAATGAAATGACACGCTCTTAACTATTATAGACCATTTCAGTCAATAACAGTTAAAAACGTGTCACTCTTTTAATTATAAGAGTAACGAACGTTTTTAATTTGCAAAATTACTTTGCAAATGGCATGCCCAAAAGTGTCAACAATGCGCGACCTTCTTCATCGTTTTGAGCTGTTGTAACCACAACAATGTCCAAGCCGCGAACGCGGTTAACTTGGTCAAAATCGATTTCAGGGAAGATCAATTGTTCACGAACACCCAAAGTGTAGTTACCACGACCATCGAAGGCCTTTGATGATACACCACGGAAGTCACGGACACGAGGCAATGAGATGTTGATCAACTTGTCTAAGAATTCATACATGCGTTCACCACGCAATGTAACCTTAGTTCCGATTGACATACCTTCACGCAAACGGAAACCAGCGATTGACTTCTTTGCCTTTGTGATAACTGGTTGTTGACCAGCAATCAACTTCAATTCTTCAACCGCTTCATCCAAGTTCTTTGAGTTTGACACCGCATCACCAACACCCATGTTAAGAACGATCTTTTCGATCTTTGGGGCTTGCATTGGTGATGAGAAGTTAAACTTTTCGATCAAAGCAGGTTGAACTTCATTAACATATTTTTCTTTTAATGCGTTAGCCATGAAAATGATTTCACCTTTCAATATTAGCCTAGTACGTTACCAGACTTTTTAGATACGCGAACTTTCTTGCCATCTTCAATCTTGAACGCAACCTTAGTTGGTTCGTTAGTTGAAGGGTCAAGCAATTGCACGTTTGATACATGGATTGGTGCTTCGATATCGATAACACCACCTTGTGGGTATTCGTTAGAAGGCTTTTGATGCTTCTTAACGATGTTCACGCCTTCGACAACAACGCGGTCCTTTGCAGCAACAGTCTTAGTGATTGTGCCTTCTTTTCCCTTGTCTTTGCCGGCAATGACGCGAACCTTATCACCTGTTTTTACAAACATGATTTGGCTCCTCCTTGTCAGTTTTAGAGCACTTCTGGTGCCAATGAAACGATACGCATAAAGTCTGCATCACGCAATTCACGTGCAACAGGGCCAAAGATACGCGTACCAACTGGTGACTTGTCGTCCTTTACGATAACAGCGGCATTTTCATCAAAGTTGATGTATGAACCGTCTGCACGACGAACGTCTGAAACAGTACGAACGATAACAGCCTTAACGACGTCACCCTTCTTTACGTTACCACCAGGGATAGCTTGCTTAACTGTGGCAACGATCACGTCACCAACACCAGCAAACTTACGGCCTGAACCACCGAGCACTTTAATCGTCAAGATTTCACGTGCGCCAGAGTTGTCAGCCACTTTTAAACGACTCTCTTGTTGAATCATGGTTCTTCCTCCTTAGTTAGCAATTAATTACGACGATTTGATAACGATCAAATTAAAGAATAACTGCCTCTTCAACGATCTTAACCAAACGGAAGTGCTTAGTTGCAGACAAAGGACGTGTTTCCATGATTTGGACAATATCGTTCATCTTAGCGCTATTGTTTTCATCATGGGCTTTAAACTTCTTTGTGTACTTAACACGCTTACCGTAAACGGCGTGGTTCACATAAGTATCAACAGCGACAGTGATTGTCTTGTCCATCTTATCTGAAACAACGCGGCCTTGGTAAACCTTACGAGCATTACGTTCTTCACTCATTTTTCAGCTTCTTCCTTTCGTCTTATTTGTTGGCGTTTGCCAATTCTTGCGCACGGATAACTGTCTTAACTCGTGCAATGTCCTTACGAACTTGTGCAATACGCGCCGTGTTTTCAAGTTGGCCAGTAGCCAATTGGAAACGTAGGTTGAATAATTCTTCCTTGAATTCGGCCTCGCGCTTTTGCAAATCCGCAAGTGACAATTCTTTCAATTCACTTGCTTTAGCCATTATTCAGCCTCCCGAGCAATAATCTTTGTACGTACAGGCAACTTGTGTTGTGCCAAACGCAATGCTTCACGTGCAGTTGCTTCAGGAACACCTGCAACTTCAAACATTACCTTACCACGCTTAACTGGTTCTACCCAACCTTCAGGTGAACCCTTACCGTTACCCATTCGAACACCGACACCTTTTGATGTATATGACTTGTGAGGGAAGATTTTGATCCAAACCTTACCACCACGCTTCATATAACGTGTCATTGCAATACGGGCAGCTTCAATTTGACGGTTTGTAATCCAGCTTGATGTTGTTGCTTGCAAGCCGAATTCACCGAACGTTACCGTCTTTCCACCTTTTGCTTCACCACGCATGTGGCCACGGTGTACACGACGGAATTTAACACGCTTTGGTACTAACATGTTCGCTTCCCTCCTTACTTACTGTTCTTCTTTTGTGGCAAAACATCGCCACGGTAAATCCAAGTCTTGATACCCAAGTTACCGTAAGCAGTCATTGCTTCGTCCCATGAGTAATCGATATCAGCGCGCAAAGTATGCAAAGGCACAGTACCTTCAGTGTATTGTTCAACACGGGCAATATCTGCACCGTTCAAACGACCTGAAACCATTACCTTGATACCCTTAGCACCTGAACGTGTTGCACGTTGGATAGCACCACGCATCGCACGACGGAAAGCCACACGGCGTTCCAAATCACCAGCGATTTGTTGTCCAACCAAGTGTGCTGACAAGTCAGGCTTCTTGATTTCAACAATGTTGATGAAGACACGCTTTGAGCGTCCCTTTTCATCGACATCAGTCAACTTAGCCAATTGTGTACGAAGCTTTTCAACTTCTGAACCACCCTTACCGATAACCATTCCTGGCTTAGCAGTGTGGATAGATACGTCAACACGTGACTTTGTGCTACGTTCAATTTCAACGCGATCAACTGCGGCATCCGCTAAGTTCTTTTCGATGTACTTACGAATACGCAAGTCTTCGTGAAGTTGGTTAGCATAATCAGCCTTGTCAGCAAACCACTTTGCATCCCAGTCGCGAATAACGCCGACACGGAATCCAGTAGGGTTAATCTTTTGACCCATTACTTTGCCTCCTTCTCAGCAACCACAATTGTGATGTGGCTTGTACGCTTGTTGATTGGTGAAGCAGAACCCTTGGCACGGGGACGGAAACGCTTAAGCGTAGGTCCTTCGTTAGCAAAGGCTTCCTTCACGATAAGATCTTCTCGGTCTAATGAGAAGTTGTTTTCAGCATTAGCAACTGCTGAGTTCAAAACCTTGTAAATATCTTCAGTAGAAGTGTTAGGTAGGAACTTCAAAATTGCGTATGCTTCGTTAACGCTCTTACGACGAATTGTGTCAAGAACTAGGCGTGCCTTACGTGGGGCAACGCGAACGATCTTGGCTGTCGCGCGAGCTGAAGTAATTTGTTCAGCCATTTTTCAATTTCCTCCTTTATTTTTTACCGGTCTTCTTATCATCAGCCTTGTGGCCTTTGAATGTACGTGTTGGTACGAATTCGCCCAACTTATGACCAACCATGTCTTCTTGTACAAAAACCGGAACGTGCTTGCGACCATCATAAACGGCAATTGTAAAGCCGATGAAGCTTGGGAAGATTGTTGAACGACGTGACCAAGTCTTGATCACTGACTTCTTTTCAGAATCCGCTTGCGCTTCAATCTTCTTAAGCAAGTGTGGGTCCGCAAATGGTCCCTTTTTTAAACTACGAGCCATTAGTTGTCTCCTTTCCCTTACTTACTCTTACGACCGCGAACGATGAACTTCGTTGAAGCCTTCTTCTTGTCGCGAGTCTTCTTACCAGCAGTCTTCTTACCCCATGGTGACATAGGACTTGGACGACCAACAGGTGCTTTACCTTCACCACCACCGTGTGGGTGATCGTTAGGGTTCATAACTGATCCACGAACGTGTGGACGCTTTCCACGCCAACGGTTACGACCAGCCTTACCCCAGTTAATCAATGAGTGTTCAGCGTTACCAACTTCACCGATTGTTGCACGGTTAGTTGCCAAGATCAAACGTACTTCGCCTGAAGTCAAACGAACGATGACATACTTGCCATCCTTACCCAAGATTTGTGCTGAAGTTCCAGCAGAACGTGCCAATTGACCACCCTTACCAGGCTTCAATTCGATGTTGTGAATCAAAGTACCTTCAGGAATATTGCTCAATGGCAAGGCATTGCCGGGCTTAATGTCGGCATCAGGACCAGATTGTACTTTATCGCCAACCTTCAATCCCTTTGGCGCCAAGATATATGACTTAATACCATCTTCATATACAAGCAAAGCGATGTTTGCTGTACGGTTTGGATCGTATTCGATAGCCTTTACAGTAGCTGTCTTGTTATCCTTGATACGCTTGAAGTCCACCAAACGGTAGGCTTGCTTGTGTCCACCAGCGTGGTGGCGCACTGTCATACGACCAGAGTTATTACGAGCACCAGTCTTTGACTTCTTTGCCAACAAGCTCTTTTCGGGCGTTGACTTCGTGATTTCAGCGAAATCTGAAGTCGTCATGTTACGACGTCCGTTAGAGGTTGGCTTATACTTCTTGATAGCCAATGTCTTTTCCTCCTATTTAGAATTAACCTTCGTTAAAGATTTGAATATCTTTTGAGTCTTTTGACAACGTTACGGTTGCCTTCTTCAACTTACGTGTGTAACCAACGTAACGACCTTGGCGCTTCTTCTTACCGCGAACGTTAGCTGTGTTCAAGCCAGATACTTGAACGTCGAAGATCTCTTCAATTGCCTTCTTGATTTCAGGCTTTGTGGCACGAACATCGACTTCGAAGACATAGCGCTTACGTTCTGTTTGCGCCATTGATGCTTCAGTAATGATCGGGCGACGGATAATATCGCGTGCATCCATTAGGCAAGACCTCCTTGGATTTCTTCGATTGATGATTGAACAATCACCAGCTTATCTGCATTAACAACGTCAAGTACGTTAATACCCTTTGTTGTCATAACTTGAACGTTAGCCAAGTTACGTGCTGACAAGATTGCGTTTTCGTTGTCTTCATCAACAACTACTAATGTCTTTGTGTCAACTGACAAGTTAGCCAAAACCTTCTTGAAGTCTTGTGTCTTTGGTGCTTCAAATGACAAAGCATCAACAACAACCAACTTACCGTCAGCAAGCTTTTGTGACAAAACTGACTTCAAAGCCAATTGGTAAGACTTACGGTTAATACGGTAGGCATATGAACGAGGTGTTGGTCCGAAGACGATTCCACCACCACGGAATTGTGGTTCACGGATTGAACCGGCACGTGCACGACCAGTACCCTTTTGCTTCCAAGGCTTACGTCCACCACCAGAAACCGCTGAACGGTTCTTGACAGCATGAGTACCTTGACGCATTGATGCGCGTTGCATCAAAACTGCATCTGTGATAACGGCGTTGTTAGGTTCGATGGCGAAAACTGCATCGTTCAATTCGAGTTCAGCAGCTTGACTACCATCTTGCTTTAATACAGCAACTTTAGTCATGATTGATTGTTCTCCTTTCTATATAGTTTATATTAAGCTTCTTCAGCTGCGGCAGCAGGTGCTGAAACACCGGCCATCTTAACTTCAGGATGCTTTGCGTTAACCTTAACGGTTGACTTAATTGTCAATAGTGACTTGTTTGCGCCAGGTACGTTACCCTTCAACAACAACAAGTTGTTTTCAACGTCAACGTGGACGATAGCAACGTTTTGCATTGTGCGCTTGTGGTTTCCCATGCGTCCAGGCAAAAGCTTACCCTTGAAAACACGGTTGATGATAGCACCCATTGAACCTGGACGACGGTGGTAACGAGATCCGTGAGCCATTGGTCCACGTGATTGGCCATCCTTCTTAATGTTACCTTGGAAGCCATGTCCCTTCGTGATTCCAGTAACGTCGACGTATTCACCAGCTGCGAATGTATCAACCTTGATTTCATCCCCTGCGTTAAATTCGCCTTCCGCATTGCGGATTTCACGAACGTAGCGCTTAGGGGTCGTGTTTGCTTTTGAAGCGTGACCTTGTTCAGGTTTGTTTGACAAAACTGCGCGCTTGTCTTGGTAACCGAGTTGTACTGCATCATATCCGTCTGTTTCTACAGTTTTAACTTGCAAAACGACGTTTGGTGTAGCTTCAACAACAGTCACGGCGATCAATTCACCAGTTTCAGTGAAAACCTGAGTCATACCGACTTTGCGGCCTAAGATACCTTTAGTCATGACTAATCTCCTTAAATAATTTCTTGACTTATTTTTACCCTAACGGGTGCGAAGTTGTATTCGTTAAAATTACAACTTGATTTCGATTGCAACACCTGATGGCAATTCAAGCTTACGCAATGCGTCAACTGTCTTGTCAGTAGGGTTCACAATGTCGATCAAACGCTTGTGCGTGCGCATTTCGAATTGTTCGCGGCTATCCTTGTGCTTATGTGGTGAACGTAGAATTGTGTACAATGTACGTTCAGTTGGCAAAGGGATAGGACCAGCGATTTCTGCGCCCGTACGCTTGGCCGTTTCAACAATTTTTTCTGCTGATTGGTCCAAGATGCGGTGTTCGTATGCCTTCAAACGGATACGGATCTTCTTTTGTGCCATTATTTCGTGCCTCCTCGTTGATTTTGTAAATCAGCTAACTCCAATTAAAAACCGACAACACTGCTTGTGTTTTGCGCGCCCATGGCAACGCGGCCGCGCGTGTCGCAACCTTAATCATCATCGCTAAACATTGATACACCAGGCTTTCGGTAGGTTTATATGACTACTGTTCCAAAAGCGTACTTAACTACTATAACAGAAGAACCCTACATGCGCAAGGTTTTTATCAATTTAATTCTGCGACTTTTTCTTTTGACCAAAATTCTCCAAAAGAAAAAAACCGACAAAAATTTGTCGGTTTTTAACGTTTTGACATCTTAAATTCCAAAAAGGCATCATTATATCTTTCAGTCCACTTCTGACCTAAATCATCATAGACTTGCAGATTCTTAATCGTTTCATTGCTTGGATAGAATTGCGGATCATTACGCACTGACTTTGGCAATAAGGCCTTCGCTTTCGCGTTCGGCGTTGCGTAACCAATGTATTCCGCATTCTGGGCGGCATTCTTAGGCTCACTCATAAAGTTCAAGAAAGCATAAGCCGCTTCTTTATGCTTGGCCGTCTTTGGCATCACGATATTATCAAACCACAGGTTTGACCCTTCACTTGGCACAACATAGTGCAAATGCGGGTTATTATCGATAGCTTCAGCCGCCTCACCTGAATAGGTAACGGCAAGCCCTGCCTCATTTTGCGCCATATACATTTTAATTTCATCAGCAATGATGGCTTTGACGTTTGGCATCAGCGCTTCTAACTTCGCTTGCGCCGCAGCTAAATCAGCCACAGATTTCGTGTTAACTGATTTATGCTGGGTAATCAACGCAACCCCCAAGGCATCACGTGCTGAATCGACGAGCAAAATTTGGTTGCGGAACTTTGGTGACCAGAGATCATCCCAATGTTGCACATCTTTCCCATCAACAATCTTATCGTTATAAATAATCCCTAATGTGCCCCAAAAGTAAGGCAATGAGTATTTGTTCCCACGATCAAAGGATAGGTTCATAAAACGCGGATCGTAATTTTTAAGACCAGTTAACTTACTGTGATCCAATGGCAACAGCAAGTTTTCACGTTTCATTTTCTGAATCATGTAATCTGATGGCACCGCCAAATCATATGACGTGCCACCTTGTTTAATTTTAGTATACATGGCTTCATTGGAATCAAACGTCTCATAACTAATCTGATAGCCCGTTTCTTTGGTGAACTTAGTCATCAAATCAGGATCAAGATAATCACCCCAGTTATACAGGTTTAACACCTTGTCAGAAGACGCATCTGACCCTGTTTTAGTCGCCAGATATTGCTGGGTGCCAAATAGTCCCCCGACAACTACCAAGATGGCGACAACGCCAAATAGCAACTTTTTCATATCACAGTCCCTCCGACGCTACCAACATCAGGTGCGTCGCACGCTTCTTATTTTTTTCAGCACGTGTTGAAATCGCATAATATACCAGTACCATGATTAATGACACGACAAACATAACGGCTGATAACGCGTTAATTTCAAGACTGACCCCTTGACGGGCACGAGAATAAATTTCAACAGACAACGTCGAGAACCCATTACCCGTGACAAAGAACGTCACCGCAAAATCATCTAGCGAATATGTGAAGGCCATGAAGAAACCAGCCAAAATACCAGGTGAAATTACCGGCAAGACAACCCGCGTGAGCATTTGCCAATTATTGGCGCCAAGATCTTTTGCTGCGGCAATCAATGATTGATTCATTTCCTGCAAACGTGGCAAAACCATCAACACAACAATCGGAATAGTAAACGCAATGTGTGATAGCAAGACCGATGTAAAGCCTAACGAGAAGCCCAGTACCGTGAAGAATACCAAGAATGACGCACCGATAATAACATCCGGCGACACTAACAAGACGTTATTCAACGATAAAAAGACATTCTTCATAACGCCGTTTCTTAAATTGTAGACATATAAAGCGCCTGCCGTACCAATGACACTTGATATCAATGAAGCAGAGATGGCCAGCAACAGCGTGCTGACAACAATTTCGGCAATTCGCGTATCAGCAAACAGTTCGCCATAATGTTTCCAAGAGAAACCATCCCAGCCTTGCATGACATCCCCGGCATTAAATGAATAGACAATCAGGAAAAAGATGGGTAAGTACAACAAGATAAAGACGAACCAGAGATAGATGTTGGCCCACTTAATTTTTTTATGCATCTGCTTAACCCCGCTTTCTCGACGAACGACGTGCACGATCACGCGTCAGAATCATCGTAATGACCATCGCAACAATTAAAATTACACCAATTGTTGACCCCAAACGCCAGTTTTGCGTCACCAAGAAATGTTCTTCAATGGCCGTTCCCAAAGTAATCACCCGATTACCACCGATCAATCGTGTCACCATAAATAGTGACAGACTTGGAATAAAGACTGCTTGGATACCAGCTTTGACCCCAGGCATCGATAATGGCATAATCACCCGCCAAAGGGTTTGCCAGCGATTAGCACCCAAATCTCGACTGGCTTGTGCGAGCCGTGGATTAATTTCGGCTAACGAATTAAAGATTGGCAGAATCATGAAGGGAATTTCAATGTAGGCCGCCACCAACAAGAAACTCCAGTTAGAAAACAAGAGTTGCTGTGGCACAATGCCCCATAAGCCCAAAAAGTTATTGACCGTACCAGATTTTGATAACAAACCAATAAATGCATAAGTTTTGAGCAATAAGTTAATCCACGTTGGCAAGATGATCAACAACAACCAAAATTGTTTATGCTTTAATTGGTTCAAGAGGTAGGCGGTTGGATAACTGATCACGACCGTAATGACCGTAATCAAAAACGCATACCACACCGAGTTAATCGTCATCAATAAGTACGTCCCACTACTAAAGTAGGCCTCATAGTTACGCAACGTAAAATGACCATCTTGGGTCGTTAATGATTGGAATAGCAACAAGACAAGTGGCACAATGACAAATAGCACCAACCAAGCACCATAGGGTACCAGGTAGAATAATTGTCGCTGCTGATTACGCTTTGCCATCATCGCTATCATCCTCATAACTTTCCAAACGCGCGTCAAAGTCATCTTCTGATTCGTTAAAGCGCATGATATGAATATCTTCTGGATCAAACGTCAAACCAACGCGTTCACCAATCGTTGATTTGTTTGTGGCTTGCACTTGCCATTCATTCCCATCATCATCAATGGCGGTGATTTCATAATAATCACCACGGAATGACTGATCATCAATCGTGACCACCAACTTACCGTTTTCAACACTCGTCAAATCCAAATCTTCAGGACGAATCACGACTTCAACCTTTTCATTTGGTCGCATACCGGCGTCGACGTTTTCAAAGTCTTTGCCTGTGAAGTGAACCAGATAATCTGCCTTCATAACGCCATCTAAAATATTAGATTCACCAATGAAATCCGCCACGAAATGGTTGATTGGTTCATCATAAATATCTTCTGGTGAGCCATTTTGTTGGATGACCCCGTCATTCATGACATAGATCCAATCAGACATGGCCAAAGCCTCTTCTTGATCATGCGTGACAAAGACGAAAGTAATTCCCAAACGTTGTTGAATTTCACGTAGTTCATATTGCATGTCCTTACGTAACTTATAATCCAACGCTGATAGTGGTTCATCCAACAACAAGACTTCAGGATCATTTGCTAAAGCACGCGCAATGGCGACACGTTGCTTTTGACCACCGGACAATTCATTAATTTCACGATCGGCATACGCTGACAATTTTACCAAGTCCAACATTTCCATCACTTTGGTCTTGATGTCAGCCTTGCTCATCCCTTTAATACTCGGACCAAAGGCAACATTGTCAAAAACATCCATATTAGGGAACAAGCCATAATCTTGGAAAACCGTGTTCATGTGGCGCTTTTCAACCGGCACATCGTTAATCACTTTTCCCTCAAACAAAATATCACCATGTGTCGGCGTTAATTGGCCTGAAATCAGATTAAGAATCGTTGTCTTCCCTGACCCCGAAGGCCCTAGCAACGTATAAAACTTCCCCGCTTCAAGCGCTAAGTCAATGTTCTTTAGAACTTGGTTGTCATCATAAGACAAGCCAACGTTCTTAAATTCAATAATTGGTGTTGATGTGTTAGTCAATTCCCAACCCTCACTTTTAGTCAATAGAACTATTGTATCAAGAAAAGCACGCAAGTTCATTACTTGCGTGCTTTTTTTATGATAAGATTTTATGTTGTTTTTCCACTAAAACAATTGCAATCGTCATCAAAATGAACAAAATGATCATCACCACGATTTGTGGTACCCAACTATGGAACCAACCATAGCCATAACCAAATAACGCTGGCCCTAAGGCAGCAATGACATACCCACCACTTTGCGCCATACCAGATAATTCTGCGGTCTGGATTGGTGTGGTTGTTTTCAAACTAAAGGTTGTCATGAGGTAAGGGAATAAAATCGACGTGCTCACCCCAATCAATAGATTGACACTTAACCAATAGCCAAAATGGTTATTAGGCACTAAGAGCAAAAGATAGCCCACAATTCCAATCACCGAAGACACACCCACCAACCATTGCCGACCGACAGACGATAAACGGGCAACAATCGTTGGAATTGTCAACGCAAACGGTAATCCGATCAAGGCATTAATACCGGCAAACACACTCGCGACTGATGCCGATAGCCCAGTTTGAATCGCCATTGTCGGTCCCCAAGCCATTAAAATGTAAAACATAGCCGATTGGACACCAGCAAAATACAACAACAACCAGGCATACCGGTTACGCCAAACATGGGCATTGGTCGGCCGCTTCACACCCGTTGGTGTGGTGGCTAACGACTGCGGATGCTTGGCAGCAAAACGCACATTGGGTAACCATACTAAAAAGGCAATCCCGATTACCGTTGTTAATAATAAAATAAACACGTGCCAATGCGTTGCTTCAGCAATCGGTGCCGATAATCCTGCCCCAACTGCGGTGGCTAACATCATACTAAAGGTAAACGTTGATGTCATCGGCCCAACCTTATTAGGGAAGTACAGCCGAATCACACTAGGTAGGAGGACATTCATATGGGCGATCCCAACCCCAATCAGTAATGTCCCAATATAAAGGAGCGGTGTATTAATAATCCGAATCCAAGAGCCGACGACCATCACAATCAGCATCACAGCAAAAGTCCGCTCTAAGCCTAATTTTTCTGCCGTCTTCGGCGCAATAGAGGAAAAAATTGCAAAGGCAATCAGTGGTATCGTCGTCAAAATACCTAACTGACCAACTGGAACGTGTTGTGTTTTGGCGATATGTGAAATAATCGGTGGAATCGACGTAAACGGAATACGTAAGACCATACCAATCACGATAATGCCCGGTATCAAAAACTTACTGTGCTTTTTCAGCATAAATTCTCCTCAATTTATCGACACAAAACGGCGTCACCCGATTGGGTGACGCCGTTTTAACTGGACCGTCTGTCAGTATTATCTACTGAATAAACTCATAATCTACGGTATCAGATTAATGATATTAATCTTCTTTGTTACCGCTGTTCTTGATAATTTCATCTTGGATGTTCTTTGGCACAGCTTCATAGTGATCAAAGACCATTTGGAATGTACCACGACCTTGCGTTGCTGAACGCAAAGTTGTTGCATAACCAAACATTTCTGACAAAGGCACCTTCGCCTTAACTGCCAAAACAGGACCACGAGATTCTTGACCTTCGATCATACCACGGCGTGCTGAAACGTGTCCCATCACATCACCAAGGTTATCTTCAGGGGCAACAATGTCAACCGCCATGATTGGTTCAAGAATAACGGCACCGGCTGTCTTTGAAGCTTCCTTCAAGGCCAATGACGCAGCAATCTTAAAGGCTGCTTCAGAAGAATCGACATCGTGGTATGAACCATCATACAACTTAGCCTTCAAGTCAACCAATGGGAATCCAGCCAAAGGACCAGCATTCAAAGCATCCTTCAAACCAGCTTCAACTGATGGAATATATTCACGAGGCACAACACCACCGACGATGGCGTCTTCGAATTCAAAGCCAGCACCTTCTTCGTTTGGTGAGAATTCGATGTAAACATCACCATATTGTCCCTTACCACCAGATTGACGCTTGAAGTATCCACGCGCTTGCACTGTTTGTGTAAAGGCTTCACGGTAAGCAACTTGTGGTGCACCAACTGTTGCTTCAACGTTGAATTCACGGCGCATACGATCAACCATGATATCCAATTGCAATTCACCCATACCAGCGATCAAAGTATCACCAGTTTCAGGGTTTGTTGTGGCACGGAATGATGGATCTTCTTCCGCCAACTTTTGGATGGCATTTGACAACTTGTCTTGGTCAGCCTTAGTCTTTGGTTCGATAGCCAATTCGATCACTGGTTCTGGGAATTCCATTGATTCAAGAATCAATTGGTGGTCCACAGCAGTCAAAGAATCACCAGTTGTTGTGTTCTTCAAACCGATCGCAGCAGCGATATCACCAGAGAATACTTCTTCGATTTCTGTACGTGATGTCGCGTGCATTTGTAGCAAACGACCAACACGTTCACGTGTATCAGAAGATGTGTTTTGTACGTATGAACCTGATTGCAAAGTACCAGTATACACACGCATAAATGTCAAACGACCAACGAAAGGATCAGTCATGATCTTAAATGCCAAAGCAGCAAATGGCTTGCTGTCATCGGCAATCAAGTCAACTTCTTCACCAGTCTTTGGATCAGTCGCGATATATGGCTTAACATCCAAAGGTCCTGGCAAGTAGTCAACAACCGCATCCAACATCATTTGCACACCCTTATCCTTGTAGGCTGAACCTGCAAGCACTGGGTAGAATTGCAATGCCAAAGTGGCACGACGGATCGCTGCCTTCAATTCATCAACAGAAATGTCTTCACCTTCAAGGTACTTTTCCATCAATTCATCATCAACATCCGCAACAGCTTCGATCAACGTGTTACGCTTTTCTTCAGCTAGTTCCTTCAATTCGGCAGGAATTTCACGTGGTTCCCACTTTTCACCCAAGTCATCAACTGGGTAGTAAGCTTCTTGTGTAATCAAGTCAATGATCGCTTCGAAGTCATCTTCAGCACCAATTGGCCATTGGATAGCTTCAGCATTAACTTGCAAACGTTCATGAATTGAGTTAACTGACATTTCAAAGTCAGCACCCATCTTATCCATCTTGTTAACGAAGACAATACGTGGCACGTCATATGTTGTTGCTTGACGCCAAACAGTTTCTGTTTGTGGTTCAACACCGGCAGCACCATCAAGCACGGCTACGGCACCATCAAGCACACGCAAAGCACGTTCAACTTCGATTGTGAAGTCCACGTGACCTGGTGTATCGATGATGTTAACACGGTAAGGTGTCTTAGCGAATTGGTCAAAGAATCCACGCCATACCGCTGTTGTAGCGGCTGATTGGATTGTGATTCCACGTTCCTTTTCTTGTTCCATGAAATCCATTTGTGAAGCACCATCGTGTGTTTCACCAATCTTGTGAATTTTACCTGTGTAGTACAAGATACGTTCCGTAGTGGTTGTCTTACCCGCATCGATGTGGGCCATGATACCAATGTTACGTGTACGTTCTAGTGGGTATTCACGTTTTGCCATTGTGAGTTATCTCCTGGTTTTTGTTCTATATGCAACAAAAAGCGACACAGAATTGTGTTCGCTTTTTGACGGTAAAAGCCAATAGCGTTTTACCATCTACTGTCATTTTACACTATTTATTGTGACCGTGAACAATTAAATTCTAAGCAACAATAAATCAACGTAAGCAGTCATGACGCAAACTGAATTGCGCCACGCGTTTTACCAACGATAGTGCGCAAATGCACGGTTAGCTTCAGCCATCTTGTGTGTGTCTTCGCGCTTCTTTACAGATGCACCAGTGTCATTAGCGGCGTCCATGATTTCCTTAGCTAAACGTTCATCCATTGTGTGTTCGTTACGCAAACGTGAGTAGTTTACCAACCAACGCAATCCCAATGTTGTACGACGGTCTGGGCGTACTTCGATTGGCACTTGATAGTTAGATCCACCAACACGGCGAGCCTTAACTTCCAATACTGGCATGATGTTTTCCATAGCTTGTTCGAAAACTTCCAATGGATCGTTACCAGTAGCTTCCTTGATACGATCAAAAGCATCGTACAAGATAGTTGACGCAGTTCCACGCTTACCATCAAGCATCAACTTGTTGATCAAACGTGAAACGAGCTTTGAGTTGTAAATTGGGTCAGGCAAAACTTCCTGACGCTTAGTATAACCTTTACGTGGCATTTGTCAGTCTCCTTCTTACTTCTTTGGCGCCTTTGTGCCGTACTTTGAACGTGATGTCTTACGTCCATCAACACCAGCTGTATCCAATGCACCACGGATGATGTGGTAACGTACACCAGGCAAATCCTTAACACGACCACCACGGATCAAAACAACAGAGTGTTCTTGCAAGTTGTGACCAATACCTGGGATATATGCTGTAACTTCGTACAAGTTTGAAAGACGAACACGGGCGTACTTACGCAAAGCTGAGTTAGGCTTCTTTGGTGTCATTGTACCAACACGTGTTGCAACACCACGCTTTTGTGGTGCAACATTGTTTGTTGCTTTCTTCTTCATTGAGTTATAGCCGAAGTTCAAAGCTGGTGACTTTGACTTAGTCGCCTTTGACTTACGAGGCTTGCGAACCAATTGGTTAATTGTAGGCATGCTACGGTCTCCTTAAAATTTTATTAGTTACACAGTTCCAGGTGTGTCATTTCTGTCTTTAAACAAAAATGCTTACTGGAAATCTGCTGACAATTGCCTTTACAGCGCCGTTCAGCACGTTGTGAATAGCTCACAGAACAGATTACTTAAAAGCACGTCCAATATAATACCAGATTGACAGTGATTGTCAATAGGTTTAACAGCATCTCTTTAAAAATTGTGGAAAACAATTGCTTTCAGCAAGTATTTTCCACAATGACTGCGTATGATACCTTATGACTATACTCGTTATTTTTCTACTCAATACTTGTCTTATTTCAAGTCTCATGTGTCTCAACGACCGCTTAACTCACAAGATACCCTTAACCACGCAACGCTCATTTTGTTGGCATTGCGGGCATGTATTGGCTTGGTTTGATCTCATCCCTATCGTGTCGGCGCTGTTAACCAACAGCCGTTGTCGCTATTGCCAAAAGTCCTACGGTTATACCTACGTCTTATTTGAATGCCTTGGCGGCATTATTGGCACTTGGTTATTCCCTGAATCAGAACTGTGGCTAACAGCCCTGTGCCTCTTTTTCCTAGCTTTAGAAGACTGGGACCAACAAGCCATTCACGCCAATCTACTCTTCCCCTGGCTGACTTACTTGGTATGGATTCGTTGGGAAACGCCACAACTGTTAGTCGTTGGGATGTTTGCCGTGATTTGCCTGTGGCTCATTTATGTGCGCCATGCCCTGGGTAGCGGTGACTTGCCTGTCCTGATGGTGATTGGTTTGGTATCATCCCCCATTATTTTGGCGCTGACGCTCCTTACCGCAACACTCATCACTTATGGTTATCTCCAGTATTATACGCGACGATGCGCCCCGTTTGTACCCTTTTTACTCGTGAGTTGGCTGATGGTTATCGCCATTGAAAAAGTGACCACATCCGTGATGTGATCACTTTTGTTAAGCATGTGTGATGACTTTTTTCTGTGGCTTAATGGTGATGTTAATATCGCCTTGTTTTGCCCCAATCGTCACAACACTATCGGTGGTAATATTGCCACGCAATAGTGCCTCACTTAATGCATCTTCAACTTTTGTTTGTAAGACACGACGAATTGGGCGTGCCCCATATTCTGGATCAAAGCCGGCATCAGCAATCACATCAATCGCAGCTGGTGTGATTTTAACTGAAATCCCTTGTTCAGCGACCCGTTGTAAAATATCCCGACTCATGAGCTTCACAATCGTATGAATTTCAGGCTTCGTTAACGGTTCAAAAACAACCGCCTCATCTAGTCGGTTAATAAATTCAGGTCGGAAAGTTTCTTTCAACGTTTCGCGAATTTTTTCAGCAACCGCGGCATTATCATTTTTCAAATCAACGGCACCAAAGCCCATGGCTTTTTCATCACGTAATCTTGTTGCCCCAAGGTTTGACGTCATGATAATAATCGTATTCCGAAAATCAACCTTACGCCCCTTAGAATCGGTTAGGAAACCATCATCAAACACTTGCAACATGAGGTTGAAAATATCCTGATGGGCCTTTTCAGCTTCATCTAACAAGATAACGGAATAAGGATGATTACGGACTTGCTCTGTGAGTTGACCACCCTCATCATAACCAACATAACCAGGTGCTGAGCCGATCAAACGTGACGCTGACCAACGTTCTTGGTATTCAGACATATCAATCCGAATCATATTATCTTCATTACCAAAGACAGCCTCTGCTAAAGCCTTGGCCAACTCTGTTTTCCCAACTCCTGTTGGCCCCAAAAACATAAAGGTTCCAATTGGACGACTTGGATCTTTCAAGCCAGAACGGGCACGACGAATGGCACGAGCAACCGCAGAAATTGCTTGCTTTTGTCCCACCACACGACGGCCCAACACTGCTTCCAAATTAACGAGTCGTTGCTTTTCGTTCTTTTCAAGTTGTGTTAGCGGCACACCAGTCTGCTGTGAAATCACTTCCGCGATGTCTTCCGCCGTCACGTGTAAATCGTATTGCGGGCGGTCAGCCGCCGTTTGGTTGGCCATTTTCGCGGCCAACTTATCTAACTTATTTTTGACTTTCATTTCTTCGGCACGTAGCTCGGCCGCTTTTTCAAAGTCAAGTGCCGTAATGGCTTGATCCTTCGCTTCTGTCAATTCAGCTAGACGTAACTGGTTTTTTTGCAGGGCATTTGGCTTATCAACCGCATCAATGCGTACCTTAGCACCAGCTTCATCCATCAAATCAATTGCTTTGTCAGGCAAGAAACGATCCGTAATATAACGTGACGATAGTTTCACAGCTGCTGCAATCGCTTCATCATCGATTTGCACTTGATGATGCGCTTCAAACTTTGGTCGAATGCCGGTCAAAATCGCAATCGCATCCGTTTGTGACGGTTCATTGACCGTCACTGGTGCAAAACGTCGTTCCAAAGCAGCATCTGACTCCACATACTTTTGATACTCGTCAAAGGTCGTGGCGCCTAATGTTTGAATTTCACCACGTGCTAACGCTGGCTTTAAAATGTTAGAGGCATCAATCGCCCCCTCAGCGCCACCAGCACCAATCAACGTGTGGAGTTCATCAATAAATAAAATAACTTGCCCATCATGATAAATTTCATCAATAATCTTTTTTAAGCGATCTTCAAATTCACCACGATACTTTGTCCCGGCAACTAGTGACCCCATATCCAATGCCATCAGGCGCTTGTTTTTAAGTGAATCAGGGACATCATTGGTCACAATACGTTGCGCCAAACCTTCGGCAATCGCGGTTTTTCCAACACCTGGTTCGCCAATCAAAACCGGATTATTCTTCGTCCGGCGTGACAAAATCTGTACGACACGTCGCACTTCACCCGAACGCCCGACAATCGGATCCATCTTGTTATCCTTGGCTAATTGTGTCAAATCACGTGCCAAACCGTCTAATGTTGGCGTACCCTGTGGTTGCTGGCGGTCATGTTGTTTCATTTGCTTGCGCACGTCTGTCACACCCAACTTACGTAGGATAGCACGCCGCATTTCTTGCAAGTTGGCATCCAAAGCCAGCAAAATACGTGATGATAAAATACTTTCATCTTGTAACAGTGCTAAGAGAATATGCTCTGTACCCACTCGTGGTTGGGCTAACGCCCGTGATTCTTCACCTGCTTGCCGTAAAATATCAGCCGCCTTTGGTGAATAAGGGAGATAACTATTTTTGTCATAACGTGATGTCATGCCATAGCCAGTAAAGTGTTCAATTTCTTCACGAATATCGTCATCCGTCACATTAAACTGGCCTAAAATTTTACTCGCGATACCTTCTTTTTCAATCGCTAAAGCAAGCAAGAGGTGTTCTGTACCAACAGCCTGATGCTTGAAATATTTTGCCTGTTCTTGTGCTAAAACGAGGACGTTTTGCGCACTAGGTGTGTATGTGTTATCCATATTATGCCCTCCATTTTTACGGCAATCGCGTCTCAGATTGACTTATATTATAACGCACGTGACGGGGTTTAGAAACTAATCTGTTTCATAATGCAAAAAGCCGAAACAATCCGTTTCGACCTTTATGGGTTAATTTGGGTTTTTTAAACTCAATTGCCATTGCAAATAGGCATTAATGAACGGATCTAAGTCCCCATCAAGTACTTGTTGTGGCTGATTGGTTTCGTAGTTCGTCCGGTGATCTTTGACCATCTGATAAGGATGCAAAACATATGACCGAATTTGTGATCCCCAGCCGTTTTCCATCTTTTCACCCGTTAAGGCGGCACGTTCCGCTGCTTGCTTTTCTAATTCAAGCTGGTACAACTTCCCCTTCAACAAACGCATGGCATAGTCACGGTTACCATACTGCGTCCGTTCAACAGTTGATGACACAACGATACCGGTTGGTTCGTGCGTCAACCGGACACCGGTTGACACCTTGTTGACGTTTTGTCCACCGGCACCACCTGAACGGAAAACATCCATCTTGATGTCATCATCACGAACTTCAACTTCAATCGTGTCATCCAATTCCGGCATCACATCAACACTGACGAAACTCGTATGACGACGACCCGCTGAGTCAAATGGTGAGATGCGCACAAAGCGGTGCACACCTTTTTCACTCCGTAAGAAGCCATAAGCATTGTGCCCAGAAATCTTAATCGTCGCACTGTCAATCCCTGCTTCGTCACCAGCGTGATAATCTAACACTTCCACTTGGAAACCGTGCTGCTGGGCCCAACGCGTATACATCCGATACAAGTTGGCCCCCCAGTCAGTTGATTCTGTCCCACCAGATCCTGGATGCACTTCCAAAATGGCATTGTTGGCATCATAAGGTTCAGTTAACAGTTGTTCCAAATTGTAGGCTTCAACATCTTTTTGAACTTTTTCCACACTGGCCGCTAGTTCGGCTGCGGTATCCTCATCTTCCGGATCTTCAGACAACATTTCAATAAGTACAGCGATTTCTTCTGCCTGATTTGTCAAGTTTAAGAATGAATCCCGACGATTCTTCAAAATATTATTTTCTTCAATGACTTTTTGTGCCTTAACATTATCATCCCAAAAACCTGGTTCTGTCATGCGGTTTTCAAAATCAGCGATTTCTTCTGTTAACGCTTCTAGATCCAGTGTGCCACGAAAACGGGCAATATTTTCTTCGATATCTGCTAAAGCATGTTTAGCATCAATAATTTCCATTCCAGTATCCCTTCAAAACAAAAACGAACACAAGGTTCGTTATAATTATGCAACCGTCAACCATCAGGCATGGTAACTCTTAAGCTTGTAAGTTTTGACGGATTTCTGCTTTCATAAAGGTGCGTGTCGCATCATATTCAACATCAGCAATCATTTTGTTGAAGTTGTCAAACGCTTCGTTTTGATATTCAATCAGTGGGTTCAATTGACCATAACCACGCAGTCCAACACCCTGACGCAAACGATCCAAGGCATCGATGTGGTCTGTCCAATGTTGATCAATGGCACGAAGAATGACCACTTTTTCAAATTCTAACATTTGTGCCGGATCATAGAGTTGCCCCTGCTTAACCCGATAATTTTCTTTTGCTAAGTTTAATAGCAATGCCTTGATACCATCACGGTCTAACCCTTTTAACTGGGCAACCGAAATATCATTTTCATTCACCAAAACATTACCGGCGAAGGTAACGATTTGATCCAAATGCCATTCCGCCGGCTTCTTACCTTTGGTTTGTGCATCAACGACACGATTAATTGTCCGTTCAACCATTGGCATAAGGACCCAATCCAATGATTTTGTTTCATCAATAACGATATCCCGTTGACGATACATTAATTCACGTTGTTCACGGACAACATCATCATATTGCAACACGTTTTTACGCGTATCGTAGTTGTTACCTTCAACACGCTTTTGGGCGGACTCAACAGAACGGGTGATCAAACGGTTCTTAATCACTGTCTCTTCTTCATCCAAATTCATGCGTTCCCAAATCAAGCGAATACGTTCGGCACCGAAACGAATCATCAAATCATCTTCCAATGACAAGAAGAATTGTGAGAAGCCTTCATCACCTTGACGACCAGCACGACCACGTAATTGGTTATCAATTCGGCGAGATTCGTGACGTTCTGTGGCAATCACGGCTAGCCCACCTAATTCAGACACACCAGGGCCGAGCTTAATATCTGTTCCACGTCCCGCCATGTTAGTCGCAACGGTTACGGCACCGCGTTGTCCCGCGTTAGCAATAATTTCAGCTTCTTTGGCGTTATTTTTAGCATTCAACACGTTATGCGGCACATTTTGTGCCATCAGAATTTTCGACAACAATTCAGATGATTCAACAGACCCTGTCCCAATTAAAATTGGTTGCCCCTTGGCGTGTAATTCTTGAATTAATTTGACCACCGCATTGTACTTCGCACGCATCGATGGGTACAACAAATCCGGATAATCCACACGCTTAACTGGACGGTTAGTTGGAATCGTAATGACTTCCATATTGTAGATTTCGCGTAATTCTTCTTCTTCCGTCTTGGCTGTTCCTGTCATACCAGACAGTTTCTTGTACATCCGAAACAAATTCTGATAAGTAATTTGCGCCATTGACTTATTTTCTTCTTGAATTTCAACGCCTTCTTTGGCTTCAATCGCTTGATGCAAGCCATCTGACAAGCGTGTCCCTTCAGAAATACGACCCGTTGACTGGTCAATCAACTTGACTTCGCCATCTTGCACCACGTAGTCTTTATCATTAATGTAGTTAAAGTTGGCTCGAAGTGCTTGGTCAATGTGGTGCGTTAAGGCTGTATCGCCAGCGGCATATAAATTATCCAAATTAAAGAAGACTTCTGCCTTATGAATCCCTTCATTGGTCATCATTGTTGTCTTGGCTTCTTCATCAATCTTATAATCTTCGTCACGTACCAGTGTTTTTACAAAACGATCAGCCCGTGCATATAATTGTGAGACACCTGATCCAGGTCCTGAAATGATCAACGGTGTCCGCGCCGTATCGATTAAAATTGAATCCGCTTCATCAATCAACGCAAAGTTTAAACCACGTTGCATCACGCGTTCATCGGCACGATGCACCATGTTATCCCGCAAATAATCAAACCCAATATTAAAGTTTGTTGAATAAGTGATGTCAGCATTATATGCCGCCCGCTTTTCATCAGCTGGTGCATCACCGACATTCACACCAACAGTTAGGCCAAGCCAGTTATAAAGCTGACCCATTTGTTCAGCATCTCGCGCTGACAAATAATCGTTGACGGTCACCACATGCACACCACGACCTGATAGGGCGTTCAAATAAACCGCCATCGTTGCTGTTAGTGTCTTACCTTCACCGGTACGCATTTCCGCTAAATTACCGCCGTGTAACACCGCAGCACCCATAATTTGAACACGGAATGGGTACAATCCCAAGACACGCTTAGCGCCTTCACGTGCGACCGCAAAAGCTTCTGGCAATATCTCATCTAATACCTTTGATAGGGCTTTATTTTGTTTATCCTTATCTGTCGCTTCAGCTACCGCTGCTGCAATTTTTTCCTGGAAAAATGGCGTTTTAGCTTGTAATTGCGCGTCAGTTAACGCTGACATTTCATCAGCATAACTTTCAACTTGATCGGCAATATTGTTTAATTTTTTTAGTTGCTTTTTTGAATTATCAACTAATTTACGTATTGGATTTGCCATTGTTTTTAGCACACAACCTGAATCAGTTGCGTGTGTCTCCTCTGAAATATGAATTTGTGTGTTCTACCGCACAATAGTCTACTATAAATTGTAGCAAAAAAAGCCCAATAAATATAGGCTTTTCATCTATTAATAATGCGCTGTTGGCGACAACGTCTCTTGCCCACCCATGTAAGGCCGTAGCACTTCAGGGATTGTTACTGTCCCATCTTCATTTTGATAGTTTTCCAAAATGGCTGCGACTGTCCGGCCAACGGCTAGACCTGATCCATTTAATGTGTGCACCAACTGCAATTTATCATTGTCATCACGATACGTAATGTGCATACGACGTGCTTGGAAGTCCTCTGTGTTTGATACTGATGAAATCTCGCGGTAAACCTTTTGTTGTGGCATCCACACTTCAATATCATAAGTCTTTGCTGCTGAGAAGCCCATGTCCCCCGTTGATAGCATCACAACATGATAAGGTAGGCCGAGCTTTTGCAAAATGTTTTCCGCATTGGCTGTCATGCTTTCCAATTCGGCATATGATTGTTCCGGCTTGGTAAACTTCACCATTTCCACCTTATTGAATTGGTGCAAACGAATCAAACCACGCGTATCTTTCCCAGCTGCCCCAGCTTCCTTACGGAATGATGGTGACAACGCAGTAAATTTGATTGGCAAATCTTCACTCGGGATGGTTTCCCCAGCGTAATAGTTTGTCAGTGGGACTTCGGCTGTTGGAATGTAAGTTTGGGCCAACCCTTCTACCCGATAAGCATCATCTTGGAACTTTGGATATTGGCCTGTACCAAACATCGCTGTATCATTCACCACAATTGGGGTAATCATTTCGGTATACCCTTCTTGTCGATGTTCATCAAGCATAAAGTTGTAAACCGCACGTTCCAAGCGTGCCCCGTCACCAACATAATACAAGAAACGTGCCCCAGAAACCTTAGCGCCACGTTCAAAGTCTAAAATACCAAGAGCTTCCCCAATCTCATAGTGCGCCTTCAACCAACTTGGTGTGTCCGCCAATGCCTGTGGTCGTGTCCCATAGTCAGCTGGTTCCCAAACGCGCTGCTCAACATTTGCTGTATCGTCTGGACCCACTGGTACTTCTGGCGCTGCTAAATTAGGCAAATGGGCTGCCAAATTCTTCACCGCCTCATCCAACTCTGATTGACGTGCATCTAGGGCTTTGATTTCCGCACCAACTTGTTGCATCGCCGCAATGGCTTCGCTTGCATCTTCTTTGTTACGCTTAGCATAGGCAATTTTATCCGACACGGCGTTACGTTGGGCCTTCAAATTTTCAACTTGTTGGATGGCTTCTCGCCGTTCTTGATCCAGGGCCAACAACTCTTGCAACTTTTCTGCTGGTACGCCCCGATCAAGCAACCGCTGCGTTGCCTCAGCTTCATTTTTGCGCAAATACTTCATGTCTAACATTATTCTGCTCCTTTAATTTTAAAGTCTAATATAAAAGCGCGTTGCCATCCCATCCAACAGGACAAGGGACGAAAACGCGCTTCCGTGGTACCACCCAGATTTTGTACACAAAAAGCGTACAACACTCATTTTCTGATAACGGAGAGTTCCGAGTGGCATTACCCACTAAACGAGACTTACTGGAGTTTCGGCGTATTGTTTCTCATCAACCAACAATTTTCTGAAAGTGCCTAATTATGGTAAGCTATTATCCCTATTGTAACGAAAAAAAAAATAAAAGGCAAGATTCATTTCCGCAAGAAAAAAGAGGCAGCTTTGCGCTACCTCTCTTATTGATGGGCCTGA
>ERZ1106932.40-NODE-40-length-52214-cov-7.031922_pt1 | contig 52214 bp, 52 predicted proteins | sample MGYA00403665_ERZ1106932 | MGnify/ENA primary metagenome ERZ1106932 (study PRJEB35170, sample SAMEA104062448) | human gut metagenome | biome: human gut; feature: human-associated habitat; material: faeces | place: Denmark | collected 2012-08-24 ... | reverse complement strand
ACGGGCGTACTCGCGCGGTCCGCCCAATCGTCGCTGAAAAAACGTTTGCCTTCGTAAACGCCTTTGTTTAAGTATAACAAGCCGAATTTGAGCAGATCTTCGGTGCGGAAAAACATTTCAGTCGCGCCGACCGTATGTCCCTGCGGACATAAACCTGAGGCGTATCCCTCAAAATGCATGGGATTAAACAGGTTTTCCGCCAAAAAATCGAAAGCGCGACGCCCGCTTACCTTTTCGACAATGAGCGATAAAAGATAATAAGAGGCGTTAGAATAGCGCATTTCTTTCCCTAATTCGAGCGGCAGTTTTTCAGAAAGGATAAAACGAGCCCAATCGTCTCCGTGCCGATATCTGTCCGCTTCGAAAAAGTCGCCGTTTTCCTGCCCCCAACAATGGGATAAGAGATTTCCGATCGTAACGTAATTCCACTTTTCATCTGCCGTTATGCCACAAAAATACTGCGAAAGATAGTTTTTTGCCAGATCATTGACGGTCAGGCACCCGCGGAATTCGAGCATCGCGATCGCCGTTGCGATAAAATTTTTGGAAACGGAGTATATGCAGTTCAGGCGATTTGCAGGCTGTAAAGCTTTTACCTGCATTTTTCCCGAAACACAGGCGCCGATATAATAACTGTTGAACTTGTTTTGCGCGATATATTTTTCCGCTTTTTCTAAAATTTCCATATGTTTATTATAATCGGAAAAATAAAAAAATGCAACAAAAAACAGACTGCCCGAAAGCAGTCTGTTTCGTTTAACTCGCTACGCTCAACATCTCTTCTACTACGTCGAAAATAAAATCTTCAGTAGAATATGATAAATCAATCACTAAATAATAACTATATAATTGATATTCAAAATAAGCATATCCCTCAAAGTTTTGGGAATTCCACTTCACATTTATATCATTAACCATTTTTTCTTTTATAAATAGATTTACATTTTCTTCTATAAAATCCATTTTTATATTATTTTTTGCTACATATATTAATACTTTGTCACCAGTCTCACCACTAACAATTTTTTCATTTATACATAATAATTCTTTAGAAAATTTATCATAATATCCTTTTGTTTCACAAGATAACATATGATTATACCAATTCAAATATAATATTGGCTCTTCTAATAAATAAGCATATTCCTTTATTGTCTGTGAAATATTTTCAATTACATAATCATCAGAAGTACAATATCTCGGGCCGTCATCTCCCCCGCCGCTTCCTGGTTGATCATTTTTAATATAACGTAAAGTTACAGGTAAAATAACGGCTATACAGACAAAACAAGAAGCGAGCGCAACAAACAATCTTTTATAGCGGACGAAAAAAGACTTGGAAGATTTCTTTTGGCAGATATTCGGTTCTATGTCCTGCCAAACGACTTTCTTTTCTTCCGTATTCTGCTCCTCTATTTTTTTGTGTAAATTTCGCTCTTTCATATTTTATTTAATAAATATCGACACTTTTTACGTTATTTATATCATCAAAGGTGGAAATATCAATATAAGCAATGCTTTGTCCAGATAATCCAGTAGATACTATTAAGTAAGTTCTTGTTTCTAAAGAACCATTTGTCAAAACATATTGTATACGTTCATATCCAAAAGCTAAAGCGATGTGTGCCGAAGAAATTCCAACATAAGTAATATAATCAAAACCGTTTTCTTGTGAAATTCCAACCATATCCGTGGGATCCATAAACACTAAAATAGGTTTTCCCGCATCAATAGATGCCTTACAACCCACATAATTTACGGTTCCGCTGTTGTATAAAGAAGTATATGTAATGTTTTTATCCCTTAGTTCAACAAATTCCTGTAAACCGTTCAAAAAATCCGTTTCGCTGACGCCTACGTCATCCACATTCGTCCTCATAAGCGTGTAGAGTTCGGCAATGACTGCGGGAATAAACACCTTATCTTCCGGCTTATATCTTCCGTTCGCAGGAAAATAAGACTGCCAGCCAGGGATGAGGTCCTCTACATACTTATCGAAAAAACCGATTGTATTCGCACCGGCGATCGCGCCGCAGGCATTAGTATAAGTTCCCGTAGCGATATATGTAGGAGCCATACCGGGCGTGATATTATAATCCAACTGAGTACGAGTCTTATAGTAAACATATTCAGCCGAAGAATATAAAGAAATGCCGCCGTTGGTATACCGCACTTCTTCGTCAGCAAACGCTATCGACGATACCTGCCAGATACATACTGCGCTCATTAAAAGCGCAATCATTGCCACAATGTTTTTCTTCAATCTTTTTGCCATATCATCCTCCGTATACATCCCCAAAGCAAATTATAATTCTTTCCTGAGTTTTTCGAGAATCAACTTTATCTTTTTATGGATCGTTGATTTCTTGGAATTCAATTCTTCCGCGATTGTTTCGTATGTAGAATCTTCCCAAAATCTCTTGTATAAAATCGAGATCTCTTCTTCACTCAAAGTCAAAATCGCTTTGTTGATATCCAATTTGTCTTCCAATAACGAGAAAAGTTCTTTCGGATCCCTGTATTCGTCGATCAAATCACTGTCCGCGCTTTCAACCGACAGTTTGTTGAATTCGTAAGCGCAGTTCTCGGCAATCTTGCACATCCAGTTATAACCGTCCTTTTCGAGATCGGCATTTTGTACATACTTGTAAACTCTCATATACAATTCCTGCATCACGTCTTCGATAACGCCCAGATTTCTGAGATACCGACACGCGACTACGCGCAAATGGTTGTATGTGCAATTGTACAACTCTTTAAATGCTTTATGATCGCCTTTCTTGATTTTCTTCAGCAACTTGTTTACATATTCGCCATGCTTAGACATGTATTAAACACTCTCTCGTATATTGCGTTTCATTACGCATCCCCATATTTCAAATTATAGCACAGCTTATATCAATTTTACAAGTAATATAATGAAAAAAAACAGTTTTGATCTGGAATTTTAAGGAAATTTTTCCTTCTGAACGGATTTTGTTTTATCTCATTCTCGTGTTTTTGGAATTCTGGTTCCGGAACTTGATAAGTTTGCTTTCTCCGACACCGTAATATTCGTAAACATTCTGCGGCAGCAGCAACTGCATATCAAACGTTTCAAGACATTCTTCCAGCCTGTTGAACGCTTCGAACACATAATCGTAATTTCTGAAAGTCTGCGCTTCTTCCGCATATTCCGTTTCGCATATGGGTAAAAGCGTTACCAGATTTATAAGGCAGGACAGGTCTCCCAACATATCTTCCTCATGTTCTTTCAGGTACGCAATGTTCTGATCGATATACTCGACGTCTGCTTTTGCAAGTTCACTTTTGGCCTTTTCCATAATACTCTCCTTATTGGTAAAAATTTCCAACTGTATATGTATATCTCAAAATTTCCGATTTTTCCACGGATTTTTAAAAATCGTCATAATTTGACGAAAATTTTTAAAACATCTCCTTTAATTTCCCGCATATATATTAATAAAGACTAAAAAACCGGAGACAATCGACATGCGGAACATAATTTTCAAGGGTGCGGCGGCCGCACTCGTCACGCCGTTCGCCCCTGACGGCAGAATCAACTTTGAAAAACTCGAAGAGCTGATAGAATTTCAGATCGCGAACGGTACGGACGCGATCGTCGTGGGCGGCACTACGGGTGAATCGGCGACGCTTACGCCCGCCGAAAAAAAAAGCCTCACTTCGTTTTCTGCAAAAGTTATTGCGCACCGCATACCTTTAATTGCGGGCGCAGGTTCAAACTGCACCGCGGCGGCGGCAGAAATGTGCAAAGAACAGGAAAAAGCAGGCGCGGACGCGCTGTTGATCGTAACTCCTTATTATAATAAATGTACGGAAAGAGGACTGATACTCCACTATAAAGTCTGCGCGGAAAATACGGGACTTCCGATTATCGTTTATAACGTGCCCGCCAGAACGGGTATGAACGTACTGCCCGAAACTTACGGAAAACTTCTCCAAATACGCAATATATGCGCGGTGAAAGAGGCATCGGGCAATGCGACGCAGGCGGCCCGCATCGCCGAGCTTTACGGAAAAGAAATTTGCCTGTATTCGGGCAACGACGATCTTACCCTGTCGCTCCTTTCCGTCGGCGCGCAGGGCGTGATTTCCGTTCTGTCCAACCTCTGCCCCGCGGTCATGCACGGCATATGCACGGAATATTTCAGGGGCGAAAGCGAAAAAAGCGCCGCCCTCTTCGATCGATATGCCCGCCTCATTGCGGCAATGTCCCTCGAAGTCAATCCTATCCCCGTCAAAACGGCGATGAACCAAACGGGCATGGAGGTCGGCGGTTTCCGACTTCCGCTCTGCGAGGCCTCGGAACTGACGAAAGAACGGATCGCCCGCGAACTCTTGGCGATCGGAAACTGAAAAGGACGGCCTTTGGCCGCCCTTATTTCCCGAAGTAATTTTCGGGATGTATTACGTGTTCTCCCTTGATATCCATGTGTTTCAGCCGTTCGTCTTTCAAAATAGTCGCGCGCTGAATGACGTTGTTGCCGTATTTGCGGCGGAGCGCGTCGAGCGATCTTTCAAGATCGTCTGACTTTTTTTCCTCCAACACGTCGGAAAAAACGTTGAGCTGCTCGTTTCCGTCCAGAAAATCGCGGACGGAAACGCTGAGCGCCCGCACGTTGTATTTCGACGGAAACAGGTCTTTGAACATACGGAACGCAAAGTCGGCTATTTCCTTTGCCGAGCGCGACGGCAGCGGGAGTTTTCCCTGCCTGACATAATGCAAAAGCGAAGTATCCGTAACCATGATTTGTACAGTGCGGGCTTTGCTGAACGCGCTTTCCCGCAGGCGGGCGGCTACGCTGTCCGAGAGCAGCAACAGCAGTAAATAAACGTCTTCGTCACAATCAAGGTCCCTGTAATTGGTCAAACTGTTTCCGATACTCTTTATATTCTGCTCTTCGCCCCGCCTGACGACGGGCGTTTCATCCCGCCCGTTGGCAAAGACATGGAGATAAGTTCCCCATTTTCCCAGCCATCCGCAGAGCAGTTTTTCATCCGTCCGCGCAAGTTCGCCGATGGTGAATATACCGTATTTGTTGAGTTTCCGCTTGGTCGCTTTCCCCACGTATAAAAGTTCTTCCACGGGGAGCCGCCAGACTATATCCTTATAATTTTCGGGCGTTATTTCGGTTACTGCGTCCGGCTTTTTCATGTCCGAACCGAGTTTTGCGAAAATTTTGTTCCAGCTCACGCCAACGCTCGCGGTAATCCCTATTTCGCTTTTTACGGCGCGGCGGATTTCCTCGGCGATCTTTACGCCTCCGCCGAATATGCGGGCGGCGTCGCTCACGTCCAGCCAACATTCGTCTATGCCGAAAGCCTCCACGCGGTCGGTATACCTTTCGTATATCTTTCTGACTTCCTTCGAAACGCGCAGATATGCCGAAAAGTCCGCAGGAAGTTCCGCGAGGCCGGGCGCTTTGCGCTTTGCCTCCCAATAAACGTCGCCCGTCTTAATGCCGGCGGACTTTGCGATCATGTTCTTTGCGAGAACTATGCCGTGGCGGTCCTCTTTATTGCCGCAGACGATCAGCGGCCTGTCCTTCAGTTCGGGATGCCGTAAAATTTCCACCGAAGCGTAAAAATTGTTGAGATCGCTGTGCAGGATAGTCCTCATTCCCGCCCTCCGCAATAATAATCCATACGTTTATTCTGCGGAATTTACGAAATTTTATCTAAAAAAACGCCCGCGGCGACAAGTCGCGGGATAAATTCAGGCGTTTATTTTTTCGCCGAGCATTTCGGCATAGCGGCCGTTCAGTTCTACCAATTCGTCATGCGTGCCTTTTTCCACGACCTTACCTCTGTCGAGCACAATGATCTGGTCCGCGTTTCTGATGGTGGAAAGCCTATGAGCGACGGCAATGACCGTCCTGCCCTCGCTGAGCTCGTTCAGCGCGGTCTGGATCTGTATTTCGGTAATATTGTCGAGCGCGCTCGTCGCCTCGTCCAGAATGAGAATAGGCGGGTTTTTAAGGAAGGCGCGCGCAATGGAAATCCTCTGCCGCTGTCCGCCCGAAAGCTGAACGCCGCGTTCTCCCACCCATGTATCGTACCCCTGCGGCATGGTCATGATGTAGTCGTGTATCTTCGCCTGCCTTGCCGCCTCGATAATCTCCTCGTCCGTCGCGTCGGCTTTGCCGAAGGCGATATTTTCTTTCACCGTGCCGTCAAAGATAAAAACGTCCTGCGCGACGATGCCTATTTTATCGCGGAGCGAACCGCGCCTGATCTTTCTTATGTCCCGCCCGTCCAGCGTAATCTCGCCGCCGTTCAATTCATAAAAATGCATGATGAGATGGCAGACCGTGGTCTTGCCTCCGCCGCTCCCGCCGACGAGAGCGGTCGTTTTTCCGTGCGGTATCGTAAAGCTCACGCCGTCGAGCACTTCCTCATCCTTGTCGTTGAGATAAGAAAACTCCACGTCTTTAAATTCTATATCGCCTGTTACGCTGTCTATATCTTCGGCATCGGGCGCGTCGGTTTCCGGAATTTCGTCCATAACCTCGCAGAACCGCTTGAAACCCGTAGCGCCGTTCTGTATCTCTTCGTAAATGGTGATAATGGTCTTGATCGGCGTGAGCAGCATGGAAATGAACAGGATATACGCCGCGAATTCGCCCGCATTTATCTTACCGTAATACAAAAACACGCCGCCCGCGACCAGCACCGCCACATAGAGAAAATCGCTTATAAAGCCCATTCCTGAGCCGAAAATACCCATCGCTTTGTAAGCCTTGCCCCGCGCTGTTATAAAATTTTTATTCACCTTGTCGAAGCGTTCCTGCACGTAGTCCTGAGAATTGTATGCTTTCGTAACGCGCACGCCCGAAACGGTCGTTTCCACGTCGGCGTTTACCTTTGAAACTTCTTCCCTCATGGTAGAAAAGGCGGTATTCATGCGCTTGCGGTTTTTGACGGCAAAGACGAGCAGCAGCGGAATAAACACGAATACAATGAGCGTAAGATAGACGTTTATCGTGGAAAGCATGATAAACGCGCCGATAATGGATATGACCGAAGTGAGCATGTCTTCGGGCCCGTGGTGAGCGAGTTCGGATATTTCAAAAAGGTCGTTGACGAGGCGGGACATGATCGCGCCCGTCTTATGATTGTCAAAATATGTATAAGGCAGTTTCTGGATATGGCGGAACATATCGCGGCGCATATCGCCCTGGATCCGCACGCCGAGAACGTGCCCCCAATACTGCACTATATATGCGAGAAAAGCCTTGAACAGATAGATGAGCAGCAGCGCCGCGCACCAGATGATGAGCAGCTGCATATTCTTGTTCGGCACGTAGTCGTTGATGATGTTCTTCGTGATCATTGGGTAGAACATATTGCATGCGGCGACCAAAAAGGCGCACACCGTGTCTATCAGAAACAGTTTTTTATGCGGTTTGTAATAAGCGAAAAATCTCCTGAACATTTTCTCCTCTTTTCGGCAAAACGCCGCTTTTAACTATAAAACCGCCCGAAAATGAAACATTTTCGGGCAAAATATCAATCGTTTTCTTTCAGCGCTTTCAGCGTTTCGATATAATCGACCTTTGTCAATCGCGTTTTCTTCACGGCTCCTTCCTGTTTCATGAGGTCGGCTACGAGAAGTTTCGCGTTCGCAAGGCCGCGCTTGCTCTTGATCTTGACCAACATCGGTATTTCGGCGTAAGTCTTTTTATCTCCGACGTACTGCTGGTGAAATTTATTGTTTTCGTAATCTCCCGCGTTCAGCCGCAGATACAATCTGATGGTCTTGCCCGAAAGGAGTATGCGCGCGACGAGCTGCCTGTTTTTACGGAAAGAATCGTATCCTTTGGAAATACGCGCCGTAACGCCCTTATACGCCTTAAATTCGTTTCGTATCTCGTTGTAATATCCCTGCGTTTCCTCATCCGCGTTGAGCATTTTGATATAGAACGGATCGGCGGTTTTTTTCGGGGCGTCGACGAACGGCTTTTTTCCCGCGGGAGAAATCGGCTCAGCCTTTTCGGCGGAGGCAGCGGCCGTTCCGTCCGAACGTTCCTCCTGCGAAGGAGTTTCCGCAACGCTTTCCTGCCGCGGGACACTTTCCGATTCCGCCTGTTCGGGCTCTGCGGAAGTCTGACCTTCCGCTTTTTCCTTCGACTGTGCGGCCGTTTCTTCTGCTTTTATATCCCTTTCAGCGGAATTTTCCTCCTGCGAAGGAATTTCCGCAACGCTTTCCTGCTGCGGGACGCTTTCCGATTCCGCCTGTTCGGGCTCTGCGGAAGTCTGTTCTTCCGCTTTTTCCTCACCTCCGTCCTGCACGGTTTCCGCAGTAACGTAATCGGCTTTTTTGGACCGTTTCACTCTTTGTATCAGCGTGATTATACAGCTGATCAGCAAAAGACCGTCTATGACAAGCAACACTATCAAAACAGGATCCATATATCCACCCCTCTTCTTTCGTTCTTTGTTTTATTATACACGCCCGCCGCACGTTTGTCAATTTTAAATCACAAATGCGCCTTTTTTGCTATCTCGTTTTTTATAATTCTGTTTCCGAACAGCAGCGTGCCGAAAAGTATCAGACCGTTATAGACGGCATGGATCAGATACAGCAGAAAATACACGTCCCTCACGAAGAGAAGGAACACAAGCGACACTGCTTCGAAAATGATATAAAAAACGAAAAACGTGGTGATAAGCGCCGCTTTGTGTTTCGAGATCATGCTGATCATGGCGAGCACGGTAGTGGTGGCGATCAGAATGGACGGCAGAACGTAGTCCAAAAACCATGCCTGCATGGAAATTCGCTCCAGCATCAAAAGCAATGCGATCAGCCCGACGAGCTGAAAAAATATCTTTTCAAACGCGCTCCTGCTGCTGATGATCGTATGCAGAACGAGTATCCATATATACATGATGGAAACGAACACCACGGGAGACCAGAGCATATGTTTTTCCGTAAAGTAATTGACGGCGAAACAGATCACCGACACGCAGATGCTCAGATACAGAAACAGTTTCAGCAAAAAATTGTTGTTGACCGCGCGGCTCTTCGCCTTATCCCGGCCGAGATAGTAGTCGAAGCCTTTTTTGTCCTCTTCCTCCGCTTCGAGGTAATTATAGCAAAGCGGGCAGTAGTTTTCGGAAGAATCGACCTCGACCTTGCAATGTTTGCAGTATTTCATAGTTTTTTCTCCCAATAATTGCTCTTGACCCGCACCTTCATGCCGCTTTCCGCCAATACCGAAATAAAAGCCCTTTCAAAGGCGTTTTCCACAAAGTTGCGCGTAAAGGTGATGTTTATCTTTCTGTTATACCCCACCGCCGCGACCAGCTGTTTGGACGTATGACTGGCGGATATGGAAAAATTGACGTCCTTCACGTATTCCGCAAGGTCTTTGGGAAGTTCCACAAGGCCTACGTTGCTGAAATCGCCCGACTGCAGATTTTCGCCTTCGAAGTAATAACCTATTCTCAGAACGATGTCTTTCAAAAAGAGCGGCACGATCTTCAAAAACACGTTCTTTTCCACGCTAACGTTAAAATGATTGATGCTGTCGAGCACTTTTTCGTCGCAGCCGCTCCGCACCTGTTCCACCGCGGCGGCTACGCATTCTTCGAGCGTAACGCCCTCCGTGTATTCCCGTTGCACGCGGACGAACAGGCTGAAATTGCGCAGAGATTCGCTTTCGTATTTTTTACGCATATCCACGGGTATGAGTATGCAGACGTTTTTCTTTTTCGCGTTCGCGCCTTTGAGATAGGTGTTGAAAAAGGAAAAGAGATATACCCCCGCGAGATATTCCGTAAGCGTGGCGCCCATGCCCTTGGCCGCGGCTTTCAGCTCATCCGTCGAAACGGTCGCCGTGATCAGCCCGAATCCGTCGTAATCGAAGGCGGTGCCGTCCGAATGTGCGAGATTTTTCGGTTTTTTAATCTTGATCTTCGCCTTTTTGTAGTTGCTTACGTAATTATCCGAGCGCTCTTTATAACTGTCGGGCATGGCCGCGGGCTTGATAAGTCCGTCGGTATCGACTTTCTTCCCCAGCAGGTAAAAATATTCGAGAAGGATCTGTTTGAACACGGCAAGCCCGCCGTTTCCGTCCGTGAGCGCGTGAAAACAGACGATAGAAACCTTGTATTCCCGATAGTGGATTTTAAAAAGGTAATCGTTATTCTCTTTAAAGTCGATAAGCCCGAGGTAATCGGGCGTTTCTTCGGTTACGCGGAAAGGCTTTTTGTTTTCTTCGAGATAGTACCAGAAAACGCCCCGCTTCAATTTTGTTTTGAACGTAGGCACCCGCGCGAGTACGTTGTTGACCGCGCCGTTCAGCACTTCTGGAACGACTTTTTCGCTCAAAATCGCCGAAAAGCTAAAATTATACGGCCGTTTTTCGCTGAACACGGCGGGAAATATCTTCGCCGCGTTGTCGAGCGGATACCAGTTTCTCTTTTTCATGTATCGTTTCCCAAACGTTTGACAAAACCGCAGACGAGGTCGGGCACGACGTGTAATTTTGCATTCCTGTGCAATTCGCGCTCCGCTTCGCTGCGTCCCCCCAGCAGTGATTTTTTCCGTACCGTGCTGTCGGATACGTGGAACAACGCGCACGCTTTCAATCCGAAAACCTCCGCCGCGTTGAAAGCCGCCGCAGTTTCCATTTCCAGCACGTCCGCGCCGTAAGAGAGAAATTCCTCGATATGGAAAAACTGCGCGACGATGGTATCGATGCTGAATACGTTCGCAAGGCTGTATTTTACGCCGCGTTCCGCGAGATATTCCCGCAGTTTTCCCGCCAACTCCCCGTCGGGATAAAACTTCATGCCGAACGTGTTTTTGTTTTCCGTCAGCGAGCCTTTCGTAAAATAACGCACGGCGCCGTCGCCGCTCACGGAAAAGCGGGGCAGTACGATATCTCCTATGCCGAACTCCTCCCTGATGGCGCCGACCGTGCCCGTAAACACGATATTTTTACAGCGCGAATAGGCGAGCGCGCAGACGACTTCGCACACGTTGCACGCGCCGACCTGAAAGGCCACGAAAGTAAATTTTACGCCGTCTTTTTCTATTCTGTACGCGGGAAAGAACCCGTCCGAAAGCTGCGTAACGCGCGCGCCCGCGTTTTCGTAGTCGGCGGCGGCGTTGATCGGCGAAATTACGGCCGTTTCCTCCACCTCTTCTCCGCCGATCTTCAAACGGCTGCGGCAGACGTCGTCCTCCGATATGCCGTATTTTTTATAACACTCGGTAAAATCCTGCTTGTTCATATTTTTTCCTCTTACGAGATGTATATACCCGCCGTCTGCTTTTTCGGCTCGTACGTACAGTGCAGTCCGAGCTTTTTAAACACCTTTTCGTCCACATACGAGAGCATGACCGTGGAATGCAATTCGCAATTTTTCAGTTCCGAGGCCTTGGACAGCGCCTTTTTGACGTTCGGGTCGGTCGTCGCGCAGATAGCGAGCGCGATGAGCACTTCGTCGGTATGCAGCCGCGGATTCACGCTGCCGAGCTGCGTTGTTTTCAGTTTCTGGATCGGCTCTATCACCGAAGGCGAAAGCAGTTTTACTTCGTCGTCGATCCCTGCGAGCGTTTTGAGCGCGTTCAAAAGGCAGGCCGCGCTCGCTCCGAGCAAATCGCCCGTTTTGCCCGTAACGATACGCCCGTCGTTAAGTTCTATCGCGACCGCGGGATTGCCGTCCGTCAGCGCGGATTTTTTGAGCGCTGCGGGTACGACTTTGCGGCTTTCCGCCGTAAGATTGAGCTTGCTCATGAGTATTTCTATCTTGCCGACGACTTCCTTGCCTACTCTGCCCTTTCTCACGTCGCAGAGCGCGGTGTAATAGCGCCTGATCACTTCCGCTTTCGACGCCTCCTGACAGGCCTCGTCGTCTATGATGCAGTTCCCCGCCATGTTCACGCCCATATCGGTAGGCGATTTATAGGGAGAACGCCCCATTATCTTCTCAAATATTGCGTTCAGAACGGGGAATATTTCGACATCCCTGTTATAATTGACCGTCGCCTTCCCGTAGGCTTCAAGATGGAAAGGATCTATCATGTTCACGTCGTTCAGGTCGGCGGTCGCCGCCTCATAGGCCACGTTAACGGGGTGCGAAAGCGGAATATTCCAGATCGGAAAAGTTTCGTACTTCGCGTATCCTGCCTTGACGCCGCGTATATATTCGTGATACAGCTGGCTTAAACAGGTCGCCATTTTGCCGCTTCCCGGCCCCGGCGCCGTTACCACCACGAGTTTGCGCGTTGTCGGCACGTATTCGTTCCTGCCGTAACCGCGCTCGCTGACGATGAGCTGTATTTCAGAAGGGTACCCCTCTATTGCGTAATGTTTGTACACGGGGATTCCGTACATTTCGAGTTTTTTGATAAAATTGACCGCCTGCGGCTGGTTGTTGAACATCGTCATGACGACGCTGCCGACATAAAGTCCGCGCGAACGGAATACGTCGATAAGCCGTAAAACGTCCGAATGGTAGGTTATGCCCAAATCGCTCCTGTACTTGTTGTTTTCGATATCGACCGCGCTGATCACGATGAGGATTTCAGCCTCGTCTTTCAGTTCGCTGAGCATTTTCAGCTTGCTGTCCGGTTCAAATCCCGGCAATACGCGCGAAGCGTGATAATCGTCGAACAGCTTGCCGCCGAATTCGAGATATAACTTGCCGCCGAAAGAATTGATCCGCTCGATGATCCGCTCCGACTGCATCTTCAAGTACTTCTGATTGTCAAAACCGATTTTATCCATTGTACGCCCCACCGCCGTTTTTATTTTTCCAGTATGTTGTTTTTCCTGAGAACTTCCAAAAATGCTTTTACGTCTTTTTCCGCCGTCGCTCCGTCCACCTCGTATTCTTCCAGAAGCGCGGAAACAAGCGCGTTTTCGTCGGTATCCTTTTCCAGCTTGTCCCACAGGAAACGCCCCGTTTCATTCAAGGTAATATATCCGTTGAACTCTTTCACGGCTTTGCCCGTGGCGACCACGATATCCGTTTCGCCGACCTTTCTCGCAACATAATCTTTTTTTACCCTCATATTCTTTCTCCCTTTACGTTCATGGTATTGAAGGAAAGGCGCGCCGCCTCTTCGCTGACGTTGCAGGCAAGGCGGTAAAACGGCACTTCCTTTGCAAGTTTGTCGAACAGATCGAGCAGTTTGAGCATAGACTCCCCGTCGCAGCCCCTGAGCGACTGCTCCATCAGCACGCGCACGAACTCCGCGGAAGGAGGCACGCGTTCAATCGAATTTTCGGCGCCTCGCGTCAGTTCGCACACGGCGGCGAGCTTCGCCCTCCCGTTCGTAGACAGATTGTGTTTTCCGTTCCAGGGCGTTCCGTACACAAAAAAACCGCCGTCTATGCGGCGCACGATGGGCTTATCGTCGTTGATCATAACCGCGCGTTCCCCCAGCGCCGTACGCCAAAGCGAGGCGTGCGTCGATTTTCCCGTACCGCTCGGCGCGGTGAACATATAGGCATATCCGTCAACGGCGACAGCCGAGGCGTGAAACAGAAAGCCGTTGTAATCAGACAAAATCTTTTCGCAAAGCTTTCTGTAAACGGCAAGGCTCTCGAGATATCTTTCGTCGAATTCGGGCGCCCTTTCCCGTTCCGCGGCGATATCTTCCACCGTCGTTGCGATATCGAAATCTTTATCCCCCTCCGATCGGTACGCGGCGCAAAGGCGGTGCGTATAGGCATGCACCGTTTTCAGCTCAAACGTAACGCCGGCGATCTTGTAGCGTCCTTCCATACTTATTTTATTTTAACAAATTATCGTTTTATTGTCAACGCCGAGAGCGTTTTATTTGATTTATTTCCGCGTATGTTATATAATGATCGCATGAAAAAAATATGCGCGTTTTTTTTATGCCTTGCCGCGGCGTTCGCCGCAGGCTGTTCCGCCCCCGTTTACCGAACGGAATATATAGGGACTTATCTGGGGGCGCCCGTAAGCGTAGTGCTCGATACGCACGCTTTGAGCAAGGCCCGATACAATACGCTTATACAAGGCGTGAAAGACATTTTCGGCGAGATAGACGATCTCACCGATCCGCAGGACACCTCTTCGGACATATATGCTTTCAACGCGCTGAAAGCGGGTGAAAGCGTAACCGTTTCCCCCCTGACGGCGGACATACTCTCCGCTGCGCTCGATATCGGCGAAATAAGCGGCGGGGCATTCAGCGTAACGGCTTATCCGCTGGTAGACCTTTGGGGATTTTCCCCCGAAAAATACAACGACGAAAATTTCGACTTCGTTCCGCCGGCGGAAGAAGAGATACAACGCGTTCTGCCGCTGTGCGATCTCGGCAACGTATCTCTCGAAAACAATGTGCTGACAAAACTTAATTTCGACGGCGTAAAAATAGACCTCGGCGGCATAGCCAAGGGATATGCCGTGCAGAAAGCCGCGGAATATCTCCGCGAAAACGGCGCGGGCTACGGGTATATCAGCGCGGGCACGAGCAGCATTGCCCTGATGAAATATAAAGAAGACGCCGAATGGAATTTTTCCGTCAGACATCCCAGAAAAGCTTCCACGCTCATATCCTTTCCCGAAAGCGACACTTACGTTTCCACGAGCGGCGATTACGAGCGTTACAGGGAATACGGCGGCAAAAAATATACGCACATCATCGACATTAAAACGGGTCGGCCGATCGAAAACGGCATGATGACGGCGGCCGTGCTCGGCAATAATTCCGCCTGCTGCGACGCGCTGTCCACCGCGCTTTCCGTACTCGGTCCCGACGGCGCGAAGGAATTTACAGAAAAATACCTAAGCGACTATAAGGTGTTTTTCGCCTACACCGAAAACGGTTCAAATTATCTTTACGCAAACGTCCCGCGCGAAGAATTCACCGTCGACGACGGCAGTTTTATTTTCGTTTCATAAAAAACGGCGCATTTTGCGCCGTTTTTTCAATCGAGGATACGTCCGTCCACGGAAATCGTTACCACCCTCCATGGCAGAAATTTTCCGCTGTTTTTGAGCGCGTTCACCGCCGCTTGTTCTATGCCTCCGCAGCAAGGCACCTCCATGCGGACGACGGTAACGCTTTTTATGTTATTGCGGGATATGATCTCCGTCAGCTTTTCGCTGTAATCCGTGTTGTCGAGTTTCGGGCATCCGATAAGAGCCACCTTCTTCCGGATAAACTCCCGATGAAAATTCCCGTAAGCGTATGCCGCGCAGTCAGCCGAAATCAAAAGGTCGGCTCCGTCGAAATATGGGGCGGAAAGCGGCGCGAGCTTGATCTGCACGGGCCATTGTCTGAGTTCGGAAGAAACTGACGTTTCCGCCGCAGGAGCGGCGGGGCGGGAAAAACTCATTGCGCGCCCGCCCGGGCAGCCGCCCCCGTGCACGCGGCCTCCGTGTTCCCCGGAAACTTTCGCTTTCTTGTTCGCTGCGACGGCAGTTTCGTCGTAAGCGGCAGCCTCCCGTTCGGTAAACGAAATAGCCCCCGTAGGACAGGCCGGCAGGCAGTCGCCAAGTCCGTCGCAGTAGTCGTCGCGCAGAAGTTTCGCCTTGCCGTTCACTATCCCGATGGCGTTTTCGTGGCAGGCTTCGGCGCACAAACCGCAGCCGTTGCATTTTTCTTCGTCTATCTCGATTATCTTTCTTATCATGATATTTCTCCTTTCGTTTGACTTTTCATTGCAAATATAGCATAATAAAAGAAAAAAGTCCGTTGTTTTTACAACGAAAGGTGAATTATATGAATTTATTCGACGGTTTTGACGACACAGAACGGAAAAATTTGTTTTCCGAACTGAACGCGAAAAAAATAAAATTCGACAGAGGCGAATACATTCTGCGCGCGGGAGATTGCGGCGCCCCGCTCGGCATCGTGCTTTCGGGCAGCGTGAACGTGGAAAACTGCGATATTTGGGGCGACAAGACCATACTCGACAACGTAAGCGCGGGCGGCATCTTTGCGGAAACTTATGCCTGCCTGTCCGACACGCCGCTCATGGTAGACGTCGTCGCCGCGGAAAAAACGGAAATTCTCTTTCTCGATGCTGCAAGTTTTTCCGCCGCGAGGGACACTTCCCCCCTGCGGCTGAAATTTCTGCAAAACCTGCTCAAGCTGACCGCGCAGAAAAACCTCGGCCTTTCAAGGCGAATATTCCACACCTCGCCCAAGACGATCCGCGGCAGACTGCTGTCCTATCTCTCGTCCCAGGCGGCCGTTCACGGCAGTTACGCTTTCGCCATTCCCTTTGACAGACAGCAGCTCGCCGACTATCTTTGCGCGGACAGGAGCGCCCTTTCCGCCGAACTCGGCCGCATGCGGGACGAAGGACTGCTATCTTTTCGCAAAAACCGTTTTGAACTGAAAAAAACGCCTCCGCAGTGAGCGGAGGCGTTCCGTTTTTTATCCGATTATTTTCTGAGTTCGAGCGCGTCGTAGTTACCCGTGAGCGTGTCGATCTTCTCTTTGAGGAGTTTCGCCTCGTCTTCAGCCAACGGCAGATTGACGATGGACTTGATTCCCGTAGCTCCGACCACACAGGGAACGCCCGTGCAGATGTTGTTTCCGCCGTATTCGCCGTTCAGCATGGTGGATACGGGGAGAATGGTGTTGGTATCGGAAACGAGCGCCTTGATGAGCGCGCAAACCGTTACCGCAATCGCATAATAAGTAGCGCCCTTCGCCTTGATGACCTGCGAACCGGCGGCGACCATGCCCTTATAGATGGCGTCGAGTTCTTCGTCCACTTTCGCGGGATCTACTTTCATAACCTTGGTGATGTATTCTTTTACGGGCAGTCCCGCAACCGTGCAGAGGCTCCAGGGAACCATGCAGGAATCGCCGTGTTCGCCCAAAACATAGCTGCCTACGTTGGAAACGTCCACGCCGCAGTATTCCGCAATAGCCTGCGTAAGTCTGTTCGTGTCGAGCATAGCGCCCGTGCCGACGACCTGGTTGACGGGCAGCCCCGTGCATTTAATCGTGGTGTACGTGAGCAGATCGACAGGGTTGCTGACGATAACGTAAAGCGCATCGGGAGCGATCTTCGCCACGTTGGGCATAACGCTTTCCAAAATGCCGATGTTGATTTTCGCGAGATCGAGCCTGGACTGGCCGGGCTTTCTGCCTACGCCGAACGTAACGACAACGATATCCGAACCCGCCACATCTTCATACTCGCCGCACCACACTTTGCAGGAAGGAACGCAAGCGGCGCACTGGCTCAGATCGAGCGCTTCGCCCTTGGCCTTCTCTTTGTTGATATCGACCAGTAAAATTTCAGAGGCAAGGCCCTGAATGAGTGCCGCATAAGCTACAGACGCGCCGACGTTGCCGGTGCCCAGAATGGAAATTTTTCTCTTTTTTTCTGTCATAACTCCATACTTCCCTATTATAAATTGTACTTATATTTTACTACAAGAAAATGCAATTTGCAAGCGTTTGACAGCCGTATTGAAAAAATTTTTTATGTTTTCGCAGCGGGCACGAGCCACGCCGCGGGAAGTATTTTCGCCAGCACCCTGTAAAATTTGTAAAACAATTTATTTGTATATATAAACTTTCTCTTCTTTGCCGCTTTCAATGTGCCGCGCACTACCTTTTCCACATTGCAGTACGGCAGTTTTCTGAAAGTTTCCGAACGCACGCCCCCTCTTTCGATAAATTCCGTGTCCATCGGACCGGGGCAAACCACGGTTACGCTTATCCTTTGTTTTTTCAGTTCGTATCTGAGAGCGCGCGCATAGGAATTGACGTATGCTTTCGTCGCGCTGTAAACCGTCATATAGGCGTTCGGAACGAAAGAGGCGATAGACGAAACAAAAACGATCCGCGCCCCGACGGACATATATTGCAGACATACGGCCGTAACGGCGGAAACGGCCTTTACGTTGACATCCACGCTGTTGATCTGCCGATGTACGGGAAGCTCGCTTACCGCGCCCCAGAACCCCAACCCCGCATTATTGATCAATAAACGCACGTCGGGTTTTTCTCCGGCGAGAAGTGCGGAAAGTTCTTTATAGCTCTCGTCCCGCGCCAAGTCGAGCGGCACGATCTTAAATTTCACGCCCGTTACCTCTTTGATATTTTCCTTGATTTTCTCTTCGCGGCGCGCGATCAGCCAAAATTCCTCTATTTCGGGAAATTCCGACCTGCACTGTTTTACGAATTCTCTGCCGAGCCCGCTCGACGCGCCCGTGATAATGCCGGTTTTCACTTTACACAACCTCCTCGTTCAAGCCCTCTTCGGCCTGTTTATAGCTCATGTCGTTCAAATTTTTTAATTCGTAAAATTTACCTTTTTTCGCCATAAGCTGTTCATATGTACCCATTTCCACACATTTTCCTGCGTCCATAACGACGATCCTGTCCGCATCCCTTATGGTAGAAAGGCGGTGCGCCACGATAAAAGTAGTGCGTCCCTTGATCAGCCCCGAAATCGCCTTTTGCACATGGTATTCCGAAATATTGTCGAGCGCGCTCGTCGCTTCGTCCAGGATCAGGATTTTCGGATCGCGTATCAAGGCGCGCGCGATGGTGATGCGCTGTTTCTGCCCGCCGCTCAACTTGCCTCCGTGTTCGCCGATAAAGGTATCGAGACCGTTCGGCAGATCTTTCACAAACTCGTTGAGGTTTGCCATTTCAGCGACTTCCTCTATTTTCTTTTCGTCAATTTTTTCCATTCCGTAGGTGATATTTTCCCGTATGGTTCCGGCAAAGAGAATACTGTTCTGCGGCACGACTGAAATGGAATGGCGGTAATCGGAAAGGGAAATTTCCGTAATGTCGTTTTCGTCGATATAAAGATGCCCCTCCGTCGGCTGCAAAAATCCGATAATGAGGTTCATGATCGTTGATTTTCCGCTGCCCGACGCGCCGACCACGGCGATACATTCGCCCTTTTTGACGTCGAGATTAAAATTTTCCACAACGTACTGCGCGCCGTTGGGATATTTATAATATACGTTTTCGAAACGCACGTTCCCTTCGATATGGTCGAGCTTGCGCTTGCCGCGGCTGTCCTCCACATCCTTAGACATCATGATCTCGGATATAGAGCTTACCGCCTCGAACCCCGTCGAAAACGTCGGCAGCACGTTGATGATGGTCTGCACCGCGGCGTTGATGGAGCCGAACAGCGACTGATAAAGGACGATATCTCCCGTGGATATCATGCCGTTGAGCGCGAGCACGGCGCAGAAGATCAGACAAGCGCCGCTCAGAATGTTGGCGATAACCCACGACGCCGAACCGAAATAAGAGTTCGTTTTATCCACGTCCAGCCCGCGCGCCATCAGATAGCGGACGTTCTGTTCGAAATGCGCGATTTCTTCGTCTTCCAGTCCGTGCGCCTTCGTTACGGTAAGCATTTCCAGCATATTGCTGAGTTTTGCGGAAACAGACTCGTTTTCTACTCTGTACAGGTGATTTTTCTTGCGCATCTTCTTACGGAAAAGCTGTGTGATGAGAATGTTTGCGGGAATGATCACTAGAAAAAAGAGCGTTACTATACCGCTGTTATAGACGGAAATCCCGATAGACACGATCGCGACGATAATGTTCGGGATCAGTATTTTCTAAGGTTGGTGCTGAGCGCGTCCACGCTTTCGATATCTTTCAGAAACTTACTCTGAATTTTGCCCGTTTCAATCTCTTTATGATACGTGATGGACAAATGCTGCAATTTTTTCACTACGGCGCTCCTGAGCCCTGCGCCCGTGCGGCGGAGCATTTTATCCGTAATGCGTGAATAAATGACGTGCGTGGGGATATTCTGCAGCAATACTGCCGCCAGCACGATTGAATTGACAACGATCTCGTGAATGACCGCGTCCGTTTTCGCCATGCCCGCAAGGTCGATTATGTTCGCCGTGATGATCGGCATGACCCAGACGGGCAGATTTTTGAGGATAAATGTAAACAGGCTCAATATGAAACTGCCCGTATTGTCTTTTAACAGCCGTTTATAGAAACGGAACCCGACGCCGGCTTTCCGTTTCCGCTCCACTTGTTCGGGTTTGGGCTTTTCGTCGTCGAACAGATACTCGAAATCGGGTATGACGTTGTCGCTTCGCTTGTACTTCGGCTTTGCCGTGCTCTTCACCATAATAACTATCTCCCTGAATTAAAAAATAAAAGGCTTTGTAACCTTACAAAGCCTTTAAGTACGTTTAATTTAGCACAAATGTCCGTACTTGTCAATAGTTATCCGCAAATTTATAAAAATTTTTTCATGCGGACGGAACACGGCGGAAAACCGCCGTCCCCGCTTTTTACAGCGGAATGATGCGAAGAATGCGGCCGTTCAGGATCATCAGAACGAGATCGACGATCCAGATGATGTTCCAGCCGAGAACGATCCTCAAGATACCCGCAAGAATTTTCCCCTCGGAAAAACGCGTGATGGCGCCGCAGATGAGCGCCGTGATCGGAATGATCGCAAGAATGATGCTGATCAAACGCCCTAAACCGAAATAATCGCCTTTGTTACCCATAAATGCTCTCCTTTAAACTTTTTAAGCCGATTTTCGCAAAAAAAGAAAAAATACGGCTTTTACTATTTATATTATACAACCGATGAACAAATATGTCAATGAGTAAATAAAAAAAAGCGGAAACTTATCGTTTCCGCTCTGGCTGTTTGTTAAATTCTGTTGACGCCCGTCTTGACGGCAGCTTCGCTGACCGCTTTCGCAACGGCTTTCGCCACTCTGTTGTCGAACGGAGCGGGAATGACGTAATCGGGGGTGAGTTCTTCTTCGGAAATGAGCGAAGCGATGGCGTAGGCCGCCGCAATATTCATTTCTTCGTTGATATCCTTCGCCCTGACGTCCAGCGCGCCGCGGAAAATCCCCGGGAACGCAAGCACGTTGTTGATCTGGTTCGGGAAGTCGCTTCTGCCCGTGCCGACGACGGCCGCGCCCGCCTTTTTGGCGAGGTCGGGCATAATTTCGGGAACGGGGTTCGCCATAGGCATGACTATCGCGCCCGGGTTCATGGATTTGACCATTTCTTCGGAAACGATGCCCGCAGAGCTGACGCCCACAAAGATGTCCGCACCCTTCATGGCGTCCGCAAGCGCGCCCTTTCTCTTTTCCTTATTGGTGAAAGCGGCAATTTCCTGCTTGGCGGGAGTCATTCCCTCGTTGCCTTCGCAGATGATGCCCTTTCTGTCGCACATAAAGATGTCCTTGACGCCGAGTTTCGCAAAGAGCTTAGCAATGGCCACGCCCGCCGCGCCCGCGCCGCTGAAAGCGACCTTGACGTCCTTGAACTCTTTTTTAACGTATTTCATGGCGTTGATGCACGCCGCGATGCAGACGACGGCCGTGCCGTGCTGATCGTCGTGGAAAATGGGGATATCGACTTCGGGATCTTCCTTGAGCCTTTTTTCGATCTCAAAGCATCTCGGCGCGGAAATATCTTCCAGATTTACGCCGCCGAAACTGCCTGCAAGCAGTTTTACGGTGTTGACGATATCGTCCACGTTTTTGCTCCTGATGCAGAGCGGAATGGCGTCTACATCGCCGAATGTCTTGAAGAGCACGCTCTTGCCCTCCATAACGGGCATACCCGCTTCGGGGCCGATGTCGCCGAGGCCGAGAACAGCGGTGCCGTCCGTAACGACGGCTACGGTGTTCCATCTTCTAGTCAGTTCAAACGATTTATTGTAGTCTTTTTGAATTTCAAGGCAGGGCTGCGCAACGCCGGGCGTATAGGCGAGCGAAAGATCCTCTTTCGTTTTCACGGGGACTCTCGACACCATTTCGATTTTGCCTTTCCATTCTGCATGGCGCTTCAAAGACTCTTTTGCGTAATCCATAGTTTCTGTATTCCTCCAAAATAATTTAAGTAAACGAATTTACCTGTTAATCCACTATATATTGTACATCAAACGCCGAACGATGTCAAACGAAAACAATATTTTTTAGCTGAAGAACTCGTCGTATATCGCGCTGATGCACTTTTCGTAATCGGTATTCGCAACGCCTACGATAATGTTCAGTTCGCTCGACCCCTGGTCTATCATCTGTATGTTGATGTTGCTTTTGGCAAGAGCGGTGAACAGGCGGGAAGCGACGCCTGCCTTTCTCGCCATGCCGTGTCCGACGGTGGCGACCAAAGAAACGTTTTCCGTTACGTGGATATAATCGGGCGCGACGCTCTCGCGTATTTCGTTGACAAGATCGCTCAGCACGCCGTTTTTGAGATAATGCGATTCGATAATGATGGAAAGCGTATCTATCCCGGACGGAACGTGTTCGACGCAGATACCGTGATGCTCCACGATAGACAGGATTTTTCTGATAAATCCGACCTCGGCGTTCATCAGCGACTTTTCGAGGAAAATAACGGTAAAGTCCTTTTTGCCGGCAATGCCCGTGATGACGTTTGTCCCCAGATGATTGTATTTTTCGGTGGAAACGATCATCGTCCCGGGGGCGGAAGGCTCGAAGGTGTTGCGGATATTGATGGAAATGCGCTTTTTCATAACGGGAAAAATCGCCTCCGCGTGCAGTACGGACGCCCCCATGTAGGAAAGTTCGCGCAATTCTTTATACGTGATGCAATCGATAATTTTCGTCTGCGGCACGATACGGGGATCGCAGACCATAAAGCCAGAAACGTCGGTCCAATTTTCGTAAAGATCCGCATCTACGCCGCCGGCGACGATCGACCCCGTGATGTCGCTTCCGCCGCGGCTGAAAGTCTTTATCTTTCCGTAGGAATTTTTGCCGTAAAAACCGGGAATGACGGCATACTCCACGCCGTCCAGCACGGTCTTTATTTTGTCTTCGGTATAAGCTTGATTGAGATTGCCGCGGCTGTCGAAACGGATGATCTCCGTCGCGTCCACGAATTTATAGCCGAGAAGTTCTGCCGCGATGCGCGCGCTGAGATATTCCCCGCGCGAGGCGGCGAAATCCGCGCTTTCCGTGTTGGCGGCAATCGCATATTCCGTTTCGTCCAGAACGGCGTCTATATCGAATTTCAGTCCCAGATCCGCCGCGATCTCTTTAAAACGCTCGCGGACAGGCGCAAAATATTCCGCGCATTTTCCCGTTTCCAAAGCCTCTCTATAACATTTATATAAGAGATCGGTTATCTTGATATCGTCCTTGAAACGCTTTCCCGGCGCGGATACCACGACGTATCGGCGGTCTTTATCCGCCCGAACGATGCTTTCCACCTGCCTGATCGCCTTAGCGTCCGCCATAGACGTTCCGCCGAACTTACAAACCTTTATGCCCATATTAAATATCTCCGTCCGTAATGAGTTTTCCTTCCAGATAATACCGTTTTTCCACGCCTTCGCCCATCGAAAAGGTCTTTCTCGGCAGCGAACCGTTCTTCGCCACCCAGGAAAAAAGGTCTTTCTTTTCCAGCGCGTCGAATAAAATGCCTACCGAATCCGAATTGCTTTCCACAAGCGATTTCAAATGTTCCAGGCCGTGCACGTAATCGACCTTGCCCCCGTATGCCGCTATGTATTCCTTTACCGCGGCGTCCACCTCGGCGATGCTTTCGGGCAGACCCTTCGCATTCTTTTTCCCTTTGAGCGCCTTGCCGTCGTACAGGATAAAGTTGCCGTCCATACGGAAAATCCTGTCGGCAAACGCGGCCTTGTCCACGCCGCTGACATAACGGTAGATCGGCTCGAAATATATGCCGTCGTCATAAAGGTTGACGATTTCCGCAAGGCAGTAGCGCGCGGGATGCGTCTTCCTTTTTTCCTCGCTCAAATCTTTTTTGAGTTCGTTCCAGTGTTCTTTTGCCGTCGCGAGGGAATGATTTCCGTCCCCCGCCGCGAAGAGAAAGTCCCCCGCCGCCGAACCGAGCTGCGCAAACGCGCTCAGAATACCTTCGCAATCGCGGATAAAGTACCCCTCCACGTGTCCGCCGTCCATATTGAGGTCGAAATCGTATATTTTCTCGAACTCCGCCCTTCTTTCATACAGCTTTTCATTGAGGGAACGCGAGGCGTCGTCGTATAAAAGCATGATGTGCGAAAATTCCGCGGGCGCGTTTTTTCTGATCTTCATGCGGGGAGGAATGCGTTCCTCTATCGTGGCCTCCGTCGCCCTGATGAGCGCGGAGGAATTCGGGGAATAATCGTATTCCTCCAAATCGACCGCGCCGACGAGACCTATGCGCCGCCCGACGTAGGGCGTGCTGCGCACGGTGAGGATCAAGCCCTTTTCCGTCTTTTTGAAAACGCCGTCCTTCAGATAACGGCGCATGGCCGCGGCGACCTTCTCCTCCGCGCCCCGTTGCGATAAATATATCTCGGGCAGAATAAGTTCGAGCGCAGACGGCCTGCCGCCGACGTATTCTTTCAGTTTTTCCCAGTATTCCGCCTCCGAAGTGAACTGATCGCATGCGACGACCGCCCACGCGGACATATCCGTCCCGTCCTTCGGCAAGAGAAATTCCGTCGTTTGTAAAACGCTTTTCATAATCACATCATTACGACGATATACGTGAACAGCGCCAGCGCGAACGCGCCGAGTATCATCAAAAATTTATTGAGTTTGCTGAATTTTACTTCTTCTTTCTTTTTCATATTCCGCCTCTATCTGATATTCATGTCCTGCCAGTAGAATTTACTGAGCGTTTTTCTGAGCATTTCTGAATCGGCGTATCTCGTGATGTTTCCGCCCTTTACGATGGAAATGATACCCGTTTCTTCGGATACGATAAGCGTCGTAACGTCTATGTTCTCCGTAATACCTATGCCCGCGCGGTGCCTCGTGCCGAGTTCTTTCGGGAGATTTTCTTTCTGCGACAGGGGCAGGAAACAGCCCGCCGCCGTGATTTTCGTACCCGTAATGATCATGGCGCCGTCATGAAGCGGCGTTTTCGGGAAAAAGATGCTTTCGATAAGCTGCGACGTGATGTCGGAATTGATTTCCACGCCGCTTTCGAGTATTCTTTCGGGCACGTTGCCGCTCGAAAGGACGATAATGGCGCCTATATCGTTTTTGGACATATTCTGCAATGCGCGTATGATCTCGTCGATGCAGCTGCTGACCTCTACTTCGCTGTAATTGCGCACGGCGTGTTTCGGCGCGCCGAAAAATTTGAGGTTGGCTTTCCGCCAGATCGCGCTTTTGAGTTCCACCGAATACACCACGCAGATGATCAGAATGACCAAAAGCGGAACGAAAAGATACAGCCTGTTGACGGTATCGTCGTTCAGGAGCATGGCGGCCACGCCGAGCGCCACCATGAGCGGCACGGCGATTTTGGCAAAGACCGTGGTCCCGTTCTCCCGCAGGAATTTGAAGAAGAAATAATACAAAACGGTAAAGAGCGCCACGAACAAAAAGGCGCCTAAGAGAACGTTGAAATTTTCCAACCGCCCGAATACCCGTCCTATGCTTTGAAACACTTCTTTCATGTCAACCTCTCATAATAATATCTCGAAGAGCGCTGAAGAGAGCACGGTTTCGAAATCCGCTCTGCCGCACTTCGACAGATAATCCCCGTCCGTCAGAAAATCGACGGCTTTTTTCAGCGATTTTTTCCTGAATGCCCGCGCCTGCTCTCTCGACTTTTTCACGGCGTATTCCTTTACGCCGAGCGCCTTTGCCAGCTCCGCATCGGAAAGCGGGCTGAGCGAGATATGCAAGAGCCTTCTGAAATAATTGTAAATGCTTACGATCAAGCGCTGGGGCGGTTCGCCCTTGCCCTGCATGTCTTTCAAAATGGTCATGGCGCCGTCGTAACGTTTTTTTCCGATACATTCCGTCAGTTCGTAGATCTGATATTCGGTATCCTTACCGACGAGATCCTCCATGTCCGCGTCGGTAACGGCGCCCCCTTCGCCCGCAAAGGCGACGAGCTTTTTCGTTTCCCCCGCGATCTTCGTCATGTCCCTGAGGGAATATTCCGCTACCTTTTCCGCCGTCGCGCGCGGTATGCTTACGCCGCTTTTCGCACATTCGTTCACGATCCATTTGCTCAGCATGTCAACGTCTTCTTTGTCGCAGTCGATCGAAACGGCGTTTTCCGCTTTTTTCAGAGCGTCGCAGGACTTCGTGTTTTCTATCACGAGCACCGTTTCCCGCACGGGCGAAGAAAAATAACTTTTCATCTCCCTGTTGAAAAAATCGGTTTTGGGATAAAACTCGCGCAGTATCACCATACGCTTTTCGCCCAAAAAAGGATACGCGGCGAGCGCGGAACTTACTTCTCCGAAGTTGGAAAGGGCGTAATCCCCCTCGAACACGGTAACGTTCAGCTGCGGTTCCGTAACGAAACGGCTTTTCAAACTTTCCACGCTTTTCGCGCGGAAATAAGCGTCCTCGCCCGTGATCAGATATATATTGTCCGCCTGTCCTGCGGCCAAATATTTTTTCAATTCGGCAAACTTCATATCGCGTCCTGTCGGCCTTTTCGGCGTATGCGTTTATTTTATCATTTTTTTGCGTTTTTTGCAAGGACTTTATATTCGTTTTACGGAGCTTGCGTTTATTTTATACAATAAATTTCCCGCGGTATAACTGTCGTCGCACCCGTAAGAAGGGTAAAAGAGGGCGCACGGTGCGTCAATATATCCGACGTCAAACGGGGAAACGACGAGCTGATAAGCCCCTCGGTATGCGGAAAGGTCGGCGTTTTCACCGCAAATCAGCACGCGGGCGCCGTTTTCGTATACCAACGTTTTTCCGTCGCTCCCGAGATAAAACGCGCCGAGTTCGGTTTCAGCCGTTTCCGAGGGCGAAAGACGGTAAAATTCCGCATCGAAAAGATCGGCCGCGGCGTCTCCGTTTTCCGAAACATACCAGACTTTATCCAGATACCGGATAAAGTAATTCGCCGCAAAATACACGTTTTCGCCGAGAATGAAAAGATCGGCCGAAGTTACGTTTTCACGTTCCAAAAAGCGCTTCGCGTTGTAGAACGACGCGCCGGAACCGCCGTCCGTCAGTACGAGGCAGGCCTTTCCCCCGCGGGAGAAACATACGGAGTTCGCCGCAGTATCGGTCGCAACGCACATCGTAACGGCGGACAGCTCGCGGGCAGTACATATCCCCGCACCGCCCGCAAAAAAGCAAGCGAGCACGACGGCGGCGAGCCGCGCCGTTCTCGCTTTAAGACAAATAGTTCCCGACGCCAAGATCATCAGCGCATAGTAAAAGAGCGTAAAGGCGCCGAAAGAAACGCCCAGCAGAAGCAGTTTTTCGTAATCGAAAAGCATGACCGCTCCGACGAGCATCTTCAGAAGATATTTCTGCACGAAGAGCGCGGGGACGGGCACCGAGAAAACCGCGCCGACGAAAACGCCCGTAATCAGCGCCACGAACACGACGGAAACAAAGGGCACCGCAATAAGGTTCACCGCGACAGACACAAAAGATATATTGCCGAAATAAAACAGGCTGACGGGCAAGCCGCCGATCTGCGCGGAAAGGACCACGCCGACCGCCGAAGAAACTTTTTGCGGCAGAAAACGGAAAGCGCGCGCGATACGGGGCGCGAGCAGAATGACGGCGAACACCACGGAATAGGAAAGCTGAAAGCCGACGGAGAAAAATTGCAGCGGAGAGATCGCGAGCACGATGATCGCAGAGATCGAAAGCGAGGAAAGCCCGTCGTACTTCATGCCCGTCTCTTTCGCAGCGGCAAGCACCGAGGCCATGACTGCCGCCCGCAAAGACGAGGGCGAAAAGCCGCATATCCCCGCATAAAAAATGAGTACGGCCGCGGATATGAGCACTTTAGGTACGCCCCTAACCCTGCAAGATCTGAGCAGGAAAAACACAACCCCCGCGAGAAAACCGATATGCAGCCCCGACACGGCGAAGATATGCGCAACGCCGCCGTTCCTGAAATTTTCCAGAACGTCGCCGTCCATATATCCCTCTTCGCCCGTCAGCAGCGCGGCTGCGACGGAAAATTCTTCTTCGGGCAATCCCGCTTTCAGCGTGTCTTTGATAATCGCGGCGGCCTTTTCAAACAGCGTCTGCCCGCCGCCGTAAAGGTAATACCTCCCCTCCTCGACGTTCGCGCGGTATTTCACGCCGTTCACGAGGTTGACGGCCGAAAGTCTGTTTTCGTAAAACAAGCCGAAATTTTCCACTTTGACCGAAAGGGAAATCCTCTTTCCGACGGAAAAATTTTCGTCCTCGGGCGCATACAGCGCGAGGCTGAACCGCTTTTTCTCTTTACCGATCGAAAGATCGGACAAAATCAGCCGCACCGTGCCGCCGTCGTAATCCTCCACGCGGGTAATCCGTCCGTCCACCGAACACACGATTTCGGGAACGTCAGCGCCGCAAAAGGCGTTCACCCTCAAAAAAGAACTGAAAAAGGAAAAGAGTGCGGCAAAAGCCGCAAGCAGGAGCAGAACCGTTCGCCTCTTCCTACGGAAAAGAAAAGACAAGATGAACGCGCACCAGAGCGCGACGAGAATAAATCCCGCTCCCAAGCCCGCCCTCAGCCCTGCGTACATGCATAACAGCCCCGAGCAGAAACTCGAAGCTATAAAAACAAACGGGCGCAGGTTGAACATTCTGTTTTCTTTCATCTTTTGTAAAGTCCCTTTTTATCTTAACAGATAACGGCTCGCTTTACAATACTTTTTAAAAATAAACGCCACTTTTTAAAAATAAACGCCCGTCCGAGGTCGGACGGGCGGAAAAATTTTGTTTTACGCGCCCAGCAGAACGTTGCCGCCGTTGAGCAGAACGGCGTTTTTGCCGTACAGCGCGTTCCTCACGGCTACGACGCGCACTTCGCCGCTCTCTATCACGAGATGTTCGCCGCAGGAAATGCCGTCGGCATAATTGCCGTTGATGAAGAGTTTTCCCTTGCCGCCGATCACCAGCGACTTTTCCGCGTATACGCAGCCGTCGGTAAATTCGCCGTTGGCATAGGAATCGGCGTCGGAAAGGTAATTTTCGGAATTTTCTTTTAAGATAAGCCGCGTTTCCCCGCCCGTGGCGACGAGCGCTGCGCCCTTCGAACTTTTGATCTTTACGCCGTTCAGCACGAGATCGACGCCCTCTTCCGCGTTCACGTATATCTGTCCGTCGGTGAGTTCGCCGCTTAAAATATAAGTTCCCGCGCGGTCGATATGCACGCCCGAAAGCGCGGCCTGGGCCCCCTTGCCGTAGATGCGGCTGCCGCCGCCGTCTTTGAGGTCGACGACGGTTACGTACGCCTTATCGCAGTCCGCATTCTCGTCCACCTGCACCGAGCGAACGCCGTCGGAAACGACCTTGTCGCCGAATGCCGTAACGCCCGACGATACGCCGTTTTCCTTCTTGTCTTCGTCCTCAACGCAGAACCACGTCATGACGAACACCGCAAGCACGGTTACCAATAAAAGTATTATCCTTCCCATATTTTCCTTGATTAAAGCGGAACTATCGTTCCTTTTTCTTCCATTTTAATGCGCAAACATTGAACGTGCATTTATTTTTTTGAAAATTTTTAAGCAATTTTCAAGCAAAACGTGTTATACTGTTATCGTAAATCAATATCCGAGGTGCCAAAGTATGAATATCCTTATCGTAGACGACGAAGTTCAGCTGGTCAAGGCGGTGTCCGCCATTCTGAAAAAGAACAATTTCAATACCGACTATGCCCTGGACGGCGAGGACGGGCTGGACAAGGCCCTTTCCAATATTTACGACGTGATCATACTAGACATCATGCTGCCCAAAATGGACGGTTACGAGATCATTAAGGAACTGAGAAACAACCGTATTTCCACGCCCGTGCTCATGCTGAGCGCGAAGTCGCAGACTTACGACAAAATTTACGGACTGAATCTCGGCGCGGACGATTATCTCACGAAACCGTTCGAATCGGCCGAACTGCTCGCCCGCATCAAGGCGCTGATGCGGCGCAAAAACGAATTCGTGGGCGACACGCTCTCTTACGGCGATCTGAAACTCAACCGGGACAACTGTTCGCTCACCTGTAACGGACAGGAAATATCTCTCGGCAAAAAGGAATTCCAGATCATTGAAATGCTGATACTGAACGGAGGCAAAGCGCTCAACAAGGAAAGGCTCATCGAAAAGATCTGGGGTTTCGACAGCGAGGCGGAATACAACGCCATAGAAGTGCACGTTTCCTTTCTGCGCAAAAAGCTCGCGCTTCTCTCTTCTTCGGTCAGCATAAAATCGCTGCGCGGGATAGGCTATATTCTGGAGGACAACAATGCTAAGGGCGGCCAGAGTTAAATTTATCGCCATAACGATGCTCATTCTTCTCGGCGTGTTTCTGACCACCGGAGCGGTCATATTCGGCCTGATCCACAAAAACGTGAGCGTTTCCACCGACATCGCGCTGAAAGAACTCTTCGCCAAAGTGAAACCGGGCGAGCTTTCCGCTCTCGACGTTCAGCGCGGAATCATAATCCGCACCACCGCTTCCGGCGCAATCGACTTTACGTACGACGGCACCTGCTACGACGAAATGGAAATTTTCGACCTCTACACGCAGGCCATGGACAGCGGCGAAAAATCGGGCGCCATCGGCGACACCTATTTCCGAATCGTTGAAAACGAAAACGAGCGCATTTTCATCGCCGCCGACCGTTCGATAGAAAAGACCTTCGAGTCGCAGTCCGCCACCGTCTATTTCTTTGTGCTGACGGGTTCGTATATCTTGTTGTTTTTTATCGTCTGGGGTCTTTCCTACGTGGTTTTCCGCCCGATCCAGGACGCGTTCGTCAAGCAAAATCAATTCATATCCGACGCCAGCCACGAACTGAAAACGCCTATTTCCATCATCTCCGCAAGCGCGGAAGTGCTCTCGCTTGACCAGGATAACGAATATCTTTCCAACATAAAACAGCAGACGCGGCGCATGAGCAGCCTGATCTCCGACCTCCTCTCGCTGGCAAAACTCGACGAATCGAAGGAGCTGCTCGAAAACAAGGAGCTGAATTTAAGCGTGCTCATAGGAAAATGCGTGCTGCAGTTCGACGCGCTCGCCTTCGAGCGCGGGCGGGAGATCGTTACCGACTTCGACAGCAACATTTCCATCACGGGCGACGCGGCCTCCATCGAAAAAATCGTTACCATTCTTTTGGACAACGCGCTGAAATATTCGGAAGACAGAGAAATCCGCTGCACGTTGAAAAAGAACGGAGAAAAGGCGACTTTCTCGGTATATAATAAGGCGTATTCCGTCAAGGCGGATACCAAAACGAAAATATTCGAACGTTTCTACCGCGCGGAAAATTCGCGCAGCCGCGATACGGGCGGCAGCGGTTTGGGACTTTCCATCGCCAAAAAGATAGCCGAAATAAACAAATGGAAGATATTTGCGACCATAGAGGAAAACGAATCGATCACCATGCACGTGGTGTTCAGCGAATAAAAAGAACTGCGCGGCATTTCGCGCAGTTCTTTTTACTTTCTCACAAACATCACGTAGGCACAGTTCGGACCTATGTGCGCCCCGATGACGGGCGAGAGATTTTTCGCGCGAGCAGCGTCCTCTTCGGGCGTTTCGGACAGCTTGCTTATCAGCAGCCTGCAGTTTTCGTCGCTCAGAGAATAGCCGTAATAGACGGGATAATTGCGGTCTATCCCCTCCTTTTCCACCGTTTCTTTGATGAAGTTGCAAGCCCTGTGCGCGCCGCGCTGTCTGCCCACGATGGTAACGACGCCGTTCCTCATGGTGCCGATCGGCTTGATGTTGAGCAAGGCGCCGATAATGGCTACCGAACGGCTCAGCCTGCCGCCGCGGTGCAGGTATTCGAGCGTGTCGATGACGGCGTAGACGTCTATTTTCTTTTTGAGGGCGTCCAGCCGCGCGACGATCTTTTCCATGCTCTCGTCGGCGCGGTATTTTAACGCCTCGTTCGCGAGAAATAATATACACTCCCCCACGGTTTCTGAATCGTACAGGCATATTTTGTCGTATCCCACCTGTTTTTTCGCCTGTTCGGCCGCGGCATATGTGCCCGAAAGCTTTGCCGAAAGCGAAATATAGAGAACTTCGTCGCCGCTTTCCTTCGCGCTTTGGAAAAGGTCTATAAAGTATTCGGGCGAAGGCTGCGAGGTCTTCGGCAGTTCTTTCGTCTTGACTAATCTTTCGTAAAATTTTTTTTTGCCGATCTCTATTTCGTCGAGATATGTTTCCGTTCCGAACGTGATATTCAAAGGTATGAGCGTTACGCCCATTGCCTCCGCTTCCTTAATTGTAATGTTTGAACATGAATCGAGCGCTATTTTTATCATATCCGCCTCCTTGCGTTTTTTTGTTCACGCGTATATGATATGCGCTTTTCCGTAAAAAGGCACTCCATTTCACGGGAATTTTCCTCTATCCATCCGCCTCCGTGCGGTAGAGTGCGTTTAATTGACGGGAAAAACGCGCCTTTATTCCGTAGAAATCGGTTTTCATACTCTACTATCGGTAGAATACGCCGAAAAAGAGCGTCGCCCCCGAAAAAAAATCGGAGGCGACGCTCTTCACACAAATTATAACAGGTAAATTGTAATCTCTCTTCTGTTTAAGCCGATTATATCATTATATTTGCAAAATTGCAAGCAAATTTCTGCATATTTTAAAAATATACAGAAATTCATGCCGTTTTTTACATATATTTACGCCGACAGACCAGCGCGGATACTATTTTTCCGCATTATCGAGGTGAACGTCAAGCTGCGGGAAGGGAATGGATATGCCGTCCGCGTCGAAACGCTTTTTCACGTCCTCCTGCATTTGGAAATAAACGCTCCAGTAATCGCCGCTTTCCACCCAAACGCGCGTTACGATGTCTATCGAACTTGCGCCGTGCGTCTTGACCCTCACTAACGGGGCAGGCTCTTTCAGTATCATTTCGTTTTTGGATATCACGTCCAGAATGGCGGCTTTCGCGCGTTCGAAATCCTCCCCGTAACTCACGGAATAAAGCAAATCGACGCGGCGCACGCTTTTGGTAGAATAATTCGTGATGTTGCCGTTCAAAAGGGAACCGTTGGGGATCATAATGGTCTTGTTGTCGGGCGTAACGAGATAGGTATAGAAAATAGATATTTCCTCCACCGTGCCCTCTTCGCCCTGCGCCTCGATATAATCGCCCAGCCTGAACGGCCGTAAAACGACGATCAGTATGCCGCCCGCCAGGTTGGAAAGCGAACCCTGCATAGCGAGGCCGATGGCTACGCCCGCAGACGCGATGAGCGCGCCGATCCCCGACGTGTCGATGCCCCAAAATCCCAGCAGCAGAACGAACAACAGCAGTTTCAGCCCCGTTCTCAGCACCTTATACGTAACCGATACGACCGTTTTTTCCACGTTTTTCTTTTCCATGCGTTTTTTCAGACGCTTGGTAAAGGAATTGACGATCTTACAAGCGATCACGAAGACGACCAGGCCGAGAACGAGTTTGACGCCGCTCGTGCTCAGCCATTGCAGGATATCCTGCAAAATCTGATTGAAATCCATGATTTATCTCCTTTGTTTTAGAATACCATATAAAAAAACGGTTTGTCAATTCATAAAATTTAAAATTCGCTATTGACAAGGCGGCGTTTTTCGTTTAAAATAGAAATATGATAACCATCTATCTCACGAGATGCGACAAATCCCGCTCTCACGACTTTTTATTCAAGATATTCGAAACGGACTACGGCATAAAAGCCGACGAATCGGGCCTGGTGCGCTCCCCCTACGGAAAACTCGCCCTCCTGGAATGCGAACACTATTTCAACATTTCGCACAGCGGCGATATGGTGGCCGTCGCCGTCGGCAAACGCAGGCTGGGCGTGGATATCGAAAAGATACGCCCCGCAAATCACGATAAGCTTGCGAAAAAGTATTTCGGCATCGTCCCCGAAACCGACGAACAGTTCTACACCCTGTGGACAAAAGCCGAAAGTTTTGTCAAATACAAGGCGGCCTCCGTCGTGGCCGAACTCAAAAAAATAGTGATCGACGGCGACAACGTGATTTACGACGGCGAATTGCAGACCGTAACGACTAAGACGATCCGCTACGAAGATTATATCGTTTCCGTAGCGTCCAAGGATACCGACATCAAGGTGATAGACTGCGGAACTTTCGAATACTGAACTTTTTTGCCGCGCATGTTTTGCGCGGCTATTTTTCAAAACAGAAACGCGGCGCGATTGACGCCGCGTTTTTCTTTTATTCGTATTCTTTAATTTCCGTGATCAGTTTTTTGCGCAGTTCGATAAACTTGTTCAGTTTTTCGCGCTCTTTATCCACCAGCTCTTTCGGCGCTTTTTCCAGAAAGCCGTTGTTCGCGAGTTTCGCGTTGGCGCGCGCGATCTCGTTTTCCGCCCTATCGAGTTCGCCTTTGAGCCGCGCGACTTCCTTTTCCGCATCCACGAGTTCTCCGAGCGGGATATAGAGTTCGAAGCCTTCGGGAAGCTGAGAAACGGTCTTTTCCGTCAGTTCGTTTTTGCTTTCTATAAATACGATCTCCTGCACGCCCGCCAGCTTTTCGATATACAGCGAAGTATCCTTCACGAGCTTTTTCTTATCGGTCTTGACGTAAAGCCGAACCTTTTTCGACGGCGCCGCGCCGACCTGCGCCCTGATGTTGCGAACGGACTTGATGATATCCATCACCGCCTCCATATCGCCTTTCTGTTTGGGATAGTTGTTTTTTGCGTTATAGCGCGGGAAATCGCAGATCATCAGGCTTTCGCCGTGTTTCGGCATGCTCTGGTAGATCTCTTCGGTAACGAACGGCACGAACGGATGCAGCAGTTTGAGCGTTTCGCCCAGCACGTGCAGCAGCACGCTGAGCGTCTGATCGCGCTTCGTATCGTCGTCGCCGTAAAGCACGGGCTTTGTCAGCTCGATATACCAGTCGCAGAAATCGCTCCACACAAAATCGTAAAGCTTGGCGAGGGCGATACCCATTTCGTATTTGTTGACGTTGAGCGTTACCTCGCGTATCACGCGGTTGAGCTTGGCGAGAATCCACTTGTCCGCCACGGTCAGCCTGCACTCCTTTATGTCGTAAATATGCCTGCCCTCGGCGTTCAGCAGAACGAACCGCGAGGCGTTCCATATCTTATTCATAAAGTTGCGCGAACCTTCGAGCTTGTCCTCCGAAAAGCGCATGTCGCTGCCCGGGGCAATGCCGTTCACGAGCGAAAAACGCAGCGTATCCGCGCCGTATTTATCTATGATTTCCAGCGGATCGATCCCGTTGCCGAGAGATTTGCTCATCTTTCTGCCCTGGGCGTCCCTGACGATACCGTGTATGAAAACATCCTTGAACGGAATGCGCTTCATGTGTTCCACGCCCGAGAAGATCATGCGCGCTACCCAGAAGAAAATGATGTCGTACGCCGTAACGAGCACGTCCGTCGGATAAAAATATTCGAGTTCGGGCGTATTTTCGGGATAGCCCAGCGTGGAAAACGGCCAGAGCGCGGAGGAAAACCACGTATCGAGCACGTCCTCGTCCTGACGGATATGCGTGCCGCCGCATTTCGGGCATACGGTTATATCTTCCTTGGAAACGGTCATTTCGCCGCAATCCTCGCAATAGAACGCGGGTATGCGGTGCCCCCACCAAAGCTGGCGGGAAATGCACCAATCCTTGATGTTTTCCATCCAGTTGAAATATATCTTGGAAAAACGCTGGGGCGTGAAAGTAATTCTCTTTTTCTTGACCGCGTCGATAGCGGGATCGGCAAGCGGTTTCATTTTTACGAACCACTGTTTGGAAACGAGGGGTTCCACCACTTTATGACAGCGGTAGCAATGCCCCACGTTGTGCCTGAGCGCCTCCGTCTTGACGAGCAGGCCCTGCGCTTTCAGTTCCTCCACGATGGCCTTGCGCGCGTCGAGCGCGGTCATGCCCTGATATCTGCCGCCGTTTTCGTTGATCCTGCCGTCCTCGCTCAGCACGTTTATTACTTCGAGGTTATGGCGCAGCCCCACTTCGAAATCGTTGGGATCGTGCGCGGGCGTGATCTTCACGGCGCCCGTACCGAAGTCGAGCTCGACGTAGCTGTCCGCGATCACGGGGATTTCCTTGCCGACGATGGGCAGAACGAGCGTCTTGCCGACGAGCGCGGCGTAACGCTTATCTTTCGGGTTGACCGCGACCGCCGTATCCCCGAGCATGGTTTCGGGACGGGAGGTCGCCACAACGAGATATTCCCCGCTGTCCTTAACGGGATATTTAATATACCAAAGGCTGGAATCCTCTTCGGTGTACTCCACTTCGGCGTCGGAAAGCGCGGTCTTGCAGTCGGGGCACCAGTTGATGATGCGCGCCCCGCGGTAGATAAGCCCCTTTTCGTAGAGGTTTACGAATACTTCCCGAACGGCTTTGGAACAGCGTTCGTCCATGGTGAACGCCAGCCTGTCCCAATCGCAGGAAGAACCGAGGCACTTGAGCTGTTCGACGATCCTGCCGCCGTATTTTTCTTTCCATGCCCAGGCGCGGCGGAGAAATTCCTCTCTGCCGACCGTTTCCTTGTCGAGTCCCTCCGCGGCGAGCTGTTCGACGATCTTGACTTCTGTGGCGATGGACGCGTGGTCGGTGCCGGGCAGCCACAGCGCGGAATACCCCTGCATGCGCTTGAACCGCGTAAGTATATCCTGCAAAGTTTCGTCGAGAGCGTGCCCCATGTGCAACTGCCCCGTGATGTTCGGGGGCGGCATCATGATGGTGAAGGGAAGTTTTTCGGGATCGACTTCCGCTCTGAAATACCCTTTTTCCTCCCAGTTTTTGTAGATCTTCTTTTCAAAACTGCTCGGATTGTACGTTTTTTCCATGTTTTTTCTCCAAAACCGTATTTGATCTTTCAGTAAAAATGCGTATGGAAATATTATAGTAAACTTTGCGCGGAATGTCAAATATAATTAAGCGGCGATTGTCAAAAGCGACTGCGTTTTCATACAATGAACTATACAAAAAATTTTCGGAGACCAAGTATGAAAAAATTTATTGTTGCAATTTTAGCCCTCGCCTTGTTTGCGCTGCCGCTTTCGGCCTGCAAAAAAGACGATAACGGATTAAAAAAGATAGAGCTCAACGAAGTTACCCACTCGGTATTTTACGCGCCTTTATACGTAGCCATCGAAAAAGGTTATTTCGAAGAAGAAGGCCTCGAAATCGAACTGACCAACGGCGGCGGCGCCGACAAGGTCATGACCGCCGTTCTTTCCAACAGCGCGCAGATCGGCCTGATGGGGCCGGAAAGCAGCCTTTACGTATATAACCAAGGCAAGACGGATTACCCGATCGTGTTCGGACAGCTGACGCAGAAAGACGGTTCCTTCCTCGTTTCCCGCGTGGACGAACCGAATTTCAAGTGGGAGGATCTGAAAGGCAAAGGCATTCTCGCAGGCAGGCCCGGCGGCGTGCCGATGATGACTTTCGAATATCTCGTCAATCAGCACGGGCTTTACGACGGCACCGATCTCACGCTCATCACCGACGTGCAGTTCGACCTCATGACGGCGGCATTCGAATCGGGCACGGGCGATTACTGCACGATGTTCGAACCGCTCGCTTCCGAATACGAAAAAGCGGGCAAAGGCTACGTTGTCGCGAGCGTCGGCGAAGGTGCGGGCGAAGTTCCCTATACCTCGTTCGTAGCGAAACAGAGCTATATCGATAAAAATACAGATACCGTCAACGCCTTTCTGCGCGCGCTGAAGAAAGCGTACGACTTTATGAGGGCGGCCACCGACGAAGAGATTGCCGAAACTATCGTCGGACAGTTCCCCTCCACTTCCCTGGAATCGCTCACCACTTCGGTAAAAAGTTATAAGGACATAGACGCCTGGACGGACGATCTCACGATGAGCGAGGACAGTTTCAACCGACTGCAGGATATCATGCAGAACGCGGGCGAACTCGACACGCGCGTACCCTTCGAAAAAATAGTGAACAATTCCTACGCGGAAGCGATCTTCGGATAACTTTCGGCTTTTACGGGAGATAAATCATGGAAAAACTGTTGGAATTAAAAAACGTCGCGCTAACGTATCAGACCAAGACCGACGAGGTGAAAGCGGTGAAAGATTTGTCTTTCACCTTGTCCCACGGCGAATTCATTTCCGTGATCGGTCCCTCGGGGTGCGGCAAGACGACCATACTTTCGCTGATCGCGGGACTGATGAAGCCGACGCACGGGGAAATATTCGTTGCGAAAGAAAACGCGCAGTTCGGCTACATGCTGCAAAAGGACCAGCTTTTTCCCTGGCGCACCATCGAAAAAAACGTCTACCTGCCGCTTGAGATAAAAAAACAGTGCGACGCAGAACATAAGGCTTTCGCGCTGGAACTTCTCAACAAATACGGGCTGGGCGATTTCAGAAAAAATTATCCCTCCCAGCTTTCGGGCGGCATGCGGCAGCGGGCGGCGCTTATCAGAACGCTCGCGCTCAATCCCGACATACTGCTCCTGGACGAACCGTTCTCCGCGCTCGACTATCAGACGAGGCTCGCGGTTTGCAACGACGTTTACCAGATCATCAAGGACGAAGGCAAATCGACCATTCTCGTAACGCACGATATTTCCGAAGCCATCTCCATGGCGGATAAAATCATCGTGCTTTCCCAGCGGCCCTGCTTTGTCAAATACATTCACGAAATAAACCTCGGCGGCGGAACGCCTCTCGAACGGCGGGAACATCCCGAATTCGGGAAGTGGTTTGAAAAACTTTGGAAGGAGCTCAACGAATGAAAAAAGACAAATCGAAAGAATTTTCTGCCGACCATATCAAATACCTCGGCAAACTCCGCAAAAAGACGGCGCTCGTCTGGAGCCTCGGCTTAGGGATACTCGCGGCGGCGCTCCTTTTATGGCAGGTTCTCGCCGACACGGGCGTGTTCGACGTGTTTATCACGAGCAGCCCGAAGCGGATCGCCGTAACGATAGTCGACCTCATCAAAAACGACAACCTTTTCTACCATATCGGCGTAACGCTGTACGAAACCGTTCTGGGCTTCGTGATAGCGGTGGTGCTCGGCACGTTTATCGCCCTGCTCCTGTGGTGGTCGGACGTTTTAAGGCGGGTTTTCGAGCCGTATCTTATCGTGCTCAACGCCCTGCCGAAGATCGCGCTCGGCCCCATCATTATCGTATGGTGCGGCAGCGGCAGCAAGTCCATCGTGCTGATGGCGGTGCTTATCGGCATAATCGTAACCATCATCAACATGCTGAGCGGTTTTCTCGCGACCGACAAAAACAAAATACTCCTCATGCGCTCCATGGGCGCGAGCAAATTCCAGATCCTGAGAAAGCTCGTCATACCGGGAAGCATGAAGACGTTCGTCAGCACGCTGAAAATCGACGTGGGCATGGCGTGGATCGGCTCCGTCATGGGCGAATACATGGTGTCCAAAGCGGGACTGGGCTATCTCATCGTATACGGCGGCCAGGTATTCAAACTCGACCTCGTGATGGCGGCCACCGTCGTCCTCTGCCTGCTCGCGACGCTGATGTATCTCGTCGTAGCGCTTGTCGAAAAACTCGTCATCAAAAACTGAACGGCATTTAAAAAGCGAAACGCGCGGTCATTGCGGCCGCGCGTCTTTTTTCGGGAGGTTCTTTTCTTAGATTAAAGAAGTATGCAGATAATCCCGCCGTCGCCCTCGTTGACGATCTTACCGAGGGTCTTGCACATCTTGTTGCGCGCGTCCTCGGGCATCGCCTTGATCTTGCCGGAAAGGCTTTCCTCCATGAGATCATACAGGGATTTGCCAAACATATTCGTATCCCAAATCCCTTGTGGATTACTTTCAAATTCTTTCATCATATAATTGACGAGTTCCTCGCCTTGTTTTTCCGTTCCGACAATCGGATTGACCTCTGCGGAAACGTCCACTTTCATGATATGCAGGCTGGGCGCCGTGGCCTTTAACTTTACGCCGTAGCTGCCCCCGCGCTTGACGAGTTCGGGCTCGGACAGCGAAAGCTCGCTGACCGTCGGCGTAACGATGCCGTATCCGCTTTCCTCGGCGCTTTTGAGCGCGTCCTTGATCTTGCCGTATTCGCGCTTGGCCTCCGCCAGCGATTTGATGTAGCTCATGAGCTGGTAATCGTCCGAAATTTCGTCGCCGCACTCTTCGGTGAGCACGTCGTAAAAAAGACCGGGTTTCGCCGCAACGGAATACACCACTTTCCCCTCGCCCGGCCGCACTTCGCTGATCTCCGGATTGGTCAGTTTGTCTTCTTCTTTGAACATCTCGCCCAGCGCGGCGTAGTCGCGCATCTTGCTCATGCCCGCCGTCGCGCCCTTGACCTTTTCTGTGATTTCGCGGATGATCTTATTATCGCAGGGCAGCGCTTTCATCCACCTCGGAAGATCTATGTCGACATTCTGGAGCGGAAATTCGTATAATATCTGTTCCAGAATGGATGTAACGTCCTCCATGGTGAGCTGCGTGGCGTTGGCGAGCATGACGGGCACGCCGTATTTTCCTTCGAGCGAGTTTTTCAGCCCCACGCTTTCCTTTGCAGCCGGGTCTTTGACGTTGAGCACGACGACGAAAGGCTTGTTGAGCTCTTTCAGCTCCCTGATAACGCGCTCCTCCGCCGCGACGTAGTTCGTGCGCGGAATCTCTCCGAAACTGCCGTCCGTCGTAACGACGATCCCTATGGTGGAATGTTCGGCGATGACCTTTTTCGTGCCGAGTTCGGCCGCTTTTTCAAAGGGCAGTTCCTTGCTGCTCCACGGGGTTTTCACAAGGCGGGGTTTCTGGCCTTCCTCATGTCCCATCGCGCCGTCCACAAGGTATCCCACGCAGTCTATGAGCCTTACTTTCGCGGAAACTTTGTTTTTCAGCTGGATCTTTACGGCGTTTGCGGGGATAAATTTCGGCTCGGTGGTCATGATGGTCTTGCCGTCCGCCGACTGCGGCATTTCGTCCGTCGCTATCTGCTTGTTCAGTTTGTTTGAAATATTCGGCAGAACGAGCGTTTCCATAAACTTGGTCACGAAGGTCGATTTACCCGTTCTGACGGGACCGACGACGCCGATATAAATATCGCCGCCCGTCCGCTTGGCTATATCTTTGTAGATATCGTACTTTTCCATAAAAAAACCTCCCACACATTACACAACTAATATATGAGAGGGTTTATCCGTTTATGAAAAACTTTTTTCAACTTTCTCTGCCGTTGTCGTTTCCGCCTGTTTTTTCTTGCGTTTTCTGCGCTTCCGCCGCCCGTTTCGCCGCCTTTTTTTCCTTCATTTTGACGATCATTTCCCGAATGGAAGTCGGGTGTTCCTCGCCCGCGAGCATGCGCTCAATATTCTTTCTGTGCGCGAACCAGGTAATGAAGCAGATGCCGAAAATCAGCATGTTCGCGGCAATATAGAAAGGCACGACTTTTGCCGACATGGTGTATTTGAGAAAGAGCCGTATGCTCGAACCGACGGCGGGCGGCGTAATGGCTATAAACGACCCCATCGCGCCGTATTCGGTAAAATAAATGAAGAGCACGGCGGCGGTAAGGCTCATCAGCTCCACGACGAACCATTCCCACCCCGTCAGCACGGACGACGCAAGAAACACGCCGATCGTGGTCGCAATCCCCTTGCCGCCTTTAAACTTATAGAATACGGGATAAATATGCCCGAGCACGGCGAAAAACCCGCAAAGGTAGATGCCGAGATCCCCCAGATCGAACGTTACCGTGGTGAACTGTCTGCCCCGCAGAACGAAAAATCCTACGAGCGCGGGGATAAAGCCTTTCAGCATATCCAGAAAAAGCGTCAGGATGCCGACTTTCAGCCCGAAATTGCGGCTCATGTTGAGCGTGCCCGGATTTCCGCTGCCCACTTCACGGATATCTTTCTTTTTCAGTTTCGATATCATGATCGCGTTGTTGAAACAGCCCACAAGATAAGAGCCGACCGCGAGTATGATCAAAATCCACCAGTTATTCATCTTTTTCCTGTTCCCTGACGACGATTTTTATCGGCGTGCCCGAAAAGTCGAACGCCTTGCGGATACAGTTTTCCAGATATCTCTTATAGGAAAAATGCATGAGTTCGGCTTCGTTTACGAACATAATGAAAGTGGGCGGGCAGACTTCGGCCTGCGTGGCGTACATGATTTTCAGCCGTTTGCCGTTGACGGAAGGCGGTTCGTTCATGCGCACGCTGTCTAAAACGAGATCGTTGAGCAAGCCCGTGGACACGCGGTAAGAGGCGTGTTCGTAAACGTTTTCCACCGCCTCGAGAACCTTTTCCACCCGCTGCCCCGTCTTTGCCGAGATATAAAGCGGTTTGAAATAGTCCATGAATTTCAAATCTTCTTTCAGCTTATCGTTGAATTTGTTGATGGTATGGGTATCCTTTTCCACGAGATCCCACTTGTTCATCAAAATCACGCTTGGCTTGCCCTGTTCGTGCACGTAGCCGCAGATCTTTACCGTCTGTTCCGTAAGCCCTTCCGCCGCGTCCACTACGACGACGCAGACGTCCGCGCGGCGGATCGAACCGAGCGCGCGCAGAACGCTGTAATATTCCAGGTCTTCGTCCACGTTCTTTTTTTTACGGATACCCGCCGTGTCGATCAAGGTGAATTTTTTGCCGTTGTAGGTAAAAGGCGTATCGATGGCGTCCCGCGTGGTACCGGCGATATCGGAAACGATCGTCCTTTCAAAGCCGAGAATTTTGTTGCAAAGGCTGGACTTTCCCGCGTTCGGACGGCCGACGACGGCAATTTTCAGCGCCTCGTGCTCGTCGTGCTCGCCGTTTTCTTTGAAGTAAGAAACGACCTCGTCGAGCACCTCGCCCACGCCCGTCATATGCTCGGCGGAAATGCCGAACGGCTCGCCTAAGCCGAGCTCGTAAAATTCGTACAGCAGTTCGGGACGGTAAGTATCCATTTTATTGACGACCAGCACGACGGGCTTGCCCGAAACGCGCAGTTTCTGCGCCACGTCCGCATCGGCGCCCGTCAGGCCGCTCTTCACGTCGGTAAAGAGAATGATGACGTCCGCCGTTTCTATCGCCGTTTCGGCCTGTTTTTTGATGTGTTTCCACATCTCGTCCTCGCTTTTGAGTTCGAGGCCGCCCGTATCCACCAGCGTAAAATAATGCCCGCACCATTCCACGTCGACGTAGATCCTGTCGCGCGTTACGCCGGGAGTATCCTTGACGATGGATATTTTTTTTCCCGAAACTTTATTAAAAAACGTGGATTTGCCTACGTTCGGCCTGCCCACGATCGCTACAATCGGTTTTGCCATTTTGCACCTTGCCCTTTCTTTTACTCAATTTTACCAAAAATATAAAAAAAAGGCAAGCGCTGACGCGCATACCTTTTTCTTTTATTAACTTATCGCCTGTATTAAAACGCGCTTATCACGCCGAATATGCAGCCGAACAAATATACTGCCAACGCAACCCAATAAATTACCCTCCACGCGATATGCGTTCCTCTGGAAAAAGAATATGCGGGAAATGCGATACCGATCAAAAGAGCCAACTGGCCGATCAAATTCAAAATACTGACGACTTGCGCGCTGAAAACTTTGCTCAAAACGCCGCCGAGCAAAAACATCAGGGCAGCAAGCACTAAAGCGATATAAGAACAAAGTTTTACGAAACTTCTTCTTGCCGCAGCTTCCGTTCTCTGTTTAGCCATACTAAATACCTCCGTTTTCTTTTCCGTTTTATTATATCACGTTGCCGACGGAATATCAACGATTTTTTCTTAAAATTATAGCGAATTTTCGTTTTTCACGGCGTATCCGTTTTTTAAAAACAATTCAGCGGTTATACCGTTGCCCGCGGTAAGCTTTCCCGAAAAAGTCCCGTCGTAAATCTCGCCGCACCCGCAGGAAGGGCTTTTGCTTTTAAATATGCAGTAATCGGCTTTTGTTTCTCTCGCGATGCAAAGCGCCGCTTCCGCGCCGGCCTTGTAATTTTCGGTAACGTCCTTACCCGTGTTCGCAATCACTTTGTCCCCCACGATCTCCGCAGGCGCACGGGGAGTGGGAAGTCCGCCGAGCACTTCGGGGCATACCGCTATCAGTTCGTTTTGCCCTTTCAGGGCGAGGACTTTTTCGTTTTTACAGTTATCGCCCTTATATCGGCAGTTTTCTCCTAACAAACACGCGCTCACAAGTATTTTCATTTCCCTTCACCTCTGAAAAGTATTATACTTTAAATTCAATTTTTTTTCAAGAATTTGCGCGAATGTTTTGACATTATTTTTTCAATATGATACAATCAGCATAACAGAATATCTTTAATGCGGTACGGAGATACCGGCAAGATAATCGGAAAATTTTACGGACTTTTGGCGTTTTTTATACGCTCTTTGCGTGCTTTTTGGCCTTGCTTTATTTTCGTCGAGCAAGGCTTTTATTCTGTAAAAAATTTTAAGGAGATATGCACAAATGAAACTCATCTACGGCATCAACGACAGGCCGTCCGTCGGCAAACTCATCGTCTTTGCGTTCCAGCAGATGATCGCCATCATGGCGGCTACGTTGCTCGTTCCCATGCTGGTAAGCACCGTCAACCTGACGCTCGATCCCGCCGCGGCGCTCTTCGGTGCGGGCGCAGGCACGCTCGTCTACATCCTCTTCACGAAGCGGAGAAGCCCCGTATTTTTAGGAAGTTCTTTCACGTTTATCGGCGCGATGAGCGCGGCGGTCGCCCAAAACTATGGTTACTGGGGACTGATTATCGGCGTGGGCTTCGCCGGCCTCGTCTACGTGGTCATCGCCGTGGTAATCAAATACGTAGGCACCAACTGGCTGAATAAAATTCTCCCCGCCGTCATTATCGGGCCGATCGTAACCATCATCGGGCTGAGCCTTTCGGGCACGGCCACGCAATGGATGATGTACAACAGCCCCAACGCCGAAAATTACAATCTCCTTTCGATATTGTGCGGTTTGGTAACCTTTTTCACCATCGTGTTCGTATCGGTCAAGGGAACGAAAACGCTCAAACTCATACCGTTTATCATCGGGATCGGCGCGGGATACCTGCTCGCCCTTCTCTTTACCGTCATCGGCAAGGCGGCGGGCGTCGAATATATGCAGCTGCTCGATTTCCAGCCGTTTATCGACACGTTCGGCGAAATCCGCCTGCAAAGCTTTCTCGATTATCCCAAGTTCACTTTCTTAAAGGCCATCGAAACGGGAAGTCAATATAAGATAGACGGCGCGGCAATCGGCAATATTGCGCTGCTGTTCGCCCCCATCGGCGTGGTAGAGCTTGCGCAGCATATCGCGCACCACAAGAACCTGGGCAACATTATCGAACAGGATCTGATCAAAGACCCCGGCCTCACGAGGACGCTTCTCGGCGACGGTATCGGTTCTATCGTCGGCGCGATCTTCGGCGGCTGTGCGAACACCGCTTACGGCGAATCGGTCGGCTGCGTGGCGATCACGAAAAACGCCTCCGTCATCACGCTCGTCGTCGCGGCACTCGGCTGTATCCTCCTTTCGTTCTTCAGCCCGTTCGTTACCGTGATCAATACTATTCCCAAATGCGTAATGGGCGGCGCGTGCGTAGCGCTTTACGGTTTCATCGCAGTCAGCGGCCTGCAGATGCTCAAGGAGGTAGACCTCGGCGACAACAGAAACCTCTTCGTCGTCAGCGCGATCCTCGTCTGCGGGATCGGCGGGCTGGCGCTCAACTTCGGTACGAATAAACTCACGGGAGGCGCACTTCTGTCGATCACTTCTATCGCGACGGCTCTTATCGTCGGCATCATCACCAACCTTATCGTGAATATCGGCAGAAAAAAAGAAGACACCAAGGACGAACTTTCCGCCGAAGTTTCGGCAATCGACGACAATACGGCGTCTTTTTCCGACGACGCGCAGGACAGGCAGTAACGAAAAAGCCCGCTTTTCCGAGCGGGCTTTTTATCAATCTCTTTCGTAAATGTAAACGCCTGTTTCCCCGTCCGCCGAAGAAACGCGCACGACGATCTCTTCCCGTCGGGAAGTAGGCACGTTTTTGCCGACGAAATCGGCTTTAATCGGCAGTTCCCTGTGCCCTCTGTCCACGAGGACGGCGAGGCGAATGCTCCTCGCCCTTCCGCTGAACAGAACGGCCTCTATCGCGGCGCGCGCGGTGCGCCCCGTGAAGAGCACGTCGTCCACCAGCACGATATCCTTGCCGAACGCGGCGCCCTTTTCGAGTCCGCAGTCTGCCCCGTTGCAGAACTCCGCGTCGTCGCGGAAGCCCTTGATGTCCAGTTCGAGCGTCGGCGGCGCAGCGCCCGCGATCTCGGCGATATTGCGGCCTATAGCGCGCGCAAGCGGCGCGCCCCGCGTCTTGATGCCGACAAGGAGCAGATCCTCCGCGGACTTGCAGTGTTCCACAATCTCGTAAGATATTCTTGCGAGCGCGCGCTTTACCGCCTGCTCGTCCATGATTTTCGCTTTTAATTTCATGATTTATCTCCGTTTACATTACGATTTTAACACATTGCGACATTATTGTCAATATTTTGCCGAAATGCCTTGAAATCCGATAACGGATACAGTAAAATATATTAATAACGCAAAAAAGGAAATTTCAGTATGGAAGACTACATGAAAAACGTAACTCTTTTTACTCACCCGCTTATCGCGCACAAGATCACTCATCTTTGCGACGTGAGTACAAACACCAAGGAATTCCGCGAGATCGTGAGCGAACTCGCCATGCTTATGGGATACGAGGCATTCCGCGACCTCAGGACAAAGGACGTCGAGATCACGGCTCCGCTGTCCACCTTCAAATCGCCCGTTATCGACGAAAAGATCGTAATCGTTCCCATTCTCCGCGCAGGTCTCGGCATGGTGGACGGGCTGACCGCGCTTTTCCCGACGGCCAAGATCGGGCACATCGGCCTGTACCGCGACGAGGAAACGCTCGAACCGCACGAATATTACTGCAAACTCCCCTCCGACTGCACGGACGGACAGGTGATCGTGGTAGACCCCGCGTTGGCGACGGGCGGCAGCGCCGCGGCCGCCATCTCTTTTATCAAAGAGCGCGGGTTCAAACGCATAAAACTGCTTTCGCTTATCGCCGCGCCCGAAGGTTTGAAACGCGTGGCGACGGCGCACCCCGACGTGAAAATTTTTGCCGCCCATTATGCGGACGCTCCGCTCAACGAAAAGGGATATATCGTTACGGCTTTCGGCGACGCGGGCGACAGGATATTCGGAACGAAATAAAGGCGAAACATAAGTAATTTACTTATCATTTCACCTAAGTTTCCATTTAATGTAATTTATCAAAAAAACGCAAGAGCTTATCTTGCGTTTTTCTTTATTTCAGCTTTTTAAGCACGTTTTGAAAATAGTCGGGCAGAGGCGCGGTGAACGCCATTCTTTCCCCCGTGCGCGGATGCGTAAGCACAAGCTCTTTCGCATGCAAAAGCTGGCCGTTCAAGGCAAACTTCTGGTTTCTGAATCCGTATTCTTTATCACCCACTACGGGGTGCCCGATATACTTTGCATGCACGCGGATCTGATGCGTCCTGCCCGTCTGAAGGGAAAACTCCGCGAGCGTATAATTATCGTAGCGGCGCAGCACTTTGAAGTCGGTAACCGCCTTTCTGCCGTACGGCACGACAGCCATTTTCTTACGGTCTTTTTCGCTCCTGCCTAAAAAGGTTTCTATCCGCCCCTCGTCCTCTTTCAGCACGCCCTCGAGCAGAGCCTCGTAAATCCGTTTACAGCTCTTTTCTTCGATCTGCTTTGCGAGCGACACGTGCGCCGCGTCGTTCTTGGCGACGACGAGCAGTCCCGACGTGTTTTTGTCTATGCGGTGCACGATCCCCGGCCGTATCACGCCGTTGATGCCCGAAAGACTGTCTAAATGGTAGAGAAGCGCGTTTACGAGCGTGGAACCGTGCGTGCCGCCGCCCGCGTGGACGGTCAGCCCCTGCGGTTTGTTGATTACGGCGATATCGCCGTCCTGATACACAATATCAAGAGGAATGTTTTCGGGTTCCGCGTCAAGATTTTCGGGCGGCTGCGAAATAAAAAAGACTTCGTCCCCCGCTTTGAGCGTTTTATTGCTCTTGATTTCCCTGCCATTTAAAAAAACTTTGCCGTCGTCGCAAAGTTTTTTGATGTGCGAACGGGAAAGCGCGGTCTTTGCCGCAAGATAAACGTCCGCCCGTTCCCCCGCATATAGCGGTTCCACGGTAAATTTATTTTCCATTTTCCCCGTCCTTTTCCTCGGCGGGCTCCGTCTTTCCGCTCAGCGCGGCGAGGCGAGCCTTGCGTTTTTCCCGCGTTTCCTTAGAACAGAACAAACATTCCGCATCCAGAAAGAGAAAATGCACGATAAACATGATCACGCCGACGGTGATGGCCGAATCCGCCACGTTGAATGTGGGAAAATATTTGCCGCCCCAAAGCTGCACGCTGATAAAGTCCACAACTTTGTCAAAAGCCAGGCGGTCGATAAAGTTGCCGATAATCCCCGCCGTGAGCACCATGAGCGCATATTTTACGAAAACGTATTTATCCTTGATATAGAGGTAATAGATATAGACCGCGATCAGCGCCACCACGGTGAGCGCTTTGAACAAAATCTGCCCCCACGCGGTATCGCTCAGAAAACTGAACGCCGCGCCCGTATTATAAGAAACGTCCCAAAAGAGAAAATCCTTTATTACCGTTATCCGCTCCCCGCCCTCGAGGTCGTATTGATGGAAATAACACTTCGTCAGCTGATCGAACGCTATAATGACGAAAAGCAGCGCCAGCGGCACTACGGCGTGAACTATTTTTCCATGAGTCCCATTTCTTTGCATAATTCCTCCAAATCCAATTCGCCGGGATTGAGCACTTCGTTCATGTCGAAAGCGCAGGCTGTTTCGTCCTCCGCGGCGTCGAGATAACTTTCTATCTTGGCTTTAGGGTCAAACTTCACCCTGATGCCGCCGACGGCAAGGTTGAGTTTTTCCACCTTTTCCCTGTCGCTGCCGTCCCCGCCGAGAATTTCGTCCATGCGCGAGAGCAGCGCCGCGCTTTCCGCCGCAGCCCCCTCAGGATAACTTTCCGTAAGAGCGCCGAAATAAATTTTCCAGCGCGCCCGGAACTCCGTGAGCCGACGGACCTCCGCCGCATATTGCAGTTCGCTGAGCCTGCGTGTTTCTTCCGCTTTTTCTTCGGAAGAGCGCAGCGTGAGCGTGATGAGATTTTCCCTGTTTCTGTAAGCCTCCAGCTCCGCCGAAAGCCTTTTTACGTCCGCTTTCAGCCGTTGGATCACGTTTTTCTGCTCGCCGAGGATGATCTCGTAATCGCCCTTCTGCTCGCCCATCAAATCAAGCACTTCCTGTTTATTGTACTTAATTTTATTGATCTTCACACCTGTTTCCCTTATTCCTTATCGTTTCCAGCATCGTGTTTTTCAGTTCGTAAAGCGCGTCGGACAGATCGACTTTATAAATGTGCGGATTGTCCAGCCGCTTATGTTCGTCCCAAAGCGAGGCGATCTCGCTCTTCGCGTATTCCTTGATCTCTTTGAGCGAGGGCATTTTATAGACCAGCTCTCCGCCTAAAAAGATGGGTACGAGCAGACTTTTCAGAGTGTAATTTCTGAAAGTTGTCGTCTTCCAGCGTTCGGTCGGGTGCGTGATGGTGAGCGGTTCCGTTTCGTCGTATTCTTCCTCGCTGCGAAGGTATATCACGTCCGCCTCCGCCTTGCCCGTGAACTTATCGTATATCCTATACACGTTTTTGAAACCGGGATTGGTTATTTTGGCAAAGTTGTCCGAAAGCTTTATCTTCGGTATTTCCTCGCCGTTTTCGATCACCGCGGAAAGCTTGTACACGCCCCCGAGCGCGGGCATATCTTCGCTCGTGATGAGGCGCGTGCCCACGCCCCACGTATCGATGGCCGCGCCCTGGCTCTTGAGCGAGGCGATGGAACGTTCGTCCAGATCGCCCGAGGCGCAAATTTTCACGTAATCGTAGCCCGCCGCGTCAAGCATCTTTCTCGCCTTTTTGCTCAGGTAGGCGAGGTCGCCGGAATCGAGGCGTATTCCCTTGGGCTTTTTGCCCTGCTTCACCATTTCGTCGAAACAGCGTATTGCATTGGGCACGCCGCTTTTCAGCGTATCGTAAGTATCCACAAGCAGAAGCACGTTGTCGGGATACGCGTTCGCGTAATTCATGAAAGCCGTATATTCGTCGGGAAAGTTCATCACCCAGCTATGGGCATGCGTACCCGATACGGGAATGTCGAACATCTTGCCCGCGAGTACGTTGGAAGTCGAGGAACATCCCCCGATGACCGCGGCTCGCGCGCCGTATATGCCCGCGTCCGGTCCCTGCGCGCGGCGCAGGCCGAATTCCATGACGGCGTCGTCCCCCGCGGCATAACAGATCTTCGCCGCCTTGGACGCGATCAGCGTCTGATGGTTGATGATATTCAAGAGCGCCGTTTCCACGAGCTGCGCCTCCATAATGGGCGCCTTTACCGTCAGAATAGGTTCGCCGGGAAACACCACCGTACCTTCGGGCACCGCATAAACGTCGCCCGAAAACTTGAAAGTTTTGAGATAATCGATAAACTCTTCGTCGAAAAGGCCGAGATCGGTGAGATAGGCAAGTTCTTCCTGCCCGAAACGGATATTGTTCAGATAATCCACCGCCTGTTCCAGCCCGACCGCCAGCGAATACGTGATTATGCCGTTCTGACGGAAAAACAGATCGAACACCGCGATCTCGCTTTCCCTTTTCTGCTTGAGGTAGCCGTTCATCATCGTAAGCTGATAAAGGTCGGTCAAAAGCGTCAGATTTCTATTCATGGAAAATATTACCTCTTTCTTGTTATGGTTATAAAATTATTTTTCGTCTTTGAAAGATTTTATTTCGGGCGGAACGTAATTTTCCTCCTCCGCCTTTTCCTTTTCTTCGCGCTCCGCGCGGCGCTGTTCGTAATTTTTATAATCGGGCGACTTGTTGAGGGCGATATCCTCCGTCCTGCTGCCCGCCGTCATGAAACTGATCACGACAAAGAGGATTGCGATGACAGCGTCCACAATGACGATGAGCCACCATACCATATGCGCGAAATCCGCAAGACAGTAAGACGCCACGTACAAAAACATGACCGCCGACAGAAAGAACCTGAACGGGGATTTGCCCAAAAATCCCTGCACCGCCAAGATCACGCCAAGCCCTGCGGCCGCCACGAGGAAAAACATCAGTATCGGATGCGAGCATACGGTGAATACGCCGCTCCATTCCAGAATCGTCAATACGAGAGCCAAAACGAAAACCGCCAGCGCCGAGATAGCGAACGCGGCCTGTCTTTTATTCAATTTCATTTTCACTGCCCCTCCTTTTTTTAAGATTATAGCATTTTTCAAAGCGTTTGTAAAGTTTTATTCGTCTTTGGCAAAATAAATTGCGCGGCGCGGGCGATTTGTTTGACATTCCCCCGTCGCTCCCGTAAAATAAAGATATGCAAAAAGACAGAAAAAACGTTTACGCGCTTTTTTTCGACATCGACGGCACCCTGCTTTTCGACGGCAAAATCCCGCCCGAAGACGCGGAGGCCCTGCAAACGGCGAAAGAACGCGGACACAAGTTATTTATCAATACGGGACGGTCGCGCGGCAATATGCCTCAAAACCTGCTCGCCCTGCCCTGCTGGTCGGGCTGCTGCTGCGGCGGCGCGTACGCGGAAATTGACGGCAGGATCATCTTCAACAAGACGATGTCTTTTCCCGATTATCTCCATATCCTCGATTACTGCGAGCGCCGCGGCTGCGGCGTAGCCGTCGAGAGCGTGGAGGGTTTTCACACCTATCGCACCGACCGCTGGAAATCCCCGCCGTCGTCCAGGGAAGAAATGCTGAAACTATTTCCCGAAATCCAGGTTACGAAAGTTACCTTCGACCGCGTTCTTACCGACTTCGACGGCTTGACGGGGCTTTGTTTCACGCAGTTTTCCACCTATACCGAAGCCTTTCTGAAAGGATGCGGAAAAGCCGACATCATGAAAAAAGTCATCTGTGCGCTCGGCTTAGACGGCGGACACACCGCGGCGTTCGGCGATTCTCTCAACGACCGCGACATGCTGGAGGCCGCCGCCGTTTCGGCCGTGATGGCGCACGCGCCCGACGAGCTGAAAAAAAGCGCCTCGATCGTAACGAAAACTTCGGAAAACGGCGTGGCGGAGGCCTTGGAAAAACTGATAGGCGACGGCGTTTTATGACAAGACGGCGCGGCAAAAAGCCGCGCCGTCTTTTATTCCTTTGTAAATTCTATGGTAAATTCCGTCCCCACGCCCAGCTTGC
>ERZ1106932.39-NODE-39-length-52228-cov-7.807487_pt1 | contig 52228 bp, 43 predicted proteins | sample MGYA00403665_ERZ1106932 | MGnify/ENA primary metagenome ERZ1106932 (study PRJEB35170, sample SAMEA104062448) | human gut metagenome | biome: human gut; feature: human-associated habitat; material: faeces | place: Denmark | collected 2012-08-24 ... | reverse complement strand
GAGCTTTTCCGCGCTCTCGTACGATTCCGGGTGCACCGCGGTGTTGTCGAGAATGGATTCGCAGACCTTTTCTACCCGTCCGAATACCGCCTCGTGCGCCTGTTCTTCGGAAAGTTTGTCTCCGTATTCTTTGAGCAACGAGGAAATCATATCCTTATGAATCGTCATATTTTCCGCGATTTCCTTGTTTTCGCCCGTCAGGAATTTTTCCACCTCTTTCAGTTGATAATCCAAACGTCCCGGAAGAATAAACCGCCCCATGGCCTCGATGAGTCCGATGGATTCGCTCTTGATATTATGGTATTCCTTATGCGCATGGAAAATTCCGTCGGGATTTTCTTCGTCGCAGCGGTTATTGCGGAGCAGAAGATAGAGGAAATATTCCCCTCCTTCCTTTCTCGCGATGGGCGCCAGCGTGTTGTGCGGCGCGTCCGTCTTCGCGATGATGCCTACGCTCTCGTCCGAATAGTCCAGCCATTTCCCGAGCACCTTTTCCGCGAGGGCGACGATTGCCCCTTTATCCTTTCCTTGCAGCAAAACGACACTGTTGTACCAATCGGGAAGACTCGCCTTCACGCCCGCGTCGGGAGAGACGAGTTCGAGCGCCGTCGGAGCCTTGAACATCGGGAAGGAGTGCTTTCCGCCCTGAAAATGTTCGTGCGCCAAAATACTGCCGCCGACGATGGGAAGGGGCGCGTTGGAGCCGATAAAGTACTGCGGCGCATAGTCCACGAAATCGAGAAGTTTCAAAAACGTCTTTCCGTCCAGCACCATGGGGGTATGTTTCGCGTTGATGGCGATCCCGTGCTGATAAAAATACGCATAGGGAGAATACTGCCAAAACCATTCCTCCCCCGCCAGCGTCAGGGGTACCGTGCGCATATTGCGGCGGGTACGGCCCTGCCCGACATACCCGACGTTTTCGCGGCAGAGCATGCACTTGGGATAACCCGCCGAGACGTTTCTGAGCTTAGCCGTCTGTTTATTGTTCTTTTCGGGCTTGCTTAAATTGATCGTGATTTCGATTTTATTTTTCGTCGTCTCCGCAATCCAACATTTATTTTTTTCGATCGCGGACAGCTTCACGTAATCGTTTTTGACGCCCAAATCATACAGCCCGTCAAATGCCTTTTCAGGGTTTCGGCGATATTCCGCCGCAAATTTTTCTGTCACTTCCGACGGGCGCGGGGAAAGGATATCCAAAAGGTCGGAGGTGAAAAATTCCTCTTCGCCCTCCTCTACGAGTCCCTGTTCCTTCGCGTACGCGAGAAGCGGCGCAACCACCTCGTCTGGACATTTCAGCGCCGCAATTCTCTTTTCGTCCGTCTTGCAGGGCTCAAACTCGGGCACGCCCAGCTTTTCCAAAATCCGATTGGAAAGATATACCCCGTCCTCTTCCTTCATGCCGAGGTGAATTTTCGCATACGTCAATAAATCGGAAATATATTCGTTTATCATACTCTGCCCCGCCGTTATAATTTCTGTACCGTGATCCCGTCTTCAATAGAAGTTTCATAAAAGCTGGCCCGATAGCCTATCGCGTCAAAATAGGCCTTCCCTACCCGACGGATAAAGCCTTCCACCGCGTTCTTTTTGACGATGGAAATCGTACAGCCGCCGAATCCCGCGCCGATCATGCGCGAACCCAGACACCCCGTTTCCTTCCGCGCCAGCGCGCTCAGAGTATCCAGCTCCTTGCCCGTCACCTCGTACAAATCGCGCAAGCTGTAATGGCTCTCGTTCAGCAGTCTGCCGAGTTCTACCAAATCGCCCGCTTTCAACGCCTTTACGGCATCCTGAACCCTCTGACACTCCATGACGACGTGTTCCGCACGTTTGGACACCACTCCCGAAAGGACGTATTTCACTTCGTTGAATTCCTTCGGAGAAAGCGCCGCAAGGCAGGAAACGGGCTTAATTCCATTGATTGCCTTCAACGCCGTCTCTACCTCGTGGCGACGCACGTTATATTTGCTCTCTACGAGATTATGAGGCTTATTACAATTTGCCACGACGATACAGTAATCCCCGAGCTGTAAGGGCACGTATTCATATTCCAGCGTGCTGCAATCGAGCAAAATCGCATGGTCCTTTTTGCCCATAGCCGAAGCAAATTGATCCATGATTCCGCAATTTACTCCCGCATACTTATTCTCGGCTTTCTGCGAAAGAAGCGCCAGCTTTACTTTGTCGTATTCCACTCCCGCGTACTCCGAAAGCGCAACCGCCGTGGAAACCTCTATGGACGCCGACGAGGACAGACCGCTCCCGAACGGCACCGTGCAGTCGTAAAGAAGATCGCAACCGACGATCGGCGTTCCGCTCTCCTGCAAATAATAGGCCACCCCTGCCTGATAGTTGCCCCATTTCAAATTTTTATATGAGTCCAGCTTATCAATGTCCAACGTAATGACTTCTTTGAAATCGCTCGCCGCCACGCGGATCACGTTCTCCCCGTTCTTCCGTCCGTAAACGTTGCACCTCAGATTGAGCGCGGCGGGAAATACCTTCCCCCCGCAATAATCCACGTGCTCGCCGATGACGTTGATCCTTCCGGCCGCCGTAAATAAATCCGTCGCTTCCGCTTTGAAAAGCTCCGCAAACAGCTTCTGCGCTTCCTGTTGCTCCATGCTTTTGGTCCTCCCTTTCTATCGCCTTTTTGAAAACAGTTACTTGAACGTTAAAGTATAAAGGAAAAAGTATCTCATTTCCTTTTTTCCGAGTCGATTATAACATGAAACAGGGAAAAAGTCAACAGCAAGCCGCCAACTTTTTCCCTATTTTTTATTCTTTTTTATTTCGTCTCGTTTTCGACCTTTTTTCTCAGCTTAAAAAACCAAAGCAGGAAATAGACGACGCCGACGACAATCAAAAGCAGGGCTATGAGCTGGGAAGGCGTCAAAAAGGGAATAAACGTATTTCCTCTGTCGTCCGTGCGGGCAAATTCAATAAAGAAGCGCCAAATTCCGTACCCGATGCAATATACGGGCATTAAGGGGAATTTATGCTTGCCTTTGTTCTTAAAGAAAAGAACGATGAGAACGGCCGCGAGAATAAAGAGGAAGATACTTTCAAACAACTGAACGGGAACCATTTTTTTATAGACTCCGCCGATTTTCATGGGAATCCCGTACCATGCATCCGTCTCGGCGCCGTGGCAGCAGCCCGCCATCAGACAGCCGATACGACCGAAGGCGTGCGCCAAGGGCACGCAGCACGCGCCGATATCGAGCATATCGGGAAAGCGTTTTACCGCTTCGTTATCCTTGCAAAAGCGCCTGCCGGCGAGAAAATAAATTAAAAGAAATGCCGCGGCACCGCCGATCAGGCCGCCGTAAAACGTCGCCCCCGTACCGGAATTGATGACGAATTTTCCCTCTTCTTTTATGTTATAAAAGGCCTGAAAGAGCACCGCGGAACCGTAGCCGCCAATGACGCAGGACAACGCGCAGACAATGACGATTTTTTGCAGGGTGACAGAGAAACCGCTCTTGACCGTCATGCGGTCGGCGAGCAGAAAGGCGGCTACGACGCCGACGAGAATAAAAATGTCGTAGAGCGTCAGCCCCAAAAATAGAGTATCGGGATACATTGTGTTTCCGTCCTTTTTCGAAAGTATTGCGCAACGCGCTTGCCTTAAAATTATACAACAAAACGCGCTATTTGTCAATAGCGCGTTTTGTCTTTGCTGCGATAAGTTCCAACAAAATTCTCCGTCCGAACAAAAAACGTTCAATTTTCACTGACATATACGGAAAAGGCTTTTCCGTCAGGCAGAATCAGGCGAATTCTTTCACCCTCTTCCGCCGCCTCACCTTCAAAGCACACTTTCAGCATAGCCAAAACCTCTTCACGCATCTGTTCCAGAGATACCTTGTTTTCTTCTTTGCCGCAATAGTTTAATAACATAAGATTCATCCTCCCAAGTAAATTTGTGATTTAATTATAACACGATGTACGCAAAATATCAATAAAGAAAATTGTCTTTGTTTGTCGAAAAACGTCGAAGAATAGGAAGTATTGTCAAAAACATAAAAAATTTTTTACTTTTTCGCAATTTTTCGCTTATTTACCATCGGTTTTTCGGAGATTCCCGCTTTCTTCGACAAAAAAAGCGCGGTTTTTATCGCCGCGCTTTTCTCTTATTCTTCCGTTTCCTGCATCTTTTTACGTCTATTTAAGACAAATTTATAGATTAATCCCCCGATGATGCCTAAAAGTATCGTCCCCCCTAAAATTCCCGCAGACAGCCAATAATTTTGGTTGACCAATTCCTGTCCGCACCAAGTAGACGTAACGATAGAGGGAATTCTCGCGACGGCAGTAATCAAAAGAAACATAAATACATTTTCGTCCGTAAGGCACACTAACCAAGTGAACATATCCTTAGGCGTACCGGGAATAAAATACAGAAGGAAAAAGGTAATATTTAATCTCTTCTTATTGCGCAGAAACGCAATCGACTGCATTTTTTCAGGAGAGACGAACAACCCCACCAGCCTCATACCGTATTTTTTGCCCAGCAAAACGATAATCAATGAGCCGATAAAACTTCCTACCGAACACCAAAGCAGTCCCTCCCACGTACCGAACGCACACCCCGCGGCAATCTCCAAAGCTTCACCGGGAATGAGCTTCAATACCGTCTGCACGATACGGAGAAAAATAAAAATGAGAATACTTCCGACCTGATTTCCTTCGTCAAAACTTTTCAGCCATGCCTTGAATTCTTCCGGATCCTTGACGAATTGGGCGATTTTCCAACCGACGGTAAAATAAAACACGAGGAAAAACAATACAATTAAAGCAAGCCCTACCCCAACCGCAATACGCTTCGCTTTTGCGTGCTTGACTTCCGCAGACCGCTCGCCCAAAGCCTGAACGAGTGCATTTTTCCACACCTTTAACCGCTCTTTACAACGGGACCAAAAAGAAAGCTTATGCGGAGACGCCTCTCCCGCACCGCGGTGGCAATTCGACTGCTCTCCCTCCTCGACGGAACAAGAATTTGATTTTTCCGCGTCTGTAACAGGACAAGCATTTAATTGTTCCTCGTCCGTCGCCGAACGAGCCTTCGCCTCATCCTTGTCCGCGTCCGACAAATTCGGAGACGGCTCGGAGGCAGACGAAGACGAGCCGGACTGCGTATCGTCTTCCGCGGGAAATTTTTTATTATCTTGCATGCAATCAATTCCTTCAAATAAAAAGACCCCCCCCCCGTCTAAATATCAAGACGAGTGGGGTTGAAAATACAAATTTTCGCCGTGTAGCGCAATCTTATAAATAACGCGGCCGCCACAAAAACACTTTCGCCTTTCTTTCGCTCAAAAAAATTACAGAGCCGTAACGTTGACCGCGCGCAACTTATTGGGGTTCTTGGGATCGGTTTCCGTCTCAAAAGAAACTTTCTGCCCCTCTTTCAGACTCTTATAACCTTCCGCCTGAATGGCAGAATAATGTACGAAAACGTCGTCGCCGCCCTCATCGTTTGCAATAAAGCCATAGCCTTTTTCAGAATTAAACCACTTAACCGTACCTTGACTCATCTCGGGTACCTCCATAGAAATAAAAATTTTTGTACCCTGAATAAGAACATTCAAACGTCGATCTCGTGTTGCATAAGGCAAAATCAAAACCGTAGTCGTTCACAGTTTCTATCTTGAATACATTATCATTATAACACATCTTTAAGGCAATTGCAATAGTTTTAACGAAAATTTTTTGTTTATTTTTACGAAATTCTCGTGAATATTGTGGACATATCGCAAAATCCATGTTATAATTTTGTCATTCTTGCATATCGTATGTATAGCGAAACGGGAGAATTTATATGGGCTTTATCGTTATCCTACAAGTTATCCTTCTCGGCATTATAGAGGGAATTACCGAATGGCTTCCTATTTCCAGCACCGGACACATGCTTTTGTTCGACAGCTTCTGGCCTCTTAAAAACGTGACCGAGGATTTCAAATCCATGTTCTTCGTCGTCATTCAGTTAGGGGCAATTTTGGCCGTCGTGGTGCTGTTTTGGAAAAAGCTGTTTCCCTTCCGTTTCAAGGAAAAGCCCGCCGTGCAAAGGGATATTTTTTCTCTCTGGGGCAAAGTCTTAGTCGCCTGTCTCCCCGCCGCAATCATCGGGATTCCCTTGGACGACGTTCTCGAAAAATATCTGCATACCCCGCTTGTAATCTCTCTCATGCTGATTATCTACGGTATCGCTTTTATCCTCGTGGAAAATCGCAACAAAAAACGAGAATTTCGGATTCAGACCACACACGAGATCGACTATAAGACCGCTATTATCATCGGAGCGTTTCAGGTACTTTCTCTCATTCCGGGAACTTCCCGTTCGGGCGCGACGATTTTGGGCGCCTTGCTCGTCGGAGTGGCCCGCCCCGCCGCCGCGGAGTTTACCTTCTTCCTCGCCGTCCCCGTAATGATCGGCGCGAGCGGTTTCAAAATGCTGAAATTTTTTATCGGCGGGGGTGTCTTGGGCGGAACGGAAATTCTCGTCCTCCTGCTCGGTTCCGCCGTTGCGTTTATCGTCTCTTTGGTCGCGATCAAATTCTTAATGAATTTCGTCAAGAAACATAACTTCAAGCCCTTCGGCTGGTATCGCATCGCTTTGGGCGCACTCGTTATCCTCTCCCTTGTCATTCCTCAATTGACGGCATAAGTCCGATTTATATCCCCTTTACAAATAAATGAAAAGGCTCCGCTTATTCTGCCGCGGAGCCTTTCTATTTATTATGAATTTTTATCTTTGAGGAGAAGAATAAAGCAGCCGCCCTGCACGGAACGAGCGAGGAAATGATAATGCGAACCGTCCTTTGCCTCATACCAATCGGAGAAGGGAACTCTGTCGGGAGACTGTTTCAGATATACGTCCAAGGCGGAAATGAGCTTCTTCTTTTTGGAAAGGTCGTCCGTCAAAGAGGCCGACCACATCAGCCAATCGCTCTTGATATATCCGTTGCGGTTATCCAGCGGAGTACCGAAACGTCCGCATTTTTCGAGATAGTAATCCACTTCCTTTTCCAAAATCGATTGAGAGAACAGTCCGAGATTAAAAAGTTTTTCAAAAGCGAAATTATATTTCAGACTGAAAGTCTCTTCTCCCGTATCCCAAGTAAGGGGCAGATGAGAAAACTTCGCTCCGAAAGCGGAAATTTCAGCAGCGAAATCCTCCGCGATTTTACGGTATTTTGCGCCGATCTCCGCCTTTCCGCACGCGACGGCGAGCTCCGCATAGGCCGCGATTCCTACTGTGGCCTTGATTGCCAAATTGATATTGTTTTTGAGATGTCCCGCAAAGTCGTCCGTACACAGTTGGTTTTCCGGCCTTAATCCATAGCGGACGAGATATTCTACCCAACCCTCCGCAAGAGAATAGTCCTGTTTGAAAAAATCTATATCGCCGTCAAAACGGTAACAGGCGAGGAACATTATCAGCATATTGGCACATTCCTCCACCGGCATCTGCATATTGAAATCATAGGCGTCGAAAGAGGCAGGCAACAAATAAAGCGGAGCATGCGTTTCTATCCAACCCTCTTTCGCATAATTCCCGTGATAATGCGTCTTATCCGTTTTGAGGCCATAGACTTGCCCGCAGCAAGCGGGATACGTTCCCACATCATGCGGAGCAAAATCGTATTTCCATACGGGCATTTTTGAAAATTTCAAAATCGGCCGCATCATTCCCTTAATCAACTCAGGGTTATATAAAAGAAAGAGCGGTATGGAAGGATAGCTGACATCTACCGTCGCAATACAGCCGTTCGAGCGACATTCCTTAGACAGGAAAAGGAGTTTTCCCTCCTTATCCCGAACCAGCTTATGCGCAGCCATACTTTGGCGCAGAGAGGCGTACAAAATATCGAGATATTCCCCGCCGTACTTTTCCGTGCGCTTTCTCAAATCCTCGTCAAACGCCGTCAAATCGCCGTCGATAGAAGGATAATTTTTGAATATGTATTCCAGAGCCTCTATAATCGTATGTTTTTCGAGATAATATCCTTTCAGGAAATCCCCAAAATAGTCTATGGAGACAACGTCGTCATATCCGAGCATCACCGCGCCTTTTTCTCCGACGTTCAAAGAACCCATGTATTTCTCTTCTCCGTTCCCGAAAAATTCTTTGAAGCCACAGGAAAGATAGGCAGAGAGGTCCTTTTCGTCCAAAATATATGCGTTTTCCCCCGAAAGATAGAAATAGCCCCAATCCGCGCCGACGGCATCATCGTTATTTGAAAGCGGCAGCTGCCGTTTGAGCCCCATAAATGCGCTTTCAAAGCTATTCAACGCGATTACGCCGCCGCGGACACCGCGATTGGAATTTTCTGCGACGTCGTTATAGGAGATACGGCGGTTGACGAATACGGAAAGTTCGGCGTCGTCTACCCCCGAAACCTCGTATTCCATATAGCAGACAGGCATAGAGAATAAATCGAGATCATCCGGGGGCAGGGGAGAGACGAATTTAAGTTTCAGCTTCGCTTCTCCCGCAGAAAATTCGTAATCGGTAGAAAACGCCGTAACGGAAAGGGAAAGCTGTTTCGCTTTTTCCACTCCGAAGCAGGAAAAATCCTCGGCATTTCCCATAAAGCAATAGGTCTTTCCGCCCGTTTTCAAAAATCCGTAAATCTTCTTTTCCGCACCCCACCAACTTTGGAGATTTGCGCTGCAAAGTTCTTCCGTGACCGACCAAAGAGAAAAATTCGGATCCTTGACAAAAAGAGGATATGCCGGCATAATTCTGTTCATTTCAAATTCCTTCCTTATTGATTTTTACAAAGTTTTATTTCCTTTCTATTATATTAAAACATTTTTCCGAAATAGTCAATCAAAAAAGTGAAAAATTTTTACCTGTTTTTACAAAACTTGTTTTTCTACGCTTAACCTTGTGCGTTGCGTCCTTACTATCCAACCTTTTCCTTGCCTTTTGTATAAAAAAGCTCTGGTAAAGCCAGAGCTTTCGACGATATGGCCAAAAAAATTTAGATATAGCGTTTTTCCATTTCTTCTTTCGTAACAATTTCACAATATTTGCTTTGAATCGAAAACTTTAATTTTATAGAAAATATCCCTATATTTTATATTGAATCGCCATTGTAATATTTCTCGGATAATCGCCGAATTTTTCTCCAAAAAGATTGATTCCCCCGACATTTTTCGCATCATTCTTAATTCCGATGCGAAAAGTGATACATTCCGATTCCTCGATTTTCAAATCCTTTAAGCAAATGCCGGAAATTCGCGTTCCTTCGAGATAACTTCCCTTGGAATTGATCAGCCAGCGCTTATACTCCCCAAACTGGGTGGAAGCAAGAGACCACCATTCAGGCGTATAGATTCCCCTTCTCCCTCCGTAATCTCCCGGACAAGTCCATGTACCTACTTCCTTCCCATTTACCCAAATCGTAATATCCGAGGGATATTCCATACGATAACCGGGTGCCTCGGCACACGCCTCAAAGACAAATTCGAGACTTTCAATCTTTCGGCCGGAAATTTCTTTGGGGAATTTATATTCCACAAAGCCTTGGCGAAACCACAAAAGCTGTGCACGAAAACGCTCTACATTATAAAAGGAAGCGACATGGTCATCGCGGCCGATATATTTTTCCTCCGTCACGAGTCCGCACGGCGGAGAACTGATATAAAAATCCGTATAACCGCCGATGGGCATTTCCACCGTATAAAGTTGCGTATCTGCTTGACCACGGTTGTTCATTAAATTTATAGTCAAGCGTTCATTGACAATCGAGCATAGTTTCATGGACCCGTGTCTACCCGCTTGGTATTCCGACATCACTAATCCCGCTTCTTCGAGAATTTTCAAATTTACGGAAGCCGTAGATTTAGAAATATTTAGTTGAAAAGCAATTTCGTTGACGCTGCGGCTTTGAACGGAAAGCATTTTCAAAATATCCGTCCGCAGAGAAGAACTGAGCGCCATCGCGACAAAATTTAATTTTTTATCGTCGGAAATATCCAAACTGAGAATCTTATCCATACATTCCTTTTTTATCTATTTTTTGTAAGGCTCGTCCCTACGGCGAAGGCGTCGGGGCGACCTCTCCCTTTTCTATATGCAGCTCGGCTTTGCCCTCTGCAAAAAAGGAAACCTTTCCGCCGTTCCCGTTATAAACCAACATGCTCAACGCGCCCTCCCCGTCGCCTAAAAAAATCTCGGCAGCGCATCTATCCAGCCAAATTTCCATTTTGAAGGTCGAGCCGCCGCAATCATAGGGCAAAACTCGCATTTCTTCGCTCCCCTGCTCTCGCGCATGCCCTTTAATGACGTGAAGGCTCTTTCTGCGGTCTATGGTAAATTGCTTCCGCTCCTTATCATAAACGGCAGACAAAAAATGCTCGCCGTCGGACAATACCTTGACGCCGAAACGACGACAAGAGGAAATATCCGCTTTGACGCGGAGACAAAGCGTCCTTCCCTCTATTCCTGCGTAGCTTTTCTCTCCCGTCAACGTATCATTGACCGTGACGGGATTTTTCAGACATTCTGAAAGGGACTGAGCGGGCCTTTGTAACAGCTTTCCGTCTTTTATATTGAGCTCCCGCGGGAGCGTCAGCATTCCCTGCCAACCATGTCCGAGCTGATCCGTTACCATTGTACGATTCCAAAGATTCATCCAAGCCAATAAAATACTTTTTCCTTCGGGAGAATATACGACTTGGGTAGCATAAAAATCCGTTCCTCCGTCCACCTCCCGAAAGGGACTTCCGCCAAAGCAGCCCTTTTGATAATCGATTTTGCCCGACGAATAGACAACGGAATTACAATTCGTAAAAGCAAAGCCGTCCGCGGGAAAATCTACAGGAGAAAGAAACAATACATCGGTATCGCCTATCCTCGTCATATTCGGACATTCATAACAGTAACCGCTATTCTCGCGCTGTAAGAATATGTTGAAAAACTCCCAATCGAAAAAGTTCTCTGAGCGGTAAAGGAGAGCCGTGGGTACACCGTTTTGCAAGGTACCCAAAAGACAATAGTATTTTCCGTCTTTTTTCCACACAAACGGGTCGCGAAAATCTGCCTTCGACACTCCCATGGGTGCGGACGCTGCCTCTATAACGGGGTTGCCGGCGTATTTTTCAAAATGGATTCCATCGCGGGAAAATGCGATATTCTGCGTTTGCCTACGCTCTCCGTTTTCATCATAATGTCCCGTATAAATCAGATAGAGGACGTCCTCTATTACGATTGCTCCGCCCGACCAGCAGCCGTTTTTATCATAGGGCGCATCGGGAGCAAGGGCGACAGGAAGATGCTCCCATGTCGTAAAATTGCGGCTTTTCGCATGACCCCAATACATCAATCCCCCCTGAGACGAATAAGGATGAAACTGATAGAATACATGATATTCTCCTCGAAAATAGACGAGGCCGTTCGGGTCGTTCATCCAACCGCAGGGAGGAGAAAAATGATAGAGGGGTTTATAAAATTCGTTCACGTTCTTTCGTTGCTCTAAGACAAAAGCGTTCGCTTCTTCCAGCATGGTTCTTTGAGATAAAAGAGTTTTATCGGACATACAGTACTCTCCTTGAATCGTCTTATACGAGCTATTATATCAGAAATTTGCGCGGAAAGCAATCCTTGGGTAAAATTTCCCAGCCCCTTTCTCTTATTTCGCCCGATCGAGAAGCTCTAAGCCCGAAACTAAACTCTGATTATCCATGAAAAGGGATAAAGGGTCGATTGGCGATATTGGCTCTTGCGTCTCGGACGAAGCCTCAATCAGTTCCGTACCGTGGAAAATTCCTTCTACGACCCTGCCATCGGCATAATACATGGTGCCCTCGCCCCAAATCCAGCCGTCATTTTCCTCTGCGGAAAAATTGCCGACGAATTTCAGCCATTCGGCGCCTTCCTCAAAATAATATATTCCGTTTTCGTCGTCCCGCACCCCGCCTTTCCAATTTCCGGCATAGACTCCGCCCGATTCCGCATAGTACATCATGCCCCAGCCGTCCATGAGATTGCCCGACATTCTGCCGGAATAAATATTATAAGTGAGATAATCCCCCTTGATAGAAAACGCGGAATCGAAAAATACTTTACAGCCGAAGCCTTGCGGGGTTCCGTTTTTCCAATTCCCCCAATAAATATCTCCCATGCTCCAAGACATCCAGCCAAATCCCGACATATTATCGTCCGCCCAGCTTCCTTCGTATACACAGCCGGAATCGGCAAAAACCATTCTTCCCGCACCAATCTTTTGATTGTTTTCAAATTGCCCCCAATATTCGTCGCCGTTAGAATAGACAATGTAGCCGAGTCCGTCAAACAGGGAATCTTTGAATTCACCTGTATATTCTACAAAATCAAAACCGGTATACTTACCATAGCCCTGCAAAAAGTCATCGATAAATTCGCCTTCCCAAATATTTCCGTTCGCGTCCGTCAACTTTCCACTGCCGTTGGCCTTTCCGTCCTTGACTTCGCCTACATATACACTGCCGTTATCGTAGGTGAGCGTTTGCTCTGCGGAGGTGTTTTTCTCCCCGCACCCCGAAAACCCGCAAACCGAAAGCGCCAACATCGCCCCTACCGCCAAAGTTAAAATTCTTTTCATTTCTTACGTCTCCATGCTTTTATTTTCAGGCGCCGCTCGTCGGGCGGCGCCTCGCCTTCCCGCTTTATTATGCCTCATTTTCGACGGGAGTATAATCCTTACTCCTCTCGTATTCCTCAGGCAACGTATATTCAAAATTCGCATCTATTGCGCCGATTCTTGAAACTCCGTCATAGCGGCCCGTTATATATCCCGCCGCGTTGCCTTCTCCGTCCGTCAGATAGTACACCGCCGAGCCATTTATTTCCCCTGACGTAAATTCTCCGTATATCTCTTTTACCTTCAAAGAAGCGGCTTCGCCGTCAAGCCCTAATTCTTTTCCGCTCAATGAAGGAACGGCATAAATCAGCCTTCCGGTTCCCGTCAGGGTGCTCTCTGTTCCGTCCGCAATCGTCACCTGCAAGCCGCCCTCGTAAATATCTCCGTTGGGAAAGGCATATTTGCCGCTTCCCGAAGAAGTAATATCGATATTGTCGGTATTGGAGAACTTGCCCGTATATTCAAGGAGCCCCGCTGTCCTCGTCGGCCAATATTTCGTTCCCGATACGGCTGCTCCGCCGGAAAACCTTCCGACGAGATATACGCCCTTTCCGAGTTCTTTATTCCAACTGAATATACCTTCTCCCTCAAAGACGTTATTGACGAAATCGCCCTCATACCAACAGCCGTTCAGATAATCATACCGTCCTTTTCCTTCATAGTTCCAATTTTTGAATGTACCCTCATAATAGCTTGTGGGAGTAAGGTTCTCGTTTTCCTTATAAAAGGTCTTTCTGCCGCTGGTCGGAACTCCGTCAGACCAGCTTCCGACAAGGTCAGACCCCGGCCAGGTAAAACGACCTTCTCCATCATAGACAGAAGTTTCCAAGGCACCCGACGAATATAATTCGCCCGTATACGTACAGTTAGTATCTGAAAAATAAACGTACCCTTTCCCTCTCTTTGAAGTATCGATATCGTTGAGGTCGTTCATGTAGCCCTCATACCAAAGAAGTCCCGCCGTCTTTGTCGTGGTCGTCTTTCCGTAATAGGCTTTTCCCGCCTTAAAGGTTCCCTTAAACAACCAAGCGCTATCTAAGTCACCGTTCGTACTCCATGTGAATAAGCCTTCTCCTTCCCGCAGGTTATTGACGTACTCCCCTTCGTAATACATTCCGCTGGAAAACGTATATCGTCCTGTGCCATGAAATTCGTAAGAGGCGTTTACCTCGCCTTTATATACACCCGTGACGGTTTTATTCTCCGATTCTGCATAAAAGGTCTTTGTGCCTGAAAGCGGCGTGCCGTCCTTCCATTCTCCCACGAAATCGGACCCCGACCAAACGAATTTTCCATCGCCATGGAATGTCGCACCCAACAGCGCCCCCGTCGAATACAACTCGCCCGTATAAGAACAGCCATTTGCATAATCGTAAAAGCCTTTCCCCAATTTTGTAGTATCTACGTCGTTGAGGTCGTTCATATAGCCTTCGTACCAAATGAGTCCCTGCGTTTTTGTCGTGGTCGTTTTGCCATAATATGCTTTATCGGCCTTGAACGTCCCGCGAAACAACCAAGCGCTATCTAAATCGCCGTTCGTACTCCATGTAAATAAACCTTCGCCTTCCCGCAAGCCCGCGACGTATTCTCCTTCGTAATACATTCCGCTGGAAAACGTATATCGTCCCGTTCCCGAATACCTGCCCTCCGAATCAAAGTCCCCTTCATATACATTTCCATTCGTATAGACGAGCGTGCCGGAGCTATAAGTCCCTTCGGTAAATTCCGCGGTAAGCTCCTTTCCGTCATCGTAGGTAAGCACTCCCGAACCGTGGGGAACCCCGTCTTTCATGGCGCCTGTATAGACGCCGCTATCGACTCGGTATTCTATCGCCTCGCCCGTAAAATCGGAATCTTGCTCCCCACACGAGCAAACCCCGCCGATATATTCGTGCGTATGTACCTCCGAAGATGAGCCTTCCGAAGTTTCGGACTCCGAATCGGAGGCCGATGTAGAATCGGAGCCGCCCGATATATCCGAAGTCTGCGACGAATTATCCTCCGTGCCGTCAGAAGATGTAAAATCTGAGGACGACGTTTTCCCGGAATCTACGGGAGTATTACAGGCGCTCAATGCGCCTATGGCAGCTCCGAGGGAGATAACGCACAATAGTAGTAATAGTTTTTTATGAATTTTCATCGAAATTCCTCCTTTCGTTTTTATTTACCATTTGTAAATTGCAACAGCGATTGCTTAATCGCATTTCCCCACAAATCGTAGGCCGCTTTTGTAAGATGAAGCCTATCCGTGAAAAGGTCTTCTTGAAGATAGCCGAAGCGTTCATCGTAAATATTCGATTTATTTTCAACACTATACAGGACGGAAAACACATCGATATATTCAAAATTGCCACTTTCCTCGGCATATTCTTCCATTTGGTCGTTTAAGGAAATCAATTTCTCATCAAAGGCCTGCTCATAGTCAAAAGCGCCGACAATCCCGGAAACATAGAATATTTCAGCGCGAGGATATTTTACCGCCAATTCGTCTATGAGGTTCTTTGTATCGCGCACGGCTGTTTCCAACGGCGTCCCTGTACGAATATCGTTGCCTCCTACATGTACGAGAATATATTTCGGCGCTCCAAGGATGAGCTCGTCGAGCATATCCCGCCACCATGCCGAGGTAGTGCCGCCTATGGCAATATTGACGGCGGAAAATTCGTCGGCGAAAAGGTCGGTCGCCTGAGAAAAACATTCCTTACTGAACTGGGAATCTCCCAGCATCAGAAGTTTATCCGCCATATCCGTCTCTCCGTATTTATCCATATACTCATTAAACAAAGAGAGATAGCCGTCTGTATAAGTAAGCTCTTCCGTATCTTTCCACCTATCGAGAAGCTGTTCCTCCGCCCAAGGAGCCGTATAGGGTCCCACACGAATTAATCCGTTCCAAGTGCCTTTGATATAACCCGTCGGATTTCCCGATATATCGCTGAAATACATTACTCCGTTTCCATACATCCAGCTATAATTTCGGCCATCAAATTCCCCGACATAATAATAGATTTTATCCGAGGCTTCACCTCCCGCGCTCGCGCCCGTAAACGTCGTATAAAAGAAATTCTGTGTGCCTTCCCCATAACGGATCCATTCTCCTTCCGACGTATAGTAAATTCCCCCTTCATACGTGCTTTTATCGGGATATACGATATAGCCTCTTCCCTGCTGCCCTTTCTTTACTTCCGGAAATCCGCTCATTTCTCCTTCAAACCAATATACTCCCTCTCCTTTCCCTTCTTGATTGAACGTCACTTTCCCTCGACAGCCTTCGGGACTTCCGTTCTTAAATTCCCCCTCATATTTCCAGCCGTATGCCTTTACGCTCCCGTCCGCGTTATATGTATTCCAATCGAATATCCCTTCCCCTTCAAACTTCCATTCCGTATTGAACTCTCCTTCATAGCTCATCGTATTCGCATACGTATATTTTCCTGTTATTGGCGTTCCGCAGGAAAATATTCCTTCCAGCTTATCTCCCGTACTATTCCACTCAAAAACTCCTTTCCCCTCATAGACTCCATTGGAAAATTCTCCCGTATACACACAATTTGTGAGCACCCATTCCAGCGTTCCTTCGCCCTCCGGCTTTCCGTCTACCAATCTGCCCGTATACTTTCTTTCCTCATCCAGCATATAATCCGTCACTTGTTCTTCCATGCCGTCGGACGAACTATCGGGACGGGATGAAGAAGACGTATCCGAAACGTTTGTTCCACTGCTCGTTTCTGTGTTTTCTTCTCCTCCGCAGGCGGCCGCAATTGCCAGCAAAGAAATACTCAACATGGATAAAAACAAAAGTTTTATTGTTCTTTTTCTTTTCATGATTTTCCTCCTTGTTTTTGAAAATTCGATTAAAGTTCTATGACGAACAGGCTGACGCTCATCATCGGGGCGACGGGATAGGCGAGATTTTCTTTATATTCAGTATAAAGCTCGTTGCCGTCGGAATCATAATAATCGGCTGTAAGAGTACTCCGAATTATCGACTTGACGTTCGTCAATCGGCTGCAATCTAATCTTACATCGTATTCCGAAGGATTGACTACTGCGAGCGTGATTGTCTTACCGTCCGTGCTCACCGATGCGGAAACGTCGAGCCCGATTTCTTTATCTGCCTGCACTGCCGCATTTAAGGAATATTCTTGCATATATTGCCGATACATTTGCAATACATAACCCGCCCCCTGCAACGTTGCCGCTGTATCCGTAGTAGTGAGGCACCCCTGCGTCGCATTTAAGGTGCTAGAATAACAAGCCATTTCTACAATATCTGCATTTTCTATAAAACGATTGAGGACCGCCGCTATCCCCATGCCATCCTTCAATCGGGAGGCTGTAACGGCTTTATCGTACGCATACTCGGTAAAAGCTATCTTTACCGAAGCACAGGCAGGATATTTTTTTATCAATGTCCGATGCCGGGAAATTCGGTCATCTACATTATTGGCAATATTGGAAATATGCTTGAATACGTCCGCCTCGTCCCGCTCGCCGTAAAAATGTTCGGCCGTATAATCCATATTCTCCGCACAGTTTTCAAACATTGCGTCGTTCCATTCCGAAGCATTGTTTCCGACCGCGATGAGCCGCAAAGACGAATCTTTCTCCTTCATTGTCTCGGCAAAAAGATTATGCCGCTGTACATATTCCGACACGGGGACATGTCCTAACTGCCAATCCCCAAACATCTCGTTTCCTATGCCCCAATATTCGATTTCATAAGGCTCTTTATGACCGTTTTCCGCGCGTTGACGGCCGTATTCCGTCGTTTCCGCACCGTTGCAGTATTCTACGAGATCCGCGGCGTCTTCGACCTTTCCCAATCCGTCATTGACCATCATCAGAGGCTCGGCGCCGAGATACTCGCAAAAAGCCAAAAATTCGTCCGTGCCGAAATCGTTCGGCTCGATACCGCCGTAAAATCCCAGCGCTTCTAAATTGACCATATCGGAAGCCAGCATTTCCGCTTCGCTGGAAAAGCTGCTTTCCAATCCCATATAGTGAAGATTGCGACGAGAAGGACGTTTATCGCGGTCTCCGATTCCGTCTTTCCAATCGTAGCCGGAAAGAAAATTTCCGCCCGGCCAGCGATACATCGTTCCGTTCAACTTTTTCAAAAGTTCCAAGGTATCTCGTCTCATGCCTTGATAATTATCCGCTGGCATCAGAGAAAGAGAGTCAAACAGAGCATTTCCGGAAAGGACGGAGAGCGTAAATTTTGCATTATCCGCCGCCTCTCCTTGAAACGAAAACGAATATTTCTGAAATCCTTCCCCCGCCGAAAGGTCTATTTCGACGGAATCGGACCAGGCAGAGGAAGAAAGTTCCACCTTTATTTTGGAATCCTGCGACGCATTTGCGTACAAATAACCGCTATATTCCTTTTTTTCCAAGGAAAGTTCTTCCTGAAAAATCCCGCCGCCCGCAGATATTTCCGCCGAATGTCCGCCGCTATATGTCGTTTCCGAATTGCTCTTTACAAAATCCTCCGCAACTGCACGCCAAGGAGAAAGTCCCACCTCTCCGATTTCATAATAAAATTTTCTGTCGAGAAGTATCTCCGACCAAATTCCGTTATAAATACAGCTCTCTATGTGTTCGATAAACTGGCCATAGATATAAGGGGAAATTTTATCCTTTTTCTCCACCCCCAAATTGACTCGGAGCGTCCTATCATAAGTCTCCTCCGTCTTTGCAAGCGATGAGTCGCCTCCCGCGCCGCATCCTGCAAGCAGGACCGAGCTCGCAAGGACTGCCGCCAACAGACATATAAATTTATTTGCCTTCATAAAGTTTTAACCCTCCCTCTATGCATTCCTTTCAAAAGCAAAAATATTGCGAATACATTCAAGCGGTAGTTTCGGTTTCCGCTCTATCGTTAAAAGTCCGTTCGTCTCCTGTTGAACATCGGTCAATTGCGTATAGCAAAAGCCCGCGAGATAATCTATCCTCTTTAACGCGGACACGAGCCCCGTCACCCGCACGCGATATTCTTCCAAATCGCTCGCTTTATCGCCGTATCCCCAGCCGTCGTCCCTGACCATAGCTACGCCGCCGAATTCCGAGATAATCACCGCCTGATGAGAATATGTATAATTGTCGGCAAAACTTTTTCCCCAACGATTCTGGTTGATGAGCTTTTCTCCCACCACGTAGTTTTTATCCCGATATTCCTTCAAGAGCGTTTCCGCGTTTTGCTCGTATTCGTGCAAGGTCAGCAAATCCCCGTTTAATTGATGCCAGCCGTCATTAATGACAATCAGGCGAGTAGGGTCTTCGGCGCGAACCTTTCGCTGTATCGCTTCTACAAACAACTGACATTCTCGATTATTTTTTATCTCGGGAATTCCCCAGGATTCGTTGAAAATCACCCAAGCAATGATACAGGGATATACTTTCAACTGTCTGACGATTTTCAGACAATCCTCTCCGAATTCGCGCTTCATGCGGTCGGTATACTCGTAAGCGCTGGGAATTTCTCCCCAAACATACATTCCCAATTTATCGCAGAGATAATAGAAAACGTTGCTCTCTACCTTCTGATGCATGCGTATGCCGTTGAAACCCAGCTTTTTCGCCAACAGAATATCTTTTTCCAAAGCCGTTTCATCGGGAGCCGTCAGCATCGTATTTTTCCAATATCCTTGGGCAAGTATCATTCTCAGATAGACCTTTTTGCCGTTGATATAGACGCCGTTTTCGTCCGTATTTACTTCCCGAAACGCAAAATAAGTCGATACTTCGTCCGTACTTTCTCCAAAGACACGGATTTTTACCTCGTACAAAAAGGGATTTTCTATGTCCCAAAGACGGGGATTATTCAGCTTTACCTTTCCGCTCAAAAGTTTGGAAACGGTTTCAAGCCGTTGCGTACAAATCGATTTTCCCTCTTCGAATATTTCTATCTCTGCTTGCGCCTCGTATTCCGTCTCCCCTTCAAAACAGACCGTACCGTCGTTTTCGGGCGAAAAAAATATCCTCTTTAAGGGATTGCTGCCACAGTATTCCAGCCATACCGGTTTCCAGATCCCCGTGGTCTGTATATACCAGCAATCGTAATTACTCGACTTGCGGCGTTGTTTGCCCCGGAGCTGGGCTCCGCTGAAATCGTCCAGCACCTTCACCCGCAGAGTATTCGTCCCCGCTTTTACAAGCTCTGTAATATCCGCAAAAAAGGAAGTATATCCGCCTCTGTGGTCACAAGCAAGATTTCCGTTTACGTATACGAAACAATGATAATCTACTCCTTCAAAACAAAGATGTATCCGACCGCCATGCGGCTTTATCTCCAATTCGCGCTCATACCAGACACATTCGTGCATGGTTCCGTCCCCGATTCCGCTCGCTTCACATTCATAAGAATAGGGTACGACAATCTTTCGATCGAATACGGGTTCTTCCTCGGACGGGGAAAAGGAAAACCTCCACTCCCCCGTTAAAAATACATAGTCTTTGCGCTCGAATACGGGATTCGGACACATTTTTCCGTAATTGACAATCTCTTGCATAGCGTTATCCCTTGATTCCTCCTATGGAAATACCGCGAATAAAATATTTCTGTCCCACTAAAAACACCAGCAAAACAGGTATGGCACTCGCCATGGCTCCTGCCATGAGTTTCCCGTATTGATGAGCATATCTCTCGATAAACGTAGACATGCCTGCCGTCAAAGTACGGGTTTCAGGCTGATTAGTCACCATCAACGGCCAGATATAATCGTTCCAATTCCCCTGAAAGGAAAAGATAGCGAGCGTTACCAGCGCGGGGACACACATCGGAAGAATGATATGAAAATAAATTCTGAATTTACCCGCCCCATCGATTTTTGCCGCCTCGTCGTATTCCCGCGGAATCCCGGTCATGAATTGCCTCAATAAAAAGACTCCGAATACGCCGGACAGACCGGGAAGAACCATGGCAAACATATTATCTATCAGATTTAATCTGTAAATAATGGCGTAATTGGGAATCATATTGATCACGCCGGGAACCATCATGGAGGAAAGACATATCCAGAATAAAGTCTCCCGTCCCTTAAAGCGCAGGCGGGTAAATCCGAACGAAGCCAGCGAGGTAATCAAAAGGTATAAAAATACATATGTCACCACAATTTTTACGCTGTTAAAGAACCAGCGCAGAATAGGCGTATAAGGATTGCTGAAAACTTCGGAATAATTGGTCAGGGTCCAACGTTTAGGGAAAAAGGAAGTAATCGTTTCAAAGACATCGTCCTCGTATTTGAAGGAGGTGGAAAGTCCCCACAGGGTCGGTAAAAAAACGACGATCAGAAGAAGCAGCAAAGCGACGAATACCGCCGCGGATAAAAAATTTCTTCGCAAACCGCGCCGTTTCAATAAGGAGATTTTGGAAATCAACTTTTCCGAAATATTTTTTGGAAGATTCATTTCACACGCTCTCCTTATCTTTTGCCGTCTGCAATTTATAAGAACTGATCGTAAAAGCCACCATAATCAACGCCATCAAAATAGACATCGCACAGGCGCGGCCGAATTTACTGCCTCCGAAGGCGGTATTATAAATGTTCATCATTGCCACAGTCGTGGAGGAATCCGGTCCGCCTGCCGTCAAAATGTTCGGTTGACCGAATACATTGAAACAGGAAAGCGTCGTCATCGTCAATACGTACACCAAAGTATTCTTCAACCCTGGCAAGGTGATATGAATGAAGGAGGCCCAGACGCCCGCTCCGTCCAACGCGGCCGCTTCCAGACATTCCTTGGAGACGTTGGAGAGGCCCGCAAGATAGAGCACCATATTTCCGCCGATTCCCCACCAACTCGACAAAATAAAAATAGAAATCCAGGCATAAGGCTGTTTTGTTATCCAAGGAATATTTGTTTTGAAAAAGTTGTTGAGAATCCCCGCGTTGGTATCAAACATAAAATACCAAATGATACACACCGTCGCCACGGATAAAATGGAGGGGAAATAAAAGGCACTCATAAAAAATTTACCCGTTCTGGAACACCGATTGATAAGCAATGCGATCAAAAGAGGCAAAATCATTAAAACGGGCATCTGCACCGCCACAAACAAAAGCGTATTCAGGACGGACTTCCAAAATTCTTTGGCTATCTGTCCGGTACCTAATGCGCCGAACAATAATTTATAATTCTGCAACCCGATCCATTCGATTTCGGAAGCTCCGTCCCATTGGCAAAAGCTCAAATAGATACAAAGTACCAAAGGGACGAGCGCAAATATGATAAAAAAAACTAAATAGGGAGCGACAAACAAGTAGGATGTCAAATTATCAGTCAGTTTCCCCTTAGTACCTTGTTTCATAAAAATCACCCGTTAAAAACCGTTATCGATAATCCAATTCGAAAAACTTTTTACCGCTCTGTCAAGGGAATCTTTGGGGCCATATTTATCGGAAATCGCATTGGAAACCGCTACCCCCATATAGTTATAGCCCTCGTAAAAATACTTATAGTCCGCTTTGCCGAGATCGGCTTTATAAGCCGTTTCCGTAAACGGTTGCAGAGCCGCAATCGATTTATACTCTTCACTGTCCAAAACCTCTTTGAGCGCCGGTACCTGTCCCGCCTTCGCCCAACTGAGAGAATGCTGCTGAATATATTTTATAAACGTATAGCAGGCCTCTTTCGTACGATCGTCTGTCACGGTATTGCTCATTAATGTGAACTGATGAGATCCCGAATAGGAAACGCCGTTCTCTCCGACCGCACCGGGCATCGCCGCAACGCCGACGTTCGCCGTCTCCCCGTTCTCAATCAAATCGAAGGAATTGAGCATCCAAGGGCCGTCGAAATAAAAGACGGACTTTCCCGTTTTGAAAAGAGTATAATCCCCGCCCGCGCCGACGTCTTTGGGCGAAACTCCATATTTATATACAAGATCGCAGAGATATTGTAAAGCCTCCACTCCCGCCTGAGAATTATACACCGCCGTATTTTCCGAATCGTACAAATCCCCGCCGTTTTGCAACAGCATACTCGCAAAAATATCTTTGGTAATAGAATACATACTGGGAACGGCAAAGCCGTAAACGCCAGTTTCGGGATCTGTCTTTTCCTCGCAGACAGTCAAAAATTCCTCCCACGTAGCAGGCAACTCTTCCTCGGTAATCAAATCTTTATTATAGTACATCGCCGTAGGATGAATATCCAGCGGGAAACTGTACCGTTTTCCGTCTAAAATTCCCGTGGACCACGCCGAAGCGATATAATCTTCCTGCGTAACGCCGAGTACAGAGGCAATATCGTCGATAGGAAGCAGGAGATCCCTTTCCACCATACCCGCTACGCGGGAATTACTCATGGCCACAATGTGAGGAGCGCTTTTCAGATTCGTTTTAGTCGTGGTAATTTTCGTGAACAGCGTATCCCACGCCATTTTATCCGCGGAAACTTTAATTTCCCCTGCATACTCGTCATTAAAATCCTTAATCATTTCATCCATCGAATCGCCGTCCAAACCCGTAAAACCGTTCCAGAACCGAAGAGTAATCTCCCCGCTGTCCCCCCCGCTTTGCGAAGAACCGTCTCCACCGCAGGCCGCAAACATGTTTACAGACAAGAGTAAGGAACAAACTAAACTTAAACCCGCTATCAACCGTTTCATAATACCTCCTTGATTTTCCGCTTTTTTTATTCCAAACGCAGAAAAATTCAATTTTCTTTTGTACTTTTATTATAACTTAATCCATATTGCAAAATCAATACCCTCGCTTTGAACATTTCCATGTATTTGGTTTTGGTTTTTGCGAACCAAATCAAAAAAATATTAAAGTAATTCGCTTTTTATACAAGTAAAATAGTCTATCATTTTTTCCTTTTAGTTTTATTATTGTAAATAATAAACAGTATTCCCATATTTTCTACCTTTTATCTTTTCAGTAATCATTCTTTCAACTAGATTCGTATTCTTATAAATTTGGATAGAATTAAATACTCATTTTTCTATGCTATAAAATATTTTTAATACTCTACCGTTTTAATGTTATTTCTATTAAAAAATTAAGTCTAGATTTTATGAAATTCTAATTTAATCTTCTCTATTTTACCAACTATCAATCGATTTTTATAATCCATAAAAAATGAAATTAGCACTGCTTTTGAGCTCAAAATACCTCAAAGCAGTGCTTTAATCCGATATTACAAAAAAATATGGATATCAATCCGAACCGCATACGGTCAAATTAATATCCTTATTGTACCCAATCTATAAATATCGTTATTCCGAGACATGCAGATAGTGTTAGGAAAATCATTTAAGAAAAAATTGGCTCACGACAAGTACACCTCTCTCTTAACTAAAAAATAAATCAACCCGTTAAATCCTACTTTTTTAGCCAACGGCCGCAGAACGTACCTATACTCATTATTGGAAATGCATTTAAATAAAATCGGGTATATGTATACCCGATTTTAAGTACAAACCATTAAACTGTCGGAAAAAAGAATATTTCCGTTTCTGTTATTTTTTGTTTTGGGACAGACTTTGGGATGAAAATTCTTCTAATCTCTTACTAGGCTTTGATTTTTCTTTATTTATAACTTCTCTACTTTCAATTGTTCAAAAGTATTTATTAAATTTAATACCGTATTCTTTTCCGCATCGGAAAACAACGATTCTTTATCCAACAATACTCTTTCTTTTTCCGATATTTATTCCACAGAAAATTTGAATATTCTTAACTGATTTCTAATTTTATGATAACACCAGATAAGATTTGTCCAAGACAAAAGAAGCCTTGAGTTATACATCAAGACTTCTTTTCAATTATACTTTAATCCGGTACAATTAATCCATATTCTTTGGCTGTTTCTCTTAATAGTTTATCATACTCGACAAGAAATTTTTCTATATTTTTAGTCGGTATTTTACCTATTGCTTCATCAAAAGCCAAAAACTTCTTATGCGGCATGTTCAATACCTTCAATACGTCTTTACACCGTCTGAAACTTATTTGAAATTGTACATCGTCAAAAGTCATATCATATTTCTTTGAAAGTCTATTTATATATTTGTCGTGCTCTAAATCCAATATTTTACGATGTCCCATTAAACCTTCTACCCAAAGCTGAAAAAACTGTATTTCAGCATCAGGAATTTTTTTCATCTTCCTTCCGCGCACTGTCACATATTCCATATCTTTATACCTCCAATAATTTTTTTATCCCCATAAATTTGGCCATTTTTCAGGCTTAAGGTATCCGTACGTTTTATGATTAGGATAAATGTTTGTGTACTTGCGCTTCTCCCCGCCGCTATACAGCTTATTCCCAAGCCCACCGTATACATCAGCGACTCTTTTGCAAGTACCTATGCACGTTTCCCGTAACAACTTATTTATTCATAACACCCCTGAGGCAATTTCAAATTGCCTCAGGGGTATTTTTATTCACTCTTTAATCTACCAAATATACCCTGAAATCCTTAGTTTTTCCTTTCTCTCCGTCTATAAATCCTATATTTTCCTCGTCTCTCCAAAATTCAATAAGTTCTTCAAAGAAATTTAATACTTCTTCTTTTAATTTTCTATCTCCTTTTAATAATTTCTCCGACTCATAAAAATAAATGCTTATTCGGGGTTGTTTGCCCAACCATGACAAATCCGTCAGCCAATCCCACGTACCGTCAAATCCTTCATTTCTCATGGGAAACTGAAACGCATTTCCCAATGCTTCCGCCAATTGTTCCCACGTCTGTATGTAATTACAGCTTATTATTACATGATATCCTGTTTTCCAAAAAGCTGTCCCGTCATTCAGCTTCTTAAATTCTTCTTTCCTCATTTTCTTAATCTCTTTCATCTTATCCTCCTATGATTTTGAAAAATGTTGTATAATGATCCGGTGTATAATAAACCGTCATTTAATTACTTACCACAAATCTTTGACCGTCTCTCGGTTTTGCCATTCTTACGTCAAATTCCCGATATGTTAACAAATTTCCGGCTTTATCGTTAGTGGGCAACTGTCTTTGCTTGTTTGCCCATTTTCCTCCCGCACTAGAACTTTGCCCTTTTACCGTTCCCTGCCAACCGTGTTGAGAATAAGCGTCATAAGAAGATTTTACTTCATCGGGCAAATCCGAATATTTTATCTCAGAAATATTCTTCGTACCATTTCCTGTACCGGCTATTTTTTTATGTCGACTGGCATTGACAAACGCTACGACTTTTACGCTTAAAGCCACCGTATATATCAGCGACTCTATTGCAAGTGCCTGCGACCAATTCGTACGTGAGTTCTAATTTATATTTATTATACTCGATTTGCAAAATTTGTTAAGATATAAAAGAAAGCAGAGATTTACAGGGAAAACTTGAAAATCTCTGCTTTTCCTAAATAAACAAATTTATATAAATTTTACAATAATTTTAATTCAACTCTTATATTATTTTAATTGTTCTAATACTTTTAGTAATAGACTTAATAAAGTTTGATCAGCCAAAAAACCAAACTGTAATTGGTTTTGGTTATAATCTCCTATACGTCCTTCAACCCTCACTCCGTTATCAGAAACATTTATTTTTATGTAATATTCAAGCGATTCCACATCTTGTAAAATAAATTCTCCATCTAGTGTTTCCACCATTTTAGATAAAATTTTAATTGCTGATTTTAATGTTATTTCATCCAGATAGATAGGACCATGTCCTATATAGCCATTAGATTTAACGGTAAAATAAATCATTTTTCCGCATGTTTTATCTAAATCAGCCCGAAATTCTATAGTTTTATTGATATATAATTCGTAATTTTCTTTTTTCATAATTATTTCTCCTTATAATGGAAATACAAACTTGAAATCATCTATTAAATGCATCTCTTGGTTTAAAACATAATGAATTGTCGTACTACTACCGTCATAAAAATTAAATGTCCGTTGCATTTTTATCCATCCTTCCGTTCCCATCCATCGTGAATCAGTCATATTCACAGGTAATCGTTTTCCTGCTAATGGCTCAGACATAGTCTGCTCCATAGCCAATTTTTCTTTCAAATTATATGGTTTTCGTCTACCCGTAGCACTTTTTCCCCTATTTGCAAGATTAAATTGCACGTTATCAGCAGATTGATTCACAGCGTTAGCGGGTTGTTTATTAGCACTTACGCGCCTCCCCGCTGCTATACAGCTTATTCCCAAAGCCACCGTATACATCAGCGACTCTATTGCAAGTGCCTGCGACCAATTCGTACGTATGTAATTCCACGCACCTTCCAAGAAGTCTCCGCCACCTATCGCGCTCAACAATCCAGATACTGCCGCTCCAGCCAGGAAGAATGCCGCTCCTGAAGCCATCGCCTTTCCATATAGTACCCATACTCCCGGTACAAATATAGACGCTACTGCCGTCGCCGCTGTTGCAAACGCGAATAATCCTATCGCCAACGCTTTACCCGTAGAGCTTCTCCAAAATCTTGGCCAGGCTACATTCCAAAAATATTTCCACTCACTCAAAGGTTCCGGGTCATAACTTAGTTCTGTATTCGGTTCTATCGTATATTCATTATACATCATATTTACCGGATTTGCAACTGTTATTTGGTAGCTTCCTAATCCGTCCGTTACCAGTCCCTTTTCGACTGTTTCCTCCAATGACTCTGCCGACAGATACTGCCGAATTTCCGGCGAATAGTATCTTCCGTCTATATAATACAATCCGCTCTCTTTGTCATAGTATTGGCTTTTCCAACGTATCGGATTAATGTTCCCGATAAAGTTTTCGTTTTTGTTTTCCGTTCCGTCCGGATTCATTACCTTACATTTTCCGTATGCGTCATAACTATATCTTGCTACTTCCGTTCCTCCCAATTCATTTAATATTGCTATTACGTTTCCGGTTCCGTCTTTCACATACAGAAATTTCACCGCATTTAATGTACTGCTTTTCGCAAATCCCGCGATTCCTTCCCCGTCATAAAAATAGGCAAAATCGTCTTCCGCTATTAATTTCCCTCCGTCATATGTATAATTGATTGTTTTTCCGTCCAATTCCTTTCGGAATCTTTGTCCTTGCGTATTATAACTATATTTTGCCCCGTTTATACTTTTCAATAAAAAGCCTCTTTCCCATTCCACCTCCGAATTATAGTTTTCTCCGCTGTAATACGTGCAATTTCCCAATCGGTCATAATTAAATTCGCGTTCTTCTCCGTCCTCCGTGATTTTTTCCAGACATCCTGTCACGAAGTTATAATGATAAATTTTTACTTTATCCCCAACATATTCGGCCTGCACTCTTCCGCCGGGACCGTAACTATATTCACGGGTTTCATTCCCGATTTTTTCGTAACGCACTCGATCAAGGCCGTCATAAACGTATTCTCGTTCTTCCCGATAACTGTCCGCACCGCTTTTATCGAGTTTCTGTGTCTTTATCCGTCCTCGTTTATCGTAGCCGTATGTTAAAACGTACTCATCGTCGGTTTCTCCATATGTATTTTTAGAAACCATTCGGATTTGTTCTTTTAATCCCGTTCCGTTGACATAACTGTTTTCGACTTTCAGATATATACTGTCTTGGGGATGATGTTCAACAGAATTCAAAACTTCTTTTATTCGGCCCAAACTGTCATACGTATAATCCGCATAATACCAAAATTGTTGAGTATTATAATGTTCCGTAAATGTACACATTGTCCTACTCACGCGAGGAAATAAATTCACTTCTTCATCGTATTTGACTTCTGTTACCAATTGATATATTCGGCTATTAAGATTCGTATATTCTATCTTTGTGGGACCGATCTTTTTCAACTCAAAAAAATCATTATTATTTTTTTCTCTTCTGTAACCGGTCGGGTTATTAAATTCATCATAGGTATATTTATACGTTTTTTGTTCATAGCCATCAAACATTTCCGTCACTTCCGCAGCGCCGTCGCTTTCGTTCAGTTCCTGACGTGCAAAATAAATACTACGTTCCATAGAACTATTTTTATAGTTTTCTATCTTATCTGTTCTCCCGTACTTATCCGTATAGATCTTTGTCTTGTAGCTTTCGTTTAAGTTATAGAGTATGGTACTGACTGAACCTTCTTCTCGATTTGAAATCTTTTGCATTTCCCTCTTGCCTAACGAATAACTGTTTGGTTCGTTAAATGCGTTATATCCTATTTCAATATGCGTTTCCGAATCGGATATCCTATATAATCTTCCACGTTCGTCATAGTTTAATGTATTTTTTCCATACACTTCGTTTTCGATCGGATTTTCAAGGTTCCTAAAAGAAGTCTGAATTTCCTTTATACGATTTTTTTCGTCATAAATATATTCCGCAATCGTATCTCCTTCTTCATCTTTTCCGCTATAACTTGAACGAACGATATTCCCCGCAGTCTCATCAAACTCTGCTTTTACACAAGACTTTTCTGTTTTTTCGCAAACGGAAGAGGATGTCTCTTCCATGTCACAAACAAATTTTTCTGTGGTATCGCTATGGCTTACAATTTTTTTCTGTACCGATCCGAAATTATCGTAATAATAAGTAATCGTTACCCCGTATTCGTCCGTTTCCTGCAAAGTACGTCCTTTAAAATCCGCATATATGCAAGACTCTGTTTCAACCGTTTTATCACCGTTCTTCTTTTTGCACACCGTCACTTGCCTGATCGCTTCTCCGGCATAACCACCCAACGATACGAATGGATACAGATACATTTGTCCACAATTAGACGAAGAATCGTCCGGCGAAATCGTTTCCTGTTCGAAACAAGCAACTCCATACGAATTTTCTCCCGATTCCGGCGATATATACTTTATTCCCAACGGAAAAATATTATTTTTTGTATGAACTTCAACGTTCTCCACCCACAATTTCCTTGTACCGTTACATAAAGATAAGATAAAATTACTCTTCGCAGTAAATTTTTCTTTTTTAGGACGTTCGTTATAAATACTTAAAATTGTTTCGTGCAAATCTTTTCCCGACATATAACATTCTGTATTGAGTGAAATGCTTGTTTCTTTGTCCGCTCCTACGAGCTTATATGAGATTTTTTCCGCACTATCGATATTTTCTCTGCTTCCCGATTCGGAAGAAATAAAATAACCTGACTTCGTCGAATAACTCAAACGTGGATCGGCAATTAATGAGTTACTCATGTTTGCATCACCTGAATTGATACTGATTTTTTTTATCGTATCACCGCCGATTCGGACCGGTACGGTAACATATTGCCATGCATTTATTGCCGTATTATCGACATATACACTTCCCGTATCTGTTCCCTCAGAGGTCTGCACATTCACAATAATTTTTCCGGAGTCCAACATATCGGAAAGTTTCAGCCAAAAACAGACATTATAATATTTATATTGAATATATTTTTTTTGTCTGTAATCTATTACTTCTTCGGATAAGCTATTCGTTTCAAGTTTATCCCAAACTTTATAAGCAGATTGTTTATTGATTTTGTCCTCGCCAAGATTGGATTGCGGAAATACAATCGGAGCCCCGGGAAGTTTCTCTAATGCTCTGAGTTCGTTTTCTTCTCCATTCGGGCTTTCCAAGACCGCCGTAGTATACCCACCTTTATTGAAATAATACATTACGTTGACATCTTTATCATTGTTTTTGGTAAGTCCTTTCAAATTTTGAACCAGAACCCCCGATTTATCCGATTTCATGGAAAACGAATTTATATCTTTGATATATTCTTTCGAAATATATATATTTTCGGATGCACTAAGTCCTGTATTTTTTGAAATGTCTTCGTCTTGTATTCCTTCCGTCACTTCCGTTATGCCATAGTTTTTATATCGAAAAGTCAGAGCTGTTTTGTCGAGCTTTGATGCTGCATACACTAATTCTCCGGATTCATTATAGGCAAAAACATCATCTCCGCTCTCATCTGTTATTTTTACGAGATAATATATATCATTGTATTTTTCATAAAAATATTCGATCGAGCGTTTAATGTTCCCACCCTGTTTACTACACATTGTTTTTAACAATCCTGTGGAAGCGTCATAGGATAAAGAAATAACATTATTAGGGGTACGTCCGTCATAAATCGTAATTAGTTGGCCTCGGTCGTTGTAACTAAAATATTTTACCAAATACTCACTATAACAGGAAATCGTTTTTATCAGTCTGCCTTCGGCATCAAAATACATTTTATTTCCCGAACCGTCACCGACAACTTTTTCTCCGTTTTCAACTTGCAACAACAAACCTAACCCGTCTGTATCATAATATCTCACTCCGTCACCGAGTTCTACAAAACTATGACGATAGCCCATGCTGTCCACATAAAGATACTTTCCTTCTTTTTCGAATAAATATTGTTGAACATTCAGTTTGAAGCCTTTTCCCATATTTGTATTTAAATGTTCTTCTTCATTTCCCAAGGATACGACTTCATCAAAATATGAATTATAAAGATGACTTACTTCGATTTGATAATTGTTAACCCCCACACTTAAATCTTGATGTTCGAATAATAATCTTTGCGTAAATAAGTTAATCGACGCTTTTCCCGCCCCACAGCCATAATCCAGCTGTGTCTGATTTATTTTACTGTTATCTATGCCTATTTCTACCACAGTAATATTTACACTTGTCTCCTTCTTTACTCCATCCTCCTCATAAGAAATAACCACATCAGTATCTTTTGATTTGATTATAAGCGGACTTATATTCACGGAATCGGTAACTTCCATAGTTGCTCCGTTACTATATACCCCTTACATTATCTAATTTTATAATACCACAAAAAGCTAAATAAATCAACCCCCAGTATCATAAATTCACTTCCGACATTTCTTCGGCTTAAAATAAAGTATTATTTTCAGCCCCTTAAGAAACAAATGACGTTAGTTCGAATCTGACACGTCGAGAAATGACAGCTGTATTTTTGTAACATTTTGCCCGGTTTTTCAACTGCATAAATTCAAGAATTATTCAACAATTATGCGGTTTTAAGCAAAAAAAAGCAAGTATTCTGTATGAATACTTGCTTTTTTACAATGACAGTTTTTTTGTACTGCCATGATGTCTGCGTTGCCCAAAATAGCTGATTTTATCAGCCGTTTTGACTTTTCGTTTTTCAGTTTTCTCGCTTTTTCCGTTCCGTTTTCGAACCACGCACTTCGCGATTTCAAAGAAGAGATTTCAAATAATCTTCTACGTTTCTGTATTCGATTCCGTTTTTCAAAGTTGCATTTTCTCCGCGATAGATGACCGTTCTCTTCGTGATTTTCCCGTATCTGAATTCCGTGTTTTTCAGTTTTTCTTCGTCAATCAAATGCCTGAATTGCTCTTTCGCTTGTTCCTTGCTGTGCTTTACTTCGTAAATTTCACAAGTCGCATTCGCATTATCCGCAACAACCATATCGAATTCGCCGACGGCAAACTGAAGCTGAAAAACTTGCTTTTTCGGATTCGCAATCTTTGTTTCGAGCAACACGATGTCTTCCATCATTCTACCCTTTATATCGCTTAAAATCCGTTCGATAACCGCATTTCTTTCATCTATTGAAAGCTCCTGAAACTCCCCGTCTTCAAGCAACGATTGCACGAGTTCTTTTGCTTGCGAATATCTCATTCCCGGTTGAGTAAAAACGGTTTTGTAGTTCTTTTCACGACCGACAGGCAACGTCTGAATATCGATATCAACCGTTAAATCCAAAGCGTCGAGATACTCTTTTATTTCTCTTCTATGATCTTCCGAAATCGTTACGATTTGTTCTTCTTTATTTCTGATTTCGAGCAGATTCTTAAGCCGCTTTGTAAATTCTTCTTTGTCGATTCTATCAAGAATATCGTTTTGATTCTGCCTGTCGTTTCGCAAATTCCTTGCCGAAATCCCCAAATCATGAGACATAAAATCTTTCGTCAGAACGTCTAAAGTGAAACGATGGTTGACGTCTTCGACAACTCTGTTAATCGCGCTTGTTAGTTCGCCTTTCTCGTATAAATCATAAAGCGCGCGGAAATGCCCGCCGTATTGATAACACTTCAAAGAGTGTTGAATGTTCTTTGCGATTGCACTGTCGACGTATTCGTCAACGCTTTTCTTGCTTGCAAACGTGGACTTTTCGTTATAATGAACGCCGCCGAGACTCATCGTTCCGCCGTAGCAAATATACTCGTCGATCCCCTTTATGCCGAGAACCTCTTCAAATTCTCTGTACGGAATAAACGTGGTATGAAGGAAAATGCAACGGTCATATAGCTGCTCGTCTTCGGAAAAGAAGAATCCGAGCGAATCTGTACCCGATAATACGATTTTCATTCCGCACGCGGCAAATATATCCGAAAAAAGCGCAGCGCCTTCGATAAAATCTTCGATGAGCGTTACTTCGTCGATAAACACATACTTGTATTCGTCGTTCATCAGGTATTTCAAGTCCTGATTTATATCGCTTAAACCGATTCCCGCACTGACTTGAATAAATGCCGTTTTTGAAAAATCTTCTTCATTCATTTCGGCTATAACCTGGCGTATGAGCGTCGTTTTACCCGTGCGCCTTAATCCGTAAAGAATAAAAACTCTATCGCGAACATCCCCGTAAACATAATCGCAAATATTCTTATAAAGACTTCTTTTTTTGTAATTTGCGACTGTCTGAACGTAACTTTTCAAGTTTTCTCCGAGCATTACATCGGTTCTGAAAACGTGCTTTTCTTTTACCTGCTTCTCTGTTTTCTGCGGTTTGGGAAACATAAAAGTAAGCTCCTTTTCTCTCTTTTGAAGCTCTCTTCTTCTTTCTATTTTAGCGCGTAAATCGTCTACAAGCGCATCATCGACATATTTACTTTTCTTTTTGCCGCCCTCCGACCATTGCAGATAATATCTCGTTTTGCCGTTTATAATTTTCTTCGAGATATACCCCGCCGGTAATTCGGCTATTTCTTTTTGAACTTGTAAAAGCTCGTTTTGAATTTCTTGATTATTCATAATGTACTCCAGAATACCCTAAAAATAATTTCATTAAAAGCAATTTAAAGCTTCATTTTGAAAGAAGTAATGATATTTTTTAATCGTTGAATCAAGTCATCATAAGTCATTATATCTGCTATATTTTTATATTGACGTTTTATCAACTCAAAATCTCTTTTTTGCTCAAGATTGAATTCATTACTACGTCCTAGTAGCAATATTCCCTGAGGATTAACTATTTCAGGAGTTATATCAATCGGTATTTTCTCCTTTAATTTCGATATAACATATTCGCGATTTTCTTTTCTTGCCGTTAAACAGAAAATATATTTTTCAATCTGCTGTATTGCCCCAGCAAATTCTCTTACGGGAACATAATTGTTTCTATACGATGCTTGTTTTGTTAATATTTGTGCATCAGGTTTTTTTATTTCCAAAATATCTACAAACCCGCTATGGTCCACCAATAAAAAATCAGGACGTTTATCATACCCATCAATTCCTTTAAACTCGATTTCTCTTGTGCTAAAAATATATTTTGGATATAAAAGTTGTAGAATTTGATGAATTTTTTCTTGCCATACTCTTTCATCAAATCCTTGTGCTTCAGATAACATCTTTTCCAATTGGCGCAAAGCAATCGAAAATTGCTCAAGTTCAATTTTCATGTTTGCTTCTGAATAATTAGATCCTATTTTCTTTGTGCTTTTCCCAACTATATACTTATTAAAAATAGGTTCATACATGTCGGCTTCTGGAAACCATTCTTTTAAGATATTTCCTATACGACTATTAGCATATTTGTTTAATTCAATACTATTTGGAAAAATTTTTAATAAATAATTAAACGCTTCAATCGAAATTCCATTTTTTTCTTCCCACTTACCACCTATATATAAATCATTATTTATAATGTTATCTATCTTTTTTAAAATCGATATATTTCGATAAGCAACAAACATTTTAGGTTTTAATACGATGTCATTTGAAAAATAGAAATGATTAGATACACTCAAAATGTCCGAGTCGAGTGCTACATAATCAGCTCCTATCTCACCAATACAGAACCTTATAACTTCTTCCGTATCATGCTCTTGCTCATCATTTCTATACAGATTACACTCTTTTACAAAAAAAGTATTTTTAATATGATGTTCTTGTTTTTCCTCAACAATTTTTTCAAACAACCAATCCACACCATTATCTGGTGTATAACGAAGAATTAATTTGGTTCCTTTTTTTTCAAAAAATATACTTTCCATTATTCACTCCTCAGTAATCACACCTTCTATTTCTTTTTCTAAAATGGCATACCCTTTCTTTGTATCTTTTCTTCTGTTGAATTGAATAACCGATTGTTGTATACTATCTACATCAGTAAACATCACACCAATCCTCGCCTCGTTTAATAATAGCGCATTTATATATTCAATGTCCGGCGCATAGATTTTCCTAACTTTATAGATATATTGATCTTCCGAACTTAAAAATTGTCTGCTGATTTTATATTTGTTCTTCGGCGGCATGATCATATCCCCTTTTATTTGAGATATTCTCCGCATTGGTTCCGTCAATGAATTCCCTTGGAGCTCGGGTTTGAACATTATGTGATTCAGAAGCAAAACCCGGTTATTCGAAATCGGGTATATACAATGCATATGAAGATTCACCCCACTCCTAACAGGGAATATTTCTAAAGTAGGATAAACATCCGTCAATAAAAATTCACCACCGCGAGCTTCTATGATTGTCATATAAAATCCTATTATATCATTCATAAAATCTGTTTTAATAATAGGATCTATCTCTTCACTTTCCTTAACATCTTTAAATGTTCTGCATTTAGACAAGATCTCTATTTCTCTTTTCCATAGATCTTCAAAATTTCCTTTTGCGTACTTTTCAAGCAAAGTTTTCGTGCTTTCATTAAACTTGCAATTTTTATATTGATCTTTTCTTAAATCAGAGCGAAACGACAATAATGAAAGAAAAATCCTTAACGCCTCCAATTCTGAACGCGTGATAATAATCTCATTATCTTTTAAAAATTTTTGTCGGATTAAAGTTGCTATTTCTCCTTCAAAAATAGCCAACGAAGACTCAATTGATGTCGGTTTGTCTTTATGATTTACTTCATCCCTATACATATCAAAATTCATAAATATACTTCTAGGATTACGTTTTTCCAAAACTTCTTTTTCTATATCCCAATAAAAAACTTGTCCTTTATTATCAAGGAAATTTTTTAAAATAAATTGCGGAATATAGTGATGTCTTTTTGCTTCTGACATTCTATTCCCCCTACGCTTTATTGTAATACCATTATAACCCCTTTGTTTGATTTTGTCAAGGGGTTATGAGGGGTTATATTGTCGAATTTTGAAAGCAAAAAACAATTTTCCCGAATAGCATACAAGCGACTACGAATTTGTAGCCGCTTTTTACGTTATTTATCTGACAATTTTACGTCGTCAATATCAAACCAAGTAGCGTTTTTGATAACCGCTTCTGCATTACCGTCGCTTAATTGAACAAAATTGATTACGTCGTCTTTCGGAAAGCCGCCATACCAATAGTGCCACCCCATATCATTATTCGGAATAATGCCGAGATTGTCGTTTCCGAGCAGTTTATCTACTATTTGCCCGGCGTGTCCGAGAAGAACGTGAACACCTTTATCTTTCATCGCGTTATACATACGCACGACTTCCGTCGTCAGACAATGCGTTCCGCCGGAAAGATAAAACCAATATCCGTCGTCCCAAAACAAATACAAATGAATCATCGTATGCGTATGTCCGCAAGAGATTTCCCACATGTGCGACGGGTTTTCTATTTCCCATTTTTCCTGCGTGCTTAACTTAAACCACTTATCGAAGTCGTCTTGCGAATTCTCGTCAAGCAAACTCATTCCGCCGTCACGATCGTCGCCGTGGCGTTTGAACATTTCTTTTGGCGTTTTTCCTTCTAATTCCTCATATCCCGCAGCAGCATAGCAATAAGAACAGACCTCATAATACTTCCCGGAGGACATCCTCTCATATCGCCCCGCCGCCTTCGTTGCAAATAGGTCTTTCCCGTTTTTGATATGCTCTATAAGTTTGTCTATTTCTTTTTCCTTTAACCCGTCACGATCGTGCCTCTTGCTTTTCGGGACAAGGTTCCAATAAAGCGCGCGGTTGATAAACCCTTTTCTGTTTTCGTAAGGCAATCCATTTTTAACATAATCGTTATATACGCCTTGTTGCAACATTCCGACGGTGTTAGCGACTACCTGACTCAAAAATTCAAGTATTCTGTCTAACCGAGAGTCCGGAAAGAAATCCCCTTTCATATCCTGGCTTCTGCGCACAAGCACGGCATCGTCAAGAAAAACCATGATGTAACCGTTTTCATTGATGACGCCGATTTTGAACCATACGCGTTTCCACGGAAATTCTTCTTCCATATCCTTTTGAAATTTCTCTTCGGAACAGTCTTCGGGAGCGTAATACTTATTGAATTTTATGTATTGTTTTAACGTTCCTCTCGGCACGGAAAACCAGAACTCCCACCGTTTGTCGGGATAAGTAGGTTCTATTTTTTCTATTTCGCCGAGCAATTTATTCACTGACTGCAACCCGCTCTCCGTCAACGCTATATCGTTATGGTTTAATCTGTTTGAGTGAAAAATATGCTTATATAAATCGACTTCGGAAGCCGACATTCTTATTTGCTTGTCCATCTTTACCTCTTTAATCTTTATCCTTTACCGACGTCATTCGCCTTTCCAAATTCCGTCCGGTCTCATTTTTGCCATTGTCAAAAGTTGCACCAATGGTCTTTTGGCATTACCCTCCGTTGCTTCCCAATAGTTCTTTGAAACATCGTTACCTAACGCGTTTATCGCTTTTTCAAGCAACGGTATGCTTTCAAGTCCCGTCTTTCCGAAAATTGTTCCTATACCGTCTTTACCGAACACGGAATCACGATGATAAATTTTACTATAATTATACGTTATATTCAGCCATAGTTCCGTAGTCCCGCCAAGCATAAAAGTTCCTCCGCGCATCATATGCGGAGAATCCGAATGTAACACCTCACCCGTTACCCTATCTGTAAGAGAAATATCCCAACTCATTTTATACCTCTTTTATATATTCTCATCCTCAAGGACAATACAATTTACCCGACCGGAATATGCGGTGCAACCGTCAATTGCAATAATACCGTCCGCATAAAAAGGTGAAAAATCGCTGTCCTTGCCAAACTCACTGCACTTTCCTTCAAGCCGACAATGTCCCCACGAACAATGCCAATGCCCACAGACAATCGTTTTATCCTTTTCCGTCACGCCGTAAGAATATGCAAGCATCCCGTTTATCCACCGCACTTCTTTCCAACTCGTCTCGCCCACTTCTCGCCAATCTTCGATAGGCGAATAATAATTTGCAGACCAGCCGTGACGATTGTTGCAAGGTATCCATCCGTGAACGAACACATATTTCTTCGTTTCGTAATAGTTTAGCATTTTCGGAATAATTTCCGTTATATACGGCGTTGCGCATAACTTGTTTATAATATCCCTGTAGTCATCCGTAAAAATATCCGTTCCCGTTAAATCGGTAACTGTTTTAACCGTGCCGTTACTCCAGTGGTGCGTATACTCTATTCCGTGTCCGAACAACTGCTTTGCGTCGCGAATCAAATCTAAAATTAAATCTTCGTGATTTCCGCGCACCAAAATAACATCATCGTTCTTTAGAAGCTCGCAGATAAAATTTTGCATTTTCACCGATTCCGATCCCCTGTCGAACAAATCGCCGCAAACAATCAATTTATGCGGAGATTTATCCTCAAAAAAACCTTTCTCGGACAAAGCCTGCATTGTTTCACTGTAAAAACTATGCACGTCAGAAATTACATAATATCTCATTTCTTATCGATCCTCTGCTCTTTTGTTTTCAGGATTTCGTCTAACGTAACCGGCGCATAATTCCAATACATACAACCGACGTTATAAATCTGTAAATCATACCCCTTTTCGTTTAATGTTTTTGCGATAAGAAATTCTTCCGTTGCCTCCGCCGTAAAATGCGAATGCCCGTGCAAATGAATAGCATTATATCTATGTCCGTTGTAAAACGGAATAAAATAATGGCTTAAAATACACCGACGCACCGTGCCGTCGTCAAGCGTAACGCTAATATCGTCATAATCTTTTATTCCTGCAAGTGCTTTCTTTGCCGCCGCATTATGTAAAAACCGATCATGGTTGCCCTTTATTAAAACAATCTGTCCGTTCAAGCGTTTTATAATCTGAACCGCTTCATTTGTTGCGGTTTTCCATATCAAATCACCTAAAACGTAGACAAGATCTCCTTTGGCTACCTTGTCATTCCAACGCTTTATAAGTTCATCGTCCATTTCTTCCACTGTTTCAAACGGTCTGTTGTCAAACCTTAAAACGTTTTCATGTCCGAAATGCAAATCGCTCGTAAAAAATATCTTTTGTCTTTCCATTATCCGTCTCCGAAAATTTCGTCGCAAAACGATTGTAGTTCAATTTTATCTTTCATATTCAAATCGGCACACGCCGACAACTTGTCCGTATAACGTTTTTCAAAAACGTATAGCCGCGACGAAGTAGTCTTTGTATCATCATTATATCGAATCATTTCGGGGAAGCCCCAAAACATAACTCCCACTTTATCCGAATATCGGAAAGCTTCGTCAAGCGCATATTCTAAAAACTCAAACTCTGGTTTTATCGCTCGGATATAATCCTTTCCGTCTTTAATTATTATCTGACGAAACATAGCGACTTTTGCCCTCATATAATATGGATAATGCCAGATATTAACGTGTTTCCATTTGTAGCTTTTCTCATAATGCTCACTTTTGCCTATCAGTCTCACCGGCGTTAAAAATCGACTGCTTCCATACTCAACCGGATGCTCGCAATTTTTATTCCCCGACTTAAACTCCGTAAGCACAGCATAAAGCCCGTCAACGTCATTGCCTATCGATTTATTGTTTCGAATAGCGATTATCAGCTCTTCGATTTCTTCCTGCGTTCCATAATAGTCTTTCCATCCGGATGAAAAGCCGGGACGAGCATAATCTGTAAGCCGAATCCTGTAAAACTGTTTATTCTTCATTATTCTTAAACCAACACTGCAAAAACGGCGTATTTTTAGGATCAGCACAGAAACACAAGAAATCTCGCGTCTCCTCTTCGATCGTCGTGCCGTTTTCTTTACAAATCTTTTGCACTCCGTCATAAAGTTCCTGTTCTACTTCAAATATCACCTCTACTTCTTTTGCCATAGAAACTCCCATATTTACTAATAGTCTCGCCAAAATTATAGCATAAAAAAAGACCTATTTTCGTCCCACTCAAAAACGTTTCAACTTTTAGAAAAATATTTCAATTTTCTGTTTTTGTTGCAACTTTTTGAAAAATGTTTCAACTCGAAACCAACCACAGGTCAACTTTTAAACTACCGGTTTATTGTAATTCAATCACTTTTAGTATACTTTATTTACTGTTCCGCTTCGTAAAAGCATTTTCCCGCAGGATCTCCCGCAGAGCCTTTACCATATCGATGATAATCCTGCTCTCATACAATGTACACTCTTTAATTTGCTCGGCAAATTCGTTTTCGCACACGTTTTCATGCGTGTTTATACAGTCCGCCAAAATGTAATCTGCCGAAACGTCCAGCGCATTTGCTATATCGACGAGCGTTTCAAGGCTCATGCACTTCAACCCCGTTTCCATATAACTTATGTAACTCGTCGATTTCTCTACCGCTTCAGCCAAATCTGCCTGCGATAAATGCTTCTTTTTCCGTGCCTCTTTCACTCTTTGCCCGATAGTGTAATAGTTAATCATGAATAAACCTCCAAAAAAATATTCATGATTATTATAGCCGTTGCACTATATTTTCGGCAATCGGCTGTTGTGTTCATAGCCAATAGACGATAAAATAGTCGCAAGAATAAAAATAGGAGGCAGAATATGGACGACGGAAATTCGTTAAAACTAAAAGAAATCGGCAATCGTATTCGCGCCGCCAGAGTCGAACAACACATGAGCCAAGACGCATTAGCGTTCGAGGCGGATTTAAGCCTTAGCACAATGAGCGACATCGAACTCGGCAAGTCTAATCTTCGCGTCGTTACTTTAATAAAAATTATCGAAGCGTTAAAAATTTCCGCAGATACAATCCTGCGCCCGGACGTTCCGAATGTGAACGGTATTTACCAATCGGAATTCAGCGACCTGCTATCCGATTGCTCCCCCGCCGAAATGGAATCTATTATAAGACTCGTTTCAGACATCAAAAAGACTTTCCACTCGAACAAACTGTAATCAACACAACATCACATAATCATGTTGCCGAATCGCCATTACTCGGCAACTTTTTTATTTTTCTTATGTTTTTATAAACCGACGGTCAACGACTTGACTGCCGGTTTATTTCTTTTTACGCGAAAAGACATTATAATTGATTGCGGAACAACAAGCATAGGGAGAGACTATGGAAGAATTAAACGTATTCGATAAACTCACGGCTATCGCAACGCCGACACAACTTACTTTGTTCGGCGACTCCGATCGTTCAAGAGCAATCGCTGAACATAAAGCATGGCTGCAAAGCATCCGACACGAACGCCCGAATACCGAATCGAACTATAAAATAGGTATTTATATTCGCTATTTTAATCAGACAAAATACGAAGATTATCTCTCATATCACAAAAAACAGTTTAACGACACCATCGCCCTTTGCCCGAAATGGGAACTTGTCGATTTTTATATAGATGAGGGTGCGACAGCTCCGCATATGGAATCTGCCAAAGAATGGAGCCGATTATTGCAAGATTGCATGGACGGCAAAGTCAATCTTATTATCACTCAAAAAATCGGTAACGTTTCGAGAGATATGCAAGAACTGACGATATGTTCGCGACTACTTGCCACACAAAATCCGCCTATCGGTATTTATTTTATATCGGAAGACATTTTTACTTTAGCTTCTTACTATACACACGATTTGAGGGACACCAAATTTTTCCCTTCCGAGGATTGGAAAATACTCCCCGACGAAGAGCAAAAAGGACTGATTACAGATGATTGATATTGAAAAACGCGAACAAAAGGAACAGGAGAAAAAGAAAACTCGACAAAGGATGCAAGTTAAAGTCGATCCGAACAACTACGAGTTTATTCCTGCTCAAAAAGAAACCGACTATTATGACAATGACGTCAATCAAAGAGTCGGAATCTACGTCCGCGTTTCTACCGACGATGTAAGACAAACCACATCATTTGAATTGCAAAAGAAATATTATGAGGATTTCGTTACAAAACACCCCAATTGGACGCTCGTAAAAATTTATGCCGATGAAGGTATCAGCGGCACATCTCTCGACCACCGCGTCGGATTCAATGAAATGATTTCCGATGCAAAAAGCGGTAAACTCGATATGATTATTACAAAAAGCGTATCCCGTTTTGCCCGTAACGTTCTTATTTGTATCGGCATGGTGAGAGACTTGGCTGCATTACACCACCCCGTCGGTGTATTCTTTGAATCGGAAGCCATATTTTCGCTAAACGACGATTCTCAAATGGCTTTATCTTTTTTAGCCACGATGGCAGAAGAAGAATCTCACACGCGTAGCAGAAGCATGGAAACTTCCCTTCGGATGCGACTCGATAACGGTATCCCCCTTACACCTAAACTATTGGGTTACTCTCATGACGAAGACGGGCAACTCGTTATCAATCCTACCGAAGCGCCGACTGTTAAATTATGCTTTTATATGTATCTCTACGGCTATTCGACTCAACAAATCGCCGATACTCTTATCGCTCTCGGGCGCAAATCTTACCTCGGGAATATCTGCTGGACGGCAAACTCTATCGTTCAGATCTTACGAAACGAAAGACATTGCGGCGACGTTCTCACGAGAAAAACCTATACGCCCGACTTTCATACCCATAAAGCAAAGAAAAACTATGGCAAAAAACCGCAAAGTTTATATAAAAATCATCACGAAGCAATCGTCTCCCGCGATGATTTTATTGCCGTTCAGCATATGCTTGACAATGCAAAATACGGCAATAAATCTTTTCTACCCGAACTGAAAGTCATCTCATCCGGCATACTAAAAGGTTTTGTAATAATAAATCCGCGCTGGTCGGCATTCAAAGAAATAGACTATCTTCAAGCCGCTCAAAGCATTTACGAACAACTTGCAGAATCCGATACCGAACAACCTACTCTTGTTGACGATAATCCGAAAGAAGTTCAGATAGAAGTCGCCGCCGGGGATTTCGACCTACGGGATTTTGAAATTACCCGTTCAGAATTTTTCGATTCCGTAAAACAGCCTTATGTCATTTTTGCAAATAAAAAGATTAAATTTGGCGCTACGATTACAAAGAAGTTCGCGGATAAAAATTACATAGAATTACTTGTAAATCCAAAAGAAAGAAAATTCGCCATACGCCAAACGGATAAAACAAATCGGCAAAGCGTGTGCTGTTCAAAATTATCCATAGGTCAACATCTTCCTCGAGAAATCCCGGCTTCCGCTTTTTTCAGCACGCTATACGATCTGTTCGGGTGGAATACTGATTATAAATACCGCATTATCGGTTCTTTGCTTGAAAAAGATAATGAAATTGCCTATATTTTCAACATAGATAACTCCGAAGCCTTTTTCAAACCGTATATCTTGCCGAAAGAACAAGACGAAAACACAAAAATCCAACATCTCACCCCTTCGGGGAAACGTATACGCGCAATTCCGCAAGAATGGACAAACAGTTTCGGCAAACAATACTATATTCACGAACAAACGATTGCCGCGTTAGCCGAACAAAGCGAAAAAGACTGGAAATTACGCATAGACGGTCAGCTTTGCGATACCGGTAACAACCTGAACGTAACAGGCTTCGACGAATTACGAACTTATATCAATCAAGAAATAAGCAGCATCACCACACAGGAGTAACAAATGAGCGATACGAATACATTGAACGATTTATTGCCCGACTCATTAAATCAAGAAGAACTACCAAACACTCAAAAACCGTCCCTTGCCAAAGACGATGAAATATTAGATATGACCGGCGGCTTCGATTTTGACGACTATCAGGTCGTCAGACGAGAATTTTTCGCACATATAAAAGAACCGTCCGTAACCTTCAACGAGTGCAAATTATACGTCAACGCCGCATGTCTCTCTAAATTTCCGAATGCGTCTTACGCTCAGGTTCTGATAAACCAAAAAAAGAAAATTCTTGCCCTGCGCCCTTGCGAAGAAGGCGCAAGAGATTCTTTTATGTGGTGCAATTCTTCTAACAGTAAAAGGAAGGCAAAGTCTATCACATGCAAACTGTTTTTTGCAAAACTTGTGTCGCTTATGGATTGGAATCCGAATTACAGATATAAACTGTTGGGTAAACTTATTCACGCGAACGGCGAATACCTCATCGCGTTTGATTTAACCTCAACCGAAATTTATCGAAAAGCAAAAGTCGGCGAAGATAAAATGAAGGTTTCCCGAACGCCGGTTTACCCGTCCGATTGGCAAAACCAATTCGGTTTACCGTTTAACGAACATAAACAGTCCTTACAAATCAATATTTTCGACGGTTATGCGATTTATTCTATAAAAGAAACCGGACAAGATAACCACTCAGAGGTATCAAATGGCAACCGAACAACAGAATAATGTACTCCTTACAATCGATCCGAGAAAAAGCAGAATACGTTTACACAAAACTACCCTTCACGCTCTCGGCGATCCCAAATTCATCCAATTCCTTATAAGTCAAAAACAGCGAAATTTCGCGATACGCGCCGTAGATAAAGAATTTACCGACGCGCAACCGCTTAAGGTAAATACAAAAAATCTCTCCCCCGACGATTCATACGAAGTGTTTTCCACAATGCTTGTCAATAAGTTATGCGACGTTTTGGGCATAGTCAATATGAAAAGTTCCTACAGGCTCTCAGGTTGCATTATTCCGGAACAAAACATGGCTCTATTCTCGTTTTCGTCCTTAAGAAAAATAGACTTAAAGGAAGATTGCAATGGATAAGCTCCCTATACTCAAAATAGATCCTGAATTTAAAGACCTGATACGACCTTTAAGGCGTAAAGAATACTTGCAATTAGAAGAAAATATCCTTGACGAAGGCTGCCGAGATCCGATAATTATCTGGAACGACTATATAATCGACGGGCATAACCGCTATTCGATATGCACTAAATACTCAATTCCTTTCAATACCGTATCAAAAGATTTTTCCTCGCGTGAAGAAGTTATCGTTTGGATATGTAAAAATCAGCTCGGAAGACGAAACATTACGGAAGAAACGCGAAAATATCTAATCGGTCGGCAATACGAATCCGAAAAAATCATCGACAGCAAAAAGAACATACACGGTAAAAATCAACACTCGTTACAATCTAAACAAGACGAAAATGACGAGGATTATATTATTGATTCCAAACCAGAACAGTCAATACAACGATCGAAAAACAAAACCGCGCATATTATAGGAGCCGAAAATAATATCACCCATGCAACCGTCCAAAAATACGCTTATTTTTCTCGCGCTCTTGACCATATTGCGGAACAATGCCCGGAGCTAAAAACAAAAATTTTATCCGGTAGATATAAAATCTCACATAAAAACGTTCTTGCGCTCGAACAATTAAGTCCTAAAGAGCTAACTCAACTCAATGTGAGATTAGACCGCGGAAATCATCCGTTCGTGCAATATTGCACCACCCGCTCGATCATCGAAAACGAGCCTAAAGAAGAAGCCAAACCGCATCAACCGTCTGTAAAAGATATGCCCGAACATAATCCGGACGCCCCTATAATTCAACTTTGTCTTACCGTTCCGTCATGGATTACTTCCGTACAAAAAGCTACTGAGCCTGCAACCATCGCAAACGCATCAGACAAAGCGAAGCAGCAACTTCTCGAAATTTTAGACAAGCTGAAAGCGGCTATTGATACCGTTACCGATCTTATTAAGGAGGATTAAACATGCCCGATTACAGTGAATTCGTCCCGAACGTTCACTTTGAACAAATTCCTATTAAAGACCTTGTATCAAATCAAGACTATCAAAGAAATTTATCCCTCGGGCATATAAACCGTGCCGCAGAAAATTTTGACTTATATCAAATCAATCCCGTAAAAGTCAGCCGTCGCGACGGCGTAAATTACGTTTTTAATGGTCAGCACACTATAGAAATCGTAGCCTTGGTATCCGGTTCGCGTGAAACTCCCGTCTGGTGCATGATTTACGACGACTTATCCTATACCGCTGAAGCAAATATCTTTGCAAACCAGCAAAAATTTGTAAAACCGCTCCAACCGTATGAAGTATTTAATGCCAACGTCGAAGCCGGAAACGACACCCAACTTATCATTAAAAGTTTAGTAGAATCATATGGCTTAACAATAGGAAACAAGAAAGGTCCGGGGATTATTTGCGCCGTATCGACTTTAGAAAATATCTATACGAATTATGGAATGCAAACATTAAATCGAACCTTACGCTTGATTATAGGCGCATGGGAAGGCGATCTTCATTCTTTTTCTGCAAATATTCTTAACGCCGTCGCAAAACTTATTTCCGTCTTTGGAGACGGTCTGAACGATGATATTTTTAAAGAAAAACTCGGAGCCGTTTCAGTAAAACAACTCACTCGTGTCGCTAAAGAACGAAAATCCGGCTGCATGGGGTTTGCCGAAACCATGATTATAGAATACAACGGCAAGAAAAAATCTCGTGCAAACCGTCTGTCTATGGGCAGACTTTATTCTAAAGGATACTCGGGCGACATCGGAGAAGAAGATGACGAAGACGATTCTTTACAAGATGAATCCGAGTCCGAATACCCTGTCGTTGAGTAGAAAGAGGCTTGCCCTAAATTATTGGGCAAACCTCTTTTCTCTTTACATAAAAAATTCAATTTAGAATACAAATAGTTTTTTTATATTTTCCTCACTACAATGTTTTTCCAACCACCCCCTACATCCTTCTAACGAATCAATTAAATTGTCATCATCTACAGGGTTATCCAATCGTGCAATAAAAGAAACAATCTGATTTTTTAAGTCACCCAGAAATTGGGCAGCCTCAACAGATACACAATCGAAAAATATCAAATTGTCGATTTTTGTCAATGCAATGTTTAGTTGAATAATGCACTTTTTTGCGAGTTCAACAGCAAACACTCCCTTGCCATTTACAATTGATTTCATGTATTGAAATGGATGACAGCCAATAATCATCCAAAGCGAAACGTATATATCATATATAGCACAATTCCATGACCTTTTCATATTAAGTAGATTCTCTAAATTTGATCCCAACTCTATAAAGTAGCCTAATAAAACAGCACTCACTCCACCAGCACCAATAGACATCAACACCGAAGATATAATCAATTGAGAATCAATGAAATATGGCACAATCAATACAAGCGATATTATTAAGAAAACTAAATATATCCAAAAGTGATTTCGAGAAATGCCAATAATCTGTTTGTTGGATATTTTTTCATTTTTCCTTATATATGACTCAAAGTCTATTGGTTTAGATAAGCTGTCCTTCTTGTTTTCAACTTCCATTGCTCTTCTCCTTCAATTAAAATACTTATTATATGTTTCGTTTACACTTTCAACGTATACGACAAATGAGGGATGACTTGTATCGCCGCGTAACAAATACATGTTTTTCTTATCCAAATATTTAGCTCTTACCTCACCCCAAAAACTATTCTCTTTTATAGCAATAGCTTTATCTCTCACATCTTTGGAAGACGGAACCTGACACCAAGTCCACTGATCATATATTCCGTAATTCTTATTATGAATGAGTCGGCAATAATCACCGTCCGAATTTTTTGCAAGTATTGCCACGTCAAACGAAAATTCCACTTTCGGAGAATCGTTAAAGTGCAATATAGACGTGATTACCGACGTTGAATCTTTTCCGTCCGAAAAGAATGAATTGCCAACCGCCTTATTCAATGAACAACGAACGGTCTCCTTTAATTTACGTAAATCATTCCAAAATTCGTCTGGCATCGATATAATATATAAATTGTAGTCCAAGTCAAACGGCGCATTTCCATTCCTTGTAACCATATTTCGAGCATCTCCGCCACTCCCCACAAGAGAAAAATTAGTATTTATCCCAAACGAATCATACAAATCATCCCTTACATCTTCTAAAACTTTAGAACAATAGGAACGGTATCTCTTTACCTCATTACTTTCAACATATTGATACATAAAACATCTCCTCTTATCCCATACCTGCCAAATAGCGGTTATTCCGCTAAATCGTATTATTATATCCGATAAAATATATTATGTCAATGGTTTTATGCCGCCAAAACGCGCTTTTTTCTAAAAATATGCTATATTTATTCTAACCCGGTCGAATTCGACCAGTTTAACCGTTTCGATTTCGATACGGTTACAAAGCCTCTTCAAGCAACATGCCGTTCTTTAATTCTATAATGATTGTATGGTCTTTTTTTATCCGCACTTCCTGAATTATTCGTCTTAATTTGTTATCCGTTATTTCGGAACAATCGGCATTATAAAGAGAGAGTTCCTTGCTAAACCTACTCAGCTCTTCGTTTCTCGTCTTAGCAGTAGTCATTTTCTCTTCTATAATTGATTTTTCGTTTCGTAAAGCCACAATTCTTTGGGACAGTTCGATTATTTCTTCTCTTATCCGTTCCTTATTCCCTTGCGTCGTAACTTCAATCATTGCGGCGTCTTCCATTTGCTTATTCAGCTCGTTTATGCTTCTTTCGATATTGCATAAATCATCCGTATAATCATTGCCACCGAATTGCTTTGATAACTCCGACAGAACAATGTCAAGCGCTCCGCTGTTATTCTGAATATACCCGTTTATCGACCTATAGACCGCTTTATGTATCAATTCATCGCCAACAGATATAGACTCACACGCATTACCGCCATGCTCGATTCGCGTAATACAACGCCACACAATTTTTTTCTTACCGCCGGAAATCCACATACAACGTCTGTAACGGTTTCCGCACGAATCACATACAAGCAAATCCGAAAAAGGATATTTCCCGCTAAACTTTCCCTTTGCAGTAATCGTTTTATCCGACACACGCGGTCTGCTGCGGCGCTTTGCCATCTCCGCCTGAACTTGCTTGAACGTATCCCGATCTATTATCGCCGGGTGATTGTTTGAAACAAGATATTTCGGCATCTCACCTCGATTTTTCTTCGATTTTTTTGTAATACAGTTTTCGATATATGTTTTTTGCAACAGCATATCGCCAACATAACGTTCGTTTGTCAGTATGTTGCGAATAGCATTCCTGCTCCATGTATCATTTCCGGTCGCTGTTTTTATGGGCGAAGAATCGAGATATTCTTTGATTTGATCCACACTGTTCCCGTCAAGGTACATATTGAATACGTCCCTAATATATTTTGCTTCCTCGGATACGATTTCCGGCTGTCCGTCTGCTCCCTTTTTGTAGCCGACAAGGTTATACCTGAATTTAAACGTTCCCGCCTGCATTCTTCTCTGAATTCCCCAACGCACGTTTGCGCTGATATTTTCACTTTCCGCCTGCGCTAAAACGCTATAAATACCTAATGCTAGTTCACTTTCGGATTTCAACGAATCAAGACACTGCTCTTCAAAATACACACCTACGCCGAGTGCTTTAAGTTTACGAACATATTTAAGCGCATCTACCGTATTTCTTGCGAAACGAGCAACAGATTTCGTTATGATATAGTCGATTTTACCCTTTTCGCAATCTTTAATCATGCGAAGAAAATCGTCCCTTTTCGCCGCTTGGGTTCCGCTTAAACCTTCATCGGCATAAATTCCTGCAAAACGCCACTTCGGATTTTTTGCGATAGCGTCCGTATAATAGGCAACCTGTGCCTTATAACTTTCAAGTTGATCGGAACTATCCGTTGACACACGACAATATGCCGCTGTACGGAGTATTGAAAGTTCTGCGTTCGCCGCTTTCTTTTTCGGATCCGCTTCTATTCGCGTTATAATCTTTTTTACCGCATTCACTGAACTTTTCACCTCCCATATCGCTTGAAACAACGCTTCCGTTCATAAATGTAACGGTTATGCTTCCGTTTTGCTCTATTTGCAATTTTGAAACATACTCGTTCAAAAAATTTTCGCTTACAAGACCGGGAGTGCTCTCTGTTTCTTCTTTTATCGCACTGAGCAATTGTTCCTTACTTGTATCATCCACCTGTTCTTTACAATGACTGTATTTTAACTTTGCTAACTTAAAAATAAGATTTTTTCCTTTATTGAAATCCGGTTCGGGCGAATCCATAATCTTACGGAGTTCGTTTCTGCATTGTATTTCCTCAAAATTATACGAACTGCTTTTACCTGAATTTCGATTATCCAAAAGCGACGAATCGTCTTTTATTGCTGTAAATATTTTTCCAAACTCGGCAAAAATCAATGCATCATCTACATAGACGTCATTTTTACAGCCGTTTCCGCATATCCACTTTTCTCTCGACCGCCATTTCGTTCGCCTTGTCATCAACTTTCCGCATTGGGCGCAAACGATGTTCTTTTTCAGATATTCTATATTTCCCGAAAAATGCTCTTTCTTAAAACCTTTCGTGTTTTTTAAGCCATACGCACTTTGAAACAAATCGTTCCCGACTATCGTCGGATAATCATCCGCTCCGATATACTTTTTGTTTTCGATTATCCTTGAAACGCGATTTTTATTCCAATTACAGTTTCCTTGAAAAAAATCCACGTTACGCGCGGTTAGTTCATCGGCTATTTCCTGTAACAGTTTCCCTGCGGCATATTTCTCGAATATTTCGCGCACCACAACGGCTTCCCGATCTATAACGCAAATTTTATTCCCGTCTATCCCGTATCCGAAACTAATCATTCTATTTGCCATTTCACACCTCCGCGCTGAATTCTAAATCTCCCTTCAATACAAAAGTGATTGCACCGCTTTCTTCTATATAAATTTGCTTGATTATCCCATTGAAAATATCTTTATCGAATTCGGTTATCCCCACAGGAAATTGCTGAAGATTTCTTTTAAGCTCTCTCAACCTTTCTATACAGTGCTCATCGTCGTCCTCACTCACCAAATGCGCCCGTCGCGTTTTCAATTCGGATATTTTCTTTTTAATCGTATCCGTTTTCTCAAAGTATAAATCCTCGTTAAACGAACCTTCGGAATAAAGAGTAGTAAACAAACTCTCCTGTGCGCTTAAAACAGAAATATCTTTATCGATTTGCACAATCTCATCGTTTCCACGATTTATTCTTACCTTCAGCATCTGTAATTGGGCAATGGTTTCATCGATAAGACTTTTCTCGTTCTGTCTCACCTTGTTATACATCGAAACAAAAGCCCTTTCTATCTGCTCGTTCGACCTGTTCGGCGTATGGCAGACATCTATGCTCAAGCCTTTTTTTGAACAACTCCAAAGCATTTTATCGTTTCTGACGATAGGACGGTATGCCCAGCCGCAATGCCGACATTTTATCTTCCCCGAGAAAAATTCCTTTCCCTTTGCCCCGCGGCAAAATGTTTTCTGTCGCATTTTCTTGATTTCTTTAACCTTATCGAACTCTTCTTTCGTTATAATGCCTTCATGCGTATCGGAATAATAAAAGCTGTCCATCTGCCCTTTGTTCGGACGATTTCGTAACGGTAAAACGTTCGGCGTATAGGTCTTTCCCATAATCATATTACCCGTATACCGCTCGTTCTCTAAAACATAATTTATCCTACCGATATTCCACAGCATATCCCCGGTTTCGTGCGCTTGCATATATTTTACTATCGCGTTTGCGCCAATCCCGGACAAATACAAATCAAAGATTTTTCGGATATTTCGCGCTTCGTCCGGTTCTACAACAAGCTCTCCGTCTACAAGTTTATACCCGTATGGCGCAATGCCGAGTTTATACGTTCCCTCTTCCATCCGCATTCGGATAGACTGAACCATACGTTTCGATAAAGACATCGATTCATTCTGAGCAAACGCACTCTTTATGTAAAGCAGCATTTCGGAATTCATGTTTTCCGTATCGATTTTATCGTTTTCAAAAAACACGCTCACTCCGTAAGATTTTAATTCTCTTACCGCTTCTATACACTCCAACGAATTTCTTGCAAATCTCGTGACGCTTTTTACAAGCACACGGTCTATTTTCCTGTTTTTGCAGTCTTTAAGCAGCCTTTTAAACTCGTCTCTTTTATCCATCAACGTGCCGCTGATGCCCTCATCGGCATAAATATCAATGAGTATCATTTTCGGGTTTGACTTTATGTAATCGGTGTAATACCGCATTTGCGTTAGAAATGAGTTGACCTGATCGGTCTTATCCGTAGACACGCGGCAATATGCAGCAACGCGTATTTTATCCGTTTTATTCCCGGCGGTTGCCGCAATTACCGTTACCCTATCGGATACACCTTTATAATCATTTGCCAAACTCATTTTCTTACGTCCCTTAAACTTATTACTCGCACCGACAGCCTTTTTGCTACTCTTTCGTTCAATTCTTTCAACACGGAATACTCGATATTCCCTGCTTTATAGGCTTTTCTCATAATACTCCACGCCGAAAGATATA
>ERZ1106932.38-NODE-38-length-54147-cov-174.377302_pt1 | contig 54147 bp, 45 predicted proteins | sample MGYA00403665_ERZ1106932 | MGnify/ENA primary metagenome ERZ1106932 (study PRJEB35170, sample SAMEA104062448) | human gut metagenome | biome: human gut; feature: human-associated habitat; material: faeces | place: Denmark | collected 2012-08-24 ... | reverse complement strand
AACCTGGGTGCGGACCTGGGCGAGCGGAGTGTACAACAGCTTCGTACCTACACGATCAAGTGGCAGGAGGAGTATGCGACGCTTCCCATGTCGGCCGTCATGACCGTTGCGATCGCGCCCGATAAAGGGACCGTTACGCTTCCTACATTGAGCGTGCGGCGCACCGTGGCCAAGATCGCCTACAACATCCGCGTAGCGGATAAGGTCCCCGACCTCGAACTGCGCTCCGTACGCCTGTGTTCCGTCCCCGAATATACGATGCTCTTCACGCCTGCGAGTGCCCCTTCGACCTCGGAGAAGGATTTCACCGATGCTCCGCTCGTGGAGCTTCCCGACGCTGCGCGGCGCAGCTGTTCGGGCGTGCAATACCTCTTCGAGAACCCGCAGGGCACGGTACCTTCGATTACGGACCAGCGGGACAAAACCGCCGACAACGCCCCTGCGTGCGCTTCGTACCTGATGATCCGTGCCGCGCGCGGCAACAGGACTCTCTATTATCGGGTATATCTGGGACGGAATAACACGACGGACTTCAACGTAGGGCGTAACACGGCTCATACGTTGAAGTCCGTCGAAAACGGAGACGTGGCGATCGGGCTTTTCAACCTTGCGGACGGCGAAAAGCACGCATGGCTGACCCTCAACGACATCGGCATCGGCGTCAATTCGGGCAAAACGCTTGAACTGACCGACTGCTGGACAGGTGAAAAGAGCATCGTCAAAAACGGATACGTCGGATCGAGGCTCGCGCCCCACTCCAGCATCGTATACCGCGGCAAGATCGTGGACGCAAAGTGATGCCGCACTGCAAGAAATGCGGGCGGCCGCTCGAGCCGATCGAAATCGCGCTCACAAAAAAACTGATCAACCGCGCGAGCACGGAGTATATGTGCCTTACCTGCCTTTCCGATTTTTTCAAGGTGAGCGAACAACTTTTGCTCGACAAGGCGGAAGAATTCAGAAAACAGGGCTGCGGACTGTTCACCTCGTTTCCGCAATAATGCGCAGCGCGCCGATATCCTGCAGCCCTTTATCCGAACCGCGGAAAAATCATGAAACTTAAAAAAAAGCGCCCCCGGAAAATCCCGGGGGCGCTTTTTTCGCCTGTTCTTTGCACTGCCGCACGGATCGGCCGTGCCGGTTTTTTTATTTTACATGAGCGCCCTGCCCGAGGAAGAATCGACTACGGTGAACAGTTCGACCATCCTGCCCGTCTTCGCGTCGACATAGGCGTAATATTCGCTGCCGCCGTGCGTGCCGTTGATCTCATAGGCGAGCGTTTCTTTGCCTTCCACGGGGATCATGGCGAGGCGCACCCCGTTCAGATCCATCCTGCGGGCAGCCGCGCGCTCAATCTTCGACTGCGAGACGGAGGGTTCGGGGATCGAACGCTTCGTGTGGTTCATCAGATACGCATTCGCTTCAAGCCCCGTTACGATGCCGCGCTCTTCGCAGACTTTGACTTTTACGAGGTCAGAGTAGCAGACCACGCCGCCCTGCACGTAAGCGAAGTTGATGTCGCACTGGACGCCGCCCTCGCTCACCCATACCGCCTCGAGGTGGCTGTACCCGAGTTTTTCGAGGAAATTTTCCGCAATGCGGATACAGGCGTCCACGTCATAATTTGCGGTGCTGCAGCCCTTATATCCGTCGAACAGAATGAGTTTTCCGCCCTGTTCGGTGATCTGGGCCAGATATTTGTCTCCCTTTTCCGTACCGATCATCACGTTGTAAACGGAAAATTCTTTGCACTCCGTCTTGCCGGTGACTTTCAGATCGGAAATTTCGTAATCGGCAAACATTTCGCGGGCAAGTTCTTCCGCCTCTGCCTCGCCGATCTTGTCCAACCCCTCGATCGCCTTGCAGGAACGCACCTGTTCGGACGCTGCGAAGGGCCCGTCATAGATCATTTTCGGCGTCTCGATCACGTTGTGCTCGAGTTCGGTCATCTTTTCGGTGAATCCGTCCTTTTTGAGGATCGCGTCTAGATTTTTGCCGTTCGATTCCCTGACGAGTTCGTCTACGGCGTTCTTGATCTTATCCGCCGTCTCGTACATATACTCGATGACGGCTTCCTCCTCTTCGGTCAGTTCCTGACCCATGGCAAGTTTATTGAGCAGTTTTTTCGAATAATCCGCCACGCGGTTGACGTACGAAGTCAGATTTTCCGTATCGTGCGCGTCGACGGGGAAGGACTGCAGGCAGGCCTCCGCAAGTTCGCTCTCTACGAGCACGTCGGTGAGGATCTTCTGCATCTCGTAATTGCCCGTTGCCACGCGCGCCTTGGAAAGATTCGTGTCCAGATTATCCATCAGTTCGGACAACTGATAGACGCTGCTCTGATAACTGTTGTAAAGCCCGGCCTTCGCTTCCGTCAGGTCGAAATATCCGACCGTTACGATCGCGCCGAGCGCGAGCACCGCCACGCCGAGAGAGATGACCGAAGCCAGCCAGCCGCCGAACCCCGGCGTGCGGTCGTGGCGGTTCTGCTTTTTCTCCTCGCGGCGCGCATGGCGGGCGCGGCGCTCCTCTTCGCGCTGTTCGCGTTTTTCCATGGCCGCCGCGCGCTTTTTCTCCTGTTCGTCCCTGCGCGCGCGGGCCTTCTGCGCCTTTTCGCGCGCGATGCGGCGCTCGCGCTGTTCCGCCGTTTCGTTTTTGATCTTTTCCCTGCGGGCGGCGCGCTCTTCCCTGCGGATCCTTTCGGCCTCTTTCATTTCGGCCGCGCGCTTTTCCTTCTCTTTTTTTGCTTCGAGACGGGCCGCCTCGCGGTTCTCTTTCTTTTCCGCTTTCAGTTTTGCCGCCGCCAGTCTTTTTTCCGCGCGCATGTTTTCGCGCTCGATCTTCAGTTTCTGAAGGCGGGCCTTTTTGTCCGCCTCGCTTTCGCGCTCTTTGGCGGCGTGCACATTTTCCTCGGCGGCTTTTACCTTTCTTGCCGCCGCTTTGCGCGCGCCGCCTCCCGCGGCCTCAGCTTGCATGCGCGCGGTGCGCGCATCCTTTTCCGCCGTGCCGCTCCTCTTTTCTTTTGCGATATTTTCCACTTTTTCCGCTCCGCTGGAAATATTCTTTTCTTCTTTCATATTCTCTCCTCCTTATATCGCAAAGACGTGCTTGCCGATGGTCGTGACCGTTTCTCTCGAAAAGATCCACGAACTCGTCGCCGTTACGGGATTATAATAGTACAGGCATCCGTACGTCGGATCCCATCCGTTCATCGCATCCTTTGCGGCGTTGATCGCCGTCTGGTTGGGCGTAAGATTGATCTGCCCGTCCGAAACTGCGGTAAACGCGCCCTTCTGATAGATGACGCCCGCGATCGTATTGGGGAAAGCGGAACTCTTTACGCGGTTCAGAACGACCGCGCCGACCGCTACCTGACCTTCGTACACTTCGCCGCGCGCTTCGCCGTAAATGCAGCGCGCGAGCAGATACACGTCGGAATCGGTATAACCGGACGCCCCCGAAGAGGAAGAACCGCCGCCCGCCGCATTCGCCTGCGACATCATGCCCAGCGCGGCAAACGTGTTTTTGCCGACGATGCCGTCTACCGTAAGCCCGTTTTTGCGCTGGAAGTATTCCACCGCTTTTTTCGTCTGCGAACCGTAAATCCCGTCTACGCTACCCGAATAATACCCCCAGCGTTTGAGTTTGGACTGCACCGTTTTCACGTCGCTGCCCGTGCTGCCCTTTTTGAGTACGGCCGCTTCCAGAGCCGCTTCGTATGCCGCCGGAGCGGATGCGTGCGACTCGCTGCGCAGGGTGAAGAACACGCCCGCCGAAACCGCGGCGGTCAGCGCCAGGGCCAGAACGCTCACTCTGATGAGTTTTTTCATTTTTCTCCTTTTCCTCCGATAAAACTTTTACATACATTTTTTCATCGGAGAGAAAGGTCTCAGTCCGAGAAAAAATTTCTGATGATTTCCCAGATGCGGGAACGATACTGCACGTTGTTTCCCGTCGCCTCGCCGGAAAAACACAGGGGCGGATAGATCACGCACCACCAGTTGTCTCCCTTGCCCGTCCCCAATTCCACGATCAGCGCGTCGTACACGCCCGCTTCGAGCGTGACGCCCTCGTAAACGCGGGAGGGAAACTCCTCTTCGCGCACAGACGCGCGCGCCGTATACGAAAAGCCGTTTTCGGCGAGAACTCCGTCCGCAACCTCTTCGATCTCGGGAAGCCTTGCCCTGAGCAGGGCGATCGCCTCCTCTTTATCGTCCGCGCTCGCCGCGACGGGCATGAGGAATTCCACGATCGCCTCTTTGACCTCGTATTTGACCGCCTGATCTTCCGCGGAATTGGAATTGGCGCGCACGTGCATGCGCAGATATTCCGGCTCGGGTGCGGGGGATTTTTGCGCCGTTACCGCAACCGTCAAAATTATTATGAATAATAAGCCGAAAAGTATACAATATTTTTTCATCGCTGCCTCCGGGGAAATGGATTACCCCTCCTTTATTGACAGACAGGAAAGAATTTATACGTTCACCGTAAGACAAAAACCCCGCCGGACGGACGATTTCCGACGGGAACAAAAAAGGAGAGAAGATTTTCAAAAATCTTCTCTCCTTTTGAAAGCCGGATAAATCGTGATCGATCACTCTGCTTGCTCTTCCATCGTTTCCAGCAGAAAACTGACAGGCCGGAACCCGTCGTTGCAGGAAATCATCGCCGACCTTTTGTTCTTCATCCAACCGTCATATAAGTTCTCGCCGCCGTGCGCAAGCGCCATTACAAAAGCGGATATGCTTTCCCAGGCGCTATCGCAAAAATCCTGCGGCTTTTTCCAGCCGTTTGCGATAAATATTTGTCCTTCTTGCATATCGCAAGCGTGCAGAATCGGATTTTCGTATTTTTCGATCAAGTCTTTATAGCACGCTGTTTTCATTACGGTGATTTTCACTTTTTTCATCGCGCACCCCTCCCGCAAAAACACGGTTTTACTTACCGTTATAAAAAACAAACAACTTAAAAAAACATCCGCGCGGCAGGACCGCGATCCTTTATTTTTTGGAAACGCGCCCGTTGCTTTTTCCGCCGCTGATCTTTTTTTTCAGCACGGCGCGGATGATGAAATAGATCGCGGCGAGTACCGCGCCCAATCCCACGAACACGAAGCCGTACCACCATCTCTCTTTCTGCGTCGCAAACAGCAACACTGCGACGACCAGAAATAAAATTTCGATCACGATCAGGGGCGCCGTCAGCCCCGCGACCGCGTTGCGGTATTGCTCGTCCGTCCAATTTCCCCCATCCTTTTTCTGCATTGCTTTCCTCCGTAAAATCCCCTTACATTGCGGCCGTCTTATAAAAATAGAAATACCTTTCGTCTTCGCCGCAGGGGCGCATGCCCGCCGCACGCAGCATGCGTTCGGACGGGGCGTTTTCTTTGAAACACTTCGCCTCGATCTTTTCGAGACTGAGTTTTGCGAACCCGTATTCAAAAAGGCCTTCCACCGCCTCGCGCGCAAACCCTCTGCCCTGATACTCGCGCAGGATGCGCACGCCGACTTCCGCCTCTGCGCGGTAGCCGAAATTGTGCAGGGCTGCCTCTCCGATCAGTTCGCCCCCGAAATAGACGCCCAGACGGATCTCGTCCTTCTTTTTGAAATCGGCGTATACGTCTTCGAGGAACCATGCGTCGGAGACGTCTTCGGGCGCGTCGTCGTGCCAATCGTAACCCCACCAGCGGTTGAGGTCGTCGTCCTTTGCAAGCCGAGCAAAGCGGGCGGCGTCCTTTTCGGGGATCTTTTTCAGCGTGAGCCGTTCGGTTTTGATGCGGGGAAACTGAGAGACGGTATCGATGGGCCGTTTGATGGCAAGGTTGTATTTATCTACGATCTCCGCGGGCAGATACTGCAGTTTCGACTTTCTCAGCCCGAGATCGCCCGCATCGTCTTCGCGGTTGATATAGCGGATCCCTTCGCCGCAGAACCTGCGCGCAAAAAACTGCGCGATCGCGGGATATGCGCCCTGATATCCGCGGAGCGCCTTTTCGATGACGACAATCATCATATCTCCGCAGATCTCCCCGACGGAGAGGGCCACGATCTTGCCGCCCACGCGCACGTACGCCGAGACCATGCCGAGTTCTTCGATATGAGGCATGATCTCTTCGACCGCGCGCAGTTCCTCCTGCGCGGAAAAGGTGTCCTTTGCCAGTTGTACGGCGGAATATTCTTTGAGGAATCGGTAAATTTCCTCAAGGTCCTCTCTTTTATAATCGCAAAATTGATAATCGGGATAGTTTTTCAGAAATTTGTTCACGTGATTGCGCTGACCGCTGTATCTGCCGCCGGGATACGTTTTGAAATCTTCCGCAAGATACAGGTAGTCGCGCCAGCGGCGGGGATTGGATACGTGCACGTCGCTCCCGTACCGCTCCACGAGCAGGGCGAGCCTGCTTTTCGGCACGTTGGTAAAATGAAGGCGCTCGCGGTTTTTGCGGCAATAGTCTTCCAGCGCTTCGAGCGCGCGCAATTCGCTCTCCTCGTCCCCCGTACGGGAAACGGGAAAGTGAAAATACGGCATGGTGATAAACTGTTCGCGCACGATCAGGCAATCCTCCGCGACCGCGAACCAGGCGTTCTGATGCCTGAACCACATGAACAGGAAGGATACCGAGTAGTTGCTGATGTGCGTTTTCTGCTTTTGAAAATAAGGGATCAGTGCGGGAATGTCTTCCCTTTCGAGTTTTTTGAATTGCATAAAGTCTGCCGATCAGATCGTTTTGCCGCATAAAGCGGTTTCCTTATTATACCACAGGCACGCTTTTTTATCAACCGAAACGCGCTTTGTGCGGGGGAATGTTTTCGGCGGGGTTTTGCGGCGCGAACAAAAAGGCGGCCTTCGGCAAAGCCGCAAAAGCCGCCTTCCGACCGCCGCCCGAACGTAAAAAACCGTAAACAAAAAGAAGGCAGGGCGCAAACTGCCCCGCCTTCCCATGCCGCAGGCGTACTCGGCCGTGCCTTTTGCCTGCGTTACTCCACCGATACGAGATCGGAGGAAAGGATCTCGTATTCGGACGTTTCCGTCTCCTGACCGCTTTGCAGGATCTTAAAAGAGATCTTGTCCCCCGCGCGCAGGGTCAGAAGCAGATCTCCGATCTGGAAAGAACGGTCTATTTCGTGTTCCGTACCGTTAATGACGAAAGCCAGCACCTCGTCGCCGACCGCAAGCCCCATCTTTTCGGCGATAGAGCCCTCGGTCACCGCGCTCACCTCGAGCGTTTCCGTGATTTTACCCGAAGCGGTCTCCTCATCGTAAACGTATTTGCTGCTCGCGATGCTGACCGTGACCCCGAGCGTCGGGCGCGTGACGCCGGACGTTCCGCCGTTTTGGGAATTATAGATGATATTGTCTGCCCCTCCCTTGACGATAGAGACGGGGATCGCGTAGTTGACGTTCTGATCGCTGCCGTCCCCGGCGTTTGCGAGCCCGATCAGTTCGCCGTCTTCATTGAACACGCCGCCGCCGGAATTGCCCTCATACAGAGCGGTATCTATGCGCATGGAGCGGTATTGACGGGAAGTTCCGTCCACGCTGAGGGTGACATATTCGCTGTCGACGCTGACGATGCCTTCGGTGACGCTCATCCCCTCGTCTTCGGGGTTGCCCACGGCGATCGCCGTTTCGCCCACCGAGTAACCGTCCGCAAGCGTGACGGCGCACATATCCTCGTTGACATTGAGCACGTCGTCCGTATCGGCGCGCAGGATCGCGATATCCAGCGATGCGGCGCCGCCCACGTAATCGCACAGGATCGCGTCGCTGCCGTATTCGATCACGTCGTAACCGTCCGAACCCTTTTCTCCCGAATTATAGGGAGAAGTCTGCGACCCGTATGCGTAAACGGCGATTTTTCTGGCGATGTTCGAACCGTTGTCCGCATTTGCGTTTTCATTGTAAACGACGTGGTAGTTGGTGACGAAATAGGTATAATCTTCGTCCATCTGATACACGACGCCCGCACCCGTGGAAACGGATACGCCCTTCGTCTGCTGCATGCCGCCCCAGCCGCCCGACAACGTGGTCGTCGTAAACTCCGTGTAGACGCGCACGCAGGAAAGGAGCGCTTTTGCGATGGTCGCGCTGTTATCTTCGGGGACGGAAACGGTCAGATATTTTTCAAGAAATTGTTCGTATGTAAGGTCGTCTCCGTATATTTCTTTGTATTCCTCGTAAAGATCTGCGGCGGAAACGGCGCCGTCTTCTCCGTCTTTGCCGTTTTTCACCGTAAAGGTAGAGGTCGTGCCGTCGGAATACGTGACGGTAAATTCGCTCTCCTCTCCGCTGCCGTCCGTCTGCGCGATCGACACGACGTACACTGCCCCGTTCTCCTGAGAAGAACAGCCCGCAAGAACGAGCGAAAGAGCCAAAACGAGCGTCAGAACAGCCAGAATAATGCGGTAGGTCCTTTTCATAAAACAAGCCCCCTGTTTTTGTTAATGATATTATATCACCCTTTTGTTAAAGTTTGCCCATAATTATGATATCTTTATGAAAATTAAGGCGTTTTTCGCCCCCTGTTCCGTTTTTCCGCCAATCTTTTGCCCGTTGACAGCAAAAAAGTTTTCGGTCTTGTCCGGCCGAAAACTTTTTGCGGCATTTTTTATTCCCCTGCCGACGGCTGCAAAAAGACATATTGCGCGCCGGAGAGCCATTGTCCCCTTTCAAATTCGCGGCCGCGCACGACCACGTAATCTTTGTAAACTTCCACAAAGAGCCCTTCGCTTCCCGCATATGCAGAGCCGGCGCCTTCGCCCTGCCAAAGATATCCGACGGACGCCGTATTGAAAAAATTCGCGTCTTTTCCTTCTCCGAACAGAGCGGGCTGCTCGCTTTCGAGATGCCAATGCGTGTGCCCAGTAAAGAGCGTCGCGTTCGGATAATTTTTCAGGACTCTGCGCAGCGCGGCGTCTTCGGAGTCGTTCAGCCCGTACCACGTCTGCCCGAGAGAGGTGAGCGAGCCGGAAACGGTGTTTTTCGGCGGCTGATGCAAAAAGATAAAAACGGCATCGTCCTTTCCCGCCTCTCTGAGTTGCTCTTCCAGCCAATTCAACTGCGCACTGCCCAGTTCGCAGCGGACGCCCGCGGTATCGCTCGCTTTCACGGATCCGAGCACGATGAACTTTGTACCCTCTTTATCGACGGAATAATATGCCCTTTCGTTACCGGTATATGCGGCGAACAGCGCCATCATTTCTTCATACGTCTGCCCCGTATAAGACTCGTGATTGCCGATCGCGTAATATATGTCCGGAACATTCTCCGGATATATGTTTGCGATAATGGATAACATTTCCTCGTATTCTTCGGCGTATCCGTGATCGGTCATGTCCCCGACGACAAAGATCCCGGACGTGTCGGGCGAGATCTCCCGGATCTGGCGGAACGCCTCTTCCGTGCGGTCGTGCTGCGTCGGAGAAGCCGCGCCGCCCAGTTGGAAATCGCTGACCGCCTGAAATTCGTACAACTTCTCTGAACGCTCTGCGGCGGGCAGATCGAAGACCGCCGTATCCAGCACGATCTCGTTGAAATATGATTCGACGACGATCTGTTCGGCCTCTCGGGGAACATATATGTGTTCGGGAAGTTCGTACAGATACTCCTCTTCGCCCGGCTGAAAAACCGCAAGGCCGGTGTACTCTTTCAGCGGCGCACCGCCGGCGCCCCAGGCCAATTTATATTCCGTCAGCCCGTCGCTTTCTTTCGGGTCGGAAAAAAATATTTTTCCTCCGCCCACTCCGTTCATGCCGGCATCCGGTTCATACGTAAGGTCCTGCACCGCGTATCCGCTTTCTTCCGGCGGTTCGGGGGAGGGCTTTTGCGGTTGCGCATTTCCGTTTCCGCCGCATGCCGACAAAAAAACGAGCCCGAACCCCAATGCCAGGGCGCATACGCCCGCCGATTTTCTCTTCATCCTTTTTTCTCCTTTTTATTTTTATGATAGCACGACGAAAGCAAAACGCCATAACCGCATTGCTTTTTGCCATAACAATTTTGCTTTTTGGAAAAAGAAAAGAAAAAATTTTTGACTTTTTATCCGAAAACCGAACCCGTTTTGATCAAAATATTGTATAATAAAAGCGAACATAGGAGACAGAGGTAGCATAAATTGAAAATCTGCGGGATACAGAAGACAACTTTACTCGACTACCCGGGACGCGTTGCCTGCACCGTGTTTTTGGGCGGATGCAATTTCCGCTGCCCCTTCTGCCAGAACGGGGAGATCCTGGACGGCGGAACGGAAGAAACGGACGAGGAAGAATTTTTTTCCTTCCTCAAAAAACGGAAGGGCATTCTCGACGGGGTCTGCGTTTCGGGAGGCGAGCCGCTCGTGCACAAAGGCCTTCCCCTGTTTCTGGAAAAAATAAAGAAGATCGGCTACGATATAAAACTGGACACCAACGGCTCTTTTCCGGACGCGCTGAAAGCCCTTGTTTCGGAAAAACTGATCGACTACGTGGCGATGGACATCAAAAACGCGCCCGAACGCTACGAAAAAACGGCGGGCGCGACGTGCGATCTGCAAAAAATACGCGAGAGCGTCGGATTTTTGCTTTCGGACAAGATCGACTACGAATTCCGTACGACTGTCGTAAAGCAACTGCACCGCGCGGAGGACATGCTTTCCATCGCGAAGTGGATCAAAGGGGCGAAACGGTATTTTCTGCAGAATTTCAAAGACAGCGACGCCGTGCTGCAAAAGGGGCTTTCTCCCCTGTCCGACGAGGAGTTGGAGGCCTTCAAGCGGTTCGTAAAGCCCTACGTTCCCTCCGTGCGCATCCGCGGCGAAAGCGGAAACTGAGCGCTTTTTCCTGCCTTTATCCGTGAAACACACAATATATTGTGTTTCACGGAATTTTTTTGCCACAAGATATTGACAAACGCATATACTCGTGCTATAATAGGTTTCACTTGACAAAAGAGACTGACCCGATAAGGGCGGAAAGGAGAGAAGAAATGTACAGTGTAATCAAGAGAGACGGGACGAACGCGGAATTTGACATCAAAAAGATCGCGGCGGCGATCACGAAGGCGTTCGAGGCGCAGGGAAAACAGTATCATCCGAGCGTGATCGACATGCTCGCCCTGAAGGTGACCTCGGACTTCGAGCCGAAGATCAAAGAGGGCAAAATTGCCGTGGAGGACATTCAGGACAGCGTGGAATCCGTGCTGATCCAGGCGGGCTATTCGGACGTGGCGAAGGCGTACATCCTTTACAGGCGCCAACGCGAAAAGATCCGCAACATGAAATCTTCCATGCTCGACTACAAGGCGCTGGTGGACAGTTACGTGAAGGCGACCGACTGGAGGGTGAAGGAAAACTCCACCGTCACCTATTCGGTGGGCGGGCTGATCCTCTCCAACAGCGGGGCGATCACCGCAAATTACTGGCTTTCGGAGATCTACGACGACGAAGTGGCGAAGGCGCACCGCAATGCGGACATACACATCCACGATCTCTCCATGCTGACGGGTTACTGCGCGGGCTGGTCTTTGAAGCAACTCATCCAGGAGGGGCTGGGCGGCATCCCCGGCAAGATCACCTCGGCGCCGGCGAGCCACCTTGCGACCCTGTGCAACCAGATGGTCAACTTTTTGGGCATCATGCAGAACGAATGGGCGGGCGCGCAGGCCTTCTCTTCCTTCGATACGTACCTTGCGCCCTTCGTCAAGAAGGACAACCTCAACTACGACCAGGTGAAAAAATGCATCGAGTCGTTCATATACGGCGTGAACACCCCCAGCCGCTGGGGCACGCAGGCGCCTTTCTCGAACATCACGCTCGACTGGACGGTGCCGAACGATCTTGCGGAACTTCCCGCGATCGTGGGGGGCAAAAACCAGGATTTCAAATATAAAGACTGCCAGAAAGAGATGGATATGGTGAACAAAGCGTTCATCGAAGTCATGATCGAGGGCGACGCGAACGGCCGCGGGTTCCAGTACCCCATACCCACCTATTCCATCACCAAAGATTTCGACTGGTCGGACACGGAAAACAACCGCCTGCTGTTCGAGATGACCTCCAAATACGGCACGCCCTATTTTTCCAACTACATCAATTCGGACATGGAGCCGAGCGACATCCGCAGCATGTGCTGCCGCCTGCGCCTGGACCTTCGCGAACTGCGCAAAAAGTCGGGCGGATTTTTTGGAAGCGGCGAATCGACGGGTTCGGTGGGCGTGGTGACCATCAATATGCCGCGCATCGCGTACCTTTCCAAGGACGAGGATGAATTCTTCCGCCGCCTGGACAAACTGATGGATGTTTCCGCGCGCTCGCTCAATACCAAGCGCAGGGTGATCACGAAACTTCTCGACGAGGGGCTGTATCCTTATACGAAGCGCTACCTGGGTACCTTTGCGAACCACTTCTCGACCATCGGGCTGGTGGGCATGAACGAAGCGACGCTCAACGCCTGCTGGCTGAAAAAAGACCTCACTTCGCCCGAAGCGCAGAAGTTTACCGTAAAAGTGCTCAACCATATGCGCGAACGCCTTTCCGACTATCAGGAAGAATACGGCGATCTGTTCAACCTTGAAGCGACGCCTGCGGAATCCACCTCTTACCGCTTCGCAAAACACGACAAAGAACAGTTCCCCGACATCATTACGGCGAACGAAAACGGCACCCCCTATTATACCAACAGTTCGCACCTGCCCGTGGGTTACACGGCGGACGTGTTCGACGCGCTCGACATTCAGGACGAATTGCAGACGCTGTACACCTCCGGCACGGTATTCCACGCATTCCTCGGCGAAAAACTGCCCGACTGGAAAGCGGCGGCCTCGCTGGTGAAAAAGATCGCGGACAACTATAAACTGCCCTATTATACCCTTTCGCCCACCTATTCGGTCTGCAAAGACCACGGATATCTGTCCGGAGAGCAGTACGTCTGCCCGCACTGCGGCGAAAAGACGGAAGTTTACAGCCGCATCACCGGTTACTACCGCCCCGTGCAGAACTGGAACGACGGCAAGGCGCAGGAATTCAAAGACAGAAAGGTCTACGACATCAGCCATTCCACGCTGAAAACGCACCTGCACAATCAGGCGGCGGGAACGGAGAAAGCGTTCTCCGCAACGCCCGCGCTGGCAGGCCCCGTTCTGTTCACAAGGGACGGCTGCCCCAACTGCAAGACCAGCAAAATGATGCTGGACAAAGCGGGCGTGAAGTACAGCGTGATCAACGCCGAACAGGATGCGGAGACCACCCGCAAGTACGGCGTGAAAAAAGCGCCTTCTCTGCTGGTGCCCGACGGCGAAGGGTTCAAGACGTACGACAACGCCAGCGAAATCAGAAAATATATCGAGAGTATCTGCTGATATGTACGACATCATCGTGATCGGCGCGGGTGCGGCGGGCATGACCTCCGCACTCTACGCTTTGCGGAACGGAAAAAAAGTACTCGTTCTGGAAGGAGAGAGCCTCGGGGGACAGATCGCGACCTCCCCCCGACTCGAAAATTTTCCTTCCGTCAAACAGATCAGCGGAGAGGCTTTCGCGGACAATCTGTACGAACAGATCGCCGCGCTCGGCGCGGAGGTGGAGATCGACAGGGCGGTACATATCGAAAAACTGCCGGACAAAAGTTTTTCCGTCAAGACCGAATACGGCGAATATGCGGCAAAGAGCGTGATCATCGCTTCGGGCGTGAAACACAAGCACCTGAAAACAAAGCACGATCGGGAAGATCTGGTCGGCAAGGGCGTATATTATTGCGCCGTGTGCGACGGGCCTTTTTATAAGGGAAAAGAGGTCGCCGTGATCGGAGATGCGAATTCCGCACTGCAATACGCGCTGCTGCTTTCCGGTTACTGCAAAAAGGTGTATATGTATACCCTGTTCGACAAGTTTTTCGGAGACGCCAGCCTTGTAAAAGCCGTGCGCGCCAAAGAAAACATCGAAATCCGCCCCAATACGAACGTCGTCGACTTTATCGGCGACGGCGAACTGGAAGGGATCGAATACACGGACAAGGACGGAAACCTGTGCCGCCACGAGATCCCCGCGGTGTTTGTGGCGATCGGGCAGGAGCCGGACAACGCGGCGTTTGCAAACGTAGCCGATCTGGACAGGGCTGGCTATATTCTGGCAGACGAGACCTGCAAGACAAAAACGGAAGGCGTATTCGTCGCGGGCGACTGCCGCACGAAAGCGGTCCGGCAGGTTTCCACCGCCATTGCCGACGGCGCCGTGGCCGCCACGAACGCATCGCTCTACCTTGAAAATTTATCTTGATCAAATTTTGACAAAAGCAGGGAGAAACAAATGTGTTTCCCCCTGCTTTTAATTTATGACCGTGGAAAATTTTTATTTATACTTCGTTTGTAAAAACCGATCCAGTAAAAATCAAATAAAATAAACCATAAAAATATGCAGCATCGGCTTGTATTTTCCTTCTCTATATGATACAATGGAGGCAATAACGAATGAAAAGGAGAGAGTATGAAAAGGACAATCGTTTTGATCCTGTCTATCATGTTGGCAGGCATAGCCGTTTTCGGTTTTGCGGCTTGCGACAAACTCCAAACTTTCGAGGGTATCACGCTGACTTCTCAGACATTTCTTTATGACGGGAACGCAAAATCCATTTATGCGGATAACATTCCGGACGGAGCGACCGTATCTTATGACGGGAACGGCAAGTCGGCACCCGGCGTGTATGAAGTGCAGGCGACCGTAACGGCGGAAGGATATAAAACGCTGATCTTAAAAGCAACTCTGACCGTTGCGGGGACCATGCAGTGGCTGAAAACAGAATATGAAGAAGACCTGCTTGCGGCCGCAAGAAAAATCAACGAGGGCTCCCCTTATACAGGCGAATATGAATGCGTCATTTTAGGAAAAGCGGATACGCTTGCCAATCTTGCAAATTATTCTTTTTCGGAAGAGTACGACAAAAACGCGGTTTGCGGAGGATTGTTCGTTCGATACGATGCGAAAGAAACGGAAAGTTCTGAGAACATATTATATACCGCATATTACAATTACGCGATCGAGTTTGATCGGGACATGAAAAAAATTACCGTCTCTACCGCCTTCAACGGCGATAGATGGGAACTTTCCCCTATTCCCGGAAATAATAAAATTCTCTTCCAATACGACAATCTTCCTGCATAAAAAGATACTGAATTTTACAATAAGGGAAGCCCCTCGGAGCAATTCTCCGAGGGGCTTCCCTTATTCTCGTTTTCAATGAATTTACTGCCCTTCGCTGCGGCTGAACGTGATGACGAACGCCGTGCCTTTGCCCAGTTCGCTCTCTACCGTAAGCCCCCAGCCTGCGCGGCGGCAGAGTTTTTTGACGATGGCAAGCCCCAGGCCGAACCCGCCCCCCGTGCCGTTGTGCGATTTGTCTACCGTGTAAAAACGGTCGAAGATGCGCGTTTTATCCTCTTCGGAAAGCCCGATGCCCGTATCGCACACTTCGAGCACGGGCACCTCTCCGCCCGTTAAAGTGACTTTCAGGCTTCCGCCCTGCTTGTTATAGCGGATGCCGTTGCTGATCAGGTTGTTCAGGATCTCCGTGAGGCGCTCTCTGCGGGAAAGGACTTTGACGCCCCCGTCGATCTGCGTTTCGAAAGTGATCTCCTTTTCGCGCAGGCGCGGCTCGAAGGTAGAGGCGCACTCGGCCACAAGTTCGGATACGTCCACCTCGTAATCGGGCAGTTCGTCGCTGTCGATGGCGGAAAGATTGATGATCCTGCGGATAAGTTTGGCGAGACGGTCGCTCTGCTTGCGGATATTTTTTGCCATATCCGCAATTTTTTCGGGCGGCGCGGCGCCCGCTTCGATCAGTTCCGCAAAGCCGCGGATGCTCGTCAGCGGCGTATTCATCTCGTGCGTGACGTTGGCGATAAACTCGTTTTTCGAACGGGCGGCAGACATGGATTCGGTAACGTCGGTGATGAGAAGCACGACGGCGTCTTCGCCGAAGGTGAAGCGGAAAAGATAATCTTTGCCGCCGATCTTTCTGTATACGGACGCCGCCTCTTTCGCTTCGAGGATATCGAAGATCTCGCGGTCTTTCGTCAGCGCGTCGAGCGGCTCGTTTTTGTCGTAGCCGAGCAGTTTTTCCGCCGTCTTGTTGATCAAAATGACGTCTTCGGGATCGCGGAAAATGACGATGCCGTGCTCCATGCTGTCGAGAACAAGTTTTTCAAGACGGTTGTCCTCGCGCATGCGGGCGGCCTTTTCGTCGAGGTCCGCGGACATATGATTCATCATTTTGGCGAGCGGTTCAAGTTCGGGATATTTCGTTTTGATCTCCCCGCCGGACAGGGTGGCCGCCTCTTTTGCGAAATTTTCCACCGGCTTTACGACCGAGCCGGAGATCAGCCAGGTAAACAGAAGGCAGCACAGGATGTCCAGCGCGATAAAGACCAGAATCGTCGGGATCGCGTCCGAAAAGACGGAAATTTCCGTTTCCAGCGGCATGCCGATGCGGACGAGGCAAATCGTTCCTGCGCTGCAGGAAAGGGGCTCTTCCAACGGAACGCAGTAATAGATCATGTTTTCGCCGAGCGTTTCGCTCACGCGCACCGCATACGACTCTGACCCGCCCAGTGCGGCGCGCACCTCTTCTCTGTCCGCGAGAGACTGCGACAGCGCACCCTCTGCGCTGTCGTCGAGCACGGTGCCCTTTTCGTCCAAAAAGGTGACGCGCGCGCCGCCCAGTTTTTCGGACAGTTGCGCCGCGCCTTGGCCGCCGAGGACGGCTTCTTCGTCGAAAAAGCCCATATAAATTTTCAGTTGTTTCTCGGCGGAGCGGACGGTATCTTTATAAAAAAGGTCGGTAAAGAGCAGCGAAATGAGCAAAATACCGACCAACGTGACCGCCAGAGAAACGAAAAGCACCCTCTTTCTCATGCCGATGCCCCGTTCTTTTTTTCTGTTTATTCTCTGTATACGAATTTATATCCCACGCCGAACACCGTTTCGATATAATCGATGCCCAGTTTGCGCAGGCGCGCCACGTGGTTGTCCACCGTGCGCGTTTCCCCTTCGTCGTAACCCCATACGGCGTTGAGGATGTTTTCCCGCGTGAGGGCTTTGCCCTCTTTCTGCATGAGGTATTTGAGAAGGTTGAATTCTTTGTTGTTGAGTTCAAGTTTGACCCCGCGAAGCGTCGCGGTCATCGTCTCTTCGTCCAGCGAAAGGTTCCCTCGAACCAGAGAGGCGTTCCCCGCAGAGCGGCGCAGCAGCGCGTTTACCCTGGCGGTCAGTTCCAGAACGCCGAACGGCTTGGAAACGTAATCGTCCGCGCCGAGGTTGAGCCCGCGCACTTTATCCGTCTCCTGCCCCAGCGCGGAGAGCATGATCACGCCGATCGCGGGGTGCTTTTGTTTGAGACGGGCAAGAACGTCCAGCCCGCTGCCGTCGGGCAGCATGATGTCGAGCAAAGCGACCGAGGGCGGATCTTTTTCCGCCGCGGCGGTAAACTCCGCGACCGTGCCGTAGCACTCCACGCCGATCCCCGACATTTCCAGCGCACATTTTACAAGTTCGCTGATGGATTTATCGTCTTCAAGAAGATAAACTTTTTTATCCATAACCTTTCCTTATCGATCTTATTATAACACAAACGCCGCAATTAATCAAACGCATGCGCGACATACGTGAGATGGTCCGCCGCCCTTTCCAGATTCCCGACGAGGTTGATGAAGATCCCGCTCGACTGCGGCTTGCATTTTCCTTCGTTGAGCCTGCGGATATGGTCGTTGATCATCTCTTTGCGGGCGGCGTCGATCTCCTCTTCCACCGCGTCCACGGTTTTCAGTTCGGATATATCTTTGCTGTCGAAAACTTCCAGCGCGCACTCGTAAAGGCGGGTGATCTTTTCGTACATCTGCCGCAGAGATTTGAGCACCCCGGGAGAAAACTCCACGCCGTCGCGCTTGCTGTTGCGGGTGTATTTGGTGATATTTTCCGCAAGTTCGCTGATCCTGAGGATATCTCCCGTCGCCTGATGGATGGCGGAGATGATGCGTTCGTCCGCCGCCGAAACGTCCTGAGAAGAGATCCTGATCAGATACCCTACGATATTTTTTTCCAGTTCCGCAACGCGGGCATTGAGTTCTTCCACCTTCTCCCTTGCGGACTCGTCAGAGGCGACAAAGCCGTTGAACGCCGCGTCCAAAGACTCCATGGCAAGCCCCGCCATGAACGCCGTCTCTTTGTTGGCCTGGCCGATCGCGACGGAGGGAGACTGGATGAAACGCTCGTCCAGCAGGGCGGAATCGGATACGGCCCCCGTCCCTTCTTTTTTGTCGCGGATGAGTTTTGTGGAGATTTTTACGAACACATTGGTAAACGGCAGGAACAGACAGGTGCACACCACGTTGAAAAAGGTGTGGAACATGGCGATCTGCCTGCCGGGAGACGAAAACCATTTTGCAAGCGTCATGTCCATAAACGAAGGCCAGCAGAGCAGGAAAACGGTAAAAATGACCGACCCGAACACGTTGAACATGAGGTGGATGAGGCTGGCGCGCTTGGCATTTGCATTCGCGCCGAGGGAGGAAAGGATCGCCGTAATGCAGGTGCCGATATTGCTGCCCAACACCAAAAACAAAACGTCGTTTCCTCCGTTGCCGATCACGGCGCCGGGAACGTTCACGATCACGATGATCAGCGACGTGACCGCCGAACTCGACTGCACGAGCGCCGTAAACCCCGCGCCGATCAGAAGCAGCAGAAAGGGATTGGAGATCGTCTGCAAAAACTGTTTGAACGCTGCGTTGTCGCGGTAGATGGACATCGCGTCGGACATGTATTCCAGCCCCAAAAACACGAGCCCCAGCCCCGCCAGCATGATGCCGACCGTTTTGACGCGGTCGTTTTTGGAAAGCATGTCCATAAAAATGCCCGCGCAGGTGAGAACGGTCACAAAACCGATCACATTGATATCCGAAAGGGAGGCGATGTGCGCGGTGATGGTGGTGCCGATGTTCGCACCCATGATGATCGCCGTTGCCGAATACAGGGACATGATGCCCGCGTTTACGAACCCGACGACCATGACGGTGGTCGCCGACGAACTCTGGATGATCGCGGTCACCCCCGCGCCGATTCCGACGCCCGCAAGGCGGCTTTTCGACGTTTTATCGAACCAGCCGCGCAGTTTGTTGGTCGCAAGTTTTTCGATGTTGTCGGACAGCAGTTTGAACCCCAGCAAAAAGGCGCCGAGCCCCGCCAGCAACTGAATGACGGACCAGAAAATTTCCATAAATGCAACTCTCTCCTTACCTATACTTTTTCCTTCAAGGCAGATATTACGGTTTCATTGTATAGGAAAGTTGTATAATACACTTGTAAAACTTGTAATAAAAATGTAATAAATTGCAAATTTAAGTAAACTTTCGGAAATTTTTCTGCTTCGCCGGCCGCTTTTTTGATCTTTGCAAAAAAAGAGAGGGCGCCGCGAAAGCGTTTTCGCGCACGATCCCCCTCTTTTTGTTTCAAACGATTTATTGCCGGTCAGTTGAGTTTTTTATGTTCTCCCGTGATCATGAACAGCACCCATTCCGCGATGTTGGAGGCGTGATCTCCGATCTTTTCCAGATATTTTGCGATCATCAGAAGATCGAGCGCCTGCTCGCCGTTGTCTTCCTGCTCGATCTCTCTGTGCACGATGCCCGTCAGCCTCTTTTTTACTGTATCGAACAGGTCGTCCACCGCGTCGTCCGCGCGGCACGCCTCTTTCGCCTTTTCCGCGTCGCGCTCCACAAAGGATTCGACGGCAAGGCGCACCATGTCGCGCACCCGGTCGCCCATATCGGAAATTTCCGCAACGCTGTCCGCATAGGGCAGCGCGCTCATTTTGACCACGAGTTCGCTGATGTCCACCGCCTGGTCGGCGATCCGCTCCATGTCGGTGATCATCTTCATTGCCCCCGTAACGAACAGCAGATCGCTTGCGACGGGCTGCTGTTTGAGGATGATCTTCAGGCACAGCCTCTCGATCTCGCTCTCCTTTTCGTCCACGGCGGTCTCGACCGCCTTCGTCTCTTTGGCAAGTTTCGTGTCCTGCGTTTCGAGCGCGGTGACCGCGTCGTCGATCGCCTCGCAGTTGAGTTCTCCCATGTCCGTGAGCAGTTCCTTCAGTTTATCCAACTGCTCGTCGAATTGCTTTCTCGTCATATCAGCCGAACCTCCCCGTGATATAATCTTCCGTTCTCTTGTCGCGCGGGCGGTTGAAAATGTCGTCCGTGTCCCCGTATTCGATGAGATCGCCGAGGAGGAAAAACGCCGTTTTATCGGAAATGCGCGCCGCCTGCTGCATATTGTGCGTCACCATGACGATGGTGTATTTTTCTTTGAGTTCCTGCGCGAGGTCCTCGATTTTCGACGTGGAAATGGGGTCGAGCGCGGACGTCGGCTCGTCCATCAGAATGACTTCCGGTTCGACAGCGAGCGCGCGCGCAATGCAAAGGCGCTGCTGCTGCCCGCCCGAAAGGCCGAGGGCGCTCTTTTTGAGCCTGTCTTTCACCTCGTCCCAGATCGCCGCCTGGCGCAGGGACTTTTCCACGATCTCGTCCAGATCCGATTTTTTCCGCACGCCGTGCGTTTTGGGCCCGTAGGCGATGTTGTCGTACACGCTCATCGGGAAGGGATTGGGCTTCTGAAACACCATGCCCACCCGTTTGCGGAGCACGTTGATATCCACCTTTCCGTACAGATCCACCCCGTCGATGAGCACTTCGCCCGTGATCTTGCAGTCGGGAATAAGATCGTTCATGCGGTTGAGCGTCTTCAAAAAGGTGGATTTTCCGCAGCCCGAGGGGCCGATAAATGCGGTGATCTCGCGCTCTTTGATATCCATCGATATGTTTTTGAGCGCCTGAAATTTGCCGTAATACAGATTCAGGTTTTGTACGTTGAATTTGTCCGCCTGCCTCTCATCCTGCGGTTTTTCCGCCCGAAACGAGCCGTTTTCCGCGGCGAATGCCGTCTTCGTTCCTTCTTCTGCCGCCGCGGCCGCAGTGTTTTCGTTCACTTTTTTCTTCCTGAACAATTGCATCGACTCAATACTCCTTTTTCAGTTTGTTTCCTACAAATTCCGCCAGCCCGTTGATGATGACGACGAGCAGAATCAGCACGACCGCCGTCGCCCACGCCTCGTGCACGTGTTCGCCCTCGCTCATCAGCGAGTACAAAAACACCGAAAGGGTGCAGCCGGAACTGAACAGCCCGGATGCGTGCGCCGCATTGACGGGAGAGCCCGCCGTGAAGATGAGGGCGGCCGTTTCGCCGACGATCCTGCCCAAACCCAAAATGATGCCCGAAATGATGCCCGACATCGCCGAGGGCAAAATGATGACGAAGATCGTGCGCAGTTTTCCCGCGCCGAGCGCGTAACTTCCCTCTCTGAAAGAATCGGGCACGGCCAGTAGAGACTCCTCCGTCGTGCGCATGATCAAAGGCAGGATCATGAGCGTGACGGTAAATACGCCCGAAAGAAGGCAGTAACCGAACATCGCGACGAAAAAGATGTTGCCGAAAATACCGTACACGATGGAGGGAATGCCGGAAAGCGTTTCCGCCGCCATGCGCACGATCTTGACGAAAATATTCGTCGATTTCGCATATTCGACCATAAAGATCGCCGCAAAAACGCCGATCGGCACGGCGATCACGAGCGCGAGCCCTGCGATCACCAGCGTGTTGATGAGCGCGGGCATGATCGATAAATTTTCCCTCGTCCACGTCCAGGAGAACATTTTCAGGCTGAGGTGCGGCACGCCCTGCAGCAGCGTATGCAGCAGGATCCAGACGACCGCGCCCGCCGTGATGAGCGCCGCGAGCATGACCAAAAGCATGATCGCCATGGAAAAGGGCTTTTTTGCGTACGATTTCAGTTTGTCCTTAAAGGAAACGCGGTTGATGGAGACGATTTTTGAAACGTCGATCTCCGGTTGATTTTCCGGTTCGCGACCGAGCGTCAACGTATTCGAAGCCATTGTCTTTCCCCTCCTTATTTCGACTTTTTGCGGATGAGCGCGACGAGCGCGGTGATGATGAGTATGAACACGAACAGCACGGCCGCCGTGGCAATCAGTGCGCCCTCGTGCAGGCTGCCGGTGTCCGCATAACTCATTTCGAGCACGATGTTGGCAGTCATCGTGCGCACGCCGTCCGTGATCTCGTCGGGGAAGCGCGCCTGATTGCCGCAGATCATCACGACGGCCATCGTTTCGCCGATGACGCGGCCGAGCCCCAATATGATGGAGGTCACGATGCCCGACTTTGCCGCGGGAACTTCGGTGCGGAAGATCGCGCGCTCCTTCGTGGCGCCCAGGGCGATCGCCCCCTCGTAATAACTTTTGGGAACGGCGCGGATCGCGTTTTCAGAAACGCTGATGATCGTGGGCAAGATCATGATGCCCAGCACGATGGATGCGGTTAGGATGCTCATCCCGTCTCCGCCGAATGTTTCGCGCACGAACGGGACGATGACCATCAGCCCGAAATAGCCGTATACGATGGAGGGAATACCCGCAAGGATATTCGTGATCGGCTTCATCACTTTATATACGGGTTTGGGGCAGTAACGGGCCATAAATACGGCCGTAAGAAACCCGATTGGAACGCCGATGATGAGCGCGCCGCCCGTGATGTAGACAGAGCCGACGATCATGGGGGCGATGCCGAACCGCGGATTGCTTTCGTCCGTGGGATACCATTCGTCGCCGAACAGGAACTTGAAAAGCCCGATCTCTTTCAGCGCGGGGAACGCCTGTACGAAAATAAATACGCAGATCGTGATCACGGCGAGGATAAACACCGCCGCGGCGACGATGAAGACGACCTTCATGATCACTTCTTTGGGCACGATTCTGCTCTGCCGCCCTACACCTTTTTCTTCTAAAACTTCTTCCGTCATGGTTGCTCCTTAACGCGGCGAAAGCGGGCCGAAAACGCCCGCCTTACCGATCTTATTTTTGCTGCTGCTCAGTTAAATTCTACGCCGACGTCCGACCAGTTGCGGACAGATCCTTCGTAGATCCCTTTGATCTGCGCGACCGTGAGGTTCGTGCAGGGGTTATTGTTGTTTACGATGATGGCGATCCCGTCCCGCGCGATCGTTTCATATCCGCTCTCTCCGAACGTGGTTATTTCAGAGTCGGAAAGTTCGCGGGAAACCATGCCGATCGCAGACTCGCCGCTCTTCGCATCGTTGATGCCGACGCCCGAACCGCCCTGCTCGACGTTGATCGTGACCGAATAGCCCGTATTGCTGATCTCTTGTTTATAAGCATCGACGAGTTCTACCATCAAAGGAGCCACGGACGTGGAGCCGCTGATGCGGATCGTCGCGCCCTGCGTCAGGCTGCACGTGTACGCTTCCGAAGAAACGGACACATATCCTTCCGCGGATACGACCGCCTGCCCTTCCGTACTCATCATGTAATTGAGGAAATCGTCTCTGAGTTCTTTCTGCGCGGCGCTCAGCTTGCTGCTGTCCGTCCAGACAAGCACGAACGGCCTGGCCATTTTATAAGAGCCGCTTTTGATATTCTCTTCGGTCGCATCCACGCCGTCCACCTTGATGTCCTTGACGTTGTCGTTCAGGGACCCGAGCGAAATGTAGCCGATCGCCTTGTCGTTGCCGGAAACCGTCGTGATGACGTTCTGCGTCTCCTGCTGCAGCGAGGAATCTTCAAAGAGTTGATCGTCTTCAAGACCGATCAGTTCCATAAACGCATCGCGCGTGCCCGAACCGACGACACGGCTGACGACCGTGATATCGCCGTCGTCTCCGCCTCCGCAACCCACAGCGGCAACACCGATGCCGCAAGCCAGAGCGATCGTCGCGACCGCAAGCAAAAATTTCTTCATTTTTTTCTTCTCCTTCAATCTTTGTGCTTTCAGTATAAATCGGACATGTAAAAAAGTTTGCCCTATTTTGTCATGATTTTGTAATAATTGCGGCGGAATAAAATTTTTCCGCCTCCGCCGATAACAGTATGCGCATGCGGGGAAAAAACATGTTTTTATCCCGCGTTCCTTTCGCCGGCGCAAAAAGCGGGGCGCTTTCCCGTAAAGGAAAGCGCCCCGCTTTTTCCCGCTCCGCTCTGCGGATACGTTCTTTGTCGATTGTTCTGCTGCCGCCGTTTGCGGCCCGTACAGGATGCGGAATTTTCGTCAACTATAATAAAATACCGTATGCTTTATCCTTCCATCCGATACATCGCCTGAATTTTCAGGGCAAGATCTTTCGCGGTCAGCCTGTACCGCTCCGCCTGTTCTTCCGCCGACGCATGCGAAACGAACGCGCTTTCCGAACCCATGATCTTCAGCCGCACGGGCATGCCTTTGCGCGCATAATATTCGGCGACCGCGGATCCGAAGCCGCCCGACGCATACCCCTCTTCAAAGGTTATGAGTTTCATTTGCGCGACGGCGTCGAGCACCTTCCCGTCCAGGGGGGAGATGCTGCGGCAATTCACGATTTTCGGATCGAGCGGGGAAACGAGTTTTTTCGCTTCCAGCGCACGGCGCACCGCGCGCGCACCCGACGCAAGCACGCAAACGTCTTTCCCGTCGGAGAGCGTTTCCCATAAATAATAATCGGAAATGCGCATCTTTCCGCCCAGATTGGGTGCATACCCGTTGGGATAGCGGATGGCCGCGGGCCTGCCCTTCGCGTAGGCAAAATCGAAAACGTCGGCCAATTCCGCGCAGTCTTTCGGCGCGTAAAAATCGAGACCGGGCACCGACCGCAGGAACGCGACGTCCATCAGCCCCTGGTGCGTTTTTCCGTCCGCGCCGACGAACCCCGCCCTGTCTATGCAAAAAATGACGGGCTGCCCCTGCAGGCAGACGTCGTGCACGATCTGATCGACCGCACGCTGCAAAAAGGTGGAATAAATGCACACGACCGGCCTGAGCCCGCCCTTCGCCATGCCGGCGGCCATCGCCACGGCGTAACTTTCGCAGATGCCAGCATCGAACAGGCGGGTCGGAAAGCGTTCGGCAAAGCCGGAAAGCCCCACGCCGTCCGTCATTGCGGCGGTCACGGCGACGAGGCTGCCGTCCTTTTCCGCACGGTCTGAAAGCAGCCTGCCCAGCGCCACGGAAAAAGAATTTTCCTGCTGTGCAAAATTTTTATTCACGCCGTGAAAGCGGGCGGGATCCTCCTCGGCGGCGGTATAACCGTGCCCCTTCTGCGTGACGACGTGCAGGAGCACGGGCTCGTCGATGGAGCGGATCCCCTCGAGCACGGAGACGAGTTCGGCAAGGTCGTGCCCGTTCACGGGGCCGACGTATTTGAAACCGCAGCGCTCAAAAAAGGCGTTTTTGTTCAGCCAGCCCTTGATGCTGTACTTTATTTTGCGCAGATTCCTGCCGAAAGCGCTCGTATCCTTAAAGGTTTTGGAGACAAACGAATTAAAACGGCGGTAACGCTTTTTCGCCGTCATTTTTGAAATGGTCGCGTAAAGCGCGGACGTGTTCTGATTGATGGCCATGCCGTTGTCGTTGAGCACGACGATGAAATTTTTCGGCTTTTCTTCGGACGAAAACATCGCCTCGAGCGCCAGCCCGTTGCCGAGGGAAGCGTCGCCGATGACGCTGATCACCTTTTCCGTTCCGCCCGTAAGGTCGCGGGCGTTGCACAGCCCGATGCCAAGCGCGACGGACGGGCCGCTGTGCCCGGAAACAAAGGGATCGTACCCGCTCTCTTCCGGGTCAGGAAAACCGCTCGTTCCGCCCTGCTTTCTGAGGGTGGAAAGATCTCTTCCCGTCAGCAGTTTGTGCGCGTAGCACTGATGCCCCACGTCGAAAATAAGTTTGTCTTGCGGAAAAGAAAACACCTTGTGCAGCGCGATCGTAAGTTCCACCGCGCCGAGGTTGGAGGACAGATGCCCGCCGCAGTCCTTGACTTTTTCGATGATCTCCGAGCGGATCTCTTCCGCCAACGATTTCAGTTGTTTTATCGAATAATTTTTGATCTCTTCTGCCAGCATTCCGAATACCCCGCGCATTCTATTTTACTCTCGGTACGGCGCAAAATATGCCGCCGCACGCAAGATCGGGGCCCTTTGATACATTCATATTCATTCATTGTAGCGCATCGGCAGATTTTTGTCAAGCCCTTCTGCAAGCATGGCAAGGAAGTTGCTTCCGCCGCCCTTTTTTGCTATAATATCGGAAAAGCGGCCGAACGGATACCGCGCGGCGAACGGAGAGAGAGTTTATGCCTTATAAAATTTACCTGAAAAAGAACGAGGAAAAGCGCATCCTCGGAGGACACAGTTGGGTCTATGCGAACGAGGTGGCAAAGATCGAGGGAAAGGACGAAAACGGCTCTCTTGCCGCGGTGTACGCCAACGACGGGCGCTTCATCGGAAAGGGATACATCAATCACCTGTCCAAAATTCTGGTGCGCATCTTTATCCGCTCGGACGAGGAGGACGGCAAGGAACTGTACCTGCGGCGCATCGCCGAAGCGGACGCCGCGCGCAGAAAACTGATCGCGGACACCTGCTACCGCATGGTGTTTGCCGAGGCGGACGACCTGCCCGCGCTCATCTGCGACCGATACGGCGACTACCTCGTGCTCGAATGCCTGTCTTTGGGCGTGGACAAGCGCAAACAGATGATCGCGGAATGCCTTACGGAACTCTTTTCCCCGAAGGGGATCTATATGCGGGGCGACGTGGCCGTGCGGAAAAAAGAGGGGCTCCCCCTCGAATCGAAAGTGCTGTACGGCGAAGTGCCCGATCAGATCATCGTCGAAGAAAACGGCCTGAAACTTGCCGTAGACGTGAAAAACGGACAGAAAACGGGGTATTTTCTCGACCAGAAGGAAAACCGTTTTGCCGCGCGCAGGTACTGCAAAGGGGCGCGCGTACTCGATTGTTTCTGCAACAGCGGCGGTTTTTCCCTCAATGCCGCGGCGGCGGCAAAGGAAGTGATCGCGCTGGATATTTCGGAGACCGCTCTGAAAAACGTGCGCGAAAACGCCGCCCTCAACGGATTTACGAACATACGGACGGAATGCGGGGACGCTTTTGAAGCGCTGCGCCGATACAGGGAGCAGAAGGAATCGTTCGGGTGCGTGATCCTCGACCCGCCCGCCTTCTGCAAAAGCGCGGCCGAAGTGAAGGACGCCGCGCGCGGATACCGCGACGTGAACCTGACGGCGATGAAACTTGTGGAACGGGGCGGGTATCTGATCACCTGTTCCTGCTCGCATTACATGACGATGCCTCTGTTTGAAAAGACGCTCGCCGACGCGGCGCGCGCCAGCGGCAGGCGGGTCAAATGCCTCGAAGTGCGCGTACAGGCGCCCGACCATCCTTCTCTGCTCACGGCAGAGGAAACAAACTATCTGAAAGCCTTTTATCTGCAGATCTTCTGAAAAAAATCTGCGCAACATAAAACGGGCGGCCGCCCCCGTTTGTGTGCGGCGGCGCCCTGTTTTGCTCGTTTACCGAATTTTTGAACAGCAAAGGACAAGCGATCATGATCACCATACAGAACGGATTTCTTACCGCCTCCATCGACGAACGGGGCGCCGAACTTACGAGCGTGAAGAGCGCGGACGGCCGCGAATACGTGTGGCAGGCAGACAAAAACTTCTGGCCGAGGCACTGCCCCGTGCTCTTCCCCTTCTGCGGGCGCCTGCTCGGGCAGGAATATACGTATAAGGGCAGAACGTATTCCATAGGCATGCACGGTTTCGCGCGGGATAAACTGTTTACGGCAAAAAAGCAGGGCGGGACGAGCGCCCTGTTTACCCTGACGGACGACGAAGAAACGCGCGCCGTATATCCTTTTTCCTTTCGTTTTTCGGTACGGTTCGAACTGATCGGGGACAGCCTGGCCATAACGTACACCGCCGAAAACACGGGCGCGGATACCATGTATTTTAACTTCGGTGCGCACGAAGGATATGCGTTGGACGGGGATTTCGAAGACTGGTCGGTCGAATTCGAAAAGAGGGAAGACCTTCGGCTGAAAGAGATGGACGCACCCGGTTTTTTGGGGCGGAATGTTTCCGACTTTCGCAAAAACGTAAAGGTCCTGCCCCTCTCGTACAACCTTTTTGAGCGGGATACGCTCATTTTCGACGGTCTGAAATCGCAATCGGTCACCCTGCAACACCGCGGCAGGCCGGTTGCGGAGGTGAATTTCGCAGGATTCGACAACCTGCTTCTCTGGACAAAGATCGGCGCGCCCTTCCTATGCATCGAACCGTGGACGGGGCTGCCCGATTACGTCGATTCGACCAAAGAGATCGAGAAAAAAGACGGCATTCTGACGCTCAAAAAGGGTGAAACATTCTCTCTTCCCCATACGATACGGTTTTTCCGATGATTTTTAGCGTTTTTATTTTTGTCCGTCCGTTATAAAAGGAAATCCCGAAGAGTCCTTCGGGATTTCCTTTTTTGAGGTTATGTTATCAGAGATTACAGATCGTGTATTCTTTTTTTATCCCGCGCCGCGCGCGGAGTGCCGGATCACTTCTTTTCGGAGGCGTTTTGTTCTTTTTTCTCTTTCGGACGGCAGGCCGAACACCCGCTGCAACCCGAACAATCGCATCCGCATCCCGTTTTCCCCTGTTTTTTCCGCACGAAGTGCCAGATCACGGAGAAAACGACGATCCCCACGGCCGCTACGCCGACGGCGATTGTTACGATCGTTCCCGTTGCCGATAAAAGACAGGAAACCATAAACCACTCCTTTTTTCGGGCGGTTCGTCCGCCCGAACCCGTTTCCGGGATCGATTATTCTTTGCGCGCTGCTTTTTTCTTTCTGCCTTTGCCGAAATTGATTTTTCCCTTGTTTCGGAGAACAAAGTATGCGATCACAAGCGCGGCGAGCACCGCCACGATGAACGCCGTCCACCACCAACTGAACATCACGTAGATGAGAGAAGAGGTGATATACGAAGTGAGCATCCAGAACGCCACGGTATATTTGAATTTTCCTTTGGGAAGTTCGCCCTTGATGGTTGCCGCCGCGGCGAAACAGGGAATCGTGAGCATGTTGAAGATACAGAAGGAGATGAGGCCCTGCCAGGTGATGCCCACCTCTTCGGAGGCGAGGAACGCCGCGATGATGCCGATGCCGCTTTCGCCGTCTTCCCCGGGCACGCCGAGCGCTTCAAGCCCGATCGCGCTCGCGAGCACGTAGAAGGTGGAAATGACGTTTTCCTTTGCGATCAGACCCGTGACCGCCGCCACGACGAACACCCAGCCGTATTGGCCCAACTGAGAGCCGAAGCCCATCGGCGTGCAGATCCACATGAAGAAGGACCCTATGTCGTGCAGGATGCTCTCTCCCATTCTGCTGGGCTCCCCTTCCGCGACCGTGAGGCACTGCCATTCCCAGTTGAAGTTGGAAAGGAACCAGATGACGATGGAGGATGCGAGAATGATCGTAAACGCCTTTTTGATGTAGTGTTTGAGTTTATCCCACAAATGCACCATCAGGTTGTGGAACTGGGGCGCATGGTAGGCGGGAAGTTCCATGATAAAGGGAGGGACTTCGCCTTTCATGGAAGTCTGGCGCATGAGAAGCACCATGATGACCGCCATGATCATGCCGAACAGGTAAAGGAAAAACACGAGAAGATCGGAACTGATGGGCATATTCACGAAATGCCCCGCAATGCCGCCGCAGATCGCCGCGAGGATGGGCGTCTTCGCGCCGCAGGTAAAGAACGGGATGACGCGGTTGGTCATGACCCTTTCCTTTTCGTCGGCGAGCGTTCTCGTATTGATCGCCGCGGGCACGGAGCAGCCGAAGCCCATGATCATGGGGATGAACGCCCTGCCCGAAAGGCCGAATTTGCGGAACGCGCGGTCGAGTATAAACGCAACGCGCGCCATATATCCGGAATCTTCCAGAATAGAGATGCACAAAAACAGGAACAGGATCTGCGGGATGAAGGATAAAATACCCGAAAGCCCGCCCCAGATACCGTCGTTCACGAGACCCTGCGCCCAGACGGCCGCGCCTGCGGAGGACATGCCGTCCGCGATCAGCCCGCCCAGTTGGTCGGTACAGAAGCCCATCAGATTAAACAGGATCGCGCCCGGCGTGGAAACGCCGGCGGAACTGTAGAACACGGCGACGAACGCATCCAGCACTTCGTTGCCCGTGGAAACGTCCTTCGCGAAGCCGAAGATCGCGTTCAGATACAGCAGGTCCTCGCCGAACGTGAGGTGGAACACCGCAAACAGGATGACGACAAAGATGGGGATACCCCAGATCCTGTGCGTGAGCACTTTGTCCGCTTTGTCCGATTTGGTGAGCGTCTCCTTCTTTTCGGCGCGGGTGAGCGCCGTGGAGAAATTGGCGGATATGTACTTATAGCGCGCATCGGCGACCATCGCCTCGAAATCGCCCGCAAACACGTCGTCGGCAAATTGCTTTTTGAATTCCTCGACCATGGCGATCTCTTCGGGATGCGCCTTGACTTCCAGTTCGTCTCCCTCCGTCAGTTTGACCGCGTGGAAGAGAGGATTTTCCACCCCCTTGCCTTTCAGGGCGATCTTCACGTCGTCGATGACGTGGGAGAGGGGGGAATCTTTGAGGACGGTGCTGCCCTCGCGCTTTTTCTGCGCCGCGGCATACGCGCGCTCCATCAGTTCCTTGATGCCCTCTTCTTTGAGCGCGGAGATCTCCACCACGGGAAGGCCGATCTTTTCTTCCAGTTTCTTCGCGTCGAGTTTGTCTCCGCTCTTTTTCACGACGTCGATCATGTTGAGCGCGACGACCATCGGCACATCGATTTCCATGATCTGCGTGGTCAGATAGAGGTTGCGTTCGAGGTTGGTCGCGTCGATGATGTTGATGACGCAGTCCGGCTTTTCGTCCAGAATAAAGTTGCGCGAGATGACCTCTTCCGGCGTATACGGGGACAGCGAATAGATACCGGGAAGGTCGACGATCGCGACGGGCACGCTGAGTTTTTTGTAAACCCCCTCCCGCTTGTCGACGGTGACGCCCGGCCAGTTGCCGACGTGCGCGGTGCTGCCGGTCAGAGAGTTGAACAACGTCGTTTTCCCCGAGTTGGGGTTGCCCGCAAGAGCGAATTTAAGCATTGTTTACCTCCATGATCACACAGGACGCCTCGCTCTTTCTGAGAGTGAGTTCATAGCCGCGCAGGTTCACTTCCACGGGATCGCCTAAGGGGGCAAGTTTTCTTAACATAATCTCCGCCCCGGGGGTGACGCCCATATCGAAGAGACGCCTGCGAATTTTCCCTTCCCCTTCGATGCGCCTGACGACGCCTTTCTCTCCGGGGACGAACTCGTTGAGTTTCTTCTCCATATCTCATGCTCCGATCTATAATATTATTTTTTTGACTGTTTATGAATCGCGGGATGCACAATTATACCAAAATTTTCATCGCGAGCGTTCTGTCCAGTGCGAGGCGCCCGTCTTTGACTTTGACGATGACGTTCCCCCCGACCCTCGACAAAACCTGCAGTTTTGCACCGATCGTGATCCCCAAATTTTCGAAATGCCGCTTGTTTTTTTCGTCCACAAGCACTTTTTTGACCGTAAGTTCTTCGCCCTCCGGCGCAATCGGCAACGGCATACGACAACCTCCTTTCCGCCCGATAACGGCAAAACGGCGCGCGCCGCCTTGCTTTTCGGAACGCTTTTTCTGTAACTCTGCAATCTCTCTGAAAGGGCTTTCCCTTTTTTCGGTTGAAAGTTTACCACATTTAACTTTTGTTGTCAAGCAGATTGCGCGGTTATTTTTCAGTTTTTCGACAAATTTTATTTTTGCCGCTTTTTTGCTCAAAAAATCGGACCTTTCCGTTTTTTATAAAAATTACGGCAAAAGAGCCGCTCCGTTTAAGAGCGGCTCTGCCGTGGTAAACGATCAGGGATCAAACGCCTTCTTTTTTCCAGATCACGGGCGTTTTGCCGTCGTTACCGTAATGCCAGTATAAACCATCGTATCCGGTCCCCTCCTCGTTCAAAGGCGGTTCCCCCATGCTGTAAAAATACCGTTTGACATTCAAAGAGATCAAAGGATTATAATTTCCCTTTGAAACTTCGAAATCCCATTTTCTGCTCGTTCCTCCGAAAAACAGGGTATTGATCTTGTCGCATTTATAGAAAGCCCAGTCTTCGATCGTCTTTAACCCGCTTGTCGGGCTGATCGTCACGCTTGTCAGGCCGCTGCAATTATAAAACGCATACCCGCCGATCGTCGTAACGGAGGAGGAGATCGTTACGCTCGTCAGGCCGCTGCAGCCGTAAAACGCATATGCGGGGATGTTGAACACATGACTGGGGATCACCAGTTCTCCCGTCAGTTTTGCACCGTTCATATACAGCGTTCTGGACGATTTGAGATGCTCCAGACCCGCAATCCTGCACCAGCCGGCAACATCGCCCTCATAATATACGCTCGTCAACTTGCTGCAGTTGCTGAAGGCCCCTTTCCCGACCGTATTCAGGGAGGAAGGCACCGTAAGTTTGGAAAGCGCCCTGCAATAGTTGAATGCCGTCGCGCCGATCTTTTTTACGCCGGACGGAACGGTAAACGAGGAAAGCAGCGTGCAATTGAAAAATGCGTTCTCGCCGATGGACGTCGCGCCGGCGGGGATGACGACGCTCGTGAGCATTTTGCAATTCATGAACGCACCGTACAAGATTTCTCCGCCCGCGATCGTCACTTCGCGTAGAGAATCCGGAATATAAAAATCGCGCGTTACCGTGCTGCTCGTACTGCTTTCGTAATACGTCTGCCTAACCTCCCGAAGGCCGGACGCCGCCGTATATTCCCACCCGAACAGATAGCCGAAAGGATACTGGTAGAGATCCTTGTTGCTCTTGACGGAATCTCCCACAAACGGGAGCGCCATGCTTTTCAGTTTCGTGCAACCGGCAAAAGCGCTTTTTCCGATGGTTTGCACGCCGGACGGGACGCTTACGTCCGTCAGGCCGCTGCATGCGCTGAACGCGGACTCTCCGATGCTTTCCAACTGGCTGTTTTCTGCAAAAGCGACGCTTTTTAACCCGCTGCAGCCTTTGAAAACATTGTTGCCGATCGTCTGCACGGAGGCAGGAAGGGCGATGCCCGTCAAAGCTTTACAGCCGTAAAACGCATACTCTCCGATTTCGGTCACTTTTGCAGGGAGGGAAATCGCGGAGAGGGCGGAACAATTATAGAACGCCTTGTTTTTGACGGACGTAAGCAGACTTTCTCCCTCAAATGTTACTTCTTCCAGACCGGTACAGCCGTAAAAGGCTTCCATTCCGATTTCTGCGACAGAAGAAGGAATTTGTATATTCGTAAGTTTTTTGCACCCGCTGAAAGCCTTTGTGCCGATTTTTGTGACGCCGGAAGGGATGCGTATCCACGTCAAGTCGACCGACCCGCTGAATGCGGAGTTTCCGATTTCCTTGACGGGCAATTGCTGATAGACTGCGGGAATGAAGATCTGCGTCTCTTCCGTCTCTTCCAGCCCCGTTACGATATAATAGGTACGATCGTCGGAAAGCCTGTACGTCAAACCCGCCGTGGGCGTCCCGTAACTGCAGACGGAACAGACCTCTTCTTTCAAAACGTGCTTGTCTTTCTCTGCGATCTCGCCGCAGTTTTCGCATTTATGCCAATGATATGTATCGTCTTTGACCCATCCCCCGTAACTATGCGCCGCCAGAGGGAGCGCTTCCGTTTCGCTTTTTTGGCAGACGGAACAGATCCGTTCCCTTTCGCCCTGCTCAGTACAGGAAGATTCTCTTTTCGTCATCCATTCCCCGTAAACGTGTGCGGAAAGCGGAATATCTTCCGTTTTGGTCTGAGAGCAGTCCGTGCAGGTATATGTCATGATGCCCGTCTCTTTGCAGGAAGCCTGTTTGGTGATCTCGCCCGCGTCCCACGAATGTTCGGTTCTGTCTGCGATATCGCCGCAGTTTTCGCACTTGTGCCAATGATGCGTATCGTCTTTGACCCATCCCCCGTAACTGTGCGCCGCCAGAGGGAGCGCCTCTTTTTCGCTGTTTTTGCAGACGGAACAGATCCGCTCCCTTTCGCCCTGCTCCGTACAGGACGATTCTTTTTTCGTCACCCACTCCCCGTAAACGTGACCGGCCGCTTTCACGACGACTGAATTTTTGTCCGCAATTTCAGTCTGCCCGGCTTCGTCGGAAAAATATTTTCCGCATCCCTCACAGGACCAGTAAGCGATGTTTCCGTTTTCCGTACAGGTCGCGGCGATTTCTTTATGGTACGCCATCGTATGTGTATGGCCGCCGGGTTTTTCGTTTTCTCCGGTTTCCGAAGAATCGCAGCCGACGATGCCGAACAGACAGAAACAGGCCGACAGAACGGCGAGCGCCGCAACCAGCAATTTTTGTTTCATACCTCTACCTCCGAACGATTTTGGCAAGGAGTTTTTTGCACAAAAAAAGCGTGCCCTCAATCGAAGACGCGCCCTTGCACCAGTATCTCCGATTTGTTGTCACGCAAATTTCCGTTATACCGGGAAATAGAGATACGAAATGCCTGTTCGTACCCCGATATAACGGTTGAATTAATTTGCGTGACGCCAACAGTATAGCACACGCACGCAAAAATTGCAAGAACGAAAATGAAGTTTGGCTTTTGTTTTTTCAACAGAAAAAAGGAGCGTTTCCCGCATCGGAAAACCGCTCCTTTTTACTCTGAAAATCTGTCTTATTGTTTTTTCCGGGCTGTTTCGGCGCCTTTTGCGGGCTTTTCCGCCCCCTCGCCGGCCGTTTTGGTCTGGCCGCTCTCTTCCGCCTTTTGCGGCGCTACGATTTTCGGAAGAGACAGCCCCGCCATCTGATACATCTCTTCCAGGGGCGGCAGACTCTTCAAAAGTCCGCTTAAAAATCCGGCTGTGGCATTTTTTCCGTCCTTGCCTTCGCCCGAATCCCAAACGGTGACCTTGTCGATCTTGATATTTTTGATCGCTTCGACCTGTTCGGCGACGAGTTGCTCGATCTTGTCTGCGATCATCAGGCGCACGGCGTCGTTTGCCTTTCCGCCCGCCGCCTTTACGAGCGCGTCGAGACCTTCCGCCTGTTTGGAAAGTTTTTCGCGGATACCGCGCGCTTCCGCTTCCATTTTCGCATAAATCGCGTCCGCTTCGCCTCCTGCGATGCGGCGCATCTGTTCCGCTTCTGCGTCCGCCTCGATCTCTTTCTGTCTCTTTTCGATCTCCGATTTGACGATGACGTCCGCTTCCTGCGTCGCTTTTTCGCGCGCGGCACGGGAAATTTCCGCCTGCTGTTCCGCCGCGTAACTCTCTTCGAGCGCCTTAGCCGCCTGCACTTTTTCCGCCGTAACGGCAAGTTTGAGCGCTTCGGCCTCCTTTTCGCGCAGTTCCGCCTGCGTCCTGGCGATTTCCGCCTTCGCTTTGTTTTCGCCCTTGATCGCCTCGCTTTCCGCCTCGGCGACGCGCACGCGCTCTTCCATTTTCGCGTTCGCTTCGCCGATCGAACCGATCTTGTTGGCCTCGGCGACGGAGATCTTCGCGTCGTTGATGGCCTTTGCCGCCGCTTCTTTTCCCAACGCGATGATATATCCGGATTCGTCGGAAATATCCGTCACGTTCACGTTGATCAAACGCAGCCCGATCTTTTTCAGTTCCCCTTCGACATTGCGGGAAATGGCTTCCAGAAATTTATCGCGGTCGGTATTGATCTCTTCGATGTTCATCGTCGCGATGACGAGACGCAACTGACCGAATATGATATCCTTTGCAAGTTCCTGTATTTCCGCCATTTTCAGATTGCGCAGGCGCTCTGCGGCGTTTTCCATGACCGTAGGTTCGGTAGAGATGCCGACGGTGAAGATGGACGGCACGTCGATGCGGATATTCTGCCTGGAAAGCGCGCTTTTCAGATCCACGCTGATGGACAGCGGCGTGAGATCGAGATATGTAAACGCCTGAACGAGCGGCCAGATAAACGCGGCGCCGCCGTGGATACATTTGGCGCTTCTTGCGTTGCCCTCTTTATCCGCGCCCACTTTTCCGTAAATGACCATGATCTTATCGGGCGGGCACTTTTTGTAGCGGGTGAGCACCATCAAAAGCAACATGAACAGAACCAGTACCGCCACGATGATCAGAATAATGATCCATGCTTCCATTTTTTCCTTCTCTCCTTATATAAAATTTTCAGCCGCGCATAAAGCGGCTAAACGTCAGTCTGCCTTCTTTCTTTTTACGACGAAAAAGTCGCCCGTTGAACCGACGATCTCCACTTCGCCGTCAACGGGGATGCGCTCCTCTTCGTCGGTAACTGCGTCCGCCTCGGTAAAACGGCCCTGCAAAGTAAGGGTGATCTTACCCCTTCCGGACCGTTTGGGCGGTATGCTTACATACACGGTGGCACACTTGCCCACGGCCGTGGCATAATCGACGGTGCCGTTTTCCTGCAATTTGACAACGGCGCGCATGATCAGCCATACGACTACGTACGCGACGAGCCCCGCGGCCACGGATACGCCGATCGAAAGCCCCGTATTTATATTGTACGACAAAAGGACCATGCCCGTCCAGCCGCCGATGGCAAAAAAAGCGGTCAGGCCTTTCGTCGTAAAGAGCGATACGCCCGTATCCGTATGAGAATCGAGCGCGCCGTCTCCGTCCGTATCCGTATCGAGATCGGCATCGCTCTCCGCGCCTACGATCATTAAAATGATCTGTATGATCAGAAGAAGCGTTCCCACGCAGGCGATCACGAAATAGGCGATCTCAAGCCCGCTCAACTGTCTGAACCAATCCATTTTATTCCTCCCGTACTGAAATATTATATGTTTTTATAGACAGAGAATTTCCTTTCCCTTTTTCTCCGCATAACGGACGGTGTAATATGTTCCGCCCCTTTTTTCCCTCAGATACGCAACCAGCACGTCGCAGCGGTCGGCCATATACCGGTTTCGTTCGAACATGCAGCCCTCTTCGTATTTTTCGTGCAGCACGACGCGCTCGTCGCAAGCGGAAAGCAGCGTTTGATATCTTTTTTTCTGCGCCGGAGGAAAAGAATCGCTCTGACCGGCGCACGGTATGCATGCGACGATGCGGAGGGGAAAATCTTTTTTCAACTGCAGTAAAATTTCGCAGCAGGCGAGATCGAACCCGAGCGCCATGCCGCAATAAAATGTTTCCGCCCCGCGCTCGCGGATGAGGCGCAGAAACACATCTTCCGCTTTTTCTGCGGAAAAATCTTTTCCCAGTACCCTGTGCCCCGTCAGCGCTACCTGCACGCCGCTCATAACGGACTGCTCCTTTCTTTTCCCCTTCCTCTCGGGTATTTTGCGGGCGTGTTTCCCGTCTTTTCCGCGACGACGAGCGTGCGCGCGGAACCGTCCGTGAGTTCGAACGTATCCGCCTTTTCCAGTCGCGCGCCCAATTCCGCAAAGGCGCGTCCGGCGGCGGTTATCTCCTCTTCCGCCCTGCCTTTATAGGCGATAAATCTTCCCCCTTTTTTTACGAACGGGATGCAATATTCGGCAAGCGTGTTCAGTTTTGCGACCGCACGGGCGGTGCAGGCGTCAAATTTTTCCCTGAAATCTTCCCTTCGGCCCAATTCCTCCGCGCGGCCGTGCACGACTTTTGCGGGAAGGCCGAGTTCGCCTACCGCTTTTTCCAAAAATCCGCACTTTTTCTCCGACGCTTCCAGAAGGACGAAATTCAGATCCTGCCTGTAGATCATCAGCGGCACGGAAGGAAATCCGCCGCCCGACCCCACTTCTATGACACGGGCGCCCTTTTTGAAATATTTTTCCCCCGCAAGGCTGTCTGCAAAGTGTTTGATCAGGCAGTCTTCTTCGCTGACGATGCGGGTGAGATTGAATTTTTCGTTGTACGCAAGCAGAAGTTGATAGAACAATGCGAATTTTTTTCCGCTCTCTCCCTCTTTTGCCGCGTGCAAATATATATCCAAGTCCATATAGCAATTATAACATAAATTTTTTTCTTTTACAATATTTTTTTGTTTTTTCTTTGCTGCGGACAAATGCACATGCTGTTCCTTTCTTTATCCACAATGTGGAAAGATATCTGTGATTTTCTTGATAACCCTTTTTTCCGGCGTCCCTCTCCTGTTTTTACGAAAAATGCCCCTCTCTTTTTATCCCCTTTCGTCTCTCTTTTTTCCACATAAAATCACAATTTTATAAACAGGATTTCCCTATATACCGCTTGCTTTTTTCCTTGATTTTATATATAATATTAGAAAAAACAACGGCGTTGTCCACAAATCGACAGGCTCTATTATTATATCTACCTAATCAAAAATAAATTTATAAATATATATCTTCCCCGTAAGGGAAGATAAGGGGAAAATCCCTTTAAGACGGAGGAAACCATGAAAATCATCTGTGAAGGAATCGAATTGTCCGATGCGGTCATGAAAGTCGTGAAAGCGTGCAGCGTGAAGACGACGAACCCCGTGCTCGAATGCATCAAAATAACCGCCGCCAACGACAGCCTGGAACTTCTTGCCACCGACGGGGAGATCGCGATCGACAGAAAGATCAAGGCGGAAGTGCTGGAAGAGGGAAAAATCTGCGTCCCCGGCAAATATTTTTCCGACTTTATCAAAAAACTTGAAAATTCACAGATCGTGATGAGCACCGAAGAGGACAAACTTACGATCAGATACGGTAATTCGGAAAGCAACATGCAACTTCTGAATGCGGACGATTTTCCCGCCATCGACATGAACATTTCGGAAACGAAATTTTCCATTCCCGCAAAAGATCTGAAAGAACTTGTGGGAAAGACCACCTTCTGCTGCGCGCAGGACGATTCGCGCCCCATTCTGAAAGGATGCCTGATCGAGGCGAAGGAAGGAATGGTCACTTTCACGGCGCTCGACGGTTACAGGATGGCCGTTGCGAAAAAGAATATCCTTTCCATGAGCGGGGATATGCGCATCGTATGCCCTGCCCGCACGCTGAACGAGATCGCGAGAATGATTTCCGGCGAGGACGCGGAACTGGAAATTTATGTACAGAAAAACATGCTTCTCGTGAGCGTGGAAGACACCACGGTGACGAGCAGGCTTTACGAAGGGGAATTTATAAACGTATCCAACATCATCCCCAAAACGTTCGCGAGCGAGGCCATCGTGAACCGCGCCCTTCTGTGCGAGAGCGTGGAGCGCGCTTCCATTATCGCGCGCACGGACAAAAACAGCATTCTTACCTTTGATATCAAAGAAAACGAGATGGCGGTCACCTCCAATACCGCCGTGGGCAGAGTGGACGAGAGCGTGGACATCATGTTGGAAGGAAAGGACGTGACGATCTCTCTCAACAGCAAATATATCGGGGAATGCCTCGGCGCCGTTACGGACGATACGGTGCGGATGAGTTTCAACGGGGCCTTTTCTCCCTGCATCGTGACCCCCGCGGACGGAGATTCTTTCCTGTATTTGATCCTTCCCGTAAGAACAACGTCGTAAAAACGGTTGACAGAGACGGCAGATTTTCGTTATAATAGTCTTTGCAACATTAAAATAGGAGTATAATCGTTAAAATGAAAAGAACTTATCAGCCTAAAAAGAGACAGAGAAGCAAAGTGCACGGCTTCCGCCAGAGGATGAAGACGCAGGGCGGAAGAAAGACCCTGAAAAGAAGAAGGGACAAGGGCAGAAAGAAAATTTCCGCGTAACAGCGCAAAGGGACGTAGGCGGTGCAGTATACGAGATTAAAGAAAAACAATGACTTTCAGAGATTGTTTACAAGGGGAAAAAAATCTTTTTCCCCTGCTTTAATTATCCTGTACATGCCCGCAAAAGAGACGTGCCTTGGACTGTGCGTGAGCAAAAAACACGGAAAAAGCGTAAAGAGGAACCGTATCAAGAGGCTTTTGCGCGAGGCGTTCAGAAGAATCTGCGGCGATCTGAAAGGCGGGTATGCGATCGTGCTGATCCCCAAACAGGCGGAATCGTATACCCTTGCACAGTTTGAAAAGAGCATGCGTAGCGCCTTTGCAAGGGAGAATCTTTTCCGATGAAGGAGAGAGGAAAACTGCGGAAATTTTTCAGGTTTCTGAGAAAGCGCGTTTTCAGACCGTATCTGAAAATGCTGTGTATGCGCGCGATCCTGTTCTATCAGAAATATTTTTCCAAAAAAACCTGCCTTTACAGGCCTACCTGTTCGCAGTATACGCTGGAGGCGATCAATAATTTGGGGGTGATTTTGGGGATCCTGTGCGGCGCATGGAGGATTTTGCGCTGCAATCCTTTTTCGAAGGGGGGATACGATCCCGCTCCGGAAAATTACTTCAAGGTGCGCTGGCTCTATTAAAATCAAAAAAATCGGATAAAAAGACATGTTTAATTTTTTGACGGCCGTCGCGGATACGGCTAACTCCATCGGCCTGTTTTTCGGAAGCGGCGGCGGAAGTTTGAACTGGCTGGCGAAGGTGATCCGCTGGATCATCGAACTGGTCGGCAACGTGGGCGTGGGAATCATCGTGTTTACGATCGTTCTCAAACTGATCACCCTGCCGCTCGACATTTATTCCAAATCTTCCATGCGCAAAAACAGCCTGAAGATGGAAAAAATGCGCCCGCAACTGGAAAAACTGCAAAAACAATACCAGAACGATCAGCAGACGTACAACATGAAAATGATGGAACTGTACAAAAAGAACGGGTATTCCATGTTCGGCGCCTGTCTTCCCATGATCGTTACGCTGGTCATCTTTATTTTCGTTCTGAACGCGTTTTCTTCCTATTCGGACTTTACGAACGTAAGCGTTTATAACAAAATGGCGGAGGCTTATTCGGTGGCGGTCATCGAAGAATATGCCCCCGCGCCCATCCATGACGACGAATATAAGTACGAATTCGACGAGCCGACGGAAGAGAACGGACTGGAACAGGGCGAGCCGAAAACGTATGTCTACAATTATACCACGTCCGAAGACGGGACCACCTTTATCGTCACAAAAACCGTGACGTGCAGCGCCGAGGGTTCCTTTATCGAATACGTTCTTACCTATACGGTCGAGACGAAAGACGCCGAAAAAAGGGACGCCCTTTTGGCAGGAGAGAGGTGGGACGAACAGAGGCCCTCTTCCAGCACCGCCTATTACTACGTGCAGACGGACAGGGTGAACGCTCCCCTTCTTACGCTGGCCGAGTCCGGCAAGACCCCCGTTGAAAAGATAGAGGGGGGAGAAACGGGCGAGACCGGGCAGGACGGACAAGCCCTATACAGTTGGACGAAGACGATCTCTTACGGTAGCGAAACGGATGCGGTCAGTTACAGGATCGTCTATACCGTGGAGACGACGGAATCCGATCAAAACGCGGTCGACTGGAACGGCGAAAACGTACAGAGAAACGGTTACTTTGCCGTGAACGAAGAACAGTTCGAAACGGCGCTAGCAGGCAGCACGGCCCTGAGCGAAGAGGAAAAAGCGCAGGCAGAGGCTTTGGCGGATATTCTTCTTTCCGCGGAAAACCTGACGGACAAGCAGGTTGCGGAATATTACGTGCGCGAAGCGGGCAGGGTCGCCGCAGCGGATTATTATGAAGAGAACAAAATAGGCTTTTTGTGGGTCAAAAATATCTGGCAGCCGGACGTTTCGTATAAGCACCCCGTACAGAGGGAGAGCGGTGTAGACAGGACGACGTACAACGAGATCACGGCGAATCTGGGCTATTATAAGAGCGCGCCGAACGGATATTATATCCTGATCGTCGTCTCTATCGGCACGATGTTCCTTTCGCAGTTTATCCTTTCGAGGAGCCAGAAGGCACAGAACGAACTGCAGACGGCGGACGGGCGCGGACAGAAAACGCAGAAAGTCATGATGATCGTAATGCCGATCATCTTCGGTGTATTCTCTTTCTTCTACAGCGCATCTTTCAGTATCTACATGATAACGAGCAATATTTACGGTATTTTGAGTACGCTTGCGATCAATTTTGTCATCGACAGAAAGTTCAGGAAGATCGAGGAAAAAGAAATTCAGGAAAAGTATAATAAACGTATTCCGCAGGCGGTGCGCAAAACGCCCGATGACAATAAGCGGAACGGAGGAAAGAAAAAATGACAGATTTCGAATTCACCGCAAAGACGGTGGAAGAAGCGGTGGAAGAAGGGCTGAAAGCGACCGGGCTCACGCGCGAACAGGCGGAAATTACGGTTTTGGAAGAAGGGAAAAGAAAACTGATCGGTTCCGTCAAAGCAAAGGTACTCATCCGCAAGAAAAAGTCGGACGGGGAAAGAGCGGCAGACTTTCTCGACGGGGTCTTCGATATTTTGAAGATCGCGGCGACGAACGAACTTGTCGAAGAAGATGAAACGATCAAGATCAACGTGATCGCGACCAATACCGATTCCATTATCGGTCACAGGGGGGAGATCCTCGATTCGCTGCAGGTGCTTGCGGGCGCCGTTGCGAATATCGGCAGAGAGGAATACAGGCGCGTCGTCGTGGATTGCGAAAATTATCGCGAACGCAGGGAAGAGACGCTCAAACGCCTCGCCGCGAAGATCGCGAGAAAGGCCGTAGAGAGGGGCAGGAAAGTTTCTCTCGAACCCATGACCCCCTATGAAAGGCGCGTCATCCATTCGGCTCTGGCGGACAGTACCGAGGTCAAAACGCAGAGCGAAGGGAAAGAACCCAACCGCTATATCGTCGTGATTCCCAATAATTTGCGTCCCGGTTCGGATCGTTTCGAACGCAGAGGAAATTTCCGCGGCGGCCACAACAAGGGCGGCTATCAGAACCGCGAACGCGGCGGATACAACCGCGACAGGCGAAGCGGCGACCGCGAGGGAGGCAGATCGTACGATCGCCGCGGCGGCAGGAACGAAAGGTCCTCTTCTCCCCGCCCCGCAAAGAGAGCCCCCTATTTCGGTACCTATCTAGGCAACAGCAACACTCAGAAAGAGGACAAAAACGACGAAGAATAAATCCCGTATCCCCTGCCGGCTGATCGGCGGGGGATTTTTGTATCCGGCCGAATCGGAAGCGCGGCGGTTTCCTTTCGGAAAAATTTTCTGCCCCTGCTGTTTGGAGAGCCGCTTTTCGGCGGCCTACGAAGGCCCGTGCGGACACGGGATCAGGCGATGCATCGGGCCGGAGCCGAACGGGTGGACTCAGTTTATAAAAATATATTTTAAGAAACCTCCCCCAAGGGCAACTCGGGGGAGGTTTTCATAAAAAGGGCAGAAAGATACGCCAGACGATTTATTTCAAGAACTTTCGGATGGTCCTTTCCTTTTTTGCGCTGCACGGCTGATAGCGGAACGGAAGATCGATTTTAAGGCTCTTGTCCACGATGCTTTTGATATGGGAAAAAGCATAAAATCCCCTTTCTCCGTGGTAGGCGCCCATGCCGCTTTCTCCCACGCCGCCGAATCCCATCGCGTGCGTTGCCAGGTGGATCACGGTATCGTTGATGCAGCCGCCCCCGAATCGGATCTCGCGGACGGCGCGCCGCGCATCCGCTCTGTTTTTTCCGAACCAATACAGGGCGAGAGGATCGGGATTTTTTTCGATCGCCGCTTTGACGGAACCGTATCCGTCCGTTTCGATCACGGGAAGCACCGGCCCGAAGATCTCCTCTTGCATCGCCGCGTCCGAAAGATCCGCGCCGTCCAAGATCGTCGGCGTTATCTTCAGCGACGTCTCGTCATATTCTCCACCGAAGACTGTCTTTTTGCCGTCGATCAGTTTCAGAATACGGTCAAATTGCCTTCTGTTGACGATCTTCGGATAATTTTCGTTTATCAACGGGTTTTCCCCGTACATGCGCACGATTTCGGCTTTCAGCGCCTCGACAAGTGCTCCCCTGACCCTTTTGTCGGCCAGGATATAATCGGGTGCGACGCAGGTCTGCCCGGCGTTGAGAAACTTTCCGAAAGCGATCCTCTTTGCCGTCAGGGGGATATCCGCGTCTGCACAGACGACGCAGGGGCTCTTTCCGCCGAGTTCCAATACGGCGGGGGCAAGGTGTGCAGCCGCTTTTAATGCGATCAGTTTTCCCGTTTCTTTTCCGCCGGTAAAAAAGAACAGGTCATACTTTTCATCGAGCAGAGAGGCGTTCTCTTCCCTGCCGCCCGATACGGCCGCCACGTATCGATCCGGAAATATTTCGCCGATCAGTTCGCGGATGACGCGGGCGGTTTCGGGCGCGTTCGCGCTTGGCTTTACAATCGCGCAGTTTCCTGCCGCGATACAATCGACGAGGGGGAGTATCGTCAACTGAAAGGGATAGTTCCAAGGGCTTACGATGAGCGCGACGCCGTACGGGGAAGCGACGGTATAACTCTTTGAAGGAAATTGCGACATCGGCGTCTTTACCCTGTGCGGCCGCGTCAGAAACGGAAGGCGTCCGAGCATAAAGCCGATCTCGGAATAAACCATCCCGACCTCCGTCATATAACCCTCGAAATTGCTCTTTGAAAGGTCTTTTTTCAGTGCCCCGAGTATCTCCCCTTCCCTTGCTACGATTGCCTTTTTAAGGGCCTTCAGCGCGTTGATACGAAAAGACAAATCCAATGTCTTGCCGCTTGCAAAAAACTCTTTTTGTTTTTTTAGGATTTCTGAAACCATAAAAGCCTCTCGCAAAAATTATTCTGATTTTATTATAACGGAAAGCGATTCAAAAAGCAAGAGAGTATACCAAAAGAAAAATATTAAGCACTTAATATTTTTTAGCGCCGTTAAAAATTTTTTTGCGCCTGATCTGTAAGAACGGGATCGGACAGAAAAAATTTTGTAAAATGAAAATACGATTTTCCGAACGTGACGGCAAGATATCTGCATGCGACGGGCTTGTGCGGCAGGTATTCCCATCGAAGTGACGCTGCGGAACGAACAGCCCCCTTTTTTGGCAGAAAGACGTATATAGAGTTTTGATTTCGCTTTCTTCGGCGTTGTCCGCGGCGATTTATGTGAGAGACCGCTGAAAGCGGCAGGTTTTTTCTATAAAGGCCTGTGGCGGCGGAAAATAAGGTCCGGCTGTCAGAAAAAGACAGGAAAGACCGAAGCAGACACATATCTATTTTAAGGATCAAATTTGTGTGAGGGAAAAAAGAGGCACAGGATAAAAAAGTTCTTCTGATACATGCGGTAAAAACGAAAAAATCAGCGTTGCAGAGGAATGTTTGGCTGTGCCCTGTGCCGAAAAATGTCTTTGACCTCCGCTTCGGATAAAATCAACCCGCTTTTGGCTGACTGATTTTTGCAAAATAATTTTTTCCGCCGACATAGGAGGAAAGCGCGTCGGAAATAATATCGGCCATTCTGTATACGAGATTCAGGCGGGTCAAATTGAGCAAAGAATAGTTGAATACTGATTTCTCTGCCACGATCCCCATAATACTGACGTCTCCGACCTGTGAAAGCCGTTTATTTGCCCCCAGTCCCGGCCGCAGACCCTTGTTTGCAATTTTGATCAGGCCGATGTCCCCCGCTTCGCCGACGGCGGCGTCGACTGCGATCACTTTCGAATCGGGATGCGTCTCTTTTAAAAAGTCGTTCAGATACTTCACTTCTTTTGCCGTAATGGGTTTTTTAAGAGTTCCGTATACGAAAATCCCGCCGCCGGAAACTTTTTGGCCGAGCATCGTACCCGTGATCGGACCGAGACTGTCGCCGATTGCCAGATCGCTTCCGATGCACAGAACGACCGGCGGAGCGGATAACTCCTTTAAAAAATTGTCGAGCGACATGATCAGGCCGGCAGCAGCCATTTTATTGAACATATTAAAAGAATATTCCATAAATTTTCTTTCTCCTTATGAGCGCGCAAAAATGAAATATTTTTCGTGCAGTAATATAAAAACTTTTTGATATTGCAAGACAGAATTGTTTGACAGTTATTGACAGAAAAACGAATATCTATTCCTGGAAAATACAATATCAGCCGAAAGTTGTCCACAGACTGTGCATAAGTAGACAAAAATTTAACACAGCGCATACAAAAACTTTATGGCGCATATGGAAACGGATGAAAGTTATTCACAATTTATAGAAATTCTTGTGGAAAAATCAAATATCGGCGATCATCCGATCCATCGGTCTTTCAGCAAGGAAGTAGTTTGGTGATTTTGCGTGAAGCAGTCGGCGGCGTTCTGAATTTATAAACGTAATTTTATGGGCCGATACTCAGTTTATATCTGCAAGGAAAGAGCGAAATATTTTTTGAAGTTTGGCGCGCGGATCGGGCGATCGATTAAAGAATGAAAATTGTTAAAGCGCTTAAAAAATTGTCAGCGCTGTTTTTATAGGCGCATTTATACATTAAAGCGCTATAAATTTACAATTTGTTATGCGTTATTTTTTATACAGAGCGCGATAATTGAATGCCCAGTTTGCGTAATTTTATACAACATGGTGCATAGTGCGGTCGTTGCAATTTTTTGCGGTATAAACGCATTTATAGCGTCTTGTATGATTGCGCAATTAAATTTTTTGCATCTATGAACTGACTTGTGTTGGAAAGTCCTCTTTCGAGCGGGTTGAACCGTCAGACAAGGAAATATGCTTTGCGTCCATGGGATAATTAAGAAAAAACTGAAAAACAGAGAAAAAACAGCCCCGTTTTAGGCAAAAAAACCCTAATTTAAGTCGATTTTTTGAACTGGCAAAAACTTGAAAAAGCATTGAAAAAACGGGCAATTTTTGAATGCGCTAATGAATTTTTGATAAAAATAACATATTTTTAACCAAAAAATTGAAGATTTTGCTTTCAAAAAAAGCCTCTCAGACGATTTGAGACAGAATAATTTTTAAAAATCAAATTTTTTTCGACCAAAAAACGGTTAAAAAAGGGGGACAAAAGCCGATTTCTTATAAAACAGGCCGAATTTTTTGCAAAAAAAGTGAAATTTGATGTTTCATATGAAACATCGATAATAAATATTTGCGTTAAATCAATAAGATAATTTGCGGCAACAATTTTTGATTTGCGCTGTTTTAATCGATATAAAATATACAAAAGACGCAATATAATTTCTCTGTATTGCGTCTTTTGTATAATTTTTGCATCTGATTATTTGGCTATTGATTGAAAAAAATTGCGTCAAAATCGATTAGTGCGTGAACATATTAGGATGCAATATATATAATCATACGCAGTACAAACACAGTGCGGTGGGAGGAATAACTTTAGAGGAAGGTGCCATCAGTTATAAAGAATTTGTAATACTGCAATAGTCTGAATATAGCGCTTTGGGTAATATGTGTATTTTTGTCCGCGCTTAATGTATGCGTATATTAAAATATAGTAAATAAAATATTAAAACAGGGCAAAAATGAGTCTTGGTGCGAGAGAAAGCAAGCCGCGTGATAGAAAAGCACATTGTAAAAGCACTTTATAAACGGAATAGAATCGCACGCTAAATAGAGCAAAAATCAATTTAAATGAAGTTGGTGCATGGTGATCAAAAGACAGTAAGCCTAGCAGTTTAAAAAGAGAAAAAAGATCGTTTTCAGATATATATGTTTCATATGAAACATATATATCTGACATAGCGCACTACATATTTATATGTTTCACGTGAAACATATAAATATCGGGACAAGTTTCATATGAAACAATAAACCGGGTAAAATCAGACGATTTTTTGTGAGCGCAAGCCAAAAAATATGATAATTTTTTGAAGGATTCATAAAATTTGGCAAACCTGTAAAATAAAGAGCGGATTTCTCTTGTCTTTTTGTTTTGTTTATGGTATCATAATAATGACTCGGATAACAAATATAGCAATCGGGACCGGCTAAAATTCCGACGCATATGCGTCTTACGTTTGCTGGCCTGCTTTCAGATTGGCGGGGATCTCTGTTTTGCTTGTCGGGCGAACATAAGCTTTTCAGTTTGTAAAACAGTTTTTCTTATACGATTGCTTTACTTGTTTGCCTGCACATGCAGAGAATAAGGCGCATATTATTGATAATGATTATCAATAAAAGACAAATATATTCACGTATCTTTCGATTAAATACTTAGAAAAAGGCGCAAAATAAGAGAGGTTTGTCTTGTGGCGCTTTTGGAGTTTGAATTTCAAAGAGCAGCAATGAACGGATTTTTGCGTTAAACCGCTTTCCTTATTATATATTAAGAGAAGATGTCGCCGTCTTGATCGCCAGAGCGAAAGAAGTTTTTGCGAAAGGGCGGTGGCTATCCGTGGCGGGACCCGATAATGGTCTTCTGTCTCTGTCCTCTTATCGAACGATATGATCATGTTTAGGCGGTCTTGTTCACGGATTAATGAGGAGCGGCGGGTTTTAATGAGTCTTTTGATATAGGGGGCCGTCTTTCAGGGGGCTATGCGTCTGAAAATGCCGAGCCGGCAGTAACGGAGCGTTTATCTGCGGACAGCGGAAAAGTTGTTTCGCTTGTGATAAATTAAAAACTAGTTTTCAATACTATAAGGAGAAGTTGAATGAGCAAATCATCAAAAATCGTGCTTTGGACGGTGCTTGGTATCGTTTTGATTTTGATATTAGTTATCGTTCTATCGAGCGTGCTGAACTCCACGCCGGAAATCAGTTTCACGGAAGCGACGGATAAGGTCGCCGCCGGAGAAATTGACGAGATCATCGTGGACGATTATGTTTACAGATTCTATCAGAACGGAAGGGCGAGATATACGGCGATCGGCCCCCGCGGCGACGCCAATAACGTCATTTATCAGGAGTTTTGGACGGCTGTATCGCAGCAAAATGTCAAGGTTTCTTATACCGACCCGAATGCGGGCAGTTACTGGTCTTATCTGATCCCCATCATCGGGGTCGTGTTGGTGTGCGTCGTCTTCTGGCTGCTGATCCGTCAGACACAGGGCGGGAGCAGCAAGGCGATGAGTTTTGCTAAGACGAAGGCCCGCGTCAATTCCAATATCAAAGTCCGTTTTTCCGACGTCGCCGGAGCGGAAGAGGAAAAGGCGGAACTTGCGGAAGTCGTCGAGTTTCTCAAAGCCCCCCGCAAATTCTCCGATCTGGGCGCGCGCATCCCGAAAGGCATTCTGCTTGTCGGGCCTCCCGGAACGGGTAAAACTCTGTTTGCAAAAGCCGTCGCAGGAGAGGCGAACGTGCCCTTCTTCTCGATTTCCGGTTCCGACTTTGTGGAAATGTTTGTCGGCGTCGGCGCGTCGCGCGTGAGAGACCTGTTCGACGCGGCCAAAAAGAGTCAGCCCTGCATCGTATTTATCGACGAGATCGACGCAGTCGGCCGCCAAAGGGGCACGGGGCTCGGAGGCGGGCACGACGAACGCGAACAGACGCTCAACCAGTTGCTCGTGCAGATGGACGGCTTCGAGACCAACGAGGGGATCATCGTCATGGCGGCGACCAACCGCGCGGACATCCTCGATCCGGCCTTGCTCCGTCCGGGTAGGTTTGACAGACAGATCCACGTCAATCTTCCCGACGTGCGCGGCAGAGAGCAGATCCTCAAAGTGCACGCGCGCAACAAACCTCTTGCTCCCGACGTGAATTTCAAGATCCTTTCGCGTATGACGAGCGGTTTTTCGGGTGCTGACCTTGAAAATCTTTTGAACGAAGCGGCGATCCTTGCCGCCCGCGCGAACAAAAAAATGATCGGAAACAAGGAACTTTTCGAGGGGATCAACAAAGTCCTGCTCGGGCCGCAGAAAAAGAGCCGCCTTGTTACCGAATCAGATAAACGCATTACGGCGTACCACGAAAGCGGCCACGCGATCATTGCAAAACTGTGCAAACACTGCGACCCCGTGCAGGAAGTTTCCATTATCGCGCGCGGCATGGCCGCGGGCTACACGATGACCCGCCCCGACAACGACGACAATCATATGACCAAAGAAAAACTCACCGACCTCGTCTGCGAACTTTTGGGCGGCCGCGTCGCGGAAGAATTGGTCATCAAAGACGTGTCTACGGGCGCATCGAACGATTTGCAGAGGGTTACGGAGATCGCGCGCAAAATGGTCACCGAATGGGGCATGAGCGAGCGTGTCGGGCTTGTCACGTACAGTTCGGATAATCCGATTTTCCTCGGCCGCGACATGGAAGCGCACAACAGTTACAGCGAAGAGACTGCCGGCATCATCGACGAAGAGGTGCACAGGATCATCGAAAGCGCGCACGAACGCGCCGTGAAACTTCTTACCGAGAACAGAAAAGTGCTCGACAATATGGCCCGGCTGCTAATCGAACGCGAGACGATCTACACCGACGAAGTGGATATGCTTCTCGAAGGCAAATCGCTCGAAGAGATCAACGATTATATGGACAAAAAGGAAAAGTCCGCGGACGAAAATCCGTTCAACCGTTTCATGAAAGGGAAAGATGATTTCAAACCCGAAAGCGTGAGCGCGGATCCCGAAAAGGCGAAAAGAGGCGATGCCGGACAGCCGAAGGATCCCGGCCCGCAGGACGAGAACAAGTAAAGAAAAGTAAGCCGTCGGGGCCCGTTTTGTGCGGAGCCCGACGGCGGAAAAGTTACGGATATGGAAAAAGAACCGCGCTAGTTTCGCGGCAAAGGGGTTTAACATGGGAAAAATCGTATCGTTTTCAAACCAGAAAGGGGGCGTCGGCAAAACGACGACCTGCGTGAATATGGCCGCGTATATCGCTTCAAGCGGCAAAAAAGTCCTGCTTCTGGACATCGATCCGCAGGGCAACGCGACGACGGGGCTCGGCTTTTCGAAAAGTTCGCTGAAAAAATCCGTCTATAACGTGCTGATCGACGACGAGGAAAAGGCGTCTGACAATATTCTGCATACAGAAGTGGAAACGCTCGACCTGCTGCCTTCGAACATCGATCTTGCGGGTGCGGAAGTAGAGTTGGTCTACAAGAGAAATCGGGAAAAGATCCTCAAAAACAAACTTGCAGAGGTCAAAAACAATTACGACTACATATTTATCGACTGCCCGCCTTCGCTCGGGCTTCTCACCATCAACGCGCTCGCCGCGGCGGATTCCGTCATTATCCCGATCCAGAGCGAATATTATGCCTTGGAAGGGCTGAGCCAGTTGATGAATTCCATCACGCTCGTGAAACAGCATCTCAATTCCGCGCTCGACGTGGACGGGGTCGTCCTCACCATGTATGACAGCCGTTCTCTGATCGCCAAGCAGATCGCGGAAGAGATCCGTAAATTTTTCACGCGCAGGGTCTTTGAAATCGTGGTCCCCCGAAACGTCAGGCTGGTCGAGGCTTCTTCCTACGGCAAGCCGATCATGCTGCACGATCCCAAATGCGCCGGCGCCAGGGCTTACAAAGCGCTTACGCAGGAATATCTCAACCGCGAAACGAAAAAATAATGCGTGAAGGGAAAAGATTTTTCCGAACGCCGTCACAAGTGAGGTCTTTATGAAAACGAACAGAGGATTAGGCAGGGGGCTGTCCGCTCTCTTTTCGGATACGGAAGAAGCGTACGAAAACGCCGCAAAAACTTATTCGGGGCCGGACAACGAACTTCCCGAAGATATTCAGGGGCTGATCGAGGTGGACATCGATCTCGTCCGCCCCAACCCGAATCAGCCGAGAAAACATTTCGACGAGGACGCCCTGCGCGAACTTGCCGATTCCATCAAAAAACACGGCCTGATCATGCCCATTGTCGTCAACAATATGGAGAACGGCAAATACATGATCATTGCGGGCGAGCGCCGTTACCGCGCCGCAAAAATGGCGGGAAAAACGCAGATCCCCATCGTCATCCGCTCTTATACCGACCGCGAGATCAAGGAAATTTCCCTGATCGAGAACTTGCAGCGCGAGGACCTCAATCCGATCGAAGCGGCGAACGCCATGAAACAATTGATGGACGAATACCGCCTTACGCAGGAAGAACTTGCCGAGCGCATCGGCAAATCCCGCCCTGCGGTCACAAACACTTTGCGCCTGCTTTCCCTGTCGCCCGAAGTGATCGGCATGGTTTCTTCCGGGAAACTGAGTGCGGGGCATGCGCGCGCCCTCGTGACGCTGCCCGAAGACGCGCAGTATAAACTCGCTTCCGATGCCGTCAAAGACGGTTTGTCCGTGCGCGACATCGAGCGCAGCGTGCGCGATTATTTTGCTTCGCCCGAAGAGATCGCGGAAAAGAAGGACAAGAAAAAGATGCAGGTTTCCATCGAGCTGAAGGACCTCATCGAACGCATGCGCCATACCTTCAAGACGAAAGTCAGTCTGATCGGCAACGACAAAAAGGGGCGGATCTACATAGACTATTACAATACGGACGACCTCGACCGCATCAGCGAGATCGTCGAAATGGTGGACAGGCAGGAAAACAGATAATTTTTTTCCTTTCATTATTATATAATAAGAAGGGCGGGCGGATTGCGGACCTCGGTTTAACGGCGCGGCCGCCGCGCATAAAAAAGTTCAAAAAACCGGAGCGGAAAAATTTTTCCGCTCCGGTTTCGTTTTTCTGTTCTATCGCTGCGGGTTTCAGCCGACGCTCGCAGAATCCGACGCTGCTCTTACTTTTGTTTGTCTTCTTCCTGGTCGGGTTTGCTTTCTTCCTCTGCGGCGGGGGAGGCTGTCTGTTTTTCCTTGCTCTCCTTTTCTTCCTGCAGATATTTGAAGAACATGCTCAGCGCAAAACACAAAAGCGCGCCGCCGATCACGCACCAAAATGCGAGCATCGAAACGTACAGGGCAACAAAGATACAGGCGGCGACCAAAACGGCGGCGATAATGGCAAAGACCATTCTCAAAATTTTATACATGGTTTTCGATCCCTTTTTGTCCGAACGGACGATTTTATCTTTTTTTCATTATAACATAAAACGGTGCGGCTGGCAAGATAATTTCCCGATCGTTCGGCAAAAGCAATATGTTGTGTTTATGAAAAATGAAAGATACTATATTTTGGCGGTCAAAAAATTCTCAAAAAAAGCCGAAAAAAATTGCGAAAAAGATCGAAAAAACCGTTGACAAACATTCTTACATATGGTATTATATGCAGGCTGTCGCGAGGGAAGCGGCCCGCAGATCAGATCTGAAAGGGACAAGCAAAAAAACTTAAAAAAGTTTGAAAAAATGCTTGACAAAATATTTCAGATATGATATTATAGGTAGGCTTTCACGGCGAAAGCTCCGAACGAAGTTCGGATCTGCGAAGATTAAAAATTGAATAGAAGGAAATGAATCAAATGAATTTTCATTTGAAAAAAGTTTCTGTCAATTAAACTTTTAGTACACAAGTACTCAAAGAACAGTCAGCAAAAAAAACGTTAGAGCAGACGTTCGAAAGAACGGCTTTAAGCAATTAAACTTAAGAGTTTGATTCTGGCTCAGGATGAACGCTGGCGGCGTGCTTAACACATGCAAGTCGAACGGAGTAGGTAGCAATACTTACTCAGTGGCGGACGGGTGAGTAACGCGTGAACAATCTGCCTATGTCAGGGGAATAACACTAAGAAATTGGTGCTAATACCGCATAAGACCACAGAGGGGCATCCCTCAGGGGTAAAAGAAATATCGGACATAGATGAGTTCGCGTCCCATTAGGTAGTTGGTGAGGTAACGGCCCACCAAGCCGACGATGGGTAGCCGACCTGAGAGGGTGATCGGCCACATTGGAACTGAGAGACGGTCCAGACTCCTACGGGAGGCAGCAGTGGGGAATATTGGGCAATGGAGGGAACTCTGACCCAGCAACGCCGCGTGAGTGAAGAAGGTTTTCGGATTGTAAAACTCTTTAAGCGGGGACGAAGAAAGTGACTGTACCCGCAGAATAAGCATCGGCTAACTACGTGCCAGCAGCCGCGGTAATACGTAGGATGCAAGCGTTATCCGGAATGACTGGGCGTAAAGGGTGCGTAGGTGGTTTGCCAAGTTGGCAGCGTAATTCCGTGGCTTAACCGCGGGACTACTGCCAAAACTGGTAGGCTTGAGTGCGGCAGGGGTATGTGGAATTCCTAGTGTAGCGGTGGAATGCGTAGATATTAGGAGGAACACCAGTGGCGAAGGCGGCTTACTGGATTATAACTGACGCTGAGGCTCGAAAGCGTGGGTAGCAAACAGGATTAGATACCCTGGTAGTCCACGCTGTAAACGATGGATACTAGATGCAGGGGGTATCGACTCCCTCTGTGTCGCAGCAAACGCAATAAGTATCCCGCCTGGGGAGTACGGCCGCAAGGTTGAAACTCAAAGGAATTGACGGGGACCCGCACAAGCAGCGGAGCATGTGGTTTAATTCGAAGCAACGC
>ERZ1106932.37-NODE-37-length-54920-cov-10.558279_pt1 | contig 54920 bp, 44 predicted proteins | sample MGYA00403665_ERZ1106932 | MGnify/ENA primary metagenome ERZ1106932 (study PRJEB35170, sample SAMEA104062448) | human gut metagenome | biome: human gut; feature: human-associated habitat; material: faeces | place: Denmark | collected 2012-08-24 ... | reverse complement strand
ATAACGGTCCTAAGGTAGCGAAATTCCTTGTCGGGTAAGTTCCGACCCGCACGAATGGCGTAACGACTTGGGCACTGTCTCAACAGTGGGCCCGGCGAAATTGTAGTATACGTGAAGATGCGTATTAACCCGCGACTGGACGGAAAGACCCCGTAGAGCTTTACTGTAACTTGATATTGAATCACGGTAATCGATGTACAGGATAGGTGGGAGACTTGGAAGCGCCCTCGTCAGGGGACGCGGAGTCAACGTTGGGATACCACCCTTTGATTGCTGGGATTCTAACCCGCAGCCGTGAAACCGGTGCGGGGACATTGTCAGGTGGGCAGTTTGACTGGGGCGGTCGCCTCCTAAAAGATAACGGAGGCGCCCAAAGGTTCCCTCAGAATGGTTGGAAATCATTCGAAGAGTGTAAAGGCAGAAGGGAGCTTAACTGTGAGACAGACATGTCGAACAGATGCGAAAGCAGGGCTTAGTGATCAGGCGGTAGAGAATGGAATTGCCGTCGCTTAACGGATAAAAGTTACCTCGGGGATAACAGGCTTATCTCCCCCAAGAGTTCACATCGACGGGGAGGTTTGGCACCTCGATGTCGGCTCGTCACATCCTGGGGCTGAAGCAGGTCCCAAGGGTTCGGCTGTTCGCCGATTAAAGTGGCACGCGAGCTGGGTTCAGAACGTCGTGAGACAGTTCGGTCCCTATCCATCGTGGGCGCAGGATATTTGAGAGGCTTTGTCCTTAGTACGAGAGGACCGGGATGAACGCACCTATTGTGCACCTGTTGTCGCGCCAGCGGCACGGCAGGGTAGCGAAGTGCGGATGAGATAAACGCTGAAAGCATCTAAGCGTGAAACTCGCCTCAAGATAAGATATCCCATATCGTAAGGTAGTAAGACCCCTTGAAGACAACAAGGTTGATAGGTCGGAGGTGTAAGTGCAGTAATGTATTGAGCTGACCGATACTAATAGGTCGAGGGCTTGATCTCAATAAAATGAGAGAAAAAGCGAATTGATACTGAAAACGAGATTATATGAGATAAGCCGAGCCAATAAAATGGCTGAAGCCGAAAGTGCTGTCGACAGATTTGAATTGAATTTACTATGTGGTTGTCAGTCCGCAAGGACTGTAAGAAAGATATTTGTCAAGGGAAACGCAGGCTTGCTTTATGGACGTTCTTCTTTGCGCGGTGCCCTTGTAAATATACCATTGCGGTGGTGATGGCGGTGAGGATCCACCTGTTCTCATTCCGAACACAGTAGTTAAGCTCACTTGCGCCGAAAATACTTTGCGGGCGACCGCACGGGAAAATAGGTAACTGCCGCTTCCAGGAAAAAGAACCGAAAAATTTCGGTTCTTTTTTATTTTCTTGCTTTTTATCGGTTTTTGTATTATAATTTCCATATAAGGCATACGGAGGAGATATGGGAGGAAAAAAATTTGCTGCGGTTTGCGCTGCGGCTGCGCTTGTTCTGATCGGCGCGGAGGTCTGCAAACTGTTTTTGGACGCGCGCCTTTCGTATCCGGCGCTCGTTTTGGAAATTGCGGCGTTGGCGGGTTTAGTATTTTTATGTATCCGTACAAAAGGCGGCAAACGCTGGACGACGGCGGTCGCGGCCGTTTTGATAATTCTGCCGATTTATGCGAACGTGTCGATTTTGTCGTTCCACTACGCGAAACGACCGCCCGCTGTGATACACGCGGGCGGTGGAAATTACCTTAACAGCCTTGAAATGACGGAGGCATTTCTGCGGGAGGGGTACCGTTATGTGGAACTCGATTTTCTATATACGGAAGACGGCGCGCTCGTGTGTTCGCACATGTTTGAATTCGGCGGTTATTCGTTAAAAAACCGCCCGACGCTGGCGGAATTTGAAAACATACGGCTTCGCGGCGGCTATCGCGGGCTTACTCTTTCCGCGCTGACGGACTTAATGACGGAATACGAAAATTTTCAGGTCGTCGTCGATACCAAAGAACCCGATCTTATAGGCGTTTTGGCGGAGATCGAAACCGCCTGCGAAGAAACGGGCGTGGATTTTTTCGGACGGTTTATCGTCCAGCTTTACAGTTATGAAGATTATCTCATGCTGAAAAGTTATCCGTTTTCGGAATTTTGGTATACAAATTACAAATCGCGCTGCGCGTCGGACAGGATAGAAGCCTATTTCGGCGGGGAAGAACGCGTTACGACGATTGTGATGAGCAAATACGACTGGCTGCTGCAATTTCCTTTCGGCCTTCCGCAGGATAAAAAAATTGCCGTACATACCGTTAACGGCGCCGCCCGTGCCCGCTTTTTCGCGGAACGTGGCGTGGATTTTATTTACTGCGATTACGGTATAGAAGGCGTTACGACCTGCTGAAAAGCCGTTTTTTTACCCGAAAACGTCCGCAATGCATGCGCATACGTCGATTTTTTGCAGGGGAAACTTGTTGACTTTTACTTTGCGATGGGGTATAATGCCTTTAAATATAAACGTTCGCGTTGGCAAAGGGAAAAATGGAAAGACAGAAGACGGCTATCAAACTGAATTACGTCAGGGAATATAATATCGGGCTGATCACGTCGATCTTGTACGACGCGCCGCTCTCCTGCCTGGAAATGTCGAAAAGGATAGGCATCAGCGACGTCGGCGTGCGGAAAATCGTGAAACAGCTTGAGCAGCAGGGCATGCTCAAGGTTGCGCGTGAAAATACTTCCCCGCGCAAGAAGGGTAATCAGCATATCCGCTACACCATCGACGCCGATTACGGTATCTTTCTCATCGTCGATTTCACGCATCTGAGCGATCGGTTCGTCGTGTTCGACTATGCGGGCAACCGCCTGCTCGAACAGGGCTTTGTCATTCCCTATCTTGATGTAACCGACGACGATATCAGACGGCTGATCGCCGAAATCAAGGCCGCGCTCGCCGCCGCGGGGCTGGAAAATAAAAAATTGCTGAACGTTCATCTGTCCGTACCCGGTCAGATAGACGAGAAATCCCGCTGTTTTACCATTTCTCACCGTTTCAAAAATTATGAAAACGATTACAGCGGTTCCTTCTTTAAACTGTTTGAGGATGCGTTCGGCGCGCCCGTTTCCGCAAAAAACAACGTTGCCTATATGGCGTTGGGGGAAGCCGAACACGGTTTTTCCAGCAAATACGGCGCGGCAATATATATTTTCGTCGGCTACGGCGTGGCTGCTACCGTGCTCTATAAAGGGCAGGTCGTTACGGGGTGGCGCGGGTACGCGGGCGAGATCGGCGGCAGTAAATTCGGGCGGGACAGCACGCTGAGTTTGAACTGTTCCGTCATGCGGCTCATCATTAAATGCGCGGATTATCTCGAAACGCAGGACTTCGACGGGCTGATGAAGGCCTACCGCACAAACGAAACGGTGCGCGGCATCATTCTCGGCAGCGCGGACGTGCTCGCCATGTTTATTTCCATGTTCGCCAACCTTATCGGCGCGGACGTGGTCATGCTCGGCGGCGAGAGCCTGGAATACGGGGAAGATTACCTCGGAAGAGTGAAGGATTACGTCCGTTCGCATACCATAGCCAAGGCGGAGGTATATCCGTCGGGGCTGGCGGACGCGGCGGTGCGCGGCGCGCTGGCCGAGGCGAAAAAACAGGTCGTAGCGGACTACAACGAAAAAAGACGATCGGAAACGAATTTATAATTTGATTTTTTTATGAGGGATACCTTGCGGTATCCCTTTTTTTATTTTGTCCGCCTGCGGCGAGTTTAAAAAGAAATAAAAAAAGGTATTGACAAATTTTTATTCTGTGTTATAATATAAATATATTTGGCAAACTAAGTTCGTCAAATGTATTAAAATTGTAAAAAACGTCTTTACAAAGCGTAAAAATTTATATTTCAGGAGGCATTATGTTTAAAAAAACTGTTGCGCTGCTAACATGCGCGGTGATGGCGTTCGGATTGAGCGGCTGTTTCAGAAGAGACAAAGTAGAGGATTACGATCCTACGAAGACTTATCTCTACATAGGCAACTACGACGGCGGTCTGGGGGACGAATGGCTGAGCTCTCTCGCGGACGAATATATGAAAAAACATACGGACGTTATCATTAAGATAAACAACCACAAGGATAATTACGCCGACGCTACGCTTTTGGAAAGAATGGACGATTACGGCAACGACATGTATTTTGTCAATGCCGTAACGTATTCCAACTACGTGGGGCGCGGGAAGATGCTCGACATTACGGACGTGGTAACGGAAGATCTCGACGGCGAGAGCGAATCCATCGAAGACAAGATGAATCCCACGCTGCGCGAATACTACAAGACGGACGACAATAAATATTACGCCGTTCCCTTTTTCGACAGCATCTTCGGTACGGTATACGACGTGGATCTTTTCGAACAGGAAGGGCTGTATTTCAACGAAAACGGCAATCTGATGTGCGATGACGGTTCGTCCGACGTGAAATCCGCGGGACCGAACGGCATATCGGGCGATTATGACGACGGTCTGCCCGCCACGTTTTCGCAGTGGAAAGAACTGATGTACGTCATGCAGAAGGGACTTTCCATCGTGCCGTATATATGGACGGGCGAATATACGTATTACCGCTACCGTTATCTGACTTCCATCTGGGCCGATTACGAGGGCAAAGACAATTTCGACCTCAACATGACGTTCGACGGCAGTTACACTTTCCCCGGCGACGTCGAGGCTACGCCCATCAGCGTGAACAACGCCTATCTGCTGCAAAAACAGCCCGGCAAAAAATACGCGCTCGACTACGCGGAATACATAATCAGAAACGGGCTTTACGCCACCACGTCCTTTCATTCCACAAACACGCATATGATGGCGCAGCGTTCCTATCTTCTCAGTGCGGAAGCGGACACCCGTTACGCCATGATCATAGAAGGCGGCTGGTGGGAAAACGAGGCGAAGGATTTCTTCGACACGATGGCCGCGGACAACGGCGAACAGTACGCCTACGGCACGCGGAAATTCGCGTTTATGCCTACGCCGAAAGCCGACGACGGCAGTTCAGCGCCCGGAACGACGCTCATTTCCTCCACGGGCAATTCCGTGGCGTTCATCACCTCGAACACCGCCGTGCCCGAACTTGCAAAGGATTTTCTGCGTTTCGTGCATACCGACCACGCGCTGAGAACGTTTACGCGCATGACGGGTGCCATCCGTCCGTACGATTACGACCTGACGGAGGCCGAAACCTCGGAAATGACGCACTACGCGAAAAATATGTGGGACATTTATCACAGCGACGACACCGACATTTCCTACATTACGCTGTACTATAACGACTGCTTTATTCAAGAAGCGTCCTTCCTCGGTTCCAACTGGTGGTGGAAATCCACGGTGAACAACAAGGAATACCTCGACGCGCTCTACGAATTTTGGCAGGAAAGTTCGCTGAATGCGGAAAATTATTTCAACGGGCTGCAAGTAACTTTCTCGCAGAGCAAATGGAACGACAGAATGAGCAAATACTTCGACTGAACGGGGATCGATGAGGGTGAAAAGAGAAATTTACAATGAAGACGCCAAAGGGCTGAGAAAACTCACGCGTCCGATAGAAAGAGGATTATCCGCGGGCTGGCGCGCAGTCAAAGAATTCTTTTACGGGATTTCCGTCGCGCTGCACAAAACGCGGGTAAAGATGAACAGGGGCGGAAAGCCGAAGACCATGACTTCCCGCCGCCGCGGCGAACTGGCGTTCTTTATTGCGCTGATCGCCTACCCGCTCGCGCAGTTCACCGTGTTTTACGTGGCGGTGAACATCAACTCCGTTCTGCTCGCGTTCAAGCATTTCGATATAGACACGGCGCAGTTCTACTTCAACGGCGCCGGCGCAATATTTGAGAATTTTAAGGAATTTCTGGGCGATTTGAAAGCGGACGCAGCCATGATCACGGCGGCGACGAATTCCGTCAAGCTGTATCTATGCACGCTGCTCATTGCGCTGCCGCTCAACCTGATATTTTCCTTTTTTCTCTATAAAAAGGTGCCTGCGCACGGCTTTTTTCGCGTGGTGCTCTTTCTGCCGCAGATTATTTCGGCGCTCGTCGTATCGCTCATGTTCCGCTATTTCGTGGAAAACGCGCTGCCCGAACTGATCGGCATCAATCTGCTCATAACAAAAAATACGGGATTTCCGACCATTATTTTCTATACGATCTGGGCCGGATTCGGCACGCAGATTCTCATCTATACGAGCGCGATGACAAAGATAGACGATTCGCTCGTAGAGTTCGGGGAGCTGGAGGGGATTTCCCTTCTGCGGGAATTCTGGCAGGTAACGCTGCCGCTCATCTTTCCCACCATCACGATCTTTCTCGTGGCGGGCATTGCGGGCCTGTTCACCAACCAGGCGAGCCTTTATAACTTCTACGGGGGGAGCGCCCGCACGGATTTGCAGACGCTCGGTTACGTATTCTTCGTAAAGATCATAAAGTCGAACGACGCGAGCTACGCGCAGTATCCTTACGCCGCGGCGGCGGGGCTGCTGTTCACGCTGGTCGCCACGCCCGTAACGCTTTTCGTCAAATACATGCTCGAAAAATTCGGGCCGAGTGCGGAGTGAGTTATGAAAAAGAACGCTATCAAACATCATAAATTCGGAAAGAGCCTGTTTATCGTGATGGGCATGATCCTGCTCATCGTCTATACGGCGAGTTTTCTCGCGCCGCTTTTATGGGCGCTAATGACTTCGTTCAAATCGGAAATGGATTTCATGCGCCATACGTTCGGTTTTCCGACGAAATTTATTTTCGACAACTATGCGTACGTTTTCCAGAATATGGCCGTACCCGTTTCCAAAATAGGCAACATCTATATAGTGGAGATGTTTTACAACTCCATCTGCTATACCGTGCTCTGCACTTTCACGCATACGCTCACGCCGCTTATATGCGCGTATGCCGTTGCGAAATTCGACTTTAAATTCGGCAAGGTGATATACGGGATCGTAATCGTTACCATGATTTTGCCGGTCATAGGAAACCTCGCTTCCGAGATACAGGTATCCAAAGCGGTCGGTTTCTACAACAACCTCTTCGGCGTGGCCATTATGAAAGGCCATTTTCTGGGGACGAACTTCCTCATTTACTACGCTTCGTTCAAAAGCCTGCCGAACGATTTCAAGGAGGCGGCGGAGATAGACGGCGCCTCGCAGTTCCAGATACTCGTCAGCATCGTCATGCCGCTTATCAAGACCACGATCGGCGCCATCGCCCTTCTTTCTTTCATCAGCTACTGGAACGACTACACCACGGCTATGATCTACCTGCCGAGCCGCCCGACGATCGCTTACGGACTGTATTATTTCACGCACAGTTCGACCAACGAATCGAGCTACGTTACCGTGGGCATCGCGGCGTGCATGCTGGTTACGATTCCCATTTTCTTGGTGTTTCTGCTTTTCAAAAACAAGCTTGTCGGCAATATGGCCGTAGGCGGAATCAAAGGTTAAGGAGGAAAAGGAATGAACTCTGTAAAAAGACGGATTGCGGCCGCCCTGCTGGGCGTCGTCGCGGTATGCTGTCTGTTTTTCGCGGCGAAAACGGCCGAACCGCTCGCCGAAAGCATCGTCAACAGCGACGGTATGTTTCTGGCTGCGGACGGCGTAACCGTCGCGGCGGACGCCGCCGCGCCCGATACGTTCGCCACCTACGACGGCGGCACGGAGGCGCGCAAATTCGACCTCGGCAAAAAGGGCGTGCTGCTCTCCGCCGAAGACGCCGGCGCCGAAGTTTCGCTCGCCCCGACTTTCGCGGGCGATTTCGAGCTGACTTTCCGCGCCTACTCTTCGGTAAGCTATCATGCGGAGAACGACGCGGACTACAATACTTCGGCCGTCGAAATGACGCCCTACGCCGATCTCAGGGAGATCAGCTTTGAGTTTACCGATCGGGATGGCAACGGCTTTACCGTCGCCATCGACGCGGGCGAGCGGTGGAATATCATTACGCCCGCCGCGCGCGTGATCGTCGCGGGAACTTCGGTCGGCTACCACTATGCCACGGATGCAAAAACGCCGTCGGAAACGGCGCTCAAAAATTCCGAGGGATACTTCACCCGTATTGGCGGCACCACGTTCTGCAACGTGGCGCGGCGCGGGGGCGCGTATACGTCGGAAAATTCCATGCCCGTTACGTTCGGATATAATTCTTCGGAAATGGAAATTTACGTAATCCATTACGGCACGTCTTCCACCGAGGAAACCTACCGCGTGGTGTACGATCTGAACGCGGAAAGTTCGGGACTGCGCGCAATCGACGAATTCGAAGATTACAACGTCAAGATAAAATTCACCGACGTGGCGGAGGGAAAGACGGCGAACGTGGTGCTTTACGAGCTGAACGGACAGCCGCTTTCCGGCGAAAGTTTTTCGGATACCGCGGGGGCGGAGAGCATCGTTTCCGCGCGGTATAACGCCGTCGTCGGGGAAAAATACCCGCTGCCCGAACCCGCCGCGTTCGACGTGCTGGACGGCAAAACGGAATTTGCGGGCAAGGCGGAAGTTTCGCTCGGCGGCAGAACGTATGAGCTTTACGGAGCGGACGGCGCGCCCGTTTCGGAATATACGGCGGGCTGTTATTTCCTGCCCGACGCCGAGGGCACCTATGAAATCGCCTATACCGCGCGCGACAAGGCCGGCAATTACGGCGCGGAAAAGACTTTGAAGATCAAGGCGCTGAAAGAGCCTGAAACGTCGTTCGGGATCGGCGGGAACTACCGCGGCTTGAACGGTTCGGAAGCCGTCGGAAAGGGATCCTGGCTGCGCATTTACGCGGCGACGGCGGTCAGCGAAATATTTGCAGACGGCAGATCGGAGATCGCGGAGGCCGCGCTGTACCGCGACGGCGAACTCTATAAGGAAACGAGTTTTTCCGCAGAAGAGGATACGGACGTATTGCTGGAGGACGAGGGCGGTTACGAACTTGTCTATTCGGTTAAGGGCTATAAAGATCTGAAATATACGGTGGCGTTTACCGTAACGGCCTCCGCTCCCGTGTACGCGCTTTCCGAACCGCTGCCGCAGAAAGTTGCGGTTGGTACGGAATTTGCCGTACCCGCGCTTACGGCGTCGTTCGGAGGCGAGAGCAAGCGGGGCACCGCCACCCTGTACACGCCCGGCGGCAAGGTGCAGCCGCTCGCAAACAACAAGGCCGTGATAACGGAGGTCGGAGAATATAAACTCACTTACTACGTGCGTTTCGATACCACGTACACGTATACCGTTTATTTCGAAGCCGCCCATTCGAGCGAAGGTGCTTTCACGGGGGACGGCATGTCGGTGCAGGCGGTTCGCGGGGACAGCGGCTCGCTCTACCCGCAGAAAGCTTACGGCACGGTGCTCACCTTTACGGCGGAGGATAAATTCGCGGAATATACGAAACCGATCGACCTCAGCAAAAACACCAAGGAGGATCCGCTCATCAGCGTGATGGTGCTTCCCTCGGCGAAGGGCCATCTCGATTTCTGGCAGTACACCGTTCGCCTGACGGACGCGACCGACCCGAAAAATTACGTGAACATCACGGCGTTTAAGGGCAGCTGGGGAAACGAATTTTCCTACATCAAGGCGGGCGGCGCGGATCAGATGCTGTCCGGTTGGGAAAAGGGCGCGGTGCTTTCCGCGTACAACACGGGGTGTCCCGTCAATTACAGCTTTACGGGCGAATCGCTTACGGGCACGGAATATCTCAACCTCTATTATGATTACGCCGAAAACGCGGTGTACGTGGACAATATCAAGCGCGAGGGCTACGCCTACGGCAACCAAGTCATCGATCTCGACAGCCTGCAGTGCTTTTCGGAAAACGCGCTGTTCAAGGGATTCGGCACGGGGGAGGTGTATCTCAGCATTTCCGTGCAGTATCTGCAGGGGGACAGCGCGAAACTGCTCGTCAGCGAGGTTAACGGCGTTTCCATGGAAAGTGAATGGATCGACGATGCCGCCGCGCCGAAAATAAGCGTGGATTTCCTCGGATATGACGAAAACGCGCTGCCGCAGGGCGAAGTCGGCGTCGCGTACCCGATCTTCCCCGCGGACGCGTTCGACGCCGTGGACGGCAGACTGGACGCGGGCGTGAAGGTTTATAAAAATTATCAGACGGCATCGCAGAAAGAATACAAGGCGGAAAACGGCGCCTTCGTGCCCGGCGAGAGCGGCGTTTACACCATCGTGTATTCGGCCGCGGACAGATCGGGCAACGCGGCGGAATACGCCGTGCGGCTGGACGTGGCCGATAAGCTGGAGGCGTTCGGTTACCGTTTCGACGGCGAACTGAAAACGGAATATTTCGTAGGCGAGCGTTTCGTATTGCCGAACGGCGCGCCGTTCGGCGGTTCGGGCGAGGTAAACGCCGCCGTTTCGCTGAAAGACCCGCTCGGAGAAGAGGTTGACGCCGCAGATTTCGCGTTTAACCGAGAAGGCTCGTATACGCTTGAAATTTCCTTATCGGACTTTTTGGGCAGAACGGGGAAAATAACCTACGAAATAGACGTAAAAACGAGCGGTTCCCCCGTCGTGTACGACGTAAATCTGTACGGCGTGATGCTGGAGGGATACGAATACGTCCTGCCCGATTTCTACGCGGTGGATTATTCCTCGGGCAAAGAGGAAACGCCCGAAAAGCGCATAGAGATCGAATACGGCGGAAAGACGGAAACGCTGGGCGCGGACAGGAAGTTCGTGCCGCGGGTGAAAAACGGCGGGGATAAGATAACCGTGCGCTACGTTGCGGAAAACGCGGCGGGCAAAACGACTTCGGTGCCCTATGAAGTCGCGGTGCTCAAACCCGTGGGCGAGGACGGAGGCATAGATATGTCGGCATATTTTTACACGAAAGGTATCGCCCGCGTGAACAAAACGGCCGATTACGTGGAATACGTGGCGGAAAGCGAGGGCGCGGAACTGATCTTCGCAAACCCGCTCGTCGCGAACAATCTGCAACTGGATTTTTACGTGCCTTCCGCATATAACAAATTCTCGGCCTTTGTATTCACGCTGACCGACAGCGAAGATCCTTCCGTTTCGGTGAGCGCGACCGTCGCTAAAAACGCTTCGGGCGGTTCTTCGAGCCTGTTCGACTGCGGAAACGGAAGCAGCGAGATCTACGGAAACTTCTTCGACAAAACGACGTACGGATTTTCCGTCAGCTATAACAACAACAGTTTGTACTTTACGGACAATAACGCCAACAAGCCGATGGATAAGGCGGCCTTTACGGACGGCGGCGCGGCGTTTAAGGGATTTCCCAGCCAGAAGGTCTATCTGAGCATACGCCTCGTCGGCGTGGAGGGCGAGAGCGCGCTCCGCGTGGTGCAGATCGGCAATCAGTATTTTTCCGATATGACGGCCGACCGCGTCGCGCCTCAGTTCCAGCTGACCGATTTCATCGTGAACACGGCGGATATCGGCGTGCCGTATACGGCGCCCGCGGCCGTCGTGGCGGACGTGCTCGCCCCGAACGCGGAAATCACGCTCACGATCAAAAAAGGTTCCCGCGTGGTGTACGAGGGCGCGATAGACGAACCGTACGTCTTTACGCCCGACGAATACGGTACCTATAACTTCGTTTACGAGGCTTCCGCCGGCGGGCGCAGCAGATCGACGACCTATCTCGTTACCATCAAGGACAGGATCGATCCAGAGCTCAGTTTGAACGGCGACGTGCCCGCGGAGGGCGAAACCGGCAAGGCGGTGAAACTTCCGCAGGCTGCGGCGACGGACAACAACAGCGAAAATATGCGGGTATGGGTGTTCGTGACGGAAGCCGACGGGCGCATGTACGCGCTCGCCGAAAACGTTTACGAATTTACGCCCGACGGCGCGGGCACGTATCTCGTTTCGTATTACGTCGAGGACGATTACGGCAACTACGCGTATATAAAGCGCGAGATCAAGGTTTCCTGACGGAGGGAAGTATGAAAAAATTCAGAAATATCGTTTGTTTGCTGCTGGCGGGCGTCATGCTGTTTTCCGCAGGCTGCAAGAAAAATAAGGAAGAGCCGAAAGACGAAGGCGAAAAGTTCTCTTCAACCTATCTCGTGGAGGACGGCCGTTCGCCTTATAAGATCGTCGTGCCCGAAAACGCCTCCAAAACGATCAATTCCGCGGCGGGCGAACTGCAACTCTTTTTCAAGGAGGCCACGGGCGTTACGCTTTCCGTCTTGAGCGACGATTCGCTTTCCTTCGACGAAAACGGCTATTATCTTTCGATCGGCGAAACGGGCATGTTCCGCGGCAGCGGCGTGGAAACCAAGGCGGAAGAACTCGGCGCCGACGGGCTGCGCCTGGTAACGAAAGGCAACACCGTCGTCATGGCGGGGTGTAGCGACAACGGCGCAATGTACGCCATGTACGAATTTTTGGAACGCACTTTCAATCTGGAAGTGTACGCCGAGGACGAATACTATATCGACAAAAACGTAGACGATCTGCATCTGAAAATCTTCGACGTAACCGAAAGACCGGCGTTCGACCGCAGGTCGGTGGGGCTGTATCCGTACAGCGTGAACGCCACTTTCCGCAACCGCATGAGGCAGGAACTCTACAACGAAGGCTGGATCTACTGGAGCCATTCGCATTTCAAGATCATGCCCACAGAAACGTATTACGACGCGCATAAGGACTGGTACAGCCCCGACGGCACGCAGCTTTGCCTGACGAACGACGAAATGCGAGCGGAATTTACCAAAAACGTCATCGAACTGGTCAAGGAAAATCCCGACTGCGGCTATATCATGCTGGGGCAGGAGGACGTCAATACCTTCTGCACCTGCGAGGAGTGTTCAAAACAGACGGCGGTATATAAAAACAGCGGCGTGATGATGCGTTTCGTCAACCAAGTCGCGGACGACGTTCAGCGGTATATCGACGAAAACGAACCGGGAAGGGAGTTCACACTCTGCACGTTCGGCTATCACCAGACGCAGAACGCGCCCGTGAACTTCGTAGACGGAGAATACCGTCCCGTCGACGACAGCGTTCTGCCGCGTTCCAACGTAACGGTTATGGTCGCGCCCATCTACGCGTGCAATTCGCACGACTATTACGCGCCCTGCAATTCCGACGTAGAGGCCGTGTTCAAGGGCTGGCAGGCGGTGGCGGAAGGCCATATGTTCGTGTGGATGTACAACAAGGTGTTCAAGTATTATTTCATACCGTTCAACAACTTTTCCTCTATCGTGGACGATTACAACATCTTAAAGGATCTCGGCGCGCGGTTCGTCTACCATCAGGGCAACAAGGAAACGCCCGCGGGCGGCATGCAGGAGCTCATGTGCTACGTGCAGGCAAAACTCATGTGGGATACGAGCCTTTCTTTCGACGGGCTGGTGAACGATTTTATCGATCATTATTATAAGGAGGCCGCGCCCTATTACCGCGAATATTACGACCTGGTGCGCATGAGCTATTCCATGTGGGAGGCGGACGGGCTGCACTGCTACAACAGTTCTTCCAAAGCGGAGCAGATCTACGATTCCAGATACTGGACGCAGAACCTGCTCGACAAGTTCGAATCGCTTTTCGCCTCCATGCTCGAAGCCGTGAAGGGATATGAAACGTCCGACCCCGAATTTTACGAAACGGTCGTGCAGCGCATCAAAAAGGAACGGCTTACTTCGAGATTTTTATATCTCGGACTGTACTTCGACAGGCTGAGCTACGACGAAGCCAAGGCGATGATAGACGATTTTGAAACGGTAGCGGCAAAAAGCAGTATCAGCGTCTGGCGCGAAATGTATCTGACGACCTCGACCGAAAGTCTTATTTCCAGTCTGCTTGCGGATTGGAGAGCGGAACTTTCGCAGAAATAAACAAATTAAAACGGAGGTGGAGTATGAAGCGTAAAGGCAAATGGATCGCGGCGCTGATCGCCGTATGTTTATCGTTTACTTTTCTTGCGGCCTGCGGCGGCGGAAAGTATGCGATCGAACTGAACAGGAACTCGGCGAGCGTATACGTGGGGGAGGAACTCACGCTCACGGCAAAAGTAACGCTCGGCGGGGAGGAAACGGCTGCCGCCGTGAGCTGGACTTCGTCCGATCCGTCGGTGGCGACGGTGGAAAACGGCAAAGTCAAGGCGCTGAAAGCGGGCAAGACGACCGTTGCCGCGACTGCGGAAAAGGTTTCCGCCGCGTGCGAAGTGACGGTGCTGGAACCCTCCTTCACGATCTCGCTCGATAAAAGCGAGCTGCCGCTCTTTGTGGGCGAAAGCGAAACGCTGAACGTAACGGCGAGCGACGGCAATACCTACGATTACGGCTGGTCTTCTTCAAACGAGGCCGTGGCCACGGTGGACGGCGGTAACGTTACCGCCGTTGCGGAAGGAACCGCAACGATAACCGTTAGCTGCTATAATCTCACGGCGGCCTGCAGCGTGGTCGTCAGCGAAGAGGACGTGTTTTTGATCCTTTCCAACGACAAGGCGGAGATCAAGGTCGGCGGCACGCTGAAACTGACAGCCTCCCTGACGGACGGTTCTTCGGCTGAAATCGCCTGGAGTTCTTCCGACGAAAGCGTAGCCACGGTTGAGGACGGCGCCGTTACCGCGCTTAAAGCGGGCACGGCCGTGATAACGGCGGACGCGGGCGAGGGGCTGAGCGATACCTGCACCGTAACCGTGGCGGACGATTACACGCTGATATTCCCCGAACTCCCCGAAAACGTATTCGTGGGGCAGGAACTCGATCTCGGCGTCATAGTCAGAAAGAACGGCGTGGAGGAGGACGTCTCCGAAGCGCAGATCACAGGCGAAGGCTTTACCGCGGCGGCGGGGAAGATCACGCCGGAAAAGAGCGGAGAGATCAGCGTTACCGTATCCTATCACGGGCAGACGCGTACGCAGACCGTAGCGGTTTATCACGAGGTGAAGACGGCGGAAGATCTGAAAGCCGTCAACAACGACCTTTCCGGCTGGTACATGATGACCGCGGATATCGACTTTAAGGGCGGTTACGCGGAGACGATAGCGCATTACAGCGACGGCCATTCCGCTAAAAATTCGGGTTTTCTCGGCGTATTCGACGGTAACGGCCACAGCGTGATGAATTTCACCCCCGTATATAAAGGGGCTGTGGCCGCCAACAGTTCTCTGTTCGGCTGGATCGGCGATACGGGCGTGGTGCGAAACCTCAACGCGCTCAACGTCAGCATAGAAAGCCGTATCGCGGGCGGGCTCGCCAACACGAACTACGGACTGATCGAAAACTGTTTCGCGGAAGCGACCGTGCATTATTTCTCCGCAAGCGATTTCAATAATCCCATCGGCGGCATATGCTCTAAAAACTACGGGGATATAAAAAACACCGTAGCCGCGCTTTCGGTCGGCGCGGAAGGCGGGGAAACGTCCTGTATCGGCGGTTTCGTCGGCAGGCACCTGTCGGGTTCGAGCATGACCAACTGCTATGCGCTTTCCGAACTCGGCTTTACCGAGGCGGCAACGCCGACCAACGGTTCCATGGCGGGCACGCTGACGGCGTGCGGCAGTTATGCCGCGCTGGCAGAACTGTATGAAAACATGAATAAGACCGCGTTTTCCGCGCTCTGGTCGTTCGACGAGGCCGCCTATCCGCACCTCGGCACGATCCCTGAGGATATAACGGTATTGAACGAAAATTTCGAGATCTACGCGGGCGCGGTTTTCTCGGCGGAAACGACGAGCGTTCTGCCCGTACGTTTCGCCCTCGCAGAGGAAACGGACGGCGTTTCGCTTTCGGGCGGCGAGATCTCCGTAGGGGAAAGCGTTGCGGCGGGCACGCAGATCAAAGTGCGCGTATACAGTTTGTATAACGCGGTCGCGGCAAAGGAGTTCACCCTGACCGTGCTGGAAAACAACGTCGAAGTTACGGCGGAAACGACCGTGGCGGAATTTACCGTCGTCAAGGGCGAAGAAGGCGAATGGAGCAAAGATCTCGGGATCGTGGTGAAGATCAACGGCGAACCCGTGGAAGAAGGGTTTGAAATCCGCTCTACGAATCCCGAAGTGGCTGCCGTGGAAGGCGGCACGGTTACCTGCGTGGGCGACGGCACGGCAAAGGTGGAAGTCGTTGTCAACGGCACCGTGATGCTCACGATAGAAGTCGTGTGCAACGTATATAACCCCGTGCGCACCGCGCAGGATTTCGACGATATACGAAAGGCGCAGAACGCGAAGTATATCCTTATGAACGATATCGACTTCGAGGGGCGCACTTTCCCTGCGTTCAGCTGCTGGGCGACTGCGGTAAGCACCTCAAAGACCGCGCAGTTCACGGGCGTATTCGACGGCAACGGGTACAGCCTGCTCAATATCAATCCGGGGCAGGAAGCCGGTTCGGGCAGCAGCGACTGGTCGATATTCGGCGTTATCGGGAAAACGGGCGTGGTGCGCAACCTCTCCGTGATCGGCGCGAATATCGATAACCGCGCGGGCGTGATATCTTCTTATCTCGCAGGCAGGATAGAAAACTGCTATGTGGAAGTTACCGTCCGCAGCACGGCGAACACAAATCTGAACAACCCCGTCGGCGGCATTGCCGAAAAATCGGTGGCGGGCGCGCTAGTGAAGGACTGCGTCGCCGTAGTTACGGTGGCGGAGGGCGCCGGCGAAACGTTTATCGGCGGCGTCGTGGGGCAGAGCAAGGGCGATATCGAAAATTCGCAGCTCATCAACGTAAACGGTTCTCTCGGCGTGCACGACGGTTCCGCAAATTCCACGGGCAAGGTAACGCAGAGCGCGGCGTACGCGGGGCTCGACGCGTTCTATCACGGGGAAACGGGCGCCGACCTGTCGGCTTACGGCAAAATTTGGGCGTTTACGGAGGGCTATCTGCCTCACCTCGATAAGATGAGCGACAGCCTGCTGATAGAGGCGGGCGAAAACGTCTACCAGGGCACGGTTGCGGAAATAGAAGTGATATGCGCGTTCGGCGCGGTCCTCTCGCTGAAAAACCCCGTGGACGGCGTTACGCTGGAAAACGGCGCGCTCACGGTGAGCGCGGACGCGGCGGCGGGCACGGAGATCGTTTTGGTGGCGCGCAGTCTGTATCTGCCCTCGGCAACGGCGGAGAAAACGCTCACCGTACGCGAAAACGAATTCACCGTGGAAATCGGAACGGAAAGCTATGAATTCACATGGATCGCCGGGGCGGACGAAGAGGGAAACCCCTATGCGGCGCCCGAAGACTATTCCGCGGCGCCCGACTTCACGGTCATGCAGGGCGGTCAGCCGTATGAAGGCGAGATAACGCTCGCCTCCTCCGACGAAACGGCGGTGAAGATTTCAGACGGCAGGATCGTTGCGACAGGGGACGGCTCCGCCGTGATAACGATCGCCGTGGGCGATAACGTGCTGGGCGAAATCGCCGTCGTTTCCGCAATGTACAATCCCGTGAGAACGACGGAGGAATTTTTGGCGATCGGCAAGGACAACGCCAGCATGGCGAAAAAATACGTGCTGATGAACGACCTCGATTTCGGAGGCGCCCGCGTACATGCGTTCAGTTCGTATAAGACGAGCTCGTCAATCACGTTTACGGGCATTTTCGACGGCAACGGCTATACGATTTCCAATATCGAGCCTTACGCGAATACGTTGGATCCTTCCGACCGCGACAGAGCGATTTTCGGTTACATGGATAAGGGCGCAATCGTGCGCAACGTATCTTTCGTCGGCGTTAAGGCGGCGGACAGATTTTCCGTCGTGTCCAACTGGTGCGAAAACGGCCTGATAGAAAACGTGTATATCGAAGTAAATTACGGGAATTACGAAGGCTTTACGGGCAATGCGAACAGCGGCAATCCCACGGGCATGGTCGCGGCGAAGCTGCGCGCAAACGGCGTGGTGAGAAACTGCGTGGTCAAATTAACGGTGGAAGAGGGCGCGTACAGCGCGTTTGCCGGCGGTATCGTCGGGCAGAACCAGGGCAAAGTGGAAAATTCGGCGCTCATCTACGCCGCGCGCGGAGAGGAAACGGTCAATCCGGTCTACCAGAATACAAGCGGCGGCACGAGCACGGCGGCGGCTTACGCCGATACGGATGCGTTTTTCGCGGCGGATTTATCCTCTTTCGACTTGAACGTATGGACGTTCGACGCGGAAACGAAGGCGATTTCGCTGAAAAAGAATTGTTTCAAAGGTTAAAGTTTGCGGCGCCGCCCGCAGTCGGGCGGCGCGTACGGACAGAGAGGGGCTGACTATGAAATTCAATATTGAGGACAAAAGTATCCGAAAGGCGCTCGCGGAAACCGCGAAGTTCGTAGACCTCGGCGGGAATGCGGAAGTCGAGGGGTTGTGCGTGCGCAAGGAGGGGTGGAAACTCGTGAGAGACGGGAATAAAGCGACGATAGAATATTCGTCGCGCCACACCTTTTTCGCCGCGCTGAAAGAACTGCTCGTCGGCACGGCGTTTGCCGAAAACAATCCCGTAATAAAGCGTTCGGGCGTCATGATCGACTGCGCGCGCAACGCGGTGATGAACGTCGCCGCCGTCAAACGTTATATCGTCTACCTCGCGTTGCTCGGCTACGACTATCTGGAACTCTACGTGGAGGACTGTTTGAAAGTGGACGACGAGGAGTGCTTCGGATACATGCGCGGCGCGTACGCAAAGGAGGAAATCCGCGAGATAGACGCTTACGCGCAGCTCTTCGGCATAGAGCTTATCCCGTGTATCCAGACGCTCGCGCATTACAACCAGCTTTTCGCGCACCCCGAATATGCGGATATCCGCGACAAGGAGGATACGCTGCTTATCGGCGAGGATAAGACGTACGAACTCATCGAAAATATCCTGAAAACGGTGGGCGAATGTTTCACCTCGCGGAACATCAACATCGGCATGGACGAGGCGCACAACGCGGGCAGAGGCCGCTATTACGACAAATACGGCTATGTGGATAAATACGGTTTGCTCATAGAACACTTAAAAAAGGTGATAGCGCTCTGTAAAAAGTACGGTTTCCGCCCCTCCATGTGGTCGGATATGGTGTTCAAGGCGGCTTTCGGCGGCACGTATTACGTTTCCGAAAAACATTTTCCGAAAGGATTTTTAGACGATCTGCCCGAAGATATACGGTTTATATACTGGGATTACTACCACAACAAGCGCGAAGACTACGACAACATGTTCCGCCTGCACGCGGAAATGAAAAGGGAAACGGGCTTTGCTGGCGGCATATGGACGTGGCGGGGCTTTACGCCCTATAACGAATACACCGAAATCACCATGCGCCCCGCGCTCGACGCCTGCAGGAACAACGGCGTAACGGACGTGCTCATGACCATGTGGGGGGACAACGGCGGGGAATGTTCGCGTTTTTCGGTGCTTTCCTCCCTGGTTTTCGTGGCGGAGAAGATCGCTAACGGCGAAGTCGATTACGGCAGGATCTCGCGTATCACGGAGTTGATATCGGGCTATGCGTACGAAGATTTTTTAAAGCTCGATTTGCCGAACAACCTTTCGGGGCACAAGGTGGAGATCAACGTAAATCCGTCGAAATACCTCTTGTTTTCCGATCCGTTCGTTTCTTTTTTCGACGGTTTCATCAAGGACGATTTTGAAGAAAAATACGCGCGATATTACGACATACTGCGGAAACTCGCGCAGAAAAACAACGCCTTTTCTCCCGTGTTCGCCACGCAGGCGGCGCTTTGCAAAGTGCTCGGCAACAAGGCGCAGCTCAGCGTGAAACTCAAAAAAGCCTACGACGAAAAAAACGCCGCCGAACTGAAACGGCTGGCGGATAAAATAGACGTGATCGTGCGCGACGTCAAGGAGTTTTACGAAGCTTTCAAGGCGCAGTGGAATGCGGAGAACAAGTCTTTCGGGTTCGAAGTACAGGATATCCGCATCGGCGGACTCATACTGCGGCTGGAACATATCAAAAACGTTCTGATTGAATATACCGAAGGCCGCCTGCCGAAGATAGAGGCGCTGGAGGAAAAGAGGCACACGATCGGCGTGAACAAGCATAAAAGCGAAGTTTCGATCGTATTCAACAACTACCGTCAGACGGTAACGGCGGGGACATTGTAAAAATGAAAGTATCGGTATCTACATGGAGTTTTACGAATTGCGGTTTTACCCGTCCCGAACAGATCGTGGACGCGGCCGCGGAAAACGGCATAGAGGCGCTCGATCTCACGCTGGACGATTACGAAAAGTATTTTCAATGGACGGAAAAAGACGAAGCGGGGATCGCGGCTCATTTTTCGGCCCTGCGCAGCTATGCGGCGGCGCGCGGCGTGGAAATCTTCCAGTCGCACGCGCCCTATGCGCTCTTTCCGCATTATCTCGGGGAAAAATTTTGGAACGACACGCTGAAAGCGCTCGCCGCGACAAGCGCCGCGGGCGCGCGCTGCTGCGTGTTCCATCCGCTCGTCTTTCCGCTTTACGGAAAGAGAGATCTCTGGAAGGAAGAACTCGATTTCAATCTTAAATTTTTCGAGCGGCTCCTGCCGCATCTGGAAAAATACGGCGTTACGCTGTGTCTTGAAAATCTTTTCGACTGGGATAAGGGCGAAATGCGGAAGATATTTATTTCGGAGATCGCGGGGCTGAACGAATACCTCTCGCGACTGGACGAAAAATATTTCGGCGCGTGTCTTGACACGGGGCACCTGTTTTTGTTCGGCGGCAAGCCCGCGGAGGCCGTGCTTTCGCTCGGCGGCCGTCTGAAAACGCTGCATTTGCACGACAACGACGGGGTGAAAGACAGGCACGTTCTGCCCCTCATGGGCGCGGCGGACTGGTCCGGATTTTCCGAAGCCCTGCGGCGGACGGGATACGAGGGCACGCTCAATCTGGAGCTGAAACCCCTGCCGTACACCGCGGCGTCGCCGAAATTCTGGCAGTTTGCCAAAGATATCGCGCTGAAGCTGTAAAAGCATACGAAAAGAGCCGTAACGAAAAGTTACGGCTCTTTTATGGTCGAGGTGACGAGACTCGAACTCACGACCTCTTGGTCCCGAACCAAGCGCGCTACCAACTGCGCTACACCTCGAAATCCGAACGCTAATACATTATATAAAATTTCCGCTTTTTTTGCAAGTATTTTGCCGCGCTTTGTAAAATTTTTCTCTTTTGCGCAAAATTATTGAATTTCCGCCGCGCTTTTGCTATAATATTCTATCGAGGAGATATTATGGACAGACTTATCAAAGATACGGGAAAATTTTTCAAGACCGCGCTCATCATGTCGCTGCTCGTGCCCGCGGGGGTGCTGCTCGTCGTGTTCGGCGCAATTCTCGCCACCTGGTACGGCTGGATCATGCTGGGCGTGGGCGCGGCGATCTGTCTTTGCGGATTTTACGTCATGCCGATTATGTGGACGAAATTCGGGGAGTACAAACAGCTGCAGCGCGTTGCGAAGAGCATTACGGACGAAGGCGTTTATTATATCGACATGCTCGCGCAGCGCTTTCAGACGCGCCCCAACGCCATGTGCGAAATGGTGAGAACGCTTATAGCCAAACAGTACATAGTCGGCTACGTGTTCAACAACAAGCGGTTCGTCATGAAACTGCAGCAGCGCACGGTCAGCGTGCATTGTCCCAACTGCGGTTCTGCGGTCAATATCGTCGGCGCGGACGGGATATGCGAACACTGCGGCACGCTCGTGAAAAATCCCAATAAAAAAATCGTGCATGCGATAGAAACGGACGAACTTTTCTTCCGCAACGTCGCGCTGAAGGAATGCGTGATGTTTCCCGCGGTCTACAACGAGGAGGCGCAGGATTATATCGTCAGCGATATCGTAAAATTCGTAAACGCGAATTCGGGCGAAACCGTGTGCGCCGAGATCGACGGGCTGGCTTTTGCGGATACCTTCAAAAAGCTGTTCAAGGAAAACGGCGCGGAAAAATTCGGCTTTACGAAGAAAGAAGAGAAAAAAGCCGTTAAGTTCCTGCACCGCAAATTCGGCGGTTGGGAAAGCCGTTACGGCGTTATCGGCATTAGGTTGGCGAACATAGGCGAATATAAAGAATAAAATTTCAGGGCGGAAGAAAAATTTTTCCCCGCCTTTTTTATTTCGTTGACTTCGCGCGGCCGATGTGGTACTCTATTTATGGCGTTAGCGTAGGCTAACCGAAGAGGCTGAATAAAATGAAACTGCACGAACTGAAAATAGGGCAGAGCGGCACGATTACGGCTGTGGGCGGCGCGGGCGCGCTGCGCTGCCGCCTGCTCGATATGGGGCTGATCCCCAAGACGAAAGTGAAGATGATCAAGATCGCGCCTATGGGCGATCCCATCGAAATACGGCTGCGCGGCTACGAGCTTACGCTGAGGAAGGAGGACGCCTCCGAAATAGAGATAGTAACGGAGGAAGAAGCGGAATGATACTCGCGCTTGTCGGCAACCAGAACTGCGGAAAGACCACGCTTTTCAACCAGCTCACGGGCGCGAACCAGCACGTGGGCAATTTCCCCGGCGTTACGGTGGACAGCAAATCGGGCGCCGTGCGCGGCGCAAAGGATTGCACGGCGGTCGATCTGCCGGGCATTTATTCCCTGCGGCCGTATTCGGGGGAAGAGATCGTAACGCGGGATTTCATTATCGGGCAGAAACCCGACGGCATCATCAACATCGTGGACGCCATGAACATAGAGCGCAACCTGTATCTCACGCTGCAGCTGCTGGAAATGCGCGTGCCCACGGTCATCGCGCTCAACATGATGGACGAGGTGCGCGCCAACGGCGGCACCGTCGATATACATAAACTTTCCGAAGAGATCGGCGTGCCCGTGGTCCCTATCAGCGCGGCCAAAAACGAGGGGATAGAAGAGCTTATTTCCACGGCGTACGAAACGGCGAAAAACAAAGTTCTGCCCAGGCGCATCGATTTCTGCGAACAGGGCCCCGTGCACAGATGCATCCACGCCGTTACGCACGTTATAGAGGACCATGCCGAGGCGGCGGGCATTTCCGCGCGCTTTGCCGCGACGAAAGTCGTGGAGGGCGACGGGGACATCGTCGCAAAACTCGATATCAACGAAAACGAGCGCGAGCTGATAGAACACAGCGTGCTCGAAATGGAAAACGAGGGCGGTGCGGACAGGAACGCCGCGCTCGCCTCCATGCGCTACGAATTTATCGAAAAGATCGTCGCCGACGCGGTGGTCAAGCCGGAAGAGAGCAAGGAGCACAAGCGCAGCGCGAAGATAGACAGGGTGCTCACAAACAAATACCTCGCTCTGCCGATTTTTATCGTCGGCATGTTCGCGATCTTCTTTCTGACTTTTGAAGTCGTCGGCAAATTTTTAAGCGACTTGCTCGCGCTCGGCATAGACGCGCTGAGCGGCCTTGTGGCGCAGGGGTTGGACGCGTGGGGCGTGAACGGCGTTGTGAAGAGTTTGATAATCGACGGCGTATTCGCGGGCGTCGGCAGCGTGCTGTCCTTTCTGCCGCTCATCGTGGTGCTGTTTTTCTTTTTGTCCGTGTTGGAGGATACGGGCTATATGGCGCGCGTTGCGTTCGTCATGGATAAACTGCTGCGAAAAATAGGGCTTTCGGGCAGAAGTTTCGTGCCTATGCTCATCGGGTTCGGCTGTTCGGTTCCCGCCGTCATGGCCACGCGCACGCTCTCTTCCGAGCGCGACCGCAAGATGACGGTGCTCCTCACGCCGTATATGAGCTGTTCGGCGAAAATTCCCATTTACACGGTGTTCACCGCGGCGTTCTTTCCGAAATACCGCGCGCTCGTCATGATCGGACTTTACGTGCTCGGCATGGTGATGGCGGTGCTCGTCGCGCTGGTGTTCAAGCGCACCAAATTTAAGGGCAACCCCGTGCCTTTCGTAATGGAACTGCCGAACTACCGCTTTCCGTCCTTCAAGTCGGTGGTGCTGCTCATGTGGGAAAAGGCGAAGGATTTTATCGTCAAGGCCTTTACCGTCATATTCCTCGCGACCATCATCATTTGGTTTTTGCAGTCTTTCGACTACCGCTTCAATTTCGTCGCGGCGCAGGAGGACAGCCTGCTCGCGGTGATCGGCCGCTTTATAGCGCCCGTGTTCCGACCGCTCGGATTTGAGGACTGGCGCATAGCGACTTCCCTGATCGCGGGTTTTACGGCGAAGGAATCGGTGGTGAGTACGCTCGGCGTTCTGCTCGGCGTTTCCACGTCCGAGCTCGCGGGCGCGCTCGGTTCGCTGTTCACGCCGCTTTCGGCGTTCGCGTTTCTTACGTTCGTTCTGCTGTATACGCCCTGCGTGGCGGCGATCGCGTCCATAAAGCGGGAATTTAATTCGGGCTGGAAGGCCGCCGTCGTCGCGGTCATGCAATGCGCCGTGGCGTATGCCGCCGCGTTCGTAGTGTATACTTTCGGTTCGCTAGTTACGTCCGCGCGCGCGTTCGGCGCGGCGGATATCGTGCTGATCTGCGCGGTCGCCGTTTTGGTCGTTCTCGACGTCGTGTATATCGTGCGGAAGAAAAAACAGGGCAAATGCATAGGCTGTTCCTCCGCAGACTGCGGAAAGTGCGATAAGAAATAAAAAAACAGCGCCGTTCGTGTTGCGAACGGCGCTTTACATATGCGCATACGTAGAATTCGGAAATACGTATGCGCATGCGTTGACGTTAAAATTCCACGGGTATGCCGCGTTTTTCCGCCGAATACGCGGTATCGACGAACTGCCGCGCGCGGCGCGGGCTTCTGCCGCCGCGGGACAGCGCCCATTGTTCCGCCAGGCGGAAAAGTTCGTCTTCGGGCATGGACAGGCCTAAGTCCCCGGCGAGCTGTTTCACGATGGAAAGATACTGCGGTTTAGAGGTGGAGGAAAAGAGCACCGTCAGCCCGAAACGGTCGGAAAGGGAAAGCTGTTCCTGCAAACATTCGTTTTCGTGGATGCTGTCCTTTCTGTCGGAAAAGCTCTCTTTCACGATATGGCGGCGGTTTGACGTGGCGCATATCATGGTGTTTTCGCCCGTTACGCCCAAACTGCCTTCGAGCGCGGCTTTCAGCGCGGTAAAGCGCTCGTCGCCGTCCTCGAGCGAGAGGTCGTCGATATATATAATGAATTTCAGCGGAATACCGCTTAACCGCTCCTTGAGTTTCGGCAGGGCGAGCAGGTCGTTTTTATGCAGTTCCACGATCCGCAGCCCGCGCGGGAAATAGCGGTTGGACATGGCGTGGACCGTGGAGGATTTGCCCGTGCCGCGTTCGCCGTAAAGCAGCATGTCGAGAAAGGGCAGTCCGCCCAAAAGGTTTTCTATGTTCGCCGCGATCAGCCGCTTTTCCTCTTCGTAATCTTTAAGGTCGGAAAGCTGCACCGCGGGCGCGTTCGCCACGGGGCGCAGATCGCCGCTTTGGAACGTAAACGCCGAACAGCGTATAAAATTTCCGTAGCCGAACTGCCTGTAAAAGCCTTCAAGCCGGTTCACCGATTCGCCGAGCGGGGCGGAAAGCCTTTCGTCCGCCGTGCCCGAAGCGTAGAATTTTCCGCGGTTTTGCCTTTCCGCTTTTTCCGCCGCGCCGAAGATGAGTTCCACGTCGCTTAAAAAGGCGTTTTTTAAATAGCCGTTGCTCTTTCCCGCGGCGGCAGCCGTGGAAAAGGCGTTTTCGTCGTACAAAATTTTATCGGATAACGCTTTAAGCAGCGACAGCTCGCCGCCGCATTTGTAGAGCGCGGCGAGAAATTCCGCCTCGTCGCGTTCGCAGCCGCTTTCGGCAAAGTTCAGCAGGGAACGCACGAGTTCGTCTTTGCCGAGATTTTGCAGTATTTTCAGATACATGCGCACATATACCGCCTGTGTTTTTGAAATCAGTATATACCTTTTTATGCATAAAATCAAATAATTTATGAATAAAATATTTTTTTACGCAAAAAAAGCGATTAAAATTTGACAACGGAGCAAAAGAGTAATATAATAAGGTAAAAAGCGGAATCGGAGGAACTTATGGCAGACAATCTGAATAATGCAAAGATATATCACGAAAGCGACTGCGACCTCAATCTTTTGAAGAAAAAGACGGTCGCCATCATAGGATACGGCTCGCAGGGGCATGCCCATGCTCTTAATCTGCGCGACAGCGGCGTAAAGGTTATTATCGGGCTCAATAAAGGGGGCAGAACGTGGCCTATCGCGGAAAAGGCGGGGTTCGAAGTGCTGCCCGTCGCGGAGGCCGCCAAAAAGGCTGACGTCGTCATGATGCTCACGCCCGACGAAAAAATGGCGGATATCTATAAAGAATCGATCGAACCCAACCTCACGGAGGGCAAATATCTCGCGTTCGCGCACGGTTTCAATATCCATTTCAAGCAGATCGTGCCCGCTAAAACCGTCAACGTTTTCATGATCGCGCCCAAAGGCCCCGGACATACGGTCAGGAGCGAATACGTGGAGGGGCACGGCGTTCCCGCGCTGGTGGCAGTCCATCAGGATTATTCGGGCAATACGCTCGAAATCGCCCTTGCCTACGCGCTCGGTATCGGCGGCGCAAGAGCGGGCGTTCTGGAAACGACGTTCAAATGCGAAACGGAAACAGACCTTTTCGGAGAACAGGCGGTTCTCTGCGGCGGCGTAACCGCGCTTATGAAAGCGGGATTTGAAACGCTTGTGGAGGCGGGATACGATCCCAGAAACGCTTATTTCGAATGTATTCACGAAATGAAACTCATCGTCGATCTGATTTACAGCGGCGGTTTTTCCAAGATGAGATATTCCATTTCGGATACGGCCGAATTCGGCGATTACGAAACCGGCAAGCGCCTCATCACCGAAGAAACCAAAAAGGAAATGAAAAAGGTTCTGCACGAAATACAGGACGGAACGTTCGCTTCCAAATGGATTTCGGAAAACAAGAGCGGCGGCAGGGCGCATTTCAACGCTTGCAGGGAGATGGAGGCGTCGCATCAGCTAGAAGAAGTGGGCGCGGAACTGCGCAAGCTTTACAGCTGGAACAACGAAGATAAGTACAGCGAAACAAAATAATTTTCAAAGGCACGGACCGCGGTAAAATTTTTGCCGCGGTTTTTTGTTTTTACGGGACAAACGCATTGCTCGGCGCGTTGTATATATGCAACGGGGGAACGATTTAAAATAATTCAGAAAAGGAGAGGTGTTGTGAAAAAAATCATATCGGTTGCCGTGTGCGTAATTTTGACGTTCGGCGTGTTTGGCATGTTCGGGTGTGCCACATATAAAGGAGAACACGGCGATTTTGTTTGTAAGTTTTACGATACGAAAAATACGGTCGATATCAACGGGTTATCGGAAGAAGGAAAAAAGAAAAAGATACTCGTAATACCGAAGGAAATTAACGGCTATACAGTCGATTATATCGGTAAAAAGATGCTTATGGGAACAGGAAATCCCGACATTTCGAGTGAAAATTTAGAAGTAATATATTTTACGCAAAATCTTGATGGCCGCTTTTGGTATCAAGATTGTCCAAACTTAAAAAAAGCTTTTTTAATAGAAAATGGAGTAAATAGGGAGATAACAAAAGTTTTTGAAATAAATGAAAATACAAGTATGTATATGAGTAATTATTTTATTTCAAAATTCAATGCCGACAACAGGGTGAGAATATTTCCCGCAAACGTATCGTATTTTTACAATTATGAAAATGCGCCGAACGACGGATATTACTGGATAGACGACATGGAGAACGGGGAAACGATAAAATATATCCCCGAAAACCCGATAAGAGAGGGGTATTTATTCGGCGGGTGGTTTAAGGACGAGGCTTGCACCGAAGTTTGGGATTTCGAAAAAGATACGATCGTAAAACCTGCGGACGGATATTACGAAAACAAACTATACGCAAAATGGAATAAGAGGTAAAAACGCGCGTTTCTGTTCGTCGGGCGGGTTTTTCTTTTCAATCGTTTGACAAATTTCAAAAAAGGATATACAATAAATGCACCTGAATCGGAAGGTGCGCCTGACGGTAAAGGGCTGAATACAACCGCTTTCGAGCCGTATTGTGTTACGGCGGTTTTTTCAAGCACCTTTCCTTACGCGCGCGCCGTTTAAGGAATTTTTTTATTGGAGCTGAAAAATGAAAAAACTCATGGCAGTCCTGCTCGCGGCATTCGCGTTGTTTTCACTGACGGCCTGCGCAGAAAAAGTTGAGAAAGACAAAGTTACGATCAAATACTATGCGGACGCCTCCGCTATGCTGCCCGCAATGAAGATCGGTCAGTTGAAAACGGGGCTGTTGCCCGAACCTGCCGCGACTAAGATCACGACCATGAACGGCGATATTTCCATGAAAATCGATATACAGCAAGTTTACGGCGGCGATTATCCGCAGGCTGTGCTCGTTGCGAAAAAGAGTGTGGTAGAAAACGATCCCGCGTTCCTTGAAGCGCTGATGACCGCGATCGAGGAAAACAGCGAATGGATTGTCGCAAACGACGAAAACGCGGCTTCCGCGGTGGACGCCATCAATTCCGCGCTGGCAGAGGGGGTAACGCCTTCTCTCGATAAACAAGCCATCACAAAAAGCGTGGTGGAAAACTGCAATATTTATTTGGAAAAATCGGCGGACGCGAGAATTTCGGTCAATGAATATCTTGCGGCAATGCGTACTGTGGATGAAAATGCCGCCGCTGCCGTTTCAAACGCATTTTTTGGAGATATTTTATCTGCCGAAAAGGAAGATCCGACTGCAAAATATTCCGTGTACATGCCTGACGGCGCGCCTGCGCTCGCGATGGCAAAACTTATCGGAGATCACGCGCAGTTTTCCCGTTCGGTAACTTATACGGTAGTTTCGGCTGCGGATATCGGTCCGTCGGTCGTGAAAGAAAAGGCAGACGTAGCCATTATGCCCGTTACCGCCGCGTCGAAAACGATCGGCAACGCCGAAAAATACGTCATGCTCGGCGTGGTAACGCACGGAAATATTTACGTAATGAGCAGTGAAAACATCTCGGCGCTTTCCGACCTTAAAGGAAAGACGGTCGGAGTTATAGGGCAGAACCAGGTTCCCGATCTCACCTTCCGATATTTATTGGATAAAGCGGGAATAACTTATGAAGTGGCTGTTTAATGAATAAAAAAGGCAGTAAAATTTTGAATATTGCGGTGCCGCTCGTTACGATCGCGTGTATTTTCGCCGTGTGGGCGGCCGCCGCGGCGGTTACGGACGAGGAGATCATACTTCCCCGCCCGTCTTCCGCTTTAAAGGAATTTTTCGCCCTGTTTGCAGACAAGAAGTTTTACGAAGCATATTTCACCACGCTGCTGCGCAGTCTCGTAGCGTTCGCCGTTTCGTTCGCGGCCGCGTTCGCCGCGGCGGCGGGGGCGAAAAAGAGCCGCAATTTCGAACGCGCGCTCATGACCGTCCTGCCTCTCGTGCGGGCGTTGCCGACGGTGGCGGTCGTGCTCCTTCTCACGCTCTGGACGACGAGCAGAACGGCCGCGGTCGTCGTTACCACGCTCGTTGTTCTGCCCACGCTCTATACGAACGCCGAAAGCGCGCTGTCGGCAATCGATGCGGAAACTGCGGAAATGTGCCGCGTGTACCGTATCGCAGGAAAGACGCGTTTTTTCAAAATTTATCTGCCGCAAATCCTGCCGTCCGCGGTCAACGCGGCGGGGGCGGGATTTTCCCTCAATCTGAAACTGATGGTGGCGGCCGAAGTTATCGCCGCGACGGCCAAGGGGCTGGGCACGCTGCTCAACGCGGATAAGATCAACTTCGAAGCGGCGCACATGCTCGCGCTCGTGCTCGCCGTGGTGCTCACGGGCATATTGTTCGAAACGTTGGGGAAATTCGCGTCGCGCGCCATGGTGAAGAGATATGCTTGAAATCATACACCTGAAAAAATATTACGGCGATCTTTGCGTTTACGAGGACTTTTCTCTCTCCGCGGAGGACGGAAAAACGCTCGCCGTGCTGGGCGCCAGCGGCGCGGGCAAAACCACCCTTCTCAATATCGCGGCGGGACTGCTGTCCTTCGACGGCGGAGAGATTTTCGGGCGCCCCGAACGGGTGAGTTACGTCTTTCAGTCCGACCGTCTTGTCCGGCACATGACCGTACTGGAAAACCTCCGTCTCGTCGCGGACGGGGCGCGGGCGAAGGAATATCTCGTACGGGCAAAACTTTCCGAATTCGCCGATCAATATCCCGCCCGCCTTTCCGCGGGCATGAGCCGAAGGGTCGCGATATTGCGCGCCTTTTTATACGACGCCCCGCTCGTTTTGATGGACGAGCCGTTCAGAAACCTCGACCTCACGCTTAAATACGAACTGATGAATTTCTATAAGAAATTGCAAGAAACGGAAAAGAGAACGGGGATTTTCGTTACGCACGACGTCAAGGAGGCGGCGTATCTCGCCGACCGCGTGCTGGTGCTGGAAAAGGGTGCGGCGGCGCTCGATCTGGCGGTAAAGGACAGGCGGGAGACGGAGGAAATTCTGAGTAAATATTTCCTTGATAAAGTGAACGCAAAAACGGAATAAAACCGATACGCGCCCGCCTTTTTTGTCGAAAAAAAGGCGGGCATAACTTTTTTGACGGCGAATTTCAAAATTTATTTATAAAAGCATTGTAAAATCTGCCGAGGTTTGGTATAATTTAATGGAATAACTTTCGAACGGAAAACGCGGCGGGGCGCGGCGAGCGCCCGGCAGGTGAGGACGGGCCGCAGATTAAAGGGACTTTTCTATGGACGAAATGCAGAAAAAAAATCAAGGAGAAAAAAGGGAAAACACCATTTTCACGAAAGAGCTCGCGGGAATGGTTCTGATATTGTTCGCAACGCTCATGCTCGTTTGCCTGATCACGCGCGACGTGATCTTTTCCACGCCGGGGCGTTATGTCAACGCCTTTTTGTTCGGCGTTTTCGGCTACACTTCCTTTCTCGTCGTCGCGGGGATGTTCCTCGGCGGCGTGCGGTTGGTTACGGGCAGAAAACTGTTTTCAACGGGCAGGCGGTTCGCGCTCTGCTCGCTCTTTGCCTGCCTCGTGGTGCTGCTCATAAACGCCGTTTCGCTCAGAGCGCACGCGGGTGAAAATTACGGCGCGTATATTTCGGCGGCGTACGCCATGGGCGACGGGGGGATTTCCACCTCTTCGGCAGGCGGCGCGCTCTTCGCGATAGTGGATTATCCCTTTGCGGGGCTGATCGGCAACGCGGGCGCTTACGCCGTCATCGGCATATTCGTCGCGCTTTCCGCATATTTTGCGGTAAAGTCCTTTATGTCGCCCGCGGCGAAAAGGCCGAAGGCGAAAAAACAGATTTCTTCCGCGCCGCAGGCGGCGGATTTCGGGCTGGAATTCAAGGATTACCCCGTTGCGGACGCCGTACCCGAGGCTGAGGAAACGGGCAGCCGCCTTTTTTACAGAGAGGATAATTTCGAACTGAAGAGCAAAAAGGAAAAGGTCGTTGCCGAAAAGAACAACGAAAGTTTCAAAATACTTTATCCCGACCGCGCGAAACAGACTTCTTCTTCGCTCGCCTATTCGGTGAACACGGCGCAGACGCCCTCGCCCGAAGACGACATGAAAAAGAAACTGGAATACATCAAAACGCCGCGCACCATCGATCTTTCGACGTATAATTTCGATCCGCTCGGCAAGGGCGCGGCGAAAGAGCAATCGGCCGACGCCAATTTCACGCGCGTTTCCGAGCCCGTGAAACCGAGCGGGCAGCAGGACAACGCCCTGCCGCCGATGTTCGAGCACGACGACGTGGAATATTCCCGCGACGACGCGGGCAAGCGCACGGAAGAATACAGCCGTTATTCCGAGATCGAGGAGGACGAGGAGCCTGTCGAAACGCCCGTGCGCCGCGAAACGCCGCGCGCCGTCTTTGCGGAACGGCAGGAAGAAACGGTTCTGCCCTCGCGTATCGACAGGGAAACGGTGAGCGCCGCCTCCCGCGAACCTGCGGCAGAAGCGCCGCGCGCCGCGGCGGAAGAACCTGCGCGCGAGGAATCGCCCGCCCCCTCCTTTTCAAGGGATCGTTCCCGCGGGCTGTTTGCCGAAGAAAAGGCGGAAGAACCCGCCGAAAGCAACGTTCCGCCTTTCGCGCGCCGCAGGGAAATAACGCCCGAAGAGCCGAAAGCCGAAGAAACGGTTGCGGAAACAAAGTCCGAAAACAAAGCCGCGGAGGGGTTCAGACCTCCCGTCAACGTAAAATACAACCGCCCGCCGCTCGATCTCTTCAAGGTTTATCGGCAGGATCCAAACGCGCCGCAGGAGGATTACGAAGAGCTGAGCCGCATTATCGAGCGCACGCTCTCCGAATTCGGCATAGACGCGCAGGTGGTCAACTTCGTGCACGGCCCTACGGTAACGCGCTACGAGCTGTCCCTGCCCGCGGGCGTTTCCGTCAAAAAGGTGCCGAACCACGCGGACGATATCGCCATGCGCCTGGAATCGGAAAACGGCGTGAGGATAGAGGCGCCTATTCCGGGCAAGAACCTCGTCGGCATAGAGGTGCCGAACAAGGTAAAGACCATGGTCGGCCTGCGCGATATACTCGAATCGGAAAGTTTCCGGAAAAACAAGTCGGGCGCGCTCACGTTCGCGCTGGGTAAAAACCTCGTGGGCGAAGCGTATACGGACAACCTCGCGAAAGGCCCGCATTACCTCGTAGCGGGCGCGACGGGCATGGGCAAGAGCGTATGCCTGAACTCCATGATCATTTCGCTGATCATGAAGTATTCGCCCGAAGAGTTAAGGCTCATACTCATCGATCCCAAACAGGTCGAATTCACGATATACAACCACCTGCCGCATTTGATGATCGACGAGATCATCACCAACGCGCAGAAGGCCATCGCCACGCTGCAATGGGCGGTGGACGAAATGGAAAACAGGTATTCCACCTTCCGCGAGAACGAAGTGCGCGATATCGACGAGTACAACGAAACGATCGCAAGCGAAACGGTTGCGAAAATCCCCAAGCTCGTCATCATCGTGGACGAAGTGGCCGACCTCATGCAGTACAACAAGCGCGATCTCGAGGCAAAGATCATGTCGCTTTCCGCCAAGGCGCGCGCGGCGGGCATTCATCTGGTGCTCGCCACCCAGCGTCCTTCCGTGGACGTCATCACGGGCGTCATCAAGGCCAACCTGCCCAGCCGTATCGCGTTCCGCGTGTCCAATTCGATGGACTCTATCACGATCCTGAGCGAGGGCGGCGCGGAAAAACTGCTCGGCAACGGCGATATGCTCTATAAAAACGCGCAGATGCCGAAATGCGAGCGCATACAGGGTTCGTTCATATCCATGCCCGAAGTCAAGAGCGTGGTAACTTATATCAAGGAACACAACGAGGCGTATTTCAACGACGCCGCGGCCTCGGCCATCGAAAAGGCCATCAGCCCGCAGGCCGAGGAAACGGAGGCGGACGACGGCGACAACGAACGCGACCTCAGCGAGGACAAGCTCTTTGTCGACGCCCTGCGCCACGTAATCAATTCGGGCAGCGCGTCGATCTCCATGCTGCAGCGGCGTTTCTCCGTGGGATATTCCAAGGCGGGCGCGCTCGTCGACAAGATGGACCGTTTGGGCTATATCTCCCCGTTCGACGGAAGCCGCGCACGGCAGGTGCTCATCACCAAAGACGAATTCGAAGAAAAATACGGTCAGCTTTGATTTATGGAAAAGAAAAAACTCGGCGTGATATCCCTCGGCTGCGATAAAAACCGCGTGGATACCGAAAAAATGCTCTGGCGGCTCAAGGATAAGTTCGAACTTACGAACGACCCGGAGGACGCGGAAGTCATAGTCATCAACACCTGCGCCTTTCTGAACGCGTCGCGGAAAGAGGCGATAGACGAAATCCTTTCCTGCGCCAAACTGAAGGAGGCGGGAAAACTCGAAAAACTTGCGGTTACGGGCTGTCTGCCGCAGAAATTCGTTTCCGAACTCGCGGAGGGACTGCCCGAAGTGGACGTTTTTGCGGGGATTTCCGATTATGACAGGCTTGCGGACGCTATCTCGGAAAGCTACGCGGCGGGGCGGCAGAATATCGTGGGCCCGCCCTGCGGCGAACCGGACTGCGGCCGCGTGCGCACGACGGACAACCACGCGTATCTCAAGATCGCGGACGGCTGTTCCAACTTCTGCACTTACTGTCTGATCCCCAAGATACGGGGAGCGTACCGTTCGGTCAGGGAGGATCAGCTCCTGCGGGAGGCGGCGGCGCTCGGCGAGGTGAAGGAACTCGTGCTCGTCGCGCAGGACGTTACGAAATACGGGAGCGACCTTACGGGCGGGGAAAATCTCGTGCGGCTGATCAGAAAGCTTTCCGCGTTGGAAAACGTAAGGAAAATAAGGCTGCTTTATTGTTATCCCGAAAGCGTGAACGAAGAGCTGATCGACGAGATCGCCGCGAACGATAAGGTGCTGAAATACATAGACATACCCTTGCAGCACGCGGACGACGCCGTTCTCAAGAGCATGAACCGCAAGGGAACGTATAAAAGCTATCTTGCGCTCATAAAGAAGTTAAAGGAACGGGTGCGCGGCATTGCCGTGCGCAGTACGTTCATCACGGGATTCCCCGGCGAGAGCGAACAGGCGTTTGAAACGTTGCTGCGCTTTCTCGAAGAGGCCGAACTGTTCAACGCGGGATTTTTCAAATATTCCAAAGAGGAAGGAACGGCGGCCGCAAAAATGAAGAACCAGCTGCCGGAGCGCGTGAAGAACGCGCGGCTCAGAAAATTATACGCCGCGCAGAAAAAAGTCGTGGCGAAAACGCTGCGGGCGCTGCGCGGGCAGACGTTCGACGTGCTCGTTGAAAATTTCAACGGCATTTGTTACGAGGGCAGGGCGTATTTCAACGCGCCCGACATAGACGGAAAAGTCATCTTTATGGGCGTGGGAGACTTCGGCGCGGGCGATACCGTGCGGGTGCGCGTTACGGGGCATAAGGACTACGACCTGTTCGGAGAAATAAATTAAAAGGGGTGCGATCATGCAGGAATACGAATACAAAGTTGCGGTTTACAAAAAACTCAAAGCCGTGGAAAAGGAAATGAACAAGGCCGCGGAGGACGGCTGGCGCGTGCACAAGGTGAAAACGCTGGGCGACAGCGCGCAGCTCGTCGTGGTCTACGAGAGAAAATACAACGCATAAGAGGCTTGAAAAATGAATCTGCCAAATAAACTTTCCGTTCTGAGGATCTGTATGATCCCGGTTTTCGTCGTACTTTTTTACGTCGAATTTCCCTATCATTACACCGTTTCGGCGGTCGTATTCGCGCTTGCCGCAGCCACAGATTTTCTCGACGGGCACATTGCCAGAAAGTACAATATGGTAACCAACCTCGGCAAATTTCTGGATCCCATCGCGGATAAGGTGCTGGTCAGCACGGCGTTTATCGTCATGCTCACCGTTCCGCAAATACTCCCGCCGCTCTGGGGCATCGCCGTGGCCGTCATACTCGCGCGCGAACTCATCGTCAGCGGTTTCAGAACGGTCGCCGCGTCGCGTTCGCTCGTGCTCGCCGCCGACAAGATCGGCAAGATCAAAACGGTATTTCAGGACTTTTCCGTCGTCGTTCTGCTCGTGGGGGGCGACCTTGCGGACGTTCCTGCGGTCAATATCGTCGGGCTGGTGCTTTTGGGCATTGCCGCGGCGCTCACCGTCGTTTCGGGCGTGAATTACGTGGTGAAAAACAGGGAAGTTCTCAAAGAAGAGAAAAAAGAAAAATGAAAACGGCGCTCATCAGTTTCAGAGATACCGAACAGAATTACGAACGCACCGCCGAGGAAAGCCTGGTGTGGGCGTTCAACGCGGGCGGTATCCGCGTGGACGACATTTCCGTGCTGTCGGTCAAGGACGATCTCGGTTTCAAGCGGCGGCTGGACGAGCTCGAAAAGGCGGCGTTCACGAACGTTATCGTGCTCTGTTCGGACGAAGTTACTTTCGATATCAAGGGATTTCTCGCGAAAAAGCTGGGCGTCAGTCTGGAAGAAAACAAAAACGCGAGAAAATTCATACAGGAATACAACGACAGAACGGGGAACGCGGGCGGTTCGGAATACGCGCTCCTGCCCGAGGGCAGTACGGTCATTCCCAACTTCAACGGCGTCTTTCAGGGGTTTCTGGCGGAAGGCGATTACACCATCACCCTGCTGCCAAACCGCCCCGAGGCGTTCGGCGCCATGTGCAGCACCTATATTCTGCCTTACTTTGAAAAGAAATACAAAATACGCTACGATAAACTCACGCTCAAACTTTTCGGCGTAAAAGAGGATGAGCTGGAAGAAGTGCTCCGCAAAACGGGCAAAATGGCGAAAAACAAGCTGAAATTCAACGTAGAGCGCGATCATTCGGACGTGAGGCTCAACGTCGTGTACGACAGCAACACGCCGAAAATGCTCGCCGACGACGCCATACGCTTTCTCGTTTCCTCGCTGAAAGAAAAAATTTATGCGGAAGAGGACGTCGGCCTTCCCAAATGCCTGTTCGATCTGCTGTCCCTGCACCGCAAAAAGATCGCCTTTGCGGAAAGTTTCACCGCGGGGCGGGTGGCGGCTTCGCTCATATCGGTGCCGGGGGCGAGCGCCGTCGTAAACGAAGGCGTCGTGGCGTACAGCAACCACGCCAAACAGACGAGGCTGGGCGTGCGCGCGGAAACGCTGCAAAACTACGGCGCGGTCAGCACGCAGACCGCGTACGAAATGGCCGCGGGGCTGCTCCGCGACGGAGATACGGATATCGCCGTCGCCACGACGGGGATCGCAGGTCCGAAGTCGGACGATACAAAAAAGCCCGTGGGGCTGTGCTTTATCGCCGTGGGCGACAGAGCCGGGCTGCACATACACAAGCTGAATTTCGCGGGCGACCGCGAGGAAATCACGGAAACTGCGAAAAATACCGCGCTTTTCTTTGCATTAACGCATTTGAGAGCGGGCGGTTCGGAATAGAAGACGAAAGGAGAAATCATGGAAGAGAAGAAAAAGACGGACGACGGCAAGGCGAAAGCGCTGGAAAGCGTTTTGGTTCAGATCGAAAAACAATACGGCAAGGGCGCGATCATGCGCCTCGGCGACAGCGCGGGCGATACGACGATTGAGGTCATTCCCTCGGGCTGTCTGGCGCTCGACGTCGCGCTCGGCATCGGCGGCATGCCGCGCGGCAGGATCATAGAGATATACGGACCGGAGTCTTCGGGTAAGACCACGGTCGCCCTGCACGCCATTGCTGAAGCGCAGAAACTGGGCGGCATTGCGGCGTTTATAGACGCGGAGCACGCCCTCGATCCCGTGTATGCCAAAAATTTGGGCGTGAACCTCGACGAGCTGTACGTTTCCCAGCCCGACACGGGCGAGCAGGCGCTCGACATCACCGATTCGCTCATACGGAGCGGCGCGGTGGACATCATCGTTGTGGACTCGGTCGCGGCGCTCACCCCGAAAGCGGAAATAGAAGGCGAAATGGGCGAATCGCACGTCGGTCTGCAGGCCAGGCTGATGTCGCAGGCGCTCAGAAAGCTGGCGGGCATCACCAACAAGAGCAAGACCTGCGTCATCTTTATCAACCAGCTGCGCGAAAAGGTGGGCATTATGTTCGGCAATCCCGAAACCACCCCCGGCGGCAAGGCGCTCAAATTCTACGCCAGCGTGCGCCTGGACGTGAGAAAGGCGGACGCGCTCAAGGATACCGACGGACAGTTCGGCAACCACACCAAGGCGAAGGTTGTCAAAAACAAGCTGGCGCCCCCGTTCAAGACGGCGGAGTTCGATATCATCTACGGCGAGGGAATCAGCAGGGAAGGCTGTCTTATCGATCTCGGCGTGAATTACGGCGTTCTGGAAAAGAGCGGCGCGTGGTTTTCCTATAACGGGGAAAAGATCGGGCAGGGGCGCGACAAGACGCGCGATTTCCTCAAAGCCAACGCGGAAATTTCAAACGAGATAGAATCAAAAATCCGCGAAGCCGCAAATATGAAGAAATAACGTATTCGATTGACAAACGCCAACAAATATTATAAAATAAATAAGGATAAAAAATTATCCGCAGTCAACAGGAGGCTTAAAGTATGGCAATGAAATTCGCAAGCTCCCTGTTCTTGATGTCGACCGGCGCATGGATCGGCATATTGATCGGCGCCGTAATTGCAGTGGGTGTCGGCCTGTTCTTTTTGGGATTGTTCCTGCAGAAGAAAAAGACCGACAAGCGTTTGGGGGAAATCGACACCGTCGTGAGAAAAATGCTCGACGACGCGCGTGTCGAAAGTAAGGCCATTAAAAAGGAAGCAATTTTAGAAGCGAAAGAACAGGAGTTGAAGCTTCGCAACGAGTTCGAGCGCGAATCGAAAGAAAAGCGCGCGGAAATTCAGAAACTGGAAAACCGTCTTGTGCAGAAAGAGGAGATCCTCGACAAGAAGGAAGACAATTTACTGAAGCGGAACGAAGAGGTGACGAGACAGCAGCAGAACCTGAAAAACAAGGAAGCTGAGGTCGACAAAAAGCTCGAGGAGATCCGTGGGCAGCACGAGCAGATGCTCCTGCAGTTCGAAAAGATTTCCCAGATGTCGCGCGACGAGGCGAAAGCCGAACTCGTCGCGGCCATGGAGGACGAGGCGAAGAAAGACGCCGTCGGCCTCGTAAGGCAGATCGAAAGCGACGCCAAGGAAGAGGCGGACAAAAAGGCGAAAGAGATCATTTCGCTCGCCATTCAGAAATGCAGTACGGAACAGGCGACGGAAATAACCGTTTCCGTAGTTCCCCTGCCGAACGACGACATGAAGGCGCGTATCATCGGCAGAGAGGGGCGCAATATCAGAACGCTTGAAAACGCCACGGGCATCGAACTCATCATAGACGATACGCCCGAAGTGGTCATTTTATCGGGTTTCGACCCTGTGAGAAGGGAAGTAGCCCGCATCGCGCTCGAAAAACTCATCGCGGACGGACGCATTCACCCCGCGAGAATAGAAGAGACGGTGGAGAAAGTCAAAAAAGAACTCGACGCGGAGATCAAGCAGTACGGAGAAAACGCAATGTTCGAATGCGGTCTGTTCGGCCTGCATCCCGAAATCATCAAGCTGCTCGGCCGTTTGAAATTCAGAACGAGTTACGGGCAGAACGTGCTGAGGCACTCGCTTGAGGTGGCGCACCTTGCCGGCACGATGGCGGCCGAACTCGGCGTAGACGTAAATCTGGCGAAACGCGCGGGGTTGCTGCACGATCTTGGCAAGGCGGTGGACTTCGAAGTCGAAGGCACGCACATGCAGATCGGCGCGGACCTTGCGAAAAAGTATAAAGAAAACCACGTGGTCGTCAACGCGATCCTTTCGCATCACGGCGACGTTGAACCCAAGACCATAGAAGCGGTGCTCGTAGCCGCTGCGGACGCGATATCGGGCGCACGCCCCGGCGCGAGAAGGGAAACCACGACCAACTATGTGAAAAGACTGCAGAAGCTCGAAGAACTCGCAGGCGATTTCAAAGGCGTGGACAAGTGCTACGCCATACAGGCCGGACGGGAAATCCGCGTGATGGTCAAACCCGAGCAGGTGGACGATTCGCAGACGCTGTTCCTCGCGAAAGAGATTGCGAAGAAGATCGAAAGCGAACTCGAATATCCCGGACAGATCAAAGTCAACGTCATCAGGGAATGGCGCGCGACGGAATTCGCAAAATAACCGAAAAGGAGAGCAATCGCTCTCCTTTTTAAATTTAATGTGCTGTTGACTTTAATATAGAAAAATGATATAATCATAAAAAAGTGAGCGAGGGAAGTATGGCGTTGCGTGCAGTAAAATGTTCGGAGTGCGGGGCGAATATAGAGATAGACGGCTCGGCGAAACGGGGGGTTTGTCCTTATTGCGGAGCAGTATATGCTGACGAAAATATTCAGACGAAGGTTGAAAATACTTACATATCGAATCATAACCATATTGATCGGGCAATATTAAAAAATGGAGAAACTTTTGATGAACTTTACGAAAAATTTATCGCGTATAATAAAATAGGAGAATTAGATAAAGCTGAGAAAACTGTTTTTAAAATACGAGAAAGTTTTCCTCATTATGGGAAAACATATATAGTGACGGCAGAGTTTTACAAAAATAAAATTTCGGATTTAAATGATGTTTTTGAAAAAGAAAGAGAGGAATGGCAGAGTATTCTTGAATCTACGGAATATCAAACGGCATCATATGCGGGGAATTTGTTGAATCAAATCAATGCGGAATTTGAGAAATTTACAAATGAAATAAAAAATGCAGATAAATTGTTATCTGCGACTGAAAAAAAAGAGTATAAGGATATTTTGCGAGAGTTGAAAGAATTTAGTGAGTTCGAAGATTCGTATATAACGCTCCTGAATTGTGAATTTAAAAATTTGTATGAAAAGAACGAGAATATCAAATGGAAATATAAAAATAAGGGGAAAGGGATATTGTCCGCCATCTGTGTCGGGGTTTTACTTTTGATGTTGATATTACTGATTACGTTATTATAGAAATAATGCCGCAGACAAATATGCGGCATTGATTTTTTATTTATTCTTTATCAAGTCGTCTATTGCGCCGAGTGCGGAACAGAGAACGATGCCTGCGGGAAACGCAACCCAGCCGGGATGCCAAAGTCCGCGGACGGCGCCGAGCAGTAAAAACGTTACGAGGGCGGCGAGCATTACGAAACCGCTGAAACGGGAAGCGCCTCCGCCGTTCGCGGCGTCGTCGATCGCGCCGAGCAGCGCGCATAAACATATGCCGACGGGAAAAGCGATCCAACCGGGGTGCCAGTGTCCGCCGAGTATGCCGAGCAGCAAAAAAGCGAAAAAGGCGCTGAGCATGATAGCTCCGTCGAATACTGATACGATCTTTCTTCTGCCGCGGTGCGCCCGTTTTATTTTTACGACCGCCGCAGGCTGCGACGGCGTTTCGCCGTTTACTTCTTTTTCGTCCGCCGTTGCGCCGACGGTCGGCGCCTGTTCTTGCGTTGCGTTCGAGTCCGCCGCGCAGTCGCCGTATTTTCCCTTAAGCAATTCGTCAACGCTCACGCCGAACAACTCGGAAATCGGAACGAGAAGCCCCGTATCGGGAAAAGAATCTCCGTTTTCCCATTTGGATACCGCTTGATTCGTTACGCCGAGCTTGTCGGCAAGTTCGGTCTGCGTCCAGCCTTGCCGCTTGCGCAGGGCATATAAAAATCTGCCGAAATCGTTCATATGAGTTCTCCTTGTTTTTCGTTGCCTCTATTATACAACGGGAAGGCGTTTTTTCCAACAAACGACGTTAGAACTTTTCCAACCGTCGGTTGGAAAATGCATTTTGACTTTTTTTACGGTGTGTGTTATGATAAGTGCAGAGGTGGTTATATGAATAATCGCGCATTTTACAACGCTGCGGGGGTGCGCGCGGAAGACCTGCCGTTTTCGCCGCGTTCGGAAAAATTGTTTGAAAGACTGCGGCCGATTTTTGATAATTTGATTTTTCGCGGATGCCGTACGTTGGAAATCGGCTGCGGCAACGGCCGCATATCTTTTGCGATCGAGAAATCGGGCGCGTGCGCTTGCGGCATCGATTTTGCGGACGAACTCGTTGAATTCGCAAACCGCTTTGCGCAAAACACAGGTTCGGGCGCGGAATTTTTTACGGCAGACGCGGTAAATTTTTCCCTTCGCAAACGATTTGATCTGATTTTTTTGGTTCAGAACAATATAGCCGAATTTTCTCCGACGGATTTTTCTTCCATGCTGCAATGCGTATATGCGCATTTGACGAAAAAAGGCAGTTTTTTGACCGAACTTTACGAAAACGACGGACGCGGGCCGCAAAAGATCGGCTCGCCGTCCCCGGCAAAGGCGAATTCGATTATTATACGTACGCGTGGACGCCCGCCCGCCTGGACGCCGCGTTAAAAAAGCAATTTAAAAGCGTGCGCTCTTATTCGGACGATATTGTTTTGTCAAGCGGGCGTTTGAAAAAAAGATATGTTTTCCTCGCCGCAAAGTAGCGGCGTTTTTACTTTTCCGCCTTGAAAACGATATGCGGCATATCGATCCCGTAATAATGTTTCACGAAACTGCCCGCGGCTTTCATGCCGTTGCGCTTCGCCACGTTCTGCGACGGCAGGTTGTTGTCCCGTATGATGGAATACACTTCTTCCGCGCCCAATTTTTCAAAGGCATAGTTCTTGCAGGCGGCCGCCGCTTCGGTCGCATAGCCCTTGTGCCAGAATTTCTTTCTGAAGAGATAACCTACTTCCAGCACTTCTTTTTCGGGCGTCTGCTGTTTCGTGAGGCCGCATTGTCCGATCATTTCGCCCGTTTCTTTGAGTATGACCGCCCAAAGTCCGAAACCGTCCTTTTCGTACCGTTTGAGCTGGTTGTTCAGCCATGCTTCGGCTTCCTCTTCGGTGAACGCGTGCTCATATGCGTACATGACCTCTTCGTCATACAACATATCGGTCAGCGCGCCGAAATCGCCCTTTGTCATTTCTCTTAAAATAAGTCTTTTAGTTTCAAGTATCATGAATTTCTCCGTAAATTCAAATTGCCCCCGTCTATGCGGAGGCAAATAGTCTTTTTTTTATTTATTTCGTCCCGAAAATGCGGTCGCCCGCGTCCCCGAGGCCGGGCACGATATAGCCCGATTCGTTCAGTTTTTCGTCGAGCGCCGCGCAGTACAGCGGTATGTCGGGATGCGCGTCCGTAAACGCCTTGATCCCTTCAGGCGCCGCGATAAGGCACATGAATTTAACGTCCTTGCAGCCGCGCGCTTTCAGAAAATTCACCGCGGCGTTGGCGCTGCCGCCCGTCGCAAGCATGGGATCGACCAGCACGACCTGTCGGTTTGCGATGTCGGCGGGGAGCTTGCAGTAATATTCGTGCGGTTCGAGCGTCTTTTCGTCGCGGTACAGGCCGATATGTCCCACTTTCGCCGTCGGAAACAAATTGAGAATTCCGCCCGTCATGCCGAGCCCCGCGCGGAGAATGGGCACGATCGCCACGTCCTTGCAGGAAAGCACCTTTACGGTGGCTTCGGAAACGGGCGTCTTGATGGTCACGTCTTTCAGCGGGAGGTCGCGGAACACTTCGTACGCCATCAGCATGGCTATCTCTTCCACGAGTTCTCGGAACTGTTTGGAAGAAGTGTTCTCGTCGCGCATGAGAGATATTTTGTGCGTGATCAAAGGGTGTTCGAATACTGTTACGTTGCGGTTCATCTTGTGTACCCCTTTTTTCGGACCTCAGGTCCGTTATTCTGCTTCTTTGTTTTTCTCTTCCGCGTAAGCCGCAAGGATAGCCTTGATGATTTCCTCACGCGTTTCCTGCTTGATCGGGTGCGCTATGTCTTTGTATTCGCCGTCGTTGGTCTTTCTCGAAGGCATGGCGATAAACGGGCCGTCGCTGCCCTCGATGATCTTGATGTCGTGAATAACGAAACAATCGTCGAACGTCACGGAAGCGACCGCCTTTAACTTGCTGTCGTCCTTCTTGACTATCCGCACGCGCACGTCAGTGATTTTCATGTTCAGTACCGTCCTTATCCATATTGTGATAATATTTTATCATACTTCTATCGGCATTTCAATACTTTTTTTAAAATTTAGCAAAAAAATCCTCAAAAAAAGCAAATTTTTTACTGCATTTTCATAATATACCGTATGGAACGTTGTCGAATTTTGTCTCAGACGGAAAAACTGCACTTTATCGGGATCGGCGGCATCGGCATGAGCGCGCTCGCGCAGTATGCCCTGCGGTGCGGGATCAAGGTGAGCGGCTCGGATACGGCCGAAAACGAACAGGTCAAAAAGCTGGCCGCGCTCGGCGCGAAGATATCGATAGGACACGCGCGGAAAAACGCCAAGGGCGCGGACGCCGTGGTGTATACCTCCGCTATTTCCGAGGATAATCCCGAATACCTGTTTGCGCGCGACAATCAGAAACTGCTGATGAAACGCGCGGAATTTCTTCGCTGCGTGGAGCAGGCGCACGATCTTTCCGTCGCGGTGAGCGGCTGCCACGGCAAGACGACCGCCACCGCCATGCTCGCACACGTGTTCACCTGCGCAAACAAGAGCGCGACTTCGCTGATCGGCGGCGAGGATTCCGATTACGGCAACTTTACCTTCGGCAGGGATATCTTTCTGACGGAAGCCTGCGAGTATAAGCGTAACTTTTTATATCTGACGCCCGACGTGGCCGTCATTTTAAATATCGACAACGACCATCTCGAATGTTACGGCGATTTGGATCACCTCGTCGGGGCGTACCGCGAATTTGCCGCGGAGGGGATCGCCGTCGTCAACGCCGACGACGAAAACGCCGTGCGCGCGGCGGGGCGCAATTTCGTTACCTTCGGCATGAAAAATGCGGCTATGTACACTTGCGAGGACGTGCGTTCGGAGGACGGGCGGTATTCGTTCACGCTGGTGGAATACGGCATACGGCAGGGGCGCGTTCGCCTGAAAACGGAGGGACGGCATAACGTTTACAATGCGCTCGCGGCGGTCGCGGCGGCGCGGCAGTGCGGCGTTTCGACGGCGGAGGCCGTGCGCGGCGTGGAGGATTTCAAGGGCGTGAAACGCCGCTGGGAAACGATCGGCGAGCTGTTCGGGAAAAAGGTGATAGCCGATTACGCGCATCATCCGAAAGAGATCGTTTCGGCGCTTTCGCCGGTGAAAAATCCCCTCGTGATCTTTCAGCCGCATACATATTCGCGCACAAAGCTTTTGATGAAGGATTTCGTCGCCGCGCTCAGGGGAAAGACCTGCGTCGTTTACGCAACCTATCCCGCGCGGGAAAAATACGACGCGGAGGGCAGCGCGTACACCCTATATCTCGAACTGAAAAAAGCGGGCGGCGACGCCGTTTACGCGGAGGACGAAGGGCGGCTTCTGCAGGCCGTCCGCCTGCGCGCGGAGGCCGCGGACGCCGTTCTGGCGCTGGGCGCGGGGGATATTTATGAAGTCATATCGCGGCAAATCGAAAAATTCGGCCGCAAAGTATAGACAAATTCGCCGCGTGATGTTAAAATGAAAACATGCAAAACGATTACGCGGGCATTCTTGAGCGCGACGGCATGCTGGTGTTCGTCCCCGGCGGGAACAGCATGTGGCCCACGCTCCGGCACGAGGGACAAGCCGTGCTCGTCCTGCCCAGGGAGGGAAAACTCAATTTGTACGACGTGCCGCTCTATAAACGGGCGGACGGACAGTACGTGCTGCACCGCGTGGTCGGCTTTCGGGACGGCGGATACGTCGTCTGCGGCGATTCGCAGTTTCGGGAAGAATTTGTGGCCGACGGGCAGATCGTCGGCGTGATGAAGGGGTTTTACAAGGGGAAAAAATTCGTCGACGCAGGCGATAAAAAGGGGTGCCGCCGCGCGCTGTTTCTGCGCAGGCATCCTTTTATCAAACGCGTTACGCTGAAACTCTTCTTTACCTTCAAAGGGGGTAAAAAATGAAAGACGGCGTTACGCTGAAATGGATAAAGGCGGGCATGAAAGGGCAGGGGGCCGCGCTGGCTTTCGTGCTGGTGTTCTGCGTGGCGCAGGCGGCGCTCGCGGTGCTCTTCGCGCTCGCGGTAAGAGAGATCATAAACGCGGCCACCGCGGAAAACGCCGCATATGCGCATATCGTCAGATGTTCCGTCCTGCTCGCGGCTACGGTATGTCTGCAGTGCGTGCTGAAACTCACGCTCGGTTTCATGCGGGAAAACATGCGGACCCGCACCGAGATCAGCCTGCGGAAACGCGCGTTCCGCGCGGTGCTCGGCGGCAGATACGGCGAGATTGCAAAATACCACAGCGGCGATATACTGAACAGAGTTTTCACGGACGCTTCCATCGTTGCGGACGGCGCCTCCGCGATCCTGCCGAGCCTCGCCTCCGCGGCGAGCAGGCTGATATTCACCGCGGCCGCGCTCTTCGTGCTTTCGCCGATTTTTACCGCCATACTGCTGGCGGCATGCGTCGTCGCTTTTTTCGTGGCGATGGCGTTCAGAAAGAAATTGAAAGGGCTCCATACGGAAATGCGGGAGGCGGACGGACGTTCGCGCGAGTTTACGCAGGAATCGGTGGAAAACCTGCTGGCCGTGAAGGTGTTCGAGGCGGAGGATAAATTCGCCGCGAAGGGCGAAAAGCTCCTCGGCGATTACCGCGACAAATATCTGCGCCGCAACAGGGTGTCGGTGCTCGGCACGGAGTGTTTCGACATAGCGTTCCGCGTGTTTTACGTTGCGGCGATGATCCTCGGCGTGTTCGCCATCTTCCGCGGAGAAACCGATTACGGCACGCTCGCCGCCATGCTGCAACTGATCGGGCAGATACAGATGCCCGTCATCGCGCTGAGCGGCGCGGCCCCGCGTTATTTTACCATGCTGGCCTCCGCCGAACGGCTGATGGAACTGGAAAAATATCCCGAAGAAAAGAGGAAAAAGGAGGAAACGTCCGCGTTTTACGGCGGCTTAAAAGCCATCGTGTTCGACGGCGTGTACTTTTCCTACGGGCGGGAACCCGTGCTGGAAAACGTAAATTTGAAGATAAAGAAGGGGCAGTTCGCCGTGATCAAGGGCGAGTCGGGCATAGGCAAGAGCACGCTTTTGAAACTTGCGCTCGGCGTGTATCGGCCCGTAAGGGGCGAAGTGTATTTCGAAACGGCGGCGGGACGGCGGGCTTCGGCCTCCTCCGGGCTGTTTGCCTACGTGCCGCAGGGAAACATGCTTTTTTCGGGCACGGTGCGCGAAAACCTGCTCTTTTTAAATGAGAACGCCGCGGAAGAAGACGTCGCGCGCGCCCTTGAAACGGCGGCGGCGGAATTCGCTTGCGCCCTGCCCGAAGGTCTGGACACTCCCGTGGGGGAAAACGGCTTCGGACTCAGCGAAGGGCAGGTTCAACGGCTCGCCATCGCGCGCTCTCTCCTGACGGGGGCGCCCGTGCTCTTTCTCGACGAGGCGACGAGCGCGCTCGACGCGGAAACGGAGGGCCGTCTGCTCGAAAATCTGCGCAGGCTGGGCGGCAGGACGGTGGTGCTGATAACGCATAAATCGGCGGCGGAAAAAGAGGCCGACGTCGTGATCACGATAAAAAACGGGGAGGTGTTCACCGATGAACGCGCTTGAAAACATGGGAATCAAAGCCGGAGCCGCAGCGGCGGCGCTGGGAAAACTGAGTAAGAAAAAGATAGACGACGCGCTCGTCTTTATCGCCGCGGAGCTGGAAAAAAACGCGGCGGAAATACTCGGCGCCAACGAAAAGGACGTGAAAAACGCCGAAGAACGGGGGGTGAAGGCCTCGCTCATAGACAGGCTGCGCCTGAGTGAAAAGCGCATTGAGGATATCGCTGAGGGCTTGCGGCAGGTCGCGGAGCTGCCTTCCCCGCTCGGCGAAGTCGTTTATTCGTATCGGAAGGAAAACGGCTTGGAAATAGAGGAAAAGCGGGTGCCGTTCGGCGTGATCGGCATCATTTTCGAATCGCGCCCCAATGTTGCGGCGGACGCGTTCGGACTGTGTTTCAAGACAGCGAACGCCGTGATCCTGCGCGGCGGGTCGGACGCGATCTGTTCCAACATCGCCATAGTCGGGGCGATCCGCAGGGCGCTCGCGAAGTGCGGCGCGGACGAAAACGCCGTACAGCTCATAGAGGACACCTCTCGCGAAACGGCGCGGGACTTTATGCGCCTCGACAAATACGTCGATCTGCTCATACCGCGGGGCGGTGCGGGGCTTATCAGAACGGTTACGGAAAATTCTTCCGTGCCCGTTATCGAAACGGGCACGGGCAACTGCCACGTCTATATCGACGAGAGTGCGGACGCAAAGATGGCCGCCGATATCGTTTATAACGCGAAAACGCAGCGCTACGGCGTATGCAACGCCTGCGAATCCATCGTTGTGCACGAAAAGGCCGCCGCGCGCGTGCTGCCCGCCGTCGCGGCGAGGCTGAAAGAAAAGAACGTGGAAATCCGCGCGGACGAGCGCGCCCGCAAAGTGCTTGCGGACTGCAAGGCCGCCTCGGAGGAGGACTACGGCACGGAATATCTCGACGCGATCGTTTCCGTCAAGACGGTGGATTCGCTCGAAGAGGCGATCGCGCACATCAACAGATACAATACGGGACACAGCGAGGCCATCGTTACGGAAAGCGCCGAAAACGCCCGAAGATTTATGGACGGCGTGGACGCCGCCGCTGTGTACTGGAACGCCTCCACCCGCTTTACGGACGGTTTCGAGTTCGGGCTGGGGGCGGAGATCGGCATCAGCACGCAGAAACTGCACGCGCGCGGTCCGATGGGCCTCAAGGCGCTCACCACTACAAAATTTTACTGCAAGGGAACGGGACAGACGAGATGAAAATATACGATAACGCGGCGGAACTCATCGGGAACACGCCGCTTCTGGACGTAAAAAACTTCGCCGCGGGGCGGGGCGCGAAAGCGCGCATTCTGGCCAAGCTGGAATACCTCAATCCCGCGGGGAGCGTAAAAGACCGCGCGGCGCTCTACATGTTGGCGGACGCGGAGAAAAAGGGCTTGAAAAAGGGCGGAACGATCATAGAGCCGACGAGCGGCAACACGGGCATAGGCCTCGCGTCGCTCTGCGCGGCGCGCGGATACAGGCTGATTTTGACCATGCCCGAAACCATGAGCGAGGAACGCCGCCTGCTCCTGAAAGCTTACGGCGCCGAGCTCGTGCTGACCGAGGGTGCGAAGGGCATGAGCGGCGCCATCGAAAGGGCGGAAGAACTGCGCGGTAAGATCGCGGGCAGCGTGATCGCGGGGCAGTTCGACAATCCCGCGAACCCGCGCGCGCACTACGAAACCACCGGACCGGAAATTTATGCCGATACCGACGGCGCGGTCGATTTTTTCGTTGCGGGCGTGGGCACGGGCGGCACGCTGAGCGGCGCGGGACGTTATCTGAAAGAGCGCGCGGATACTAAGATCGTCGCCGTGGAACCCTTCCGTTCTCCCGTGCTCAGCAAGGGCGTGAAGGGAAAACACAACCTGCAGGGCATAGGCGCGGGATTCGTGCCGGAAAATCTCGACGTAAGTTTGATCGACGAGATAGCCGCCGTGAAGGAGGAGGACGCGTACGCCTGCGCGCGGGAGCTCGCGCAAAAGGAGGGCGTGCTCGCAGGCATATCTTCGGGCGCGGCGCTGTATGCCGCGGCGGTCGTGGCCGCCCGTGCGGAAAACGCGGGGAAAAACGTCGTGGTGATGCTGCCCGATACGGGGGACAGATACCTTTCGACCGAACTTTTCGCAAAATAGAAAAAAGAGTGGAAATTTCCGAAAAAAACTGATATAATATAAAAACAGGAGAAACTTATGAGGATAGCGTTGATAGCACACGACAAAAAGAAAAATCAGATGATCGATTTCGCGGTGAAATATAAGGACGTATTAGCGCAGCACGAGCTGTTCGCCACGGGTACCACGGGCACGCTCATCATGGGCGAAACGGGCTTGAACATCACGCGCATGAAAAGCGGTCCGCTCGGCGGCGACCAGCAGATCGGCTCCATGATCGCGGACGGAAAGATAGATCTCGTCATCTTCCTGCGCGATCCGCTGACCGCGCAGCCGCACGAACCGGACATTTCCGCGCTTTTACGGCTTTGCGACGTGTTTTCCATTCCGCTTGCGACCAACGCGGCGACGGGGAGCATCATCATGAACGCCCTGCGGAACGGCGACATCGAAGGATAAGGAGGAAAGACATGGAAGATATTTACGAATCGGGCGAAATGTATCTCGAAACGATACTTCTGCTCAAAAAAAGCAAGGGAACGGTTCGCTCCATCGACATCGTCAACGACCTCAATTACGCGAAAAGCAGCGTTTCGAGGGGGATAAATATCCTGAAATCGAAGGGGTTCATCACCGTGGCGGAGGACGGCGCCATAGAGTTTACCGATACGGGGCGCGAACGCGCGCAGGAAATTTACGAGCGGCACAAAATACTCACCGCGTTTCTGAAAAAGCTCGGCGTGAGCGAAAAGACCGCTGAAGCCGACGCGTGCAGGATGGAACACGTGATCAGCCAGGAAAGTTTTGAAGTGATAAAAAAACAGCTGTAACCGGCTTTCGCCGGGGCGCGGGCGTCGCCCGCGTTTTTTATTTTAAATTTTTTTTGTTTTTATAAAAAAACGATTGACAAATCGCGTTCGATAAGGTATACTCTGTCATGTAGTTCGGTTATGCGAACTTTGTTTGAGCGTCTGTCGGACGAAATCGGCGCAGGGTTGAAAAATAACCGTTATTTTTTTGAGCATAGGTTCGCGTATGCGAACTTAAAGACTTGGGAGTAAGGCAATGAGCACATCGGGAATCAGATATCTGCTGGCGATCGAAGAACTTTCCCTGAACGGGGCGGTGCGTTCCAAGGACGTGGCGGAAAAACTTTCTTTGACGAGGGCGAGCGTCTGCCGCGCGGTGGACCGCCTGAGCGAAGAGCGCTGCGTCGTCCGCGAAGAAAGCGGCGCGCTGGCGTTGACGGAAAAGGGAAAAATCATCGTCGGAAGATATGAACGCTGTATAAGAAAAATAAGAGAAATGCTCATCAGAAAACTGAACTGCCGCGAAAGCGTTGCCGAACGGGACGCGATCAACGTGGCGTGCGCGTTTTCGGAAGAAAATATAGATAAAATACTTGAACTGTCCGTTCAGGAGGTATAGCGATGCCGCTCAGCATGGCGCCCGCGGGGCGCGAATTGAAAATCGTCAAGGTTCTTGCGGAGGAATCCGTGAAACATCATTTGGAAAATCTCGGAATCCTGGCGGGAGAAAATATTTCCGTGCTGTCCGCAAGCGGCGGAAACGTGATTTTACTGGTCAAAAACGGAAGGCTTGCGATCAACAAAGACCTTGCCGTTAAAATATTGGTGGCTTAAGGAGAGTGTGTATGGAAAAAAAGTTAAGCGAGTTTGCCGTCGGCGAAAAGGGCGTGATCAAAAACGTCCTCGGCGAAGGCAAAATCAGGCGGCGCCTGTTCGACATGGGCGTTACGCCGGGAGCGGAAGTGCTGCTGCGCAAGAAAGCGCCGCTCGGAGACCCTGTCGAAGTGAATATCCGCGGTTACGAACTTACGCTCAGAAAGTCGGAGGCGGCATGCGTTGCCATGGAGGTGAAAGAATGAAAAAATTCGCTTTGGCGGGCAACCCGAACTGCGGCAAGACGACGCTTTTTAACCTGCTTACAGGATCGACCGCCTATGTGGGCAACTGGCCGGGCGTTACGGTGGACAAACGCGAGGGGACTTATAAGAAACTGGGCGAACCCGTCAAGATCGTCGATCTTCCCGGCATCTATTCGCTTTCGCCGTATACGCCCGAAGAGGTGATTTCCCGAAACTTCATTCTGGACGAAAAGCCCGACTGCGTGATAAACGTGGTGGACGCGACGAATCTGGAAAGAAATTTATATCTCACCACGCAGCTTTTGGAAATCGACGTGCCCGTGGTCATTGCGCTCAATATGATAGACGCGGTGGAGAAAGCGGGCGACAAGCTAGACGCGCACACGCTGGAAAAGAAACTCGGCGTGCCCGTGGTTACGGTATCCGCCCTGAAAAATACGGGCGTGGCCGAGCTGATGAAGCGCGGCTGGGAGGCGGCGAAGAATACGCGTAAAGGCGTTACCGTTTTGAAAGACACGCCGCTCGCGCACCTCGTCAACGACGTAAAGATCGCCCTTGAAGGCAAGGGCGTGGATAATCCGCTTTTCCATGCGGTCAAGCTGGTGGAAAAGGACGAAATAGAAGTCAAAGACCACGCCGATGCCGAAAAGATGGTGGACGACTTCAAACAAACTTTCAAAGACGATACGTTCGGCGGCGATTTCGAAGCGCTTGTGGCGGACGGCAGATATAAGTACATATCGCAGAACTTTTCCGTCGTTTATACGCGGAAAGGGGAAAAGAACGTGCTGAGCAGGTCGGACAAAGCCGACCGCGTGCTCACGCACCGCATCTGGAGTATCCCGATATTTCTGCTCATACTGTTCGCCATATTCCACGTAACGTTTTCCGAAAACTTCCTCTTTTTAGGCGGGCTTTTTCCCGAAGACTGGGATCCCTGCGCCGGCACGGCGTTTGAGGGCGTGCTCTTCGGCGGCGGGATATTCTCGCCGGGCGTGATGATCTTCAACACGTGGAACGACGTGATCCTCGCAAACCTCTTCGGCTGGATCGGGAAGGGGCTGGAGGCTACGGGCATGGCGGCATGGGCTTTCGGTCTGCTCAACGACGGCATTCTGGGCGGTCTGTCCGCGGTGCTGTCTTTCCTGCCGCAGATACTCATTCTGTTTTTGTTTTTCTCTATTCTGGAAGACAGCGGGTATATGGCGCGCGTGGCGTTCATACTCGACAGGATTTTCAGAAAATTCGGGCTTTCGGGCCGCGCGTTCATGCCTATGATCATGGGGTTCGGCTGTTCCGTTCCCGCCATGGTCAACACCCGCACGCTTGCGGACGACAACGAGAGAACGGCCACCATCCGCGTGATACCGTTTTTCAGCTGCGGCGCGAAACTGCCCATTTTAACGGCGATCGCGGGAGCCATCGCCCTGTCTTCGGGCCTGTCGAGCCCCGATCTCATCACCTATTCTATGTATCTTCTGGGCATCGTCGTGGCCATCGCTTCGGTTCTGCTCATGAGAAATACCACCATGAAAGGCGATATACCGCCCTTTATCATGGAGCTTCCCGCGTATCACGCGCCGAGGTTTTCCTCGCTGATGATACACCTTTGGGATAAGCTCAAGCACTTTGTGAAAAAGGCGTTTACGATCATTCTCGCCTCCGTGATCGTCATCTGGTTCCTTTCCAACTTTACCTGGAACTGGACCATGATCGACGGCGAAGAGCATATGAATCAGTCGATTCTCGCGTCGCTCGGGCAGTTCGTGCAACCCCTGTTCACGCCGCTCGGTTTCGGTTCGCAGCTCAACAGCTACGGCTGGGTGTTCGCGGTGGCGGCCGTTACGGGGCTTCTGGCGAAGGAGGACGTAATCGGAACTTTCGGCACGCTCGCCGCGGTGTTCGTCGGTACGGTGATCGACACCGAGGCCGACGGCGGACTCGCCGCGGTGCAGGCCATGATCGGCGGCACGGGCATCACGATTCCCGCGCTGATAGCGTTTATCGCTTTCAACATGCTCACGATACCGTGTTTTGCGGCGGTTGCTACGGCGAAGGCCGAACTGCCGAGCAAAAAGGCGTTCCGTTGGACGCTGCTCTTCTGGATCGTTACTTCTTATCTCGTGTCGGCGGCGATCTACGTCATAGGCAGCTGGTGGTGGACTTCGTTCATCTTTGCGGCGGCTTTGGCTGCCGCTGCGGCGGGGATCGTACTGTATAACAGAAACAAAAGACTGAAATCGCAGAAGGTATAAAAAATGACTGCATTGGAAATCATTGTGCTCGTAGGGGCGGTAGCGGTCGTCGCGGGCGTAATCGCCCGAAGCGTCTGGAAAAAAGCGCGGGGCAAAGGCGGCTGCTGTGGCTGCGATTGTTCTGCCTGCGGCTGCTGCCCGCACGCGAAAAAACAAACCGGAAAAGATCAAACAACCAATCCGAACAAATAAATTTGTATGAATTAAGGGCGCGGGCGACTGTGCCCTTAATTCTTTAAGCGGGGCGATCCGCGGGCTCGCTCGTATCCGCACGACGCGCGGATATTCCCTGTTTTTACGGCGAAAAAAAGAGTTGACAGATTTCGGGATTGGGGTTATATTAAAAATATGAAAGAAAAGTTCAACGTTACGGGAATGACGTGTTCCGCCTGTTCCGCACACGTGGAAAAAGCCGTCGGCGGCGTGGAGGGCGTTACGTCCTGCCAAGTCAGTCTGCTGACAAATTCCATGTCGGTGGAATTCGAGGACAAGTCCCTTGAAGAAAAGATAATAAAGGCCGTTGAGGACGCGGGGTACGGCGCGAGCGCGGCGGGGTCTTCCGCGCCCGCGGCTAAGCGGAAAGGCGCCGAAAAGGACGGCACGGGCCTGCCCGCCCTGCTGTTTTCCGTCGCCGTTCTCGTCCTGCTGATGTATATCGGCATGGGACATATGATCGGACTGCCGCTGCCTTCCTTTTTTACGGGCACGGAAAACGCCGTCAGTTTTGCGTTCGTGCAGCTCCTGCTCACGCTGCCCGTCGTGATCATTTACAGGAAATATTTTATCAACGGCTATCGGAACCTCGTAAAACGCGCGCCCAATATGGATACGCTCATCGCGGTGAGCGCCACGGCGTCGCTCCTTTACGGCGTGGTTGCGATATTCATCATGAGTTACAACCTCGGCGCGGCGGGAGCGGCGGCGGACGCGGCCTTGAAACAGAGTTATCTCGACGTCGTGGACAAGTACCGACATCAGCTTTATTTTGAAAGCGCGGCAATGATACTCACCTTCATATCCATCGGGAAGTTTTTGGAGGGAAAATCGAAAAAACGCACGACCGAGGCCATCACCAGGCTCATGGAGCTCGCGCCCGACACCGCTACGGTGGTCGAAAACGGCGAGGAACGCGTGGTCGGCGTTTCCGAACTGCGGGCGGGCGACGTCGTGCTCGTCCGTCCCGGCGAAAAGATCGGCGCGGACGGCGCGGTGATCGAGGGCGAAAGCTATGTGGACGAATCGCTTTTGACGGGCGAGAGCATGCCCGTCAAAAAGGAAGTCGGGGCAAAAGTCGTGGGCGGCGCGCTCAACAAAAACGGCGCGCTGACCGTGCGCGTGGAAAAGGTGGGCGAGGATACCGCGCTCGCGAAGATCATTTCGCTCGTGGAGGAAGCCGCCTCTTCCAAGGCTCCCATTGCAAAGCTCGCGGATATAGTCGCGGGCGTGTTCGTGCCCGTGGTCATGGGAATCGCGCTCGCGGCGTTCGTCGTGTGGCTGGCGGCGGGGTACGGCTTTGAATTCGCGTTCAATATAGGCGTTTCCGTTCTCGTCATTTCCTGTCCGTGCGCGCTGGGGCTGGCCACGCCCGTGGCGATCATGGTGGCGACGGGCAATGGCGCCCTCGCGGAGCGTCTTGCTTTTATCGGGGCAGATGAGCGATTCG
>ERZ1106932.36-NODE-36-length-57754-cov-11.028475_pt1 | contig 57754 bp, 70 predicted proteins | sample MGYA00403665_ERZ1106932 | MGnify/ENA primary metagenome ERZ1106932 (study PRJEB35170, sample SAMEA104062448) | human gut metagenome | biome: human gut; feature: human-associated habitat; material: faeces | place: Denmark | collected 2012-08-24 ... | reverse complement strand
TTCCGTCAGACCTGAAAAAATTGCGCTGGTTCCTTTCCCTCGGCGTCGGTATAGAGAGAAAGCGTTACCGAGCCGCGGTCCTGCGCGATAAATTCGCCGTTGCAGGTATAGTTGGAACCGTTTTTCACCACTTCCGCGCCCTGCGGTATTTCCGCGAGGATAAAGGTGGTATCCGCGGGAATGGTCATTTTCACCGTGCCGTTTTCACCGGCCGACGTTTGCACATAGGTCTTGGTTATGGTGTCGTACAGGCGGCCGCCCGCATTCTGCAGCGTTACGGTAACCTGCTTGGCCTCGTTATACGGGTTGTAGTACATCCAGAACGGAATATTTCCGCCGCTGTAAACGTCCAGCTTATTGAGGTCGGTGCGTATGATCATGGGAACGTCGGTATATTCTATCGTTCCGCCGAACAGACCGACGTGCGAGGAACCGTACAGACCGTAGTCCGTTTCTCCGCCCCAGTCGAAGGTGAATGCGTCGCCGCTGGCGTAAGGCGTTACGGACTTATCCCATTCGGTGTCGCGCTTGCCGTCCTTCCACACGACGTACCTGCGGTAGCGGCGCAGTCCCTCGTAGGCGATAAAACCCGCCTTTTCGTCGTCCTGCGCGATCCAGTTGTTGGACTGATATTTTCCGTGATAGATCTCGTGTCCGCTCCCCGCGTCCTCCACCTTTCCTTCGGTGGAATACTGTTCGGGATAGTAAGCCTGCGCCGACTGCGAGGCGCTGAGCACCCAGCGCGACACGTCGCGCGCGAAACGGGTGTCGTATTTGACCATGGGGCCGAACCCGAGCATGGCGTCGAAAGTGTTCATGGCAAAGGCGTAGCCCTCGCCGTCGGTCAGCGAGCCCATCAGCCCGTTGGTGTATTTATCGCCCCAGTTTTCCGTGATCATGCCCCAGCCCGAACGGACGGTAGAGGTGCCGTCGAGCAGCCAGCCGAACATTTTCGCCACGTCGTAATTCGTGCCCTGTTCGGCGTTCATGCGCGCCGCGAGATAGGGCGCGAGGAAAGTGAGAACTTCGTAAAAAGGCGAAGTATCGAGTTTTTCGAGGTAGTTCATGCACCATACCGCCGCTTCGCGGAATTCTTCTATTTCTTCGTCGGTGGCGTATGCGGAACCGCCCTCTTCTTTCAGATTTTTATTGAGGGAATAGGCGGAATACAGAATATACGCCATGCCCGCCGCCGCGTCGGGTTCGTACCAGTTGCCGTCGTAAGGCTGCCCCGTGGCGAGGTTATAAGAGGTATGCCAGAAATCGGCGCTCGCGCCGCCCAGTCCCTCCACCGCGGAACGCCATTGACGGGCGCTTTCGGTAATGATGTCGTACATATACCAGCTTTCGGACTCGTACTGCGTGCCGAGCACCGAAAAGAGCACGCCGGGAAGAAGTTCGTACCACCAGGTAACGCCGGTCTTGCCGCCCGCGCCGCCGTTCAAAACGACGTTCTGCCCGTTGACGGCCTGATAGTATTCCACCACGCTCTTCACGAAGTTGCGCGTTTTGCCGTCCGAACACTTATAGGCGGTGAGGTCCATGCCCGCGAGCGCGCCGGACATGACGGCCGCGATGACCGTGATGCCCTCGCCCAGCGTTACGTCGTCCCCCTTGCCGACATACGGCGGTATCGACCAGATGTCCTCGGGCGCCTCGTCCCCTCTGCCTATCGACTCAAAGTAGGCCTTAGCGTTGCTGGACGCGGTATAGCGCGCTATCTTGCGCTCTCCGTTTTCGCCCGGAAAGGTATTGCTTTCGTCGAAAACGTAGGTGAGAAAGTCAATCGTTGTCTGTTTCCAGTCCTTTTCGTTGTACTGCTCCTCCGTGGGCAGCTGCAGTTCCGCCATATACGGATTTTCCTTGAATACCGCGGCGGAAGCTTTCTTCGTCGTAAAGCCCGACGTTACCGCGGGGATCGCGACGGCGGCGGTCAGAACGCAGGAAAGCAGAAACATGGTCATTTTTTTCACTCTGAATCCTCCTTGAAAATAAACGGACGGTCGCTCGGCTGCCCGAGCGGCCGTCCGCGAGCTACGGTTAAGCCTGTACGTCTTTTACCGTGAATTTAACAAATTTTATCGAAGTGCAGACGACGGTTTTTTCTTCCGTGCCGCTTACAGTAGCGCCGCCCTGACCGAACGCGAACCAGATGACACCGTCTTCGGTTATCTTATCGTTCCATTCCCTGGTGAGGAAGGCTTTCTGTATGGCCGAGTCGCCCCAGCCCGTGCCGACGACTTCTTCGCCTTTCAAAAACCTCGTGGCAATGTTCGCGCCCGCCGTGGAGTTTTCCACGTCGATCGTCCACTGCATATAATAATCGTCCGTCAGTTTATCGCGTACGGAGGAAATATCCACGTTGAAGAAGTTATAGCCCCAATCTCCGTTTTTCACGACAGAGGTCAGCTTGCCTTTTTCGCCCGTGAGCACGGTGTTACCTCCCTTTTTCGCGGCCATCGTTTCGTAGTCGAGCGCAGAGAAATCCGTCAGCGCAAAGGCTTCTTCATAGCCGACTTCCACGGTATATTCGGGCGAATCCACGAAATATCCGTTATCCCCTTCCGCCTTGAACGTTACGGAATAGGTTTTGCCGCTCGTAAGTCCGAGCGCGGCGAGATCGACCGAAGGCGCGGAAAGTTTCGTTTCCGAATACACCTGCACGCCGTCCTTTTCCGCAACGGTAACCGCGTAGGTCGGCGTATACATTTCGTTGCCCTTGACGGAGTTCGCGGAAAGCACGCCCTTTTCCTCTTTCGCATCCGACGGCGCGGCCAGCGGCGCGTGCGCGTCGGGATCGAGTTCGGAAACCTCCGTAATTTCCACAAGTTTAATGCCGTTCAGCACTACCTTGCCCTGGATTTCTCCCGCAAGGAATCCCATACCGAAAGCATACGTGCCCTTGCCGAAAACGGGAGCGCCGTTCTGATCGGCTTTCTTCCAGAGTTCGATATAGAGCTTTGTATCCGTCAGCGCGCCCACGGTGTCGTTTCTGAGCACCAGCGTCTGCGCGCTCTTTCCGTCTTCCGTCCATAAACCGCGGATGAGATATCCGTATTCTATGCTCGCTGCGTCGACCACCGCGAAAGGCTGGTTGGACAGGTTGACCTGCACGCCCGTTGCAGGAGCGATCGCGCCGTAACCGTAGGCGCCGTCATTGTTCATAACGGCGGTGTCCGTTTTTTCGTCGTAATAAACGGACTTGCTGTCGCCGACGAGATTGACGGTAAACGCAGAGATATCTTTCGCGCTGTACTCCGCGAGATACGTAACTTTGAAATTATACGTCGCGGGATCGGATTCGAGCGCCTTGTCGTTCGTGCTGTTGAAAGCGGAAACGGTGAGCGTATACTCTCCCGACACGAGATCGCGCGCGTTGAACTGAATGCCCGCCTGCGCCGTTTTTTCCTGCACGGTGGAGCCTTCCGAATTTTCGAGCGTTACGTAGTAGGAATCGGCGTTTTCAACGGCGTTCCAGGCGATATCCATGCCGTTGCTGATCTCAAAGCCGGTAACCTTTTCCAGCTTGCCCTCGAACGGGGGCACGTAATCGGTGATATAGAGCACGCGGCAGCCGTTGTAATAGGCCACGGCGTCGTTCGCCGAAGTGGTGGAGGAAGTATCCACGCCGAGGCGGATCCTCGTGCTCTTCGAGCCGCTCGCCGTCTGATCGGTTACGAGCGAGATCGCAACGTCGGCGAGTTTCGCGCCGTCGTCGAGAATTTTGATATTGTTGCCGTCAACCTGGATCTGCGCGTGGAAACCGCCCACTTCCAGATCTTCTATATCGATATACAGAACGGGGTTGCTGCCGTAGTTGATGGTAACGGGTTCGCTGCCGATACGCCCCCAGCCGTCCACGGTCGGCGTAACTTTCGCCACCTGTTTTCCGTTGCGTTCGACAAGCTCCGCTTTGCCGTGTTCGCCTACGGGCGCCACGCCGTCGAACTTCGCGATGTCCGCGGCCGTAAAGGATTTTACGTCCGTCAGCGAAATGTCTATGCTCGCGGGCGTGCCCGTTTCGCTGTCGTGGCGGTTATCTTTCTGCGTAACGGTAACGGTGTAGCCGCCCGTTTTCAGCCCCGCCGCGGCGATCATGAATTTGCCGTCCGCGACTTTCACGCCGTTCAGGTCGAGCGCCTGATCCTTGCCGTATTCGGTAACTTTCACTTCGTAACCGCGCGCGTCGTTTTCCGCCCAGACGATATAGCCGCCCTCGATTTCGAGTTCGCCCAGCGAGGCGAAAGCACCCAGCGAAGCGACGGTGAACTTCGCGTTTACCGTATCGGAATCGGTGCGGAACACGTCGTCGGGATCGGCGAGCGTCTGCATTTCCACAGAATATTCGCCCTTACCCAGAGCGGAAACGTCGTAGGAAGTTTCGATAAGTTCTTCGTCGACGACCGTTTCCGCGCCGCTCTTGATCACCAAACGGTAAGCGTCGGAACCCGCCACCTCTTTCCAGGAAAGGATATTGCAGTCGTCGTCCGTCTTAATCTCCGACGGAGCCTCTATCTTGACCGCGTTGATCTTCACTTCGTAAACATAGGGATCGGAATTTTCCGTGCCCTCTTCGCCAACGGCGACGATGCTGAGCGTGAATTCGTCCACCTCCGCTTCGTCGATATTCACTTCGTTCGCCGTAACGTATCTATCGAAAATCTGTTCGGCGCCGTCGGTAGCCGTAACCTGATAACCCGCGGCGTTCTCCACCGCCGTCCAGGTAACTTTGCGCGCGGAAACGTCCACCGCGCCGCCCGACGGCGTGGCGAGTTTCGCGTCCGCCACGGTAAATTCATAGCTTGCCGTTTTGGAGGCGAGGGCCGCGCCCGCTACGGCGTTGGCCGTAACCGTCACCGTATATTTGCCCGCCGCGAGTTCGGAAACGTCGAGTTCGGCGGACATGACCGCGTCCTCTTCGAACACGGTCGAACCGCTTTCGTTCACCACCTTGACGGCGTAACCGGCGGTCGCTCCCGCGACGGCCGTCCAGGTGATCTTATCTTCGTCATACGCGAATCCCGTGGGAGTCGCAAGTTCTTTAAGCGCCTCCGCTACCGTAAAGTCGGCTTTCTTTTCGGCGGACGAGGTCTTTCCGTCCGCTTTCGCGACCACGCCCGCGGTATAATTTCCAGCGGCGAGCGAGGAAACGTTCAAAGACGTCGTCTTTACGTTCTGCGTGTCGAGCGCCACTTCCTTTCCCTTATAGACGGTTACGTCGTAGGAAGTCGCGCCCTCAACCGCCGACCAGGTCAGCGTGCCGTCCGCATAGGTTACGGACGAGGGCTGCGCGAGAGCGCCGTCCGGCTTGTTACAGCCCGTCAGCGCCAGCGCCGCGACCATGACGATCGCCATTGCAAGGGCAACCAGCTTTGAAAACTTTCTCATCATAAAACTCCTTTTTTATTTTCTGCGGCGCGAGCCGTCAGTCTTTTTTGTTTTTCCGCTGCATTTCTTCCAGCTGTTTCTGTTCCGCCGCGGCCAGCTTTCTGTTCCGCCTGATCTTGATTTCCGACCATGTAAACCAGCACACGGCGAACACCGCCACGCAACTCATGACGATAGCGGGCTTCAGCATGTAGTTTTTCGTGGCGAAATCCTTATCGTAATTTTCCTTGCGGAACATGGTGGACCGCACGGGCGAGGTGCAGTTCAGCGCGTCGCCGCTGCACACCATCGCGTAAAGGTTCACGCCCCACGACCACATGTTGCCGTCCGCGTCCTTTACGAAAGTGCGGTCGCTTATGGAATTGACGAGCTCCGCCACCTCGACGTCAATTTCCCTGCTGAGATCGACGGGGCTTTTATCGGCGTATTCGCTGTTTTCCTTTTCCGCCTCCTCTTCGATATTCACGGGCTGAAAGAAACGTATTTCGAGCGGTAGAACGACGTTGGACGCCGATACGCAGGGGTGATTCAGATAATATTCGCTTTGCAGATTGCAGCCGGCCTGCCCCTGTCCCGCCGCGCCGAAGGCGAACACGCGCCCGTCTTTGGAAAGGACGAAATTCGTCCTGCCGCCGCAGAGAATATCCTTTACTTCTATTTCCGTTTCCGTGCCGTCGGGCGCGTAAAACTTATCCGTTTCCACGGGCGCGCCCACGGAAACCCCGCTCGCAGCCGCCGTGCCGAGCTGTCCGACTGAGTTATCGCCCCAGCCGAACACCCTGCCGCTTTCGGTCAAAATCATCACGGTCATGGTTTCTGCGGAAACGCGCGCGATCTTTTCGTCGAATTCGAGTTTCACGGGCGTTTCGTATATCTCGTTTTCATCGACGGAACCGTTGCCCAGAATTCCCTTGTCGTTGGCGCCCCAGATATAGAGCGAACCGCTTTCCGTCAGGGCGAAACCGGTGTTTTCCGCCGCGTCCACCGCCGCGATTTTCTCGTTGCCGAAATAACTCTGGTCTATCTTCGCAGGGGTTCCGACCACCGTCTTGCGCGAAAGCTCCAACCCCGCGATCCCCGTCTGTCCGTCGCCCGCGCGGCCGAAGGTATAGACGGAACCGTCCTCCGTCAGCACGACGGAAAACGCGTCGCCCGCAGCGACCGCCGCGGCCTTGCCTTCCGGCAGGACGATCTCGGCGGGCGCGAGCACGCAGTTGGTTTCCGTATCGTCGTTGAACGCCGTGCCCTGCCCCAGCTGCGCATACTGATTGCTGCCCCAGCCGTAAAGCGAGCCGTCCTTTTTGAGCGCGAGCACGAACCCCGATTTTCCGTCCGCCACCGCCGCCACGTTTTCCATGACTTTCTGCGGGGCGTAACGCGTTTTGCCCTTGGTGCCGTCGCCGAATTGTCCCGAAGCGTTGTTGCCCGAAACGTACAGCGTGTTTTCCTCGTCCAGATAGCAGGAAAAAGAACTTTCGCCCGAATAGTACGCCACGGCGTAGTTATCCGAAACGACGGCGTCGGCCGAGGCGGCCGTCGCGCCGACAGACGCGAACAACAACGCCGCGGACAAAGCGATTAAGGTGAATCGTTTCGAATGTATTTTCATATCTTCTCCGAAAACGCGTTTAAGCCTGCGCGTCGATATATTCCTGCAGCTGTCTGATCAGTTCGTTTTTGATGACCGAGATGGCGCTCTGCATGGACTGATTCGCGTAACGCTGGTCGAGCTTGTTCTGCCAGCTCGCGATGGGATCCGCGACCTGTCCGAGGTACCACGAGCGGATCTCCGTTCTCGACGTAGCCAGATCCGCATTGGAAAGCGCGGTGGTCAGCGCGTCGCTCGCCGTGTGGTCGAAGGTAAAGCCCGAATAAAGTATGCCGACGTAGCGGTCGGAATCGTACATATATTCCATATACTCCATGACCTTGGGGTCGGAGGCCGAATTCACTTTGATGAAATTGGGGTTCCACGTCAGCTCATAGGCGGGGAAGGTATAAGATTCCATGCCCACGGTGCTCACCGTGCCTTCTATCTCTTTGCCGTCCTCGTCCTTGGCAGCCTCCCAATGCTTGCCCTTGATGCCGTACTGGAAGAGGTCGTGGTTTTCCTCGCTCGAGAAAATCCAGTTCATGAACTTCATGGCCATGTCGCACTTGTCCTTGCCGGCCGAAACGGGAACGCACAGGTAATTCCACGCCTTGTAGTCGGTCTGCGCATAGCCTTCGAGCTTGTTGCGGATTGCGTAATCGTTCACGAAAATTTCCAGTTCCGCGCCGGGATTGCTCTGCTGAAGAGCCGCCTCTACCGTGGAAAAGTTGTTGATGGTCTGCACCACGCAGCCGCCCATACCCGCCTTGAACTTGGCGTCGGAATCGGTAACCTGGAGAACGTCCTTCGATATGATTCCGTCCTCAGCCCACCTTCTCGAAACGGTGAAGTTATCCTGCCAGGTGGTGTCGGGGGCGTTGAATCCGCCGGGGAAGTCCTTCATGCCCTTGACGGAGTTGGGGTCTTCCACGTCGTTGATATAGGCGGCCACCACTTCGCCGCGGCGGATATACGCCGTGGCGGTGATCTCGGTGGTCAGCTTGATTTCCTGTTTGATGCCCGCGTTCACGTAGTCCTGCGCGGAGTGCGTAGGCAGCTTGCGGGAGTTGATCACGTCCCATGCGCCCCATGTCGCGTCGTTGTTGGAAAGGCAGGGCGTAACGCCGGGCTGATTTTCCTTTACCCAATAGAGATAATATTGCAGTTCGTCGAACGTGTCGATGCCGTCCGCGAGGTCTTCCCTCTTTACATTGTCGGTCAGCTTGCCCGCGGGCATCACGAAAGTTTCGTCCGCGGCGCACGCCTCGCGCCAGTCCTTGCGGATATACGCTACGGATATCTCGCCGTAGGTCTGCGTCAGCGGGATACCGTACACGCCGCCGGAAAACTTATTGTTTTCCAGATATTCTTCGGAAAAGTTCTTTGAAAGTCCTTCGTAGCCCGAACCTTCCTCAAAGTATTCGGAAAGATCGAAGTAATAGTTTTTCTTCGCGAAGTCGTTGAGGTAGATCCAGTTGGCGTCGAATACCATGTCGTACTGGCCGGAGTCCGCTGCCATCGCGAGGTTCAAATTCTGCTTGTAGTCGGCCTGCGTGTCGAACTTGAAACTCACGGTAAAGCCCAGTTCGGGGCCGTAAGTTTTGTTGAAATAGTCGAGAACTTCCTGGAATCCCTCGGGCGTGGAGCCGTCGTCGTTCCAGATGTAGATGCTGAGCACGTCGGATTTGCCGCCCTTGCCGCCCTTATCGCAGGCGAACAGACCGAGGGAAAGCACCGCGGCGAGGCATAGCGCTATCGTTTTCAAAAACTTTTTCATCTTTTACTCCTTGTTTATTATTCTTTCACGCCGCCCACTTTCAGTCCGGCGACGAAATATTTCTGCAAAAAGGGATAGAGCAGTACGATCGGCCCGATGGTTACGATGGCCGTCGCGAGGCGCAGGGTGTTGGCCGGCACCGAGGTGATTCCGGGCGGCAGTCCCGACTGCCCCAGATTCGAGGCGGCGGAAATGCTGTTGACCATGCGCACGATGAGATACTGCAGCGTATACAGCTTAGGATTGTCGATATAGAGCATGCTCGCCATCCACTCGTTCCAGTAGGCGAGCGCGCTGAACAGGCCTATGGTAGCCAGCGCGGGCAGGGAAAGCGGCAGTATGATGCGGAAAGCGGTAACGATCTCGCTCGCGCCGTCGATGCACGCCGATTCGCGCAGCGCCGCGGGGATCTCGTTGAAAAAGTTCCTTAAAAGGAACATGTTCCATACGTTGAACATTCCCGGCACGATGTACACCAGCAGCGTATTGCTGAGGTGCAGATAGTTTTTGATGAGGATGTAGTACGGAATCAGTCCCCCGCTGAACAGCATCGTGAAGTAGAAAAAGAAGTTCACGACGTTGCGGTATTTTAGCTTTTTTCCGCTGAGCGCGTAGGCCGCCATCGCCGTTACCAGCAGGCTGAGCACGGTGCCCACCGCGGTAACGAATATCGTTACGCCGTAAGCGTACAGGATTTCGTTGGAGCGGAAGAGCGTGCGGTACGCGTCGAGCGAAAACTTGGACGGGATCAGCTTATACCCCTCGCGCACGAGCGTGGTTTCATCCGCAAACGAGGATATCAGCACCTGATAGAAAGGATACAGGCAGAGCAGGGCAAACGCCGCCGCGAATATATAAAACACCGCGATAAGCACCCTGTCGCCACGTTTTCCCCTCAGCTTTCCGCGTTTTTTTGCCACGCGCCCCTCGATCGGGCGTTCCGCAAACGAATGTATGTTTTCTTTCATTTGAGACCTCCCGTATCAGAATATAGCGGACTCGGGCGCATAGCGCCGCGCGAGCCAGTTGGCGAAGAGCACCAGCACGAAGCCCATGATCGACTGATACAACCCGATGGCCGCCGTCCTGCCGTAGTTGGTGAACGAACGGAGCGCGCGGAACACGTAGGTGTCTATAACGTCCGTCGTGGGATACAGCAGGGAGTTGTCGCCGATAAAGGGATAGATCATGCCGAAATCGCCCTTGAATATGTTGCCTATGCTCATGATGAACATCAGAATGATGATGTCCTTGATGAGCGGCAGCGTGATTTTGAAAATACAGCGGAGCTTGCTCGCCCCGTCGATCCTGGCGGCCTCGTAAATGCTTTGGTCTATGCCGAGAATGGCAGCCATGTAGACGATCGCGCCCCACCCCGCGCCCTTCCACAAACGGATGATGACGAAGGCCGCGGGCCATACGTCGGGCGAGGAATAAAAGGGAATGGGCGTGCCGCCGAGCGAAGTGATGGCGTTGTTGATCACGCCGTCGGAACTGAAAAACGCCACCGAAAAGAGCGCCACCGTCGCCCAGGAAACGAAGTTGGGCAACGTCATCAGCGTCTGCGTGGTCTTGACGAACCACCCTTTGTTGAGTTCGCTCATCACGACGGCGATCACCAGCGAACCGACCGTTCCCGTTACGATGAACAAGGTGTTCAGATAAAGCGTGTTGAGCGTTACCTGGATCCAGGAGGAACTGGAAAAGAAAAAGCGGAAGTTTTCCAGCCCCGTCCACGGGCTTGCGAACATGCCCGCGATGGGATCGAAGTCCTCAAACGCGATGATCACGCCGACCATCGGAAAATAAGCGAATATGATAATGAAAAGCAAAGCGGGCAAAAGCAGCAGGTAACTGCCGCGGTTTTTCACGATGTCGGTGCGTTTCAGCCATACCGTAAAACTCTGTTTGCTTTTTTGCGTCATTTCAACGTCTCCATGATTTCGGAAATGCTTATCTCTGCGCCGCAGACGAACTTATCGGCCGCGCCGTAATAGATCTTAAGCATTCCGCCTCTCTCTATCCCCCCGCAGGCAAACACCACGTTGCAGAAAAAACCTTCCTTCTCGCAGGGGAGTTCGGGTTTCAGAAATGGTTGCTCCGTTCTGCCGAGCACCTTCCACGGTTCGTCTTTTTTCAGCAATATCGCGCCGAGACAGTAAGTGTTGCTCTCGTTTGCGCCGTGATAGACGACCAGCCAGCCGCGGTCGGTAAGCACGGGTATGCCGGAAGAACCTATGCGCCTGCAATCCCAGCTGCCGGGGCGGACGCCCAGCACGTGGCGGTGATTGCCCCAATCCCTCAGATTCTCCGACTCCGCGATCCAGATGTCGGGCGGACCGAATTCCGAAGTGGACGGGCGGTGCAGCATGTAATATTTGCCGCCGATCTTTTCGGGAAAAAGCGCCGCGTCCTTGTTGTCGGGATGAAGCACCGCGCCGACCTTTTCATAGGTCTTAAAGTCCTTGGTTCGCTTCATCATGCCGCATATCCCGACCTCCGAAACCGCCGAATAAACAATATAATAATAACCGTCTATATAGGTTATGCGGGGATCCTCTATGCCGTAGGCTTCCAGTTCGTCCTCGGGCAGGAGCACGCGGCTGCCGTCCACCTCGAAACGGACACCGTCCTCCGACAGCGCGACCGCGAAATAGGACATGGACGTGAGATAGCTCTTTTCTCTGCCGACCGCCAGCCTGCTGTCCGAACAGTCGAACTCCGACTTGTCGAGTTCGAGCACGTCTATTCTGCCGTCCTTTAAAACGGGCACGCGCAGAACGTTTCCCTCCGCGCGCGGCCGCACGGCTACGCGCACGAGGAGCAGCGTTTTGCCGCCGAACTCCGCCACGCCGGGGTTGAACGCCCCGATCACTTCGAAACGCTTGTCGAAAGGCTCTACGTTTTCGGGATAAATCAAAGGTAATTCAGAATATCGCCTGACCATCAAAGCACCGCCTCTAAATAGATTGCCGTAAAAGGGTTTGCGGATTAAAAATCCGCAAAAAAGGACGTCCTTTTTTCCCTCACGGGCTTTTCCCCCTGCGGGAGAAAACCTCGTTTTATGAAAATAAATCACAAATTACGTTTATAGTATAACATTGTAAAAATTCATTGTCAATACTTTTTACTTAATTTTTTATAAAATTTAGCTAATTAAAATTTTCAATAGCTAATAAAATTAATTAAAAAATGTGCGATTTAAAATTTTTTAAGCTAATTTTATACGTTTTACTTGCGATTTTATTGAAAATATATAAACTTTTTTAATTTATTTACTTAAAATATTTTTTAATTTAGCTAATAATACTTGCATTTACCTTTGCGAAATGTTATAATGGAGTTGCAAAAAAGCAAAGAGGTATTATGCCCGTGAAAAAAGTTTCCCTGGAAACGATCGCCAAACAACTGAATATATCCACGGTTACCGTGCACAAAGCGCTCAAAAACCAGCACGGCGTCGGCCCCGAACTCCGCCAGCGCATACTCGACCTGGCGGACGAGCTGGGCTACGTGCGCCCCGCCGCTGCGGCGACGCACAGTTTCGTGCACATTATACAAAAGGATTTTCTGCTGAGCGCGGACGAACAGTATTACACCACCATATACTATCATCTCAATCACGAGTGCGCGCGTACCGGCGCGAAACTTCACTTCGTCGTGCACGACACGCTGACCGCCACCATGGCCAACATCAAGGGTCTCATGCAGGAAACCTCCATCAGCGGCATATTCATTTCGGGGCAGATAGACAGGGATTTGCTCTGCGAGATAGAAAAGCTGAAAAAGCCCGTGGTCTGCATAGACTTTTTCAGCTCGGATTATAATTTTAATTATGTGTATGTGGACAATTATTATGCGGGCTACACGCTGGCGAAATACCTCATACGCAAGGGACACAGAAAGATATGCTTCGTCGGGGACATCAAGTTTTCCAACGCCATAGCAGACCGCTACTTCGGCTGTCTTAGGGCGCTCAACAAATTCGACGTGTCCGAAACCTGCCGCCACATAAACGCCAACATCGAACGCGGCCTCGCCGTGCCCGAACTCGATCCCGCAGACATGCCCACCGCCTTCATCTGCCATTGCGACAGGGCGGCCAGCACGCTCTATCCCTATCTCGAAAAAGCGGGCTGTAAAATTCCCGACGACGTTTCGGTCATCAGTTTCGACAACACCGACATCTGCCAGATCCTGTCCCCCAAACTGACCTCGCTGGGGATAGACAAAAAGGTATTCGCGGTGCAGGCGTTCAACCTCATGCAGCAGGCGGTGTCGAAAAAGGCCAACGGATTGAACTACGTAAAACTCAACCTTTCCCTTTACGAACGCGAATCGGTGCGCTCGCCGGAAGAATAAAAAAACGGACTCGTCTTTGAGTCCGTTTTTCATTATTTTTTTCCGCGTTTCGCCGCGCGCATAAAGATCTTACTGACCTCCACGGCCGCGAGCGGAAAGAGCGAAAGCCCCGCCGCCGCCAGCCATTCGCGCCAGCCGAGCGGCACGAATTTAAAAAATCCCTGCAGCGGCGGCACCAGCAGCACGAGGAGAGCGATCGCCGCCGAAACGCACATGGCGCCGAGCAGATAAAAGTTATGTTCCTTGTTGCGCGTAAAAATGCTGTCGTAATTGCTGCGCTGATTGAGCGAGTGGAGCAGTTGCGAAAACGCCAGCACGATAAAGGTCATCGTCATGGCCTCGGCATGGTCGCCGAAATACAGTTCGCCCAGCCAGTAGGCCGCAAGCGTGGCGACCGAGATGAAAATACCGTGCAATATAATGCGGAAAAGCAGTCCGTCCGCAAAGAGCGTACCGCTCTTGATCGGCTTAGTCTTCATTACGTTGCTGTCCGCAGGATCCACCCCGAGCGCGATTGCGGGAAGCGAGTCCGTGGCGAGGTTGATGAGCAGGATATGCACCGCCAGAATGGGATCGGCCCAGTTGAAACAAACCGCCAGAAAGAGCGTGAGTATTTCCGCGATATTCCCCGCGACGAGGAACTGGATCACCTTCTGAATGTTCCTGTAAACGCGCCGTCCCTCCCGTACGGCCGCTTCTATGGTCGTAAAATTGTCGTCCATCAGGATCATGTCCGCGGAATCCTTCGCCACGTCCGTACCCGTGATGCCCATGGCAATGCCGATATCGGCTTCCTTGAGCGCGGGCGAATCGTTTACGCCGTCGCCCGTCATCGCGGCGATCTCGCCGTTCCGTTTGAGCGACTGAATGATGCGCATTTTGTCCGCGGGCGAAACGCGCGCGAACACAGTCGTCTTTTTCACCGCCGCGTCCAGCTCGTCGTCCGTCATTTCGGCAAGCTCCTGCCCCGTTAAGGCAATATTCCCTTCGCGGAAGATATGCAGCTGCTTTGCGATGGCAGTCGCCGTGATCTTGTGGTCCCCCGTGATCATCACGACCTGTATCCCCGCCGCGTGGCAGGTTTCCACCGCGCCGATTACTTCCTTTCTCGGCGGATCTATCATGCCCGCCGCCCCGACGAAGATCATATCCCTTTCAACGTCCGCAGTTTCGTCTTCGGGCACTTGCGCGAGCACGCGTTTGGCAAAGCCCAGCACGCGCAACGCGTCCGCGCTCATCTTCTGCACGAGGGAGGAAATTTTCGCTCTGTCCGCCTCCGTCATGTCCCGCACGCCGTTTTCCGTCAGGATACGCGTGCAGAGCGGGAGCATTTCGTCCACCGCACCCTTGGTATAAGCGACGATCTCGCCGCCGATCTCGTGCACGGTGGTCATGCGCTTTCTCACGGAGTCGAAAGGCTGTTCGAAAACGCGGGGATATTTGTCCTCCAGCTCTTCGTTATCCACGCCGAATCTGTCCGCATAAAAGAGGAGCGCGCCCTCCGTGGGATCGCCCAGCGTTTCGCCCGGACGGTCGGGATCTTTGGAGGCATTGTTGCAGAGCGCGCAGCCGTATACCATATCCATGCAGAGCGGGCCGTATTTCGTTACGGACTCCGCCGCTTCGGTCGCCGCCCCCGCCTCGAAATCGCCGTTGACGGCGATTGCGGTAACGGTCATCTTATTGAGTGTGAGCGTTCCCGTCTTGTCGCAACAGACGACGGTAGCGCCGCCCAGCGTTTCCACGGCGGGCAGATTGCGCACCAGAGCGTTTTTCTTCGCCATGCGCTGCACGCCGAGCGCCATGATGATGGTGGCCGTCGCAGGCAACCCCTCCGGAATGATGGAAATAGCCAAAGAGATCGCCGTCATGACGAGGGGCAGCAGCTCTCTGCCGCGCAACACGCCGATGACGAACACCAGAACGCAGACGATCAGCCCGACCAGACTCAGAATTTTGCCCACAGAATTGAGTTTCTTTTTGAGCGGCGTTTCCGTTTCGTCCGTTTCTTCCAACAGTCCCGCGATCTTTCCGACTTCTGTATCCATGCCCGTGCCGACGACGATGCCGCGCGCATTACCGTACATTACCACCGAGGAGGTGTAAGCCATGTTCACCCTGTCGCCCAGAGGAACGTCCTCCGCGAGCACCGTGGGACCGTCCTTTTCGGAGGGTACGCTCTCGCCCGTAAGCGCGGCTTCCTGTATCTTTATATTGGAATCCGCGATGATGCGAATGTCCGCGGGTACGATGGCGCCGTCCTCCAGATAGATGATGTCGCCGGGGACGAGTTCGCCCGCAGGCACCACGCTTTCCTCCCCCTCCCGCAGCACGCGTGCGGTGGGCGCGCTCATGCTTTTCAGCGCTTCCAGCGCGTTGGCGGCTTTCTTTTCCTGCACTATGCCGACCGCCGCGTTGAGCGCGACCACGGCGAGTATGATCACCGCTTCCGCCCATTCCCCCATGACCATGGAAAATACCGCCGCCGCGAGCAGGATGAGGACCATTACGTCCGTTACCTGTTCCCAAAGCATTTTCCATACGCTTTTCGGTTTTCTCTGCCGCAGATCGTTTCTGCCATACTCCTGCAACCTCTTTGCCGCCTCGGCGTCGCTCAGTCCTTCTTCGCTCGTGGAAAGAGCGCGTTCCACATCGGAAACCGACATCGCGTGCCAAGGCTTACGTTCGTGACCTTCCATATAACTCCTTAAAAAATAGTTTTTCAAAAAACACAAAAAGACATAGCCGTATACGGTTATGTCTTGTGCAATTTATTCGATTTTATAACTAGGGGCGGGGCCTGTGTCCCCGGTGCCGTCGTCCATTCTCCGAAAAAATCCTCTTTGTGTTTTTATTTATGTTATCACAAAACCGCGCCCTTGTCAAACGAATCGCGCCGCAAAAAAACAAAAAGGCGGCGCCGTTTTCGGACGCCGCCTTTCCGTGGCGGAGAAAGAGGGATTTGAACCCGTTTTGAGTTTGCAAAAACCACAATATATTGTATATTTTTCTTATAAAAAATACTGTATTTTGTATTTTGAAAAAGTCTGCCCCAAATGTGCCCCAAATTTAAAAAGCCGTTTGATTGTAAAAAGCCCCCGAGGATTTCTCCCCGAGGGCTTAATATTATTCTGCCGTGTATTTATCCGTAATCCCTAAGCGCCGTTCAAAAAAGGTATTGCGGTTTTCGTAGATGTTCGTTTTAAAGTTGGTTTTCGCTATTGAACTGTAAAACCCGGATATCGCCGAGCCGAAGAACAGCACGGTGTTTGTCAAAAACGCCTGCCAAAAGTTCATATACGTAAACACAAACGAAATAACCGACATAATTACGCTTGTTCCGATAAAACTCACTATCTTGAATATGTTTCTTTTCGTTTCATATTGTTTATCGGAATAATCGAGCATTTCAGGACTGTTCGCTTTGCCGAGTTCTTTATCCTGCATTAAGTTTTCCGCCTGTAACGTTTTTATTTTGATTTTGCCCTCTTTTATCTTCTTAAACAGTTTACAAAAACGTTTCGTCGATTTTTCCCGTATCAGGTATTTTTCTAAGAACGGCATAAATTCCTCTTCGTTTAAGCCTATGATTTCGTCATACCCAAACCGCGAGGTTAGTTTTTGCAATTTTGCATTACACGCGTTTTTATATCGAGCCTCATTTTCCTCTTGTACTGCTTGCTCTAACTTTTCATATAAGTGATTTTTACTGATTTGGTCCGTACGCAATTTTACAGTTTGGAAGGCAATGTAAAAACGGCTGTTTTTGTTTGCGCTCCTGTTTCTTTGGTCGATAATATATATCATATTATACACGAAAATCATCAACACCGTACTGATAGATACTTGTATCCAGTATTCCGTCGTTTCCAGGATACTGAAATCCGCCCGTATTCCGAGCGTTACCAAAAACGTAAATACAAACATTACGATGCAGAATACAAACTGCAAAATCGTTTCAAGTATGTTTTTCATTTATTCACCTCGTGTACAGTCCTCATTGAGTAAATTTCCGCTATTCTGAATATCAAGCCGACTATGATAGATATCAGACAAAACATCAGACAGCCGAATAATTTTATCAAGCCCTCTTCAACGACCTTTATTGTAAGGATAGCTAAAATAAAGCATAGCAACGGGATAATGGCGGAAAACAACGTCTGCAATACCGAACAATTCCGCCAAGATCTTTTCATCGTCTGTATGGCATTTTGATCTGTTACGCTCAACGCGTTCGTTTCTATCCCGATGATCTTCGCGTCTACTTTTTTCAACCAACCGTTTATAAATATCTTCTTAAAGGTCAGAAACACCAGAAGCACGAGCATGATCGCCGTTACCGATACCTTATACTTCAACGTAAGATCGCCGTACTGAACCCAAATAAATACGCAGGGAACGACGAGCATAAATATCATTTGCAAGACAAAAAAAGTCCAGGACTTTCCGTTTCTTTTCATATCCTCACCGCCTTATATAAGCGGATAAGCCGCCGTTTTTTCTTTCGTTTCTTCCTCGACGGGCAAAAGCTCTACCTTCATCGCCTCTTTAGTGTCCGTAGGCTTTATATCCAATAATTTGCCTATTTCGGCCTTAGTGCTGTCGGGCATAGCTTTCAGGCTCATTAAAGCCTTTGCGACGGCCTGCGTGAGTTCGGTGTTCGCTTTGATCTGCGTTAGAAACTTCTCGTCCACAAGCGTTTTTATTTCCTCCACGATCGCCGTGAGCTCCTTTTTCGTAAGCGTTTCGACTTGTAAATAAAGACTTTCGGGGATCGCCTTCTTAAAGGCTTTTATCGCCTCGCTTTCCGTGCTCGAAAGCGCCGCCTTCGCCTGTTTCATAAACGACACGAACTTAAATATAAGCGTTAACACGGCTATAATTCCCGCCGCGATCGTCGTAGTTCCGAGATAAGGCGACACCGCCTCGTAAATCGTATTCCAATCCATTTTCCTTTCTCCTTTAATAATTTTCTTTTATTGCGCTTACCGTCTCGGCAAGCTCGTTATGCGCCTTTGCTAAGGCGTTAAAATTCTCCGCCAAGACGTTGTATTTCGCCGTTATATCCGCAAGCTGTTTCTTTGTTTCGGCGCTTTCGTTCTGCAAGACGGTTATTTCGTCAATGGATTTTACGCCGCTTTCCGCTTCTTTCAAGATAACGGGAACGACGTTCCAACGTTTCGCCACGTCGCCCCGCGTTATGAGGTCGATACCGATTTCAAGCTTACCCGCAAAAAGAAACTCTTCGGGTACGGTAAACTTACGGTCTTTTACGCGGTATTTGCCCTGCTTGTTGCCGTTTTTAAGGCTTACAACGAGGTCGAGCAGTAAATAATACGTTGAAGAAAATTCAAGCTCTAAAGTGTCGTTTACGCCCACGAGAAAAGGCTCCCCTTCGGAGAGCCTTGCCGTCGTGCACGATGTTAAGTTAATTTCTTGTTTCATACGACCACCTGCGGTTTAACGTTGAGCGTCTGCCCTTCTTCGTCTATGTAATGGTCTTCAAAGCCTAAACGCTGGCGGCCGAGGGCGTAGATCTGCCCGTAAATGTCGCCGTGCCTGTTTATGATCGTGTTAAACTCCCGCCGCTCCTGCGGCAGTTCCGCACCGTTGTAAAGGAACTTAAAAATCCCCTTAGCCTTGTCCCCGTCCGTGATCACGTCCGCTTTTACGATAACTTTGTCGTAGGTTGCTTTTGCGCTTTCGCTTTCGTAATCAAATGCGATAAGCCCGTCTTTTTCTTTCTTTTCCATTTTTCTTCTCCTATAATTTTTATTTTTATCGGTTATTTTCACCGAACATTCTATATAAAGTTAGTTTCATAACATCTTCACTACAACGTCAGTAACTAATTCATCGTTATCGGCAGTATACGAGATTTCACCAGTTGCACTTGCAAATTTGAAGTTAATAGAACCGCCAGTGGTTATTATTAAATTTAACCCCCAACCGACGTTTGAAGAACTTTCTCTATACCACCCTGTAACAGGATAAGGGCAATTTGGATACATATAAGACGTTAAATCCCCTGTCGTCGCAAACGCCGATTTATAAGTATTTATAACAGTAAAACAGGCTACCAACGTCCCAGAAACAGTATAAGTTACGTGATGTTCATAGATATTACGTGATAGTTGAACATAATCGTCAAACGCACATCTTACACTCGTTCCAGAAATACTCACAACTCGCATAACACAGTAATAATTACGGATACCAACCGAATTACTACCGTAACGATATACTATTGTAAAATTTTCGTCGATAATAGGAGTTCTACTAAATTCATTTAAATCAAGATTAACATAATTAGTCGGACTGGGCATAGTACCGTTGTTCAACGGAATGTCTTTATATATCAAATAATCTTTACCATTTGTACCGTTCGCCCCCGCAGGACCTTGCGGACCATTTATTATTGCCGTTACAGGGCCTGCCCAAGTAGGCTTACCTTCATGCACATCTTCGCCTGTTACAGTAAACACACGGCCGCTTGCATTTATAATTACGTCCCCCACGCCTTTCGCGTTAGTGCTATCCTTATATACTTCACATTCGACGCCTACTTCGGCCGAACAAGTATCCGTGGCCGTATAAACGCTATGTCCGTCTGTACCCGCAGGCCCTGTTGTTCCTGTCGCGCCCGTCGCTCCCGTAGCCCCTTTCTCGGCGTTCACCATCCATTTATCGGGGTTAGAGGCGGGTGTTGCGTTCGTATTCTCTTCGATGCAGATATAACTCGAACCGTTCAAGGATACCAAATCATTCTCGTTATACGTAGTTGTAGAGTTCCATTCTCCGCGAGGGGTAAATCCTCCGCCCGTTCCGCCTGCGCTGCTTATGTTTACCCAGTTACTCGACACGCTGCCGTCCGTATCGCGCTCAAGTCTATACGTTCTGCCCGCGTCATTCGCGGTATAAAGCACGACGTAGGGATAAGTTTCCGTGGGGCGTTCCGCATAGTTTCCTGCAAGCGATACGGGTTTTGTATCCAGCTCGTAACGCGTTGACTGCAAAAACTGCGTACTTACCGCCGCGCCCGCGGTGTTTGAGAAGATATTCGTTACACCGTCGTACTGCTCGACTTCGATTGTTTCGCCTATGGCCGACTGATAAGTTGCGGAAACCGGCGTTGAAAAACCTAAATCTTTATCCCCTAAATTGATTGTAATATTGGTATACGTTACTTCATCGCCGACTGCGGCACTACCACCGCCCGTGGCGACGTAGAAATAAAAATACACTACGTCATTTTCATTGGTGGAGTTTGGGATAGTAACCGTCAAAGGCGTATTTGAATAAAGTTGTTGACCGATCAATATGTTTGCGTTTTTCCAATAAGCAGCGATGCGTCCTTTGTTAGCCGATGCTGATGTAGTCCAACTCGCGTTAATGGTCACAGTTTGCCCTGCTTTAATATTTTTTTGAGCAACCCCGGCATAACCCGCATTTCCTGACGGTATTTCAATTATTGCACTCACCTTAATCTGCTCAGCTGTCAACTCAGTAAATACTGCACTCTCACTGGAAGTAACTCCATTTTCGTCAAACAAATTCTTTCCGCACGCCTGCACTTCCACCGCCGTCCCCGTGGGAAGATACGGCGTGTAAGGAGTTACTACTGCGCCAATCTGAAATTTAGGCTTTATTGTGCAATTGTAAGTGTATCCGGCGCTTGCGAGAATTCTTATGACAGTTATGTAATTGTTTTGATAACTAAAAGTTGTATCGTTATAATATCCGCCTTGATAAGCGCCGTCTTTCTCTAATTCGGCAAAAACCGCATTTGCCCCTTCACCTTGTTTATTTAAACTTAGTGTATATTGACCGTTGACGGGGATAGGAGCTGTTTCACTTGCGAAAAAAATCACCAGACCGCTACTGCCTGTTGCGGTTCCTGTTGCTGTTATAGTTCCGTCATCCGCAACCGTCCAAGTCACCCCGTTCTGGGTGCCGCCGCTCCTTGCATACGGAAATGGAATTAAATTTTCGCTCCCAACCTCAACCTCCGCCTTTGCCCCGGCCAACGTATTATTTCCCGAAATAAACGCCCCTGTTTCTTCGGCGCTTTTCGGTATATTTAACAAAGCTGTTCCCGCCGCTGCGTTTACTTCATTAATTGCAGGTACAAGCTCCTTGGATTTTGTCTGCAAGTTATCTTGTCCGTAATTTACGATCTCTGTCCAATTCTCTGTGACGGAACCGTCCACCCCGCCTTTCAAATAGGTATATCGGCTATTATCAAACCTATCGGTTGCGATATATACCCGCGATTGCTCGCTTATATCCGTCGGACGATTTGCAAACAACCCCTCCTCTATCAGTCCGAAACGATCCAAATACAACTGCGTTGATATTTTGAATTGTACAGCTACCGCCGCGCCCGCTGTATTTGTAAAAATGTTCGTAATCCGATCATACTGCTCAACTTCGATCGTTTGACCAACTTCCGACTGATAAGCGGCACCTATATAAGGAGTATACGGAGTTAATTCATCGCCTAAGTTTGCCATTATTTGGACATAGAATGTTCCCGTACCAAGATTTTCCGTATTATCTATTTTCAAGCTTTTTATATTTTCAAATAATGTCGGCGAGGCCGTTTTGGCAGCATCCACCCAATTATTAATATCGACATTGCCCTGTCCTACATACGTCGTTTTTGATTCGTCAGAAAAATTTGTATAAACAAGCCTCAAAAATGATATCTCTTTATTCGGCGTATCGCTGTCCAATGCCCAATTTATTCCGACTATATTTAGCTTTTCGGGGAAATTTAAAGTGAAAGGTTTATACCCTGTCCCTTTAAATTTAAGACATTCGCGCCCTTGAAAATATGCTCGTTCATATTCGTTAGAAGTAATTAGCGTATTTTCGTTTGCAAGATTTTCCCCGCACGCATTCATTTCCACCTCCGTCCCCTCAGAAAGATACGGCGTGTAAGCAGTTGCGCTTTCGCCGATTTCAATCTGTACGTTTTCATAAGTTACAGAAGTTGAACCCGTTACCGTTCCGTCAGTATTACTATATACGAAAAATCCTAAATATTTAGCATTATCAGGTTTTTTAGGCACAGTTCCCGTAGCGGCTTGCCCGCTTATGTATGTTTCAGCTATTGTGTTCCCTACTGCAATCCCGTTCTGAGTAATCCATTGTACTCTTAAACCGCCTACATTACTACCGCTCGTAATCCATTCACCGCTTACCGTTAATGTTTTATTCTGTATCTCTGGAAGTATAAATTCTGCCGCAACCCACGTTCCCGCTTGTCCCGAAACAGTAAATGTAGAACCTGTTCTTTCCGTAATGTCAGCGCTGCCCCAATATTTATCTGCATTCAAGTCAAACAAATTCTTGCTCTCAACGCTCACCTCCGCCTTTGCACCTGCCAAGGTGTCAACCTCTCCGACCGCCGCGCCGTTCTTCGTGTACGTAATCAAAGACACATCAAATTCTTCTTTGCTCGGATATTCAGATGAAGGCGGATGAATATGGTCAATTGCTGCATAACTCGTTGCCTTTCCCGCAGAACCTGTTGCCGCATCTGGCAACGGTATCGACGTCCCTTTCGGCACCGTCTGATCAGGCACGGGTACTTGTGTATCTATCCATTCCGTTCCGTTATACGACCATACAGTACGAGTATCTGACGACCATGCATAATCACCCTCAGTCGGGTTTTTAAGAGCCTTTATTTCTTCGGTAGACAAATAACCTCTGAAATGCTCTTTATCCGCTACTGCTTCCTGTATGGCATTATCCACATATCCTTTATTTGTAGTGTCGCTGTCAGCTTCGGGCGGTTGTGTGAACAATGTCCCCCTTGAAGTATACTGCGCAATTCTGTCGTTCGGCGCTATGGTCGATCCGTTGCTGACAGGTATTAACTTTTGGGTATCGCCCTCAACCGCATACACCTGCGGGTATGACGGCACGCCCGTCTGTTTGTCCAGTTTGTTTTTTTGCAATTCATCTAATTGCGCGTTTATTTTTTCAAGGTCCGTCGGGTCAATAATATCATCGTCGGCAAGATAAGCGCTTTCTTGGATAACGAGTTGTGCCGTCTGTGAAGTCGTTATTTGCAATACAACGGGCGTATTCGGGTCGGTAATATCCAAAGCTACAACATTTGCTATGACCGTTTGCGTGCCTGCATACACTACGTACTCATGCGGTAAATGCTGGCTATAAACAGAATAAGCTATACCGTTGATTTCTATATCCTTAACATAATCGGCATAATAGCTTTTCGTTGTGATCTTCGTCCCGTTTTGCGAGGTGAGAATTGCCCCCGTTTTAACAACGTTCGAAAAAGTTCCCTCTTGGTTTTCGTACAGTAAAGACTTAGGAACGTAAATAGAAAGCAATACATTTTGATAACTTCCCTTAAAGAGGTTAAAATCTTTGTACAGCTCAGCTATACTGCCGCTCGTCTTTAAGTACATCCTGATTTCATTCATCTTTCTTCTCCTTTTTGATATAAAAAAAGAGAGCTTTTGCTCTCTTAATTATTTTTATTTAACAGTATTGACACGCGAAATTCTTAGTGCTATAATAATTTTACATAAGGTTCCCCCCTTATGTGGTCAAGAGTGATACGTTGGCTTTTTGCCTCGTATCACTTTTTCATATAGTTTTCACTATTAAAAAAGGACGATAAATAATCGTCCTTTCTTTTTAATATTTTATTGACTACTGTTCGAAATTACACCGTGTTTAAAATTATGCACAAACATACAACTTTATCCAGCTAAACAATCTAAAAGTCTCTCTTTATTAGACCAGGGAATTCGTTCAATTTTATATTCACTTAAAGCCTGAGTAGCACTATCGCTTGCTTTATGTTCGTCTTCATTATTAATAACATATAACTGAGCTTTTTCTTTACGAGTGTAATCAGAATCCGTCCAATCAAATATTACTCCTCTTGCCGTTTGAGTATTTAATTGATTTATAACTTTTACTAAACGGAATGGTCGTTTATTGGAGCTAGCAATTGAAAAGTCGTATTGAGCATATAACCCACTTTTTCCCATATAACTAGCATTAGGTACATAACGAATATTATTTTTAATAAAATATTCTCTTACTTCTTCGAAAAATAACGATTTTACATTTTTTTGAGAAAGTAAAAACATATCGTTCACTTTTCCAATACATTGAAACAATAAGTGTTTTTTTAAGAATAAGTTATTTTGATTGGCACAAATAAATAATTCTTCTTGCTTTAAAGAAACTCCATAATTAATAATTATACCTTTCAAAATTTTCATTCTTTTTGAAACATCTATTCCATCCATATTTAGCGTACTTAATGTTTCACCATTGTCGGATAAATAAAACTGATCTCCTTCTTTTTTAATATAAATTTCTGTATAATCATCATGAGAATTTAAAAAAGGAACGGACAATCTAGTAATATTTGGTGCTACTACTTTTTCAAAAGACATATCTTTAAGCCATTTTAAATAGCCATCTAAATAAGATTTTACATCACAAGTTTCTAACATTACCACAATCTCCTTACAATAGAAAACCTTGTTTATTAACTCGCGAACTATCAATATTGCATATCTTACAAACATCTAAAAAAACAGACATAACATCTTTATTGTTAAAATAACATTTATCAAAATCTACTAAATTTATACATCTCTTTTTCCATTCACCATTTTCTTCATACTCAAAATGTATGTGATCTCTATCAAACACTTTACCCGTATTTACATCAATATGCGGGGGACAATCAATTTCCACTCTTATCAAAATTTTATTATTATCATTTCTTAACTGTTCCTTTTGTTTTGTTTTAACGAATGGAACTTCACAATTCATAATAGTAATTTGTAAATTTAAACTACCATTTCCACAAATTTCTAAATCAAAAGTATATTCATTCCCCTCTTCATCAACTACAGGATATTTCGCTTTACCTTTTTTAGGTAATGCAATAAATTTAGTAAAATATTTTTTGATTAATAATTGCGGAGACATTTTCATGAATTATAATACTCGCTTTTAATTTTATGTTTAGATTTTATCACATATATAATACTTTTGCAATACTTTATTAAAACAATTGTTTTCAAAACATAAAATTAAATCAAGTAAATATTTTACTTGTTTACCCCTTACCTCCCTATATAAAATTTCAAGAGTGTTATGCGCTCAAAATAATTTTTATTTTTTAAAAAAATATTTCTTATTTTTCAAAATTACCTTGACACTCTATTACCCTCTTGTTATAATAAATTTAGATCAAAAAGAGGTGTTTTATGAAAAAATTTCTTTTACCTTTATCGTTAGCCGCAGTTTTCTTTATCTTGTGTTTTACAGGATGCAATAATTCTGCAAAAAATTCCGATAATGACGGCTGGATTGAGGTGCAAAGTATTACTTATTATCTCCAAGATAACGCATATACCCACACCTCTAACTATGTCTGGGATTATACGGAAGAAAAAATTACTCAAGAAGAATTTTGCACAGCAACTAATATTGCGCCCGAAGATTTATCAAGCATTCAGTACCCTTTTCCTCTTGAAAAAGATGAGATCCCTGCTGACAGACAAGAATTATTTAATAGATTGAAATCTATTAAAAATTCTACAAAATATTCTTTTTCGAACACTTATAACCAATATCATTTTTATAAACGTTTATATACAGATTATACTATATTTTATATCAAAGTAAGGTTTTGTAATGATGGCTCGCTTGAATGGCAATATAAAAACGAGAAAAAACGTATAAAACCTTTATCTTACGAAATTACATATTTTAGTTGAGTTGTTTAAGTATAGCGTAATTTTGAACGGTAGTCAAAAATTACAATTAAAGTTCTTCCGCTTTCTTATGTTTGAGTATGGTGTAATTCTGAACGGTAGTCAAACCAACGGGAACGGAGTTTGAGTATGGTTTAAGGAAATCCCGAATTTAATCGGGCTTTCCTTTTTATCGTTTACTCTTCGTCTAACCAGTTTTCGTAATTTTCTTGCGAATAATCGGGCGTATCTTGGTTCCAAAAACGAACGCCGTTTGCAAAGCGTTGCCTTAAATCCGCGCGGGAAGTATTGCTTAACGCCCCCGAAATAGCTTGAACTTGCGCCTTTACGTAATTATATCGTTTGCGTATATTCGCATAATCTTTTACATTGCCGATGGCATTTACCGAAAACCCGTACAGTTCCATAAAGTCAAACGCACTCTTTAAATCTCCGTCCAACGCGCTGAACTCTTCGACATACAAGCCAAAATCCGTAACGGCTATATTAAATATAATATTTCCGTTGGCGTTTTTCATTTGTTCGGGCGCATTTTTCATATTGTCCACAGTCATGTCCCGATCAATAATTGAAGTAACTAAATCAATACCTGCATTGAGTGTTCCAGTAACCGCCGCATTCGTCTTGCCGGAAGCTATATTTGTTCCGATATTCGTCGCTGACTTTAAAACTCCAGTCGCAATCTTCATATTTGATTGTAACCAAAAATTTTTATTATTCGCAATGAACGAGGCGTATTGACTGTTAACGATCGCGACAGAATTATCCGTACTGCCCACTAATCCCATATAATTACTATCCGTCCCCTCTTCGTAAAGTCCGCAAGGCGCATTAACTCTCATATAATACTTAGTTGTTTCAGGAACAAGCGGTTCGGTGTACATAAATACTACACTGTTTTTTTGTAATTTTTGAATGTCATACGTGAACGTATCACCGCTTGCCGCCGTAATAATGAGCTCTTTAAAATTCTGTCCATTGAGCTTAGGATTATAACTTAAACGATCAACTCCATTTTTGATGTCGCTCTTCAAAATGTTGTCGTTGCTTGGCAATAAATATTCTTCAGATAAGGTTGTAAACTCTTCCTGCAAAATACCTGACAATAGTCCTAATGAGGCAGTACCTTCTCTTAATTCATAGGTGGCAAAAGCATAAGTTTTAAAACTTCCTTTTAAATCTAATGTGAGAGTTCTTGGCTCGATTTCTGCTTGACGTTGTTCCGCATAAATCGCCAAATCTCCGTTATTAAGGACTTCAATATTTGCATTTTTGGGTAAATTTACGAAAGGCGAAACTATTGAAAGTTTTTTCGTGAAATAATATGAGTTATTTTCAACCCCCTCACCCGCGCTTTGTAGCTTTTCAAATTCGTCCGCCGCAAATACGCTTTCAGAGGCATCAGACCCCAAAATTAAATCGGTTGTTTGCGCAGTCCCTCCTACAGGAGCCCAATCTCCTATTATCCGAATTCGGTTGCTTGTCTTATAAATAGGGTAACAATATGCCCCAGCCGCGCTCTCTTCCAAATTCTTTCCATAAGTAATTTTTTCTATAATTTGCGCCTTATCCTCATCAAATGTAAATGGTTTCAAAAACGTGTAGCTCGGTATTGAGCCCATAAATCCATATACCCAGCACACAATGTTTTCTTGTAACCATTGATCTATTTTTTCTAACCCCGTGGAGGCAAGTCCCAACTTCGTCCTTTTTGTCAACCTTTTAGGATAGTTGAGCGCGTCCTCGGCGTTGTAAATTTTAGTTGCGGGGTCGGTTACGAATTTTACGTAATCGGGCTGCCCCTCAACTTCTTCAAAACGGTTGAGGTGCGCGCGCTCTATCAGACAATCGGCAAAAGAAACGGACGGATCGAAAAAGTATGTTTGCACGGTATCCAAATGCAAATCATACGAAATCTGACCGCCTGCGCCGATCTCGCAACCCGTAATAAAATAATAAAAGTATTGCGGCGCGGCGCTTTCGCCCGAAATTGTTTTTATTACGGCATAATTTTTCTTTGCGAGGTCGAACAGCGGATAAGTCCCGTCGTTGGGGTAGATCTGTCGGGTAATGTCTATGCTGTTAAGGTTCGGTGCGGCTATGCGCTTGAACTTTCCCCACGTTTCTATTTTGCCCTCGAAATAGGCAGACTGTTCGCTCCTGCTGTTAAAATACCTTGTATCTTCGCTCTGATTGTCAAAAGGAAAATCAAGCAAGCCCAAATAATACTGCGGGTAATCCGTAGCGGACAAGCCGTCCGCGTCGGTAAACGTAATATCAAAAGCGGAGGCGTTCGGCTTTGTAGAGCCAGACCGTCCGCTCCTGTAAAGAATTACGGTAGTTTTGAACGGTTCGCCCTGCGGGAACGCGTCCTCGTCGTAATAAGTGAGCTCATACGTCGAATTTTCCGAAATCGAACTGTTCAGAATTATTTTCTGGAACAGTATACCTATACGCGACGCATACGGCACGGTGAAGTTGTAAAACCGTTGTTGCCCCGTCTTTAACGTTTTATTATACTGTTCGGAATATATTTTTCTCGTAACCCCTTCCGTTTCGACCGTTACGCTTTCGGATATAAAAGGGATTTCTATCCCCTCGAATATCCAATGTTTGGTGCTTGACGTAACGGTGCTCGTTTCGGTAAACGTAACGCGGACGGTAAACGACAAAGGAACGGAATCGCCTTTTCCGTAATTGATATCGTACTTTAACGGATGCGGCGCGGAAAACGTTATTATCCCGTAACCGTTGCCGAAGTCTTGGCGGGTATCATTATACGCCTTGATAATCTTTCCGACGATTTCGTTTACTTGTATAATGAATTTGTTTGACCGAGCGGCGGGAACCAGCAGATCTACATTGAGAACGTATTTCATGTCAATGTAATTTCTGACAGGCTCCGCAGGCGCGTCTACGGTGCGCACAATGCCTTGAATAAAACTATTACGGCTTTCGTCTTTAAGTTCTGCGGAAATGCCGAAAGTGAGTTTATAAGGCAATTCAGCGCCGTATAAGTTTAACTGTTCTTCCAAAAAATTTGCGACCAATTGTGTATTAAGCATTTTCTTGCAATAACTCCTTATATACGTCTTTAAGCCCTAAATAATAAAACGTTTGTTTCGCGGGCGTAAAAATGCTTTGTTCTTCAATCTTGTCTACGACCCAATAACGGCCGAACACAAAGACGATATCGCCCAGCCCGACCACGCATTCGAAATTGCCGCTTACGGGGTCGAAAAAGGCGTCCGTGGTCTTAGCCACGCGATATTCCCCGACTTTAAGCAAATTCATTACAGGCTGAGATATATGTATTTGTTTATCCACGCCGTTTTCAAGGTATTTGAATTGCACGTCCTGGCCTATGTCGGCATAAGAATTGCCCTGCCATTTAATGACGTTCTGTTCCGTCGTTTCGTCGTATACATAGAGTTTATAAACCTTTCCCCACTCGCCCTTGAAACCGAAAGGGACGCGTTTTTCTATCCGAATATTCATTGCTTTTCCTCAATATTTATTTGTGTCGAGGCGGTAAAAGTTTGGTATGTAAAACCACCGCGTAAGCCCTAAGAAGTCGAGCGCACGTATAGATTCGGGGGAAATATCCGCGTTCAGCCTATAATCCTCTTCAGGTTTCATTCCCTGCGGAACCCCGCTTTCAAAGTTTATCGGGGAATATTGCGCGGAGTTCCCGTTTTCTATCATGAATTTCGCTTGCAGTATCAAGACCTCTTCAAACTGTTTTCGGAAAGTATAGGGATCTTGGTATATCTGCTTAGGGCAAACCGCTATCCTGTAAAGCATAACCTGGAAATTCTTCCACCCCGCTTTATACTGGATATAATCGTAAATTTTCTTTGTAACGAGGTTAATAAATTCCTGCATTTTGTTGGGCGAAGAGCTTATATATCTTCTTTCCACGTCCACCCCGTTCAAATTCAAGCACTCTTCCGTCAGAAAATATTTGTGCTGCAACGGATCATAAATCATGAATTGCGTAGAACAGGGATATTTATTATCCCCGTTCTGAAAATCTATCGGGTCTCTATACGTCGGTACGTCGCTGAATTTCATTATCTTTTCCTCATCTTTTTTAATTTTGTATTTTGAATATTCCAATTATTGCTTTTAGGTTGAGAATCTGTAATGAATGCCTCCCGTTGCACCATTTTCTTCAACCTATCTTTTTGTTTTAAAGAATTACCCTTTGCCTTTTTGCGGGAAAGCAATGCATTTTTCGCTTTTTGCGTCTCGCTATCCCTTATCATTGTCGAACCAAGATTTTGCAATCTTATGCGCATTTTTTCTTTTTTGCTTTCTTTAACTTTTTTCTCTTCTTCAGGTAGTGGAGGAAGATTGTGCGCTTTTCGGTATCGTTTTTCGCTTTCTGTTTTCCACGCTTTTTTCGTTCCGAATTCTTTCCCGCCGGGGAGCGTCAATACGTCCGTTCCGCCGAGAGATTTAATGGTAATGCCCGCGCCCTCCAACCGTTCCACTTCGGGCTGCGCGTTCTTTTCCGACTGCGTGCGGGCAATCGTGAACATCGTATTATAAGTTTTTCCCGACCGCTTATTCGTTACAGGAGCAACGACTTGTTGTCCCGTGCGGAAGTTATCCCCGCCCCAGTAAACGTAGAGCTTTCCGCTCAGGTGGTGGCCGTATGTGCCGTAATACAGTTTCATTTTTCTTTCCTTTCAAGGCGACTGCGGGAATCGAACCCGCCTAAGACCTGTATCGCCAAATAAAGGGCGTAAAAACGCCCTTATGTTTTAATCTGCATCCGCAACGACTTTTGCGATTGCCAGCGCGGGGTTGGTAACGCCGCCGCCCGTTACCGCCTCGACCTGGGCGTAAGAGCCCATGAAATCGATCGCGTTGACCATACGCAGACCTTCGATATCCGTACAGATAGCGAAAGCGTCATGGTCGTAGATTATGTACTCGCAGTTCAGCGCGTCGCCCGTGTTCGCGGGCGCGTTGCCCGCAACGGGAAGAACGGACGGCGTCCCCTCGCCGATAAGGTTCGAGGTGAACACCTTCATGCCGTACAATCTGCCGATCTGCCCCGATTTGACGATCTCTTCGTTGGTTTCGGGAATAAACGCATTGCCCGACGTATACGCATTCGCAAGGAAGAGCGATTCCATGTCGGGACTGATAATGAGCACGTCGGGCTTGCCGCCGTTGACGCGTATCTGCGTTCTGTCCGCCAGAATGGACTGCAAGAGCGTCGCAAGCGTGGTGTCTTTCGTCGTATTCGCACTCCTGGTCGCGCCGCCAACGCCCACGCCGTTCGCCGCCACAGGCGTTGCAAGCAGATATTTCATCCACTGTATCTGCAGCCCTTCCGCAAATTCCGCGGTAACTTCGTTGACTTTATCGACCGACTTGCCGCTCGCGCGAAGTCTTTCCACGAGGTCGTAGCACTTTTCGGAACGCGACACAGCGTCTTTCTTCTGAATGAGAACGAGGCTGTCCGCCGTTTCGGTGTGCGTCAGATCGAGGCCGCCGGAAGCAGTTGCGTCCTTGACCGTCGCGGCCGTCTTGCCCAGCCTGCGGGCGTAGATCTGCCCCGCTCTTTCGTTATACTTGTCCGTAAACGTAATGCCGGGTTTGAATGTGTTGTCCTTGAAAAGGTTCTTTACAAGAATCGGGCTGAAAGTAGTGTCTACCGTTTCCGTATTGTTAAATTTAAACGAGGACGGCAAAGCTTCAGTATATGCCATGTTTTTTATCTCCTTTTTACTTTATTTGGGGTCTATCCCCAGTTCTTTCATCCGCTTTTCCTCAGCGGTGAGGTTGTCCGAATCTCTGTCGACGGACATTCCGAAACCGTGCACCTTATAGCCGTGCAGCCATTCGGGATAGTCTTTCAGAATTTCCTTGACTTTACCCAGTTCTTCGAGGCTCCCGACTTCCGAACGGGCCAGCCGCAAAGCCGCGCCGAGCCGTTCCTCGCGCACCCCACCGCGCAAAAGTTCGTTCTCGATCTTGGCCGCAAGCAGTTCGTCGTCCGTCTTGCTCCTCTTCAGTTCATCGACTTCTTTCCCGATCTCGCGGCTTTCTTCCCTTACTTCCTCCGCTTTTTCATCGCGCTTTTCAGGGTTTTCCGCTTTGTCCCGTTCGATTTTGTCGATTTCCCTTTCGTCTTCCGCTTTGTCAATGTCTTCAACTTTATCCTTGATTTCATCGTCAGCGGCCTTTCCCATGTCTTTCAGTTTTTCCTCTTCGTCCTTGTCGTCCGAAAAATACTTCTTGAAAACATCTCTGTACTTGGGATTAAAAAAATCAACTCCCGAAATCTTCGAGAGTTCTCGCTTTAATTCGTTTACCATTTCCTTTATTTCTCCAAAAGTTATTTAGCCTTTTTAAGTGTCGCTATTCACTGCGTCCGACGCCTCGAATTTAGCGTTTTCGTCCGTGTCGCTATTCACGTAATTAGCCTTTTCGGGAGCGCTATTCTCCGTGGGGGTTTTATCAGATTCGTCAACGACCTGTTGACTGTTATCTGCCAGTATGCGGAGGAATTCCTCTTCCGCTTCTTCGTCGCTCATTCCCTTGTTGAGCTCTTTGATCGCCGTCAGCTTTGACTTGATGCCGCCCTGCACCTGCTGTACGAGAACTTTTGTAATGTTCTCTACCGTCGGGTTTGTGTATTCGTCGAATGTAATGTTGATGAGTTCCGAGTAGTCGAGTATCTCTTCGCCTCGTATGTAGTCCAAGACTTGCAGATATCGGTTGAAAAGTTCGGTCAGCGTCTTGCGCCATCCGTTCAACGCTATTTCCCGCGTTCTCATGCTCGGCTTTTCCCTCGTGTCCTGGCTTTCCGCCGAACTGTTGATGCTCTCAAGCCCCGTAAGCCCCAGCGTCGTCGGGGAAAGCCCCGCTTTGTTGATCGCTACGCTCATAAGGTTTTGAATCGTCTTTGTATATGCCTCCCACTTGATATCGCCTTGCACGATGTTCCACAGGTTTTTCGCGTCTTCCGGATTTGAACTTCCCCGCGTCGTTACGATGGTTTTGTTGAAATGATTTAACTTAAGGTCTTCCCCGTTTTCGTCCTGAGGTATCAGTTCCTCGGAAACGAATTCCTTTACGCCGCCCTTTCTGATCGCGTCTATAAGATCGCTTATGCTTTCCGTGAGCGCGTCCTCTATATCTGCTATGCCCTGTATATCGGGAACGCCCCTTTCGCCCTTGTAGAGCTGGTTGGAGTTCGCGTTTTTCTTGAATATGATGAGGAAGTCTTTTAACGGAAAAGCTCTCGTTTTGAGGTCGATTTCGCCGTCGAATTTCTTTTTACATTCAGCGATACGCGAAACATCGTCGGGAGCTACGGTTTCACCGTCAACGACGAACCTGTAAGAAATACAGACATAACCGTCTTCGTTTTTGTAATGTATTTCATGCAGTTCATAATCGGGATCTTCCTTGGAAACCTCTTTGACTATGAAAGATTTGATTTGTCCGCGCTCGTAATTTACTTCGAGATGCTGCGGTTCTATAATGTCGATAATAGGCCTGTCGCAAAGCCGCGGGCAATACGACACGCGGTAAGCCACGTCGCCGATGCCGCTTTCCCAATAAACGCCCTCGCTGAACAGCCTTTCCAGCTCCGCCTCTTCTTTCAGTCCGTTAAGCGTTTCGTCTATCTCTTCGTCGTCGCTTTCGCAGTTAAAACCGTTGGAAGAAACGAGATTTACCTTCGCCTGCACGATCATCGGAATAATTCCGAAATAAGCGAAAGCCTGCCCGGGGATATAATGCGCCATAAACTTCCGCGACGTTTCCATCGTCAACCAAGTATCGGCGAAATACTTCGGGATCTGCACTTCGTAAAATCTGCGTATGACCGAAGGGTCGTTGCTGAGCAAGGCCAGGTTCTGCGCGAGGTTGTATTCGTAGACCGCGGGCGAACGTATTTTATCGATAAGCTCTTTATTTTTAAGATTGAAATTATATCTCGCCATCTTCCTTTTCCTCTTTGAATAAGCCGTCGTCGAATTTCTGCGGCTTTACTTTCTGCATTCTCGCTTTATTTTTGATCTTCGTTTCCGCATGCACATCCGAGGCGGCTATCAATTCGCCCGTTTCCGCGTCGCCGACGATCTTCCAACCCTTAGGTTTATAAATCTTTTCGAACTGCGCTTCGTCAATCACGTTTTTTATGCCGCTTTTCTCAATGTTGTAAAATCTCATAAATTACCTCTCTTAATGTTTTGCGTTATTTCGTTCCACTCTTCGGTCAGTCCGTACGCCAGACTGTCCCCGAAGTCGTTGTCTTTTACTCCGAGGTCAAGCTCCGCGCCGTCTTCGTCAAGCAATATCCGCGTATGCGCGTTATAGGAATTAACGGCATGCGTCGTCCATATCAAACGTTCCTGCAACAATAACTGCTGTTTTATTTCGCATCTGGTAGTGAGCGTAATAATCCGCTTATACGCCTTTACGCTTCCCTTCACGAATATCGTGTTGAATTTGTTTCGCCTGCGCCAAGTATTGATCAATATCGCCTCCGCACTGTCGACAACTATCTTTTTCAGCTTGAACATGTAACGCATCCACCACGGTTCGATACGGTCTTCCAAGGCTTTTATAATCTCGTCATGACTGATAGCGGGTATTTCCCAACATTCGAGCACGATCACCCGCTGACAGCCTTTCGTATAGCCTATAAGCGTCGCTATCGTAGACGCCTTATCCGAGTTGGCAGGATCGGTATTAGACCCCACGTCGACGAATAACCCGATTTTTTGTATACTGCCGAGGTCTATTCTGTCAAAATCCACAAGGTGGACGTCTTTATTCATCAGCGGAGCGTACGCCGCTCCTTCTACCGCGCCCCTGCAACCCAAGATCTTGCTCGTGTAATAAAACGAGTTTTCGGGATATAAAGAAAAAAGACGCTCGCGGTCTTCCTCCGTCAAGTGAGGCGCGTCGTCTTTCAGATTAAAGTGATAATAATGCATGTAGGGTTTGTCTTCCAGCATTTCGGCCAGCTCTATACCGGGCACGCTCTCGCGGTGTTGCACCTCCGCGTGATTGACAAACTCCGTGTAAAAATCCTGTGTGGGAAGTCCGCCGTTCGTAGTGCCCAACAGCCTGCACCCGCGGCTGAACGCCCTGCCCATACATTCCCGTATACAGTCTATGTGCAATACGCTCAACTCTTCGAGCCATAACCCGTTCGGATTCGAACCGAGTATTTTAGACCATGCGGCGCGGTCGTCAGCACCGATGATATAAACGTATTTATCCCCGTATATGCCGTGAAACACAAACTGCAGGCCGCCCTCTTTTCCTCCCGAATACGGTTCCCGCATAAAGTCGTACATGTTATAAAAGCTGTCGGTATTCTGCAAGATATTGCGAACGCCCGTTCCCCTGTCCTTAAACACTATGAAAAATTGCGTATCGTCGGCGGGCGCGTTCAACAGCCAATCCATGAACTTATGTCCTGCGACAAGCGTTTTGGAACACCCCGTCGCACCCGTGAGGAACAATATCTGCGCTTCGTCTTTCATGACAGAACGCATCTTATCCGTCCACTGAATATCCGTGAATTTCATTTTTTAAGCTGTTCGAGGTATTCCCTCATCAGATCCTTGTTTTCGTTCGTTACGCTGGCCTCGACTTTATCCGTAGGCTTTTCCCCGCTGGTATCTCTCAACGCCTCAAATGCCCGCGTATCGCCTTTTAAAGCACGTTTTATCTGCGCGGAAACTATTTCTTCAAGAAGAGTTCCACCTTTCCCGGAAGCTGCCTCCAACGCCGCGAGTACGGCCTTTTGAAACAATTTCTTTTCCCTTCTCGCCTCGCCGCTCGCTTTTCCGCCCTTTTTCCCTCTTTCGCTTGCTTCGCTCTTGTTTCGCACAGGTCTTAAATTCTGCTCGTTCACACGTTTCACCGCCTTTTTTGTATAAAAAAAGCACCGCCCTTTCGGGTAGTGCCGATAAATATTTATAAAAATTACACCAACAAACAAATCCCCCACACCGTATCTGCGATAGAGTGATGCGTTTCAAAATCTTTTTTCAACGTTTCTTCCGATCCCTCAAAAACCTTTTCAAAATCTTCTCTGTATTTTTCCGTTACGGGGTTTTTCAGACATTCGTTGTAAACAATTTTTTTGTATTCCCCGAACGTCAGATTTTTGAAGAGTTCTTCAAGTTCATGCTTTTTCAAATTTGAATAATCCGTCACTTCGTTATCTCCTTGTCTCTTAATTCCATTGCCGCATCCATATCATTTGGCATCTTTTTCTTTCAGTGTTTTGTGATAAGCAATAAGAAGATGCATATAATCACCGTATTTTGTAGGTTCTTCTTCATAAAGTCGTTCTTCCTCCTCGGCTCTTTCAGCAGCGGGAAGATTATATATTTTGAAAAAATCCTCTTTTGACATTTTTACATGTTCTAATACTTCTTCAAAATAATTCATAATTCCTCCAAATAAATATGGCTTATGCCGTCCTTCTTTTTTTCTGTTTTTATTACCCTATATCGACTTTCTTTAGACACAAGAATTTCATCTTCGTTATCAAATGGAGATAAATGACGAACGCTTGTCCCGTTTTTTTGTGTTAAAGAATGAAAAACTACACTTTCTTTTCCACTTGGTGAAAGTCCATAACCAGCATATCCGATTGCAACATCTTCATTGCTACTCCAACTCGAAGTCCCAAGCATATTATGTTCAGAGCCCACCGAATATTGATCCAACTCACTCTTTATCAATTTTACCCCTCGAAAAGTTTCTCCGCCGTTCCATTTCGGTGCCTTTACGATATATTCTTCTAATGCTTGCTCCTGTCTTTCAATTTCCGATACGCTCTTTACGCTTTCCCCTCTTTGATAAGCGCGGATATCTTTTACATGGTCAAAATCATCCGTATAGAAATATAATGCTTCCGAATATTCTTTCGCCTTTTGCAGAGAAACATTAAGTTCATCCTGAATGTATTGCGTTCTTTTTTCCTTTGGAATAGTTTCTAAAATATGCCGATCTTGAACTTTATTTTTCTTGCTCTCAAACCCCAACTTTTTTAAACGTCGTTCTTCTGCGGTTAACTTATCATCGTTTTCCTTGCGGGTATCAAAACCCAACTCTTGAAGACGTTTCTTTTCGGCAGGCGTCGCATTTGATTCGGAATACTTTTCCTCGGCATTATCTTGCGATATACCTTTTTCTTTCAACGCGCCCCAAACCTCTTTTGGGCTCATTCCTTTCGTATCTATTCCGTATTTTTTGGCAAGGCCATAAGCTATTCTGTTATCCGCCATAATGATACCACCTTTTCCGCGTTCTGTCAATAAAGAAAAGCGATGCAGTTAATCTGTTGCGCTTTAAAACTTCATTTTGACTACCGTTCAGGATTACACCATACTCAAACTCTCGGCACCGCTTTTCACACTCTTTCACGATACCATTATAACATATTAAAAGCGGACATTTGCGGACATCTTTTTATTTCGTCATTTTTCTTTTCGCTGTAACTATAATTCGTCGAACTTGCCGTTCGCAATAATTATATTTTTTGCATATTTTAGTTAAACTCCAACAATTCATATACCTGTCAATAACCATAGCCTGCTCCAAAGGCGTAAGATTGTCCATATTATCCGCTATTATGTCCTCTATGTCGAAAATATTCTGTATAAGGGTATTAGCACGCCTTTCAAGACGTGCTATTCTGTCCAGTATGCTTTCCATGTACGCGTTCGGCTCGTGGCTTTTACATACGTTTTCCCGACTGTAATCCGTAGCCCTCAGATCGGCAATACTCGCCCTTAATTCCTGTATACGCCGCTGTTCCGCGTCTAACAGCTTTTTATTCGACTTGTATTCCCGTAAAAGCCTGTTTACTTCTTCAAAGGTCATTATTTCCCTCCCGTTATCTTTCCCCAGTCTATCGGAATTTCCATAAATACCACTTCTCCGTCTATGTACCAGCTTTCTGCCGTCATAAACGGCGTCGGTTTCATTTCAGTCATTCTTTCACCTCTTAAGCGATATTTGATTGTTTGGAAGAAATTCCGTGCATCTTATTGATATTTCTGTTGTACGCCCAATAATTGAATTTTTTAACTTTTCAATATCGGTTTTGTATTCTGCGCTATATTTGCACACACTTTCCTTTGCGCAACAATTACATTTTATGCTTGTATTCATTCTTTCACCTCACTTAACCTATCTTAAAATCAACCACGCAACCCACAGCGGAATATCGCCAACAGGCACGTTTGCATATTTAATATTTGCCCAGATTACCCCCGCAATCATTGCTATTGCAACCATGATCACAAGGGCAAAACCTATGTATAGCAATACGCCTATTATCTTGTCTTTTTTTGAAATTCTGCCTTTCATTCTTCTTTCTCTCCTTTCAGCTCCGCGAGGCGGGATTCGGCTTCTTTTTCTGATTCGAAAAGTCTTTTATGTTCTTCCACAGTAAACCATGTTAAAACAAATCCGTAAAAATTAGGCTCGATTTTAGGTTTTGGCAACTCCACCGACCTTTCCAGCCTCTCGCGCAGGGAGGCGTTTTCGGATTTGAGTGAATTTACCTCATCGGGAGCGCGGCATTCAAGTTCTTCCACATTCTCTTCCAGTTTTGCGAGATGTTCAACAATGTCCGCCGTGCTACCAGCCATATATCTCGGATCTAATACTGCTTTTCCGCTTTCTAACCGCATTGTAAATCTTCTTTCGCTCATCGATATCTTTTTCATTTACCTCCAATTTAACCCCAATACCAGTTCACAAAATATCCCGCATTCTTCTGGTATTTCTTTTTCGAAAATACCTTGATTAGGAGCAAGTTCGTCCAAGTAGCAATCTTTTAAAATACTTACGCCGAGTTCTCTTTCTAACATCGCTCGTTTTTGGAATACTTCGGGAAAATCTTTTTTTATTTTATTCCAATAGCCCGCCCCTCCTTTTACACAGCCTATACAGTTGTTATTTTTGTACCCTAAATCGTACATCTTCGGCCTTTTAAAACCTAATCTTTTGAGAATTGCGTGGCAATCTTCTTTTGTAAGGTTGTTTTCTATTAGCGGAAAAACATGTTTATATTGCGGCATACTTTCCAATAATCTTTCGGCACGTTTCCTCTCAGAACAATCAAAACCCCAGATGTATGTTATTTCGTCGTTTTTATGGAGATCTTCAAACTGCTCTTTCCGCACCCTCTTTTTCAGCCATGCAGTACATGGATAAAAATGCGTGTTTGCGTTTCGTATTCCTCCGAAAGCTTTTATTGCATTTTCTACATTTTTATAAGGCGATTTTAAGATTTTCACTTCTTTTTTAAGGACTTTTTCGCAATCTTTTATAAAGCGAATGCTGTCTTCATCTTGGTCTTCGATATCTATGTAATAAATTTCATCTGCCTTGTCTTTCATCAAATACGTCGCTATAAAAGAGCTCACGCCCGCTGACAACCATGATACTGTTATTTTCATTTCCCCTCCTTAAAACGGCAAATTTCTCGTAACTTCTTCAGGCTCTATATCCTTTTTTTTCGGCGTTAAAAACTCTACGTCTTCCGCGATCACTTCCGTTACCGTCCTGTTGTACCCGTTCTTGTCCTCATACGTTCTATTTTGCAAGCGGCCTACAATACCGACCTTATTCCCCTTAAATAAATATTTCGCGCAATTAACGCCTTTATCGCCCCACACAGCCACGTTGAAGAAGTCCGTGATATAATTCCCGTCCGCGTCCTTAAAACCTCTGTTAACCGCGATATCGAACTTTAATACCGATTTCCCGCCTGCCGTTTCGTGCAGTTCCGGATCTTTCGTTAAATTTCCTGTCAAAATCACTTTGTTCATACTCTTTCTCCTTTCTCTATCATTTTCATTTCTTTCGCTGTTTCCAAAAATACAGCAGGTATTTCCGCTTTTGCCCGTACTCTTTTACGGCAGTTCTTTATCCCCCAATAAAAACGTTCTTTTTCCTGCCTTAAATCGTCCGTTTTGCAAACGTCGACCAAATTTCCGACCGAACCGATAAAGTCCTTTATACGCTCGTCTGCGCCCTCAAATGCCGCATACAATTCTTCTCTCGCCCTTTCGCCTTGCGTCTTGCCGTTCTCTATCGCAGCGTAATGAAATCTGCCCGTCAGGTCACTTGCAATGTAGATCAGGTTCAGATATTCGTTCCACAGTTCGCCGTCCGATTTGTCCTGTGCACCTTGCACCCTCTCTATTTGCTCGATCACGTCCGCTATCGTCGGCGGCATCTTACAAGCCTTTATTGCCTCCTTGAACGCGTATTTGACCAACTCCTCGGAATAGCCCGACAACGCCTCTTGCCAGGTGTCCACCGCCAACTCAAGCTCTTCCTGCGTTGCGTTCTTGAACGTGTACGGATACACCGCCTTTATCCGCGTTATCATTTCTACTACGCTTTTTTTCGTCATTTTGCAACTTTTATCCTTTTTACCACGATATCTATACTTTTCAAGTCGTTTTCTTCCTTGCTCAAAACCGTAAGCAATTCGCTTATACATTTTATCTCGTCCCCTTCGATTTCGGCTCGCAAATGCTTATCCCTCGCACAGCTTAATGCCTGCGATACCTTTCCGAACCAACCGACATGTTTCCATACTTTTTTCGTCGTTTTTGTTTTCTTATCCGTAACGTCGCATAGCTCTAAAAGCTCCACGTTGTAATCGTCGGAAACGTTCACGCGGAAACGTTCGTTTATCTTTAACATTCTATCCCTCCTCTTTTTTGGCTTCAAGCCACATGTTTTTCAAAATATCAATCGTTTCGTCTTTCTTCCGGGGCGGCGCGTCGTCTATGTAATTCCCGTTGATTATTTTCGCATAGTTCTTCACCACCCACGACAACGTCCGCATCCACTTCCCGTATTTGCCGTTAAGGCACTTAGCCGAGCGGGAATATATATCCCGCAGTTTCGCGTAGTCCAACTCGCCCACTCTGCTGTCGCAGGTGTCCACTAAGATGTCGAACTCTTCTACGAATGCGTCAAACGCCGTCCGAAACTCTTCCTCGCGCGCACGCGCTATTGGGGGTTTATTATTTTCTTTACTTTCCTTTACTTTCCTTTGCGAATAATTCTCGGAATTAAAGTCTTTTTTCTCGGAAGAAAGCGTTTTTTTCTCGGAAATATTCTTAAAAAGGGTGCGTTTTATAAAAGCTGCGGTTTGCTCTTCGTTCAAAAGCCAATATTCCGTAACTTCTATCGGGGTCTTTGAGGCGCGGGTCTTTACCGCCTTTTGCCACCGTTCTTGTATTCCGGTGCTGGTCAAGACAGCGTCCGACTTGAAAAGCTGTTCATCGAACATCGACCGTTCAAGTAAGAATGTCATGATCTGCTCTACCTTGTCGGGCGACATGTTCAAATCGTCCGATACCATAAACTTAAAATCTTTATCGACCCTTGTGTAATACCCTTCTCGGTATATCTGGCACAATAAATACAGATATACCGTTATTCCGTCCGCACCGTAGCGCGCTTTCAACACCTTGCTTTTTTTATCCGAGAAAAAATCGACTTCAAAGGGAAAATAATCTATCCCTTGCGATTGTTTTCTCAATTCACGCCTCCTTTAAGTAATACACCGCCCAATGCGTTTCTTCGCCGTAGCGGTTTACGCCTTTTTCCATCTTCACGCCGATCTTCGTCCCGCGCTTTTTAAGTTCGGAGATCCTGCTCGCCAGCCTCATAATCCCGTATTCCCTTATGGCTTCCAAACTCGATATGCTCCCGTAATCTTGCAGGTGCCTTAAAACCCTTGCCGCCTGCGTCGGCTTGCTGTGTCCGCTCATTCTCTTCCTCCTTTGCTTTTATTTCCACCTTCCCGCCCGTCGCGGTGTAAAATCTTATATACGTTCCTTTCTTTTTCTGTCTTTTCTGCATTTTTTATCCCGCAAAATATCATATTTCCCGCTCCTTATTTCTTCCATAAATTCACGCGACTTAGCGTTTAATTTGTTTGTATGCCATGTCGCTTCGTTGTAGTTTGTTAAATATTCTTTTCTCATTCTTCCCAAGGTACGCCCTCTTCTGCCATTTCTTCCAGCATCTGCGTTCTTTTAGCTTCCCTTTCTTTCAATATCAGCTCGGCCGCTTTTTTATGAGTTTCTCTGTTGCAATTCAAAAATGCATCGAGCTGTTTGTTCGTCAGTTTGTCAAGTTCTATCCCGCTTTTCGTCCTTAACTTTTTAGCCTCTTCCAACGTCATTTTAATAGGCTCGACCAGCTCCTGCGGCTTGGTTTCCTGAACGTTTTTCGGCTTCCCCTCGCCTTTATCGCCCGTATTCGTCGTATCGCTGTCCTTTGTATCGTCAATCGCAAATAAGCCGTTTAACGCGTATTTGCGGGCGTAGGAACTGCTCGCTCCCGTTACCTGGCTTCCGTCCATTCCTGTTTTATTTTCTACTTCTCTTGCAAAGGCCGATACAAGAATTGTTTCATCGCTTTCCGTATCGTGTAATGTTGCAATAGCTTTTACGTAAAATCTCCCGTTTTCGTTCTTTATTTCGTCCGAGATCGTAAGAACCGCTTTGTTTTTCAAACACAACGGTTTGACCGCTTCCAATATATCCTCACAGTTTCTGTACTTGTATTTTCCGAAAGAATTATACTGATTTTTCGGTGCCTTCAACTCGATTTGTATTGCCAACAATTTTTCTAATAATTTCATAATATCCTCCTTAATTGTAATTTACCGCCTCATCTCGCGTGATGAAAAAATGTATACCCGTCGAACACTCGTTCCATCTATCTTCGTCAAAATCTTTGACTTCTAACGTCTTCCCGACCTTATATATGAGGTATTTTCGACAATCGCTCTTTACGCTTTTGTCCCCCTCATCGCTTCCGTCAAGATTTGTTATTGATAGAACAGTCGCTTTTGAACAGCGGCATTTGCGCGATGTGGCCGAAGAGCGCTTCGCATCTTCAGGTATTAAGAGTTTGACGATTTTTCCGCCGGCTTTTTTAAAACCGATAAACGCTCCTTCTTCGGGACAAGTTAGCGCAAAAAATGCAGTTGTTTCATCATATTTTACGCCGAAGAGGTTTGCGCAGCGGAGGTCTGCGCCGCCGAGGTCTGCGCCGCCGAGGTCTGCGTCGCAGAGGTTTGCGCCGCCGAGGTCTGCGCAGCCGAGGTCTGCGTAGCGGAGGTCTGCGTCGCAGAGGTTTGCGCCGCCGAGGTCTGCGCCGCGGAGGTTTGCGTAGCGGAGGTCTGCGTCGCAGAGGTTTGCCCTTTCTCCGCCCTCTTCATTACTTAACCATTTTCTATGCTTTTCCAAAATTTCTTTCAATTCTTTTTTCGTCATACCGCTTTCTCCCTATTTAATTTGAAGATTTTTGTTTTCTTTCAATACTGCACCGGCGACGTTCTCGCCTTTCTTCATTGCCTCTTTTATGGCGGCCTTATCTACCTCGTACGACGCTTTTATAAACGCTTCCGGTATTTCCTCGGCGCTCACGATTTCAACGCTTTGCGACCGTCTGAAACTGATTACCGCGTTTATAGTTTCGACTTTTTCCTTGTCCATTAGTTCCATAGCCGATTTAAGCCGTTCACGCAGTTTCTCCGCCGTCTTAGCTTTACGCTCCGCCCTTTCCTTGAAGCTTTTTTCTGCGTCCTTTAACGCCTTGCTCGCGGCCTCAAGCTCTTTGATCACGCCCGCGTAATTGTTTGCTTTTTCCGTAAAGTCTTTGTCTATGCCGTCCAGCTCCGCAAAGTCCTCTTCCGTTCCCTCGCCGCCTTGTTCGCATAGCTTTTCCGCAAGCTCTCTGTACCGCTCTTTTATGTCGTATATGTTCATAGGCGCTCCCTCATTTGCTCTCGGCATTCCTCTTCGTAAAAATCGCCTATTTCGTCGTCGTACCTGTCCGCCAGCGCGTCCGCCAGATCGTAATCGCTAATTATCCTTTTCGCTCGTTCCGACGGTATTCCGTAATCTGCCGCAAATCTCGTAATCAGCTGTTCCCGATACTCGTCCCTCGGCACGTCGTATTCCGTGCCTTCTATGTAAAATGTTTTCATGCCGCCAACTCCTTTTCCAACTCCTCGAACGCCTCTTCGAGGTTGTCCGCGTTTCCGAATAAATAAAAATCCGTGCATCTTCCTTTCCCGTTGAAGAAAAAGCTTTTCGTTTTGTTTATCGTGATTACTATATCGCCTTCGAACAGCCCTTTCTCGTATAGCCTTATTTCCGCGTTGACAGGACGGTCTTTTATTAGTTTTAACAGCTTTTCTAAATCGGTCATATTACTTCTCCTTTGACGGCTCTTTGGTAATTTATATATCCCGCAACGTAAGGCGCCGCTCTTTTACTGATAATTTCATAAAGATTAACCAGCCTTTCCGCCGTCCAAGATATACTGTCTTGCAATGCCGTCATTCCTGCGAATGTTTCCTGTTCGTCGGGTAAATTGTATTCGGACAAATCTATCTCGACTTTCAACGTTTGAAACCCCGCTATAAACTTTACGTGTGCCGACGATCCGACTACTCCGTAAAAACCAAAGTTAAAAAACTCACTCCCCGTCCATTTCCAGCCGTCTAACAAATCTTTTCCGATTTTCTTTTCAAGCCTTGCTTTCATTTTTGTTTCCATTTTCTTTCTCCTAAATTCGTTGACTACTCTCTTTCGTTCGTGTTATAATTCAATAAACAGTTCTTCCACGGTACTGTTTAAGGCTTTGGCAATACGGATAGCGGTATCTACATTCGGTTTACGAAGTCCTAATTCGTAATTTTGATAACCTCTTTCCGTAATGCCTGCTTTTTGTGCTACTGCTTTTTGCGAAAAGCCTTGTTTTTCTCTTGTGGTTTTTAATTTGATATACACTGTACCTCCTTGCTTTTATTATGAACAGTTGTTCATTATGTTACCTTAATTATATATGAACAGTTGTTCATTGTCAAGCATTTTTATTAAAATTTTTAGGAGAAATAAAAAATGGAAAACTTGTTCGTTTTAAGACTAAATGAGTTAGTTAACACCTCCTCTAAAAATAAAAGTGATATTGCTAAATCGGTTGGTTTAACTTACCGTGGTTTACATTTTTACTTAAAAGGTGAACGCGAACCTTCATTATCAGTTGCCTGCGCGCTCGCCGACTACTTCAACGTGTCCCTCGACTATCTTTGCGGAAGAAGTGAGGTGAAGTGAATGGACATTTCGGTAATACTTAGTTCTGCTACGGCAATTTTAGCAATTGTTGTACCTATTGCAACCACAATAATAAACAATCATTTTCTGATGAAAAATAAATACATTGACGTCTTTTATCAGCAAAAGTATGAACTATACAAAAGGTTTTCTAATGCATACGGTCAAAACGTTTTTGGCGCGTCTATGTCTACTCCTCGTGAAATATTTACAATTTCTCACGAGGTCATGCTTGTCTGCAATGACACTATCCGAAAAGAAATAACTTTGCTTAATCAAATACTTTTAGCAAATAACGGTATTAATTCCAGGGAAAGCGATATTCAGTTTGATAAATGCTGTCAGTTATTGCATGAAGATTTAAGTAATTACAAGAATTCCAAAAAACGTCGCAAGTGCTAAAACTACTCCGCTTATAGGCATAATCCATCTTGCCACAGATAGGGCTCTTATATCATCAATTGCAAATCCCAAAATACAACCAATAATAAATCCGACAATTCCAATTCCCGCGAATATACATTGTAAAATAAACATATAATTCTCTCCTTATAAAACTACATAGCAAATAAGACCAACAAAAAAAATTACTGCTCCAACGCTTGCAAACACGCACGCCACTATTCCGCAAATCGGTTTTTGGGTAAAATCTCGTTCTTTTACCCAAAATACAACGTTTAAACAAAAAGCAGTTGTAAAAAATATTGTGTAAACGATTGTACAAATGATAAAAATTATTTGATTGATTTTCATAAAAATATAGATTTACCTCACAAGAAAGCGATAATCTTTTCTCTTGGCATGCTTATTGTAACTATTCTAAAATAGGCGGGTTAAGTTCATTAAAAACACGGCTTAATATCCATTCCTTAAATTCTTCCTCGGTTTTACAAAAACCAGGGGTGTTTTTATTTACCTCTAAATGCCAATACTTTAATATTTCATATCTTCCAAGAATTTTTTCTAAATAGAACAGTAAAGTTGTTCCTATCTCGTCCGATATAAACTCTCCAAGTTTTTCTGTGTCCCAAATATGTTGATTTAGTTCGTTTTCGATTTCAAATAATTCTTTTTTAGGCTTGTCGGCAACTAACTTTTCAATTAATTCCCTGTTTTTTGCGTAAACTTTATTTACAGTTAGTTTTATATTGTTTATACTTTTAAATGAAACTTTCATTTCTCCTCCAAAAGACTTCATTCCTCACCTTTGTTATCTTTTTGCGGAATATACATATTTCGCGCTGGAATATAGTCATAATCAACGGCATATGTATCAGTGAGTTTTTTTCCGTCAAGGGAATCCTTTAAAAATTCCTCAAATCCTAACGGTTCCGACGCTTTTTTTAACTCTTCAAACGTAATCTTTTTGTTTTCCATTTCCTTTCTCCTTTTCCGATTTACTCAATTACCTGAACAGTAGCCTCTTTGTTTTCAAAAAGGTATTCAACAAAACTTGCCAACGAGTGTAATTCGGTATTAACGTTAATAGAAATATTATGATCGGAAAGTTCATTAAAAAAATTACTTATTGCACAGTTTATCTTTACCAACTTATTTGCCCCTTCTCGTACTGATATCCCGTTAAAAACAACGCCATCAGGGTGCTCTCTTGTTTTTACTATAAATTTCATTTTCTTTTCTCCTTAAAATTATATCGTGAGTACCGCCCACAAAGTTTTTTGACTACCATTCAGGATTACACCATACTCAAACAATCACAGCAATCATAGTTCCGATATGTTTAGCCATTTAATCAAAAACAACGTACTCTTTTTCGCATTTTAATAAAATAGCCTTGTACCTGTCCCAAAATTTTTCAAATAAATCTATATCTGCCGCTTTAATAAGCCCGCTTTCTAAAACGGCTTTTTTTATTATTTCTTTTCTTAAAACAATAGGCTTGTCCAATTCTGCTTTTTTCATCTCTCCTCTCTCGCTCCCTATTGGGGAGCTTTTAAATAATATCCGACACTTCACATTCGAGAGCTTCCGCAAGTTTGTATAACACATCTCTGCGCGGGAAACGCAATCCCTTTTCATAATTGAATATGGACACATTCGTAATTCCCGAACGTTTCGCCAATTCAACTTGCGACCACCCTTTTTCAATACGTTTCTTATGCAATTTTTCCATAGGTTGAATATTCATTGTTTCACCTCCTTGTTTGACAATTTATTTTACGTTTTGTTATAATTAAATAAAAACGAGGTTGTTTCATGATTTTTTATCATATAGATAGAAATAAAACATTAAAGCCTGGAACCGTATTTCCTTTTCCTATTTTGCAAGATGTTGAAATTAAACGTGTTTTTCCAGAACTCTCGCAACACGGAGCTCATTATCTTTTACAATATACAAAAGATGATCGATCCGCATTGTGTGAATGGATATTGGAATATGTAAGAACCACAAAATTTCCAAATATGCCGACACGGTTTAAATGTCTTTTTGTTACAAAAAGCAAACAGGAAGCTCTACATTGGGCACAGTATTGGAAATGTCAAGACTTTAATCTTGTTGAAATTGAATCTTCAAATTATTGTGAATTAGATTGCTCTTGGTTTTCCGATCCACAACCCGCTATTTTTGACTGTCCGTCAGCAACTGCACGCATATACGAAGAAGCTGTAAAATATTGGAGCGGACAGCACTCTGATAAGCCTCGTTTAGAGATTTTAATTCACTATCCTTTTCGGGTAATAAATATCTACCGTCATCACGAATGAATAAATGTGCGCCCAACGGCATTTTATGGATTGGTTCCTCCGCATACTGCGGTAAAGGCTCATTGTCGAAACAATTCAACCTGCCTGCAAGAAAGTCTTTAATACATATTTTTCTTGCGCCGCATTCACTAAAATGTTTACATTCAATGCAAGGTATTTCTATTTTCACTCTTTCCTCCGCTCCCTTACTTGGGAGCTTTTGCTTATCCGCAATTTGTTGATTTTGATATTATTATAATCCGCAATTTGTTTATTGTCAAGTATTTTTTAACGATTTGTTGAAAAGAATTAAAACAAATGATATGATAAATAAAAAATGAGGAGATAGAAATGATAAAATTAAAAGAACTTAGAACTTTTTCAGCAAAAACGCAAAAAGAAGTTGCAAATGATTTGCATATAAGCGTACAAGTATATTGCAACTACGAAAATGAACAACGTCAGCCAACCCCCGAAATGTTAATCAAGCTTGCAGATTACTTCCAGGTTTCCGTCGATTATCTGATCGGGCACGATAACGCCATAATGAAACGCCCCTATTCGGAGATTGCGGAAAATTTTATTAAAGAATTTCAAGAGCTGTTTTCGGAAGAAAGATTTATAAAAATTGCACGGACTTACAAAAAATTAGACGATAAACAAAGAGATGCGTTTTTATTAGCGATACTGATGTATGCAGGCGGAACAGGAATAAAAATGGCTTAATTTTTAAAAATAACATTTATTTGAACAAATACACGGAAATTCTTTTATTTTCACGATATAATCCCTTTACTAAAACAAAGGGGAAAAAACGTGGACAAATTACTTGAAGAATGCATTTTTGCAATTAAGAACGCAGCAGAAACTATTCAAACAGCTATCTTAGGCATTTACAGCTACGAAAAAGGACGAGATACCGTCAGTAACGATAATTATGAGCAAAGCTATAAAAAACCTTTGGAACTAATAGAAGTACAATCAAACGGCATTTACGAATTTACAGAAAAGGAGATTCAACAAATGCCAAAGACATTTAAAAAAGAATTCCGCGCCGACGGTTGTTCGGCACGGATACGGAAAAGAAAAAGCGGTAAAAACACTTGGAATTATGAAATAAGATACAGAAAGAACGGTTTTAATATTACGGCATCCGACAATGATTTGGACGTTGCAAAAGCTAAATTTATCGAGAAATTGAAATTAGCCGAAAAAGCAAAGAACGCGCAATCCGTTTCGACGGCAACTCCGAAAACCTTTCACGAGTTCGCAACGTTTTATTTTGAGAATTTCAGAAAAAAGAAAGTTACAGCCGAAACCTATCACAAGGATATGCTAAGGTATAAAAACCATATCCTGCCCCACTTCGGCTCGATGTCTTTCAAGGATATTACACCGATGACCTGTCAAACGTTATTAAATTCTTTGCAGGCAAAAGGATACGGAAAGACGGCGGACGAAGTTTATTCTTTGATAAACGTTATTTTCAAAATGGCAATGGCTCACAGAGTTTTAGACGCCAATCCGCTCGACGTAGTATTACATACCACACACCAAAGAACACACGGACACGCTTTATCAAAAACAGAAGAAAAACAGCTTTTAACTGCTTATCAAGGTACAAAATTCGAGAAATTATTTGCCGTCGTGCTTTATACGGGGTTACGCCCGAACGAATATTCGACGGCAGTAGTCAAACAGAATTTTATAATTGCCCAAAACAGCAAACGAAAAGGAAAACGGATAGAATATAAAAAAATTCCTATAACGCCTATGCTGGCGCCCTATATCGACGATAAAGAATTAATATTCCCCTCAAATCAGATCATGCGCAAAAAGCTGATCGAAATACTTCCCACTCACAAACTTTACGACCTGCGGACGACTTTCTACACCCGCTGTAAAGAGTGCGGAATAGCGGAAGCTGCGCAGAATGAATTTGTCGGACATTCCCTCGGAGCCTTAGGCGAGGCCTATACCGACCTTTCGGACGAATTCCTTATAAAGGAAGGTAAAAAGTTTAAATATTAATTCTGCCCCAAATTCTGCCCCAAAAACGCTAAAAACTATATTATTTACAAAAATAAAGAGTATAAAAAAATACCCTCTTCGTAGTTTTTTATACGAAAAGGGTATTTTTTGGCGGAGAAAGAGGGATTTGAACCCTCGCTACGCGTTAACGTACTACTCCCTTAGCAGGGGAGCCCCTTCGGCCTCTTGGGTATTTCTCCGCGACCGAAACGCATAGATTTGGTTTTAATGCTAAAATAGCATATCACAATTTTTCCCAAATGTCAAATTTATATCTGAAAATTTTACGCTTTTTTTGCGCCCCGTAAAGTTTTATAATTGTATCGAACAGCGAAAGAAAGCTGTTCTGTACGATTTTTTTCGCGGCGGCCTCTACATCATCGGCGCGAACACCTTCAAAAGCTTCCCCTTTACGCCCGCGGCCTTTTCCTCATAGGGCGCGGCGTCTTTGAGAATGTCCCGCTCGACCGTCTTTGCAAGTTTAGCGTTCTTCACGAATACCCCCGTTTCAAAGTGAAGGTACATGCTGCGGTAATCGAGATTGCCCGAACCGCACACCGCGTAACGGCCGTCCACGGCGGTGTTTTTCGCATGGATGAATCCTTTTTTGTATTTCAGCACGTTCACCCCGCGTTTTTTCAGCTTTTCCGCGACGGAAAGCGTAACGGCGTACACCGTCTTTTTATCGGGGATTCCGGGAATGACCACGCTCACCTCCACGCCCCGCGCCGCCGCCGCGGCCAGCGCGGACGATACGCCGTCGTCGGGAATGAGATAGGGCGTGGATATGACAACGCTCTTTTTCGCGTTGTACACGAGCGTTTTATAGACCTCCGCAAGCCTGCTCACGCCCCGCGTGGGCGCGGATACGAAGGTGCGCAGTTCCCCGCCGTCCGCGGCAGGTTTCGCCCTGTTCAGATAGCGTTCGTAACGTTCCTTTTTGCGGCGGCCGAAATCGTAGGCGGTGAAAAACCCCTCGGTGAGGGCGTTGACCGCCCGTCCTTCGTAACTCATTCCGCCGTCTTTCCATATCCCGCAGCGCAGGTCCTCGCCGAAATATTCGTCGCCGACGTTCACGCCGCCGACATACCCCTTTACGCCGTCGATTACGGCGCTTTTGCTGTGGTTGCGGTTATTGACGCCGCCTTTGAAAAACAGCCCTATTTTGTTAAAACACCTGCACGTTACCCCCGTTTCCGCTGCGAACGCCTTGATCTCTTTTTCAAAGCCGCCCGAACCGAACCCGTCGTACAGCAGTCTGACCTCCGCGCCCCGCGCGACGGCGTTTTTCATGGCGGAAAAAAGTTTTTTTTGCAGAACGCCCGCTTTTACGATGTAAAACTGCAAAAACACAAACCGCTTCGCCTTGTCTATGTCCGCGATGAGCGCTTCGAAAAACTCCCTGCCGTTATCGAAATAACGGATATTCCCGGCGGCGTACGCCTCGGCGCCGAACTGCGAGGCCAGATAGTTCCCCGTCTTTGAATATTCCTCGTCCGTCCGCCTGCTCCTGCGCGCCGCACGCCACTTTCCGAGCTGCATGACGCCGCAGACGATCGTTCCGAAAAGCGGAAACATGCACAGAAGAAGGACGTATAACGTCTTATACGCGTCGTTCATTTCGGTATTCAGCACGACTACGCAGAGCACAACGGATAGCGCGCGGAAAATAAGGCTCAGATAAAACCAACGGCTGAAAAACACCGACGCGGCGATGAGCAGCGCAAACTCGAGCGCGATCGCGCCGAACCTTAAAAACCTCATGACGTCCCCCTTAATTTAAGCGTTGAGATCGAATACCGCAGGGCGGAGGGCGTTTCTTCTTCGGCGCCGGCCGGCGGATCGGGCTCGGCCGTCCCCTCCACGACGATGCGCGCAATGGAATTATATCGGTCTTTGCGAATTTTCTTTTTGGAAAGCAGCGTTCCGTTTTCCGCAAAAAACAGCGCGTACCCTTCGCTTTTCACGCCGGCCTTGCCGTAACCGACCACGAGCCTTTCTCCCTTTTTCAGTTCGGGAAATTCCCCTTTTTCGTCCACGATGAGCGTTTCTTCGGGCGCGAACGTCTCCACCACGCGGCTTTCCAGCACGACGCGTCCTTTCAGTTTTTCACCGTATATGCGCACCGTCAGTTTGTTTCCGTCCGCGCTCGTTTTCAGATACATGGGATTTTTCGTATCGTTCACGAACTTCAGATCGGCGGTGTAGTAGCTCACCATCGCGTCGAAGCTCGGCTTCACATAGCTCACCTGCAGGCTGTGCGGATGACATTCCGTAATCCGCAATCCCGCGAGCAGCGCGGCGTTGTAGAGCGTTGTCGAAACCTGGCACACGCCCCCGCCGACGCCCTCCACGAATTCGCCGCCGACGATGATCTTCGCCTCCTTGTATCCCCGCGCCTTCGTGCGTTCCCCCACGCGGCGGTTAAAGGAAAATTCCTCGCCGGGCGCGACGAGCGCGTCGCTCAGCGACTTAGCCGCCAGCGCCACGTTGTGTTTTCTGTCCGCGGCGGACTTGGAATAGTCCGTGGTAAATTCCGCGCGCAGCACGAGCGGCTGCGGATCCAGCCCGTAAAAGGGCATGGCCGCCGCCCGCAGGGGCGCGGAAAACGAACATGCGGATAAAATTATAAAAGCGCAAAAAGCGCAGACCGCGGCACATTTCTTCATCGCTGACAGTATGTTTAATTACCGCTTATTTATGCGTAAATATATAGAATAATTCCCGTTATTGATTTTACTTTTCATAAAAATTATGGTATACTTGTACCAGTTGGACGGAAGATATAAAATTTCAGGGAACATAAAAACGGTTTTTTTATGGAAAATCAGATGCAATTTTCAAAAAACGCCATAAAAAGCGCCATTTCAGCCTTTCTGAATTCGGAAGGCTTTTTGGTCTTGTATTCGGCTTTTGTGCTTATATTTTCCTTTCTGGGAAACAATGCGGTAACGCTTTCGGTGATCCTGCTCACGCTTGCGGTTATTTTTTTCACGCAGAAGAACCTGCGGCCTATCTTCGTTCCGCTCACTTTAAGCTATTTCGCGCTAACCTTTATAGACGGAGAGTTCAAGCTCAACTGGCTTTTTTATCTGAGCGCGACGGTCTTTGTCGTTTCGCTCGTCTATTATATCGTGGCAAACAGGCCGAAACTCTTTCTCACCACGAATTTGAAAGCGCTCCTGCCCTACGGCGCCGCCTACGTGCTGGCGGGGTCTTTCGCGGCTAATTACATGCAGAACAAGATATATCACCAGCAGATCGCCCTGCTCCTGCTCGTAGTGGCGGCTTTCCTGCTGCTTTCGCTGATCGCCGCAAATTCCGAATTCGACGGGCCGGAATTCGTGTTCAAAGTCATATTCGCGCTGGGCGTGGTTGTCGGACTGCAATGCTGCATAACGGCGCTCGTAACGGAAGATTTTTTGGAAGAAGTCTTTCTGAAAGATCTTTTCCACACCAACTGGGGCGTGTATAACGGCGTGATCACTGTGTTTTTGTTCACCATTCCCGCAAGTTTTTATCTGGCGGTTAAATACAGCAGATACGCTTATATTTTCGTGCTGGCGGGCTTTTTGCAGTTCGCCGCGGGACACCTGACGGCTTCCCGCGCGGCTTTTCTCGCGCTTACGCCTTTTCTGCTCGTCTGTTTCGCGGCTACCCTCGCCGTGTGCGATAAAAGAAAAAGACGCCGCGTCGCGGCCGCCTTTTTGATGTCGCTCGGCGTGCTGATCGCCGTATGCGTCGTGATCGCGCTGCTGAACGCCGAATTCGTGAAAGACCTTTTCTCGGTATTCGCTTCGAGCGGGTTCGACCTCGGCAGAGCGGGCGTCTGGAAGGACAGCATCGCTTTCTTCCTCGAAAATCCCCTTTTCGGCCTCGGTCTCATACATCACGAGGAAATACAGCAGGCGGCCATATCCTATCTTTGGATGAGCCACAACACCATCTTGCAGGCGCTTTCCAGTTTGGGCATCGTCGGTTTCACGGGGCTTATGATCCATTCGTTCATCAAGTACAAGACCTTTCTGAAACGCGATTATTTTTCCTTCTTCGCGCTCATCATGATCGTCGCCACCGAGCTTTACGGGCTGATCGACTGTCTGATGCCCGCCCCCTATTACCTCATGCCGCTGCTCCTTCTGCTCATTTCGGCGGACAGGATCAAGGACGACAACAAGGAAAAGATCCCCTTGCGCAGTCAGTTGAAATAAATAAAAGCGGGCGCCGCGGCGCCCGTTTTTTTATATGTTCCAAAGTTCCTTCTTTCCCGTAGAAACGCCGTCCGCCCCCGCGGAAAGCGCGGCGAACACGTCCTTTTTCGTTTCAATCAGCCCGCCCGCTATGATCTTGGTGCGGGTTTTTTCGACAAAGCTCTTTACGGCTTTCGGCAGTATGCCGGGCATAAGTTCGGCATAATCGGGGCGCGTGGCGTCCACGATTTCGAGCGCGGTCGCCACCGACGCCGAATCGATAATGAAAAACCGCTGCACCGTGCCCAGCCCCAGTTCCTTAGCGAGGACGATCATATGGTTTTTCGTGCTGATGATGCCGTCCGCGCCGCAGTTTTTCAGATATTCCAGCCCCTTTTTATCCTTGCCTATCCCTTCGGCCGTGTCTATGTGCACGTATATCTTTTTCGCGCCCTTTCCGCGCGCGAGCGCGGGCAGGGTGAGCACGTCGGCTTTCAGCATGAATATCGCGGAAACGTTGGCTTTTACCGCCTCCGCAAACTCCCCGTCCGTCCGCACCGCGGCGATAACGGGATTGATCAGATCGAGCATGATTTCTCCGTTACATGCCGTGCGGCGCGGTGGCGATCACGTTCGTCCCCTCGCCGTCGGCGTTTTCTATGATTATATCACCGATCGCGGTATTTTTCAACACCTTTGCCGCCCGAATTTTTTCCATGACCGAAAAAATCTTCGTTTTTTTGACGGCGCGCTCGGTCTTTACGGGCACGCGGCCGTTTTCGGCGCGTACCGTGCTCGTTACAACGCGGCGGGGCTCGGTCGCCTCCGCCAGCGCGTATTCCCGCCCCTTCGGGCAGAAATTGCCGCTGACAGCGATTTCACCGTCTTTTATTTCCACTTTCAGATCGCACCCTCTCGGGCACTCTATACAGGTCAGTTCCATGATCAACCTCTCTTGTGAACGGAAATTTTCACGTATTCCGCCGCGGCGAGTTCCTCCGCCGAAAGCGTTACGCTTTCCATTTCGCCGGGAGCGACGGCGATTTTGTTGAATTTTTTTACTTTTGCGCCCGTATCTACGCACACTTCGGCGTTGCGGAAGGCCGAACGCACCCTGAAATAAAGTTTCTGCGGCGCGCCCTTCGCGCGGTCGAGTTTCTGCGGCAGCACGTACGCCGTGTTTTCGCCGCTTTCCGTCGCGATATAATCTTTTTCGCGGCGGCCGTTGAGCACGTATCCCGCCGCGCTCCTGCCCGCGGTTTCGGCCTCTTCGGAAACGAAATCCACGAGATCGTGCACGTGCAAAACGTTGCCGCAGGCGAATATGCCCTCAGCCTCCGTCTCCCTGTCGCCGTCCACAGCCGCGCCTTTGGTGCGCGGATCGAGCGAGATGCCCGCGCGCTTGGTCAGTTCGTTTTCCGGAATAAGCCCCACGGAAAACAGCACGGTATCGCAGTCGAAATGCTTTTCCGTGCCGGCGAGCGGGCGCTTGTTTTCGTCCACCTTCGCCAGCGTAACCCCCGTAACGCGGTCTTTCCCCTCTATTTCGACCACGGTGTGTTCGAGATAGAGCGGTATGCCGAAGTCGTTCAGGCATTGCGCGATATTGCGTTTCAGTCCGCTCGAATAGGGCATGATCTCACTTACGCACAGCACTTTCGCACCCTCGAGCGTCATGCGGCGCGCCATGATGAGCCCGATATCGCCCGAACCGAGAATGACCACCCTTTTGCCGGGCAGCCAGCCCTTCAAATTGACGTATTTCTGCGCGGTACCCGCGCTGAAAAGTCCCGCAGGCCGCGTGCCCGCGATATTGAGCGCGCCTTTGCTCCGTTCGCGGCATCCCATGGCCAGGATCACGGCTTTGGCAAAAATGTCGAAAACGCCGTTTTTATTCATACACGTAACCCGTTTTTCCGCGCTCAGACCGATCACGAAAGTTCCCGTCAGCACCTCTATGCCGCGCTTTTGCACTTCGTCGATGAACTTATGCGCATATTCGGGACCTGTGAGGTTTTCCTTGAAACGCGTCAGGCCGAACCCGTTGTGTATGCATTGTTTTAAAACGCCGCCCGTTTCCTCTTCCCGTTCCACTACGACGATATTTTTACAGCCCGCGTCATACGCCGCCACGGCGGCGGCCAGCCCCGCGGGGCCTCCTCCTATGATAACGATATCTCTTTTCATAATTCACCGCCGACTATTATAAAGGAATTTTTTCCGTTTTTGGTAACCTGCCCGGCTTTCAGTCCGTATTCTTTCATCAAAAGTTCGAGCTGCGCCGGCTGGCAGAACCCGCTTTGGCATCTGCCCATGCCCGCCCGCGTGCGCAGTTTTATGCCGTCGAGCGTCTTTGCGCGCGGCGCGCGGGTAAGCGCCTCTTCAATCTCGCCGAGCGTAACGCTCTCGCAGCGGCAGACGATCTGCCCGAAAGCGGGATTTGCGGCGATCACTTTGTTTTTTTCCTCCGCGGAAAGTTTTTTGAACCAGCCGTAGCTTTTCCGCACGGGATTGAAGTCGGCTTTTCTCTCCGCGCCGAATTTCGCCGCCGTAAACTCCGCGATATATCTGCCGATCGCGGGCGAGGAGGTCAGCCCCGGCGATTCTATCCCCGCGGCGTTGAAGAGCCTCGGCCCGCCCTCTTCCAGCACGAAATCATGCCTGTCGCTGTATGCTCGCACGCCCGCGAAAGAGGTAATCGTTTCCCAAAGCGGGATATTTTCGCACATGATTTTCGCCTTGCCGATTATATCGTCGAAGCCCTCCCGGCGGATGGATACGTCGAAATCTTCCTCCTCCACCGAAGTGGGGCCGATAAGCGTGTTGCCGTCCGTAGTGGGCGTAACGAGCACGCCCTTGCCCGCTTTTGTCGGCACGGTGAATATCGTGCTGCCGACATAGCCCGACGTAGAGGAATCGAGCAGAATATATTCGCCTTTCCGCGCCCGCACCGCGAAGGAAACGTCGCCGAAAAGCCGCGCGATCTTTTCCGCGCCCGCGCCCGCGCAGTTGATCACGTACCGCGCTTCAACTTCCCGCCCGTCGGCGGCAAAAAGCCGCACGGCGTCGCCCGCTTCGGCGCGCACGACTTCGAAATCCGTCAAAAGCTCGGCGCCGTTGTCCATGGCGTTGCCCATCGCCGCGATGGTCAGCGTAAAGGGGCAGACAATTCCGCCCGTAGGCGCATAGAGGGCCGCGAAAACGCTGCGGGAAACATTCGGTTCGAGTGCAAAAACTTCCTTTTTAGTGAGTATTTTAAGCCTCTTGACGCCGTTTTTTTCACCGCGCGCTTTCAGTTCTTCCAGCGTTTCGGCCTGCGCACGGTCGAACGCCAGCACCAAAGAACCGTTGTTTTTGTATTCCACGCCGAGTTCTTCGCATACTCTTTCCATCATCTCGCTGCCGAGTACGTTGAATTTCGCTTTAAGACTGCCCTCGGGGGCGTCGAACCCCGCGTGCACGATACCGCTGTTCGCCCTGCTCGCGCCCGCTGCGACGTCTTGCGCCGCCTCCAAAACGACGGTCTTCAGCCTGTACCGCGCGAGTTCGCGCGCCGTAAGCGCGCCGATACACCCCGCGCCGATAATCGCTACGTCATACATGATTTTATCTCCCGTTTCCCTTGTTTTTTAATCTTCGTCGCACCGTTCGACGGAGATGATAAATTTGTTTTCCCTCAAAACCGTCGTGATATATTCGACGGAAAATTCCTTGTCCGTGGTGATCATGGCGTCGTAAACCAGTCTGTCGTTTTCACG